>Ga0315537_1000020_pt1 | contig 93966 bp, 69 predicted proteins | sample SalMarSW160270MG_FD_203091 | JGI IMG/M metagenome (GOLD analysis project Ga0315537, IMG submission 203091) | Salt marsh sediment microbial communities from the Plum Island Ecosystem LTER, Massachusetts, United States - Salt Marsh Sediment SW1602-70 ... | reverse complement strand
CATCTTGACATTGCTTTTTAGGTTTATTTTACTAAAGTCCTTTATAAGCAAAGATGCAGGGCATTTCGAGTATTTTTGTCAAGCAATGCAAAATAAAATTCAAGATGTCACGCTTGTATAAGGACTAATTCACTAATCACTTCTTACATCTGCCAGCCAGTTTTCAAGAAAGATTTCGAGGTCGGTTTCATCGACTGTACCGGAGAAGTCAAGGTCTGTACCCTGACAATAATCATTGCTGAGATCGCAGTTATCATCCCGCCAGTGCTCTATAAAAAACAAAAAATCTTCTATCGTAATGCCATCCGGACAGACAAAATCACCTGCCGGGATTTGCCAGGCCAGCCTCGGGTAATTCGTTCCCTCACAGATGCTCCAGAAGTCCTCGGTGCCGTTTACGCTCTCGCCCACAAAGTCCCAGCCGGCATCAGTGAACGTACTTTCCGACTGCATTTCGGCTGTGGTCTTACCCGTTCCGCCGGCACTGGTTGTCAGCCCGCTGGTCTCAATATCCCAGAAGGAATTCGCAATCTCACCTTTCAAGTTATCTCCCACCAGGCCACCTATGTTCTCATTTCCCGAAACGCTGCCGGTGGAATAGGAGTTGGTTATCGTTCCACCAACCAATATATAACCTCCTCCTTGTTTCAAACGAGAAATAGGAATGTTTTTCCCAACCAGACCTCCGATCAGTATCGTTCCCGTAACACTACTGGTTGAATAACAGTTGGTAACCTCTCCACCAAAGTTTTCTCCCACCATACCACCGACATGCTCGGTACCCGCAACACTACTCGTGGCGTAGCAGTTGGTTATAGTGCCACGATTGTCTCCTGCCAGACCGCCAACATTATTATTTCCCGAAACCCTGGCTGAAGAGGTACAGTTTGTAATTGTACCAGAATTGAATCCCACCAGGCCGCCGACAGACCACCATTTTCCGAAAACATTGCCGGTCGAATAGCAAATTGTGATTGTACCTCCACTCTTAAATCCCACCAACCCGCCGATTTCAGAATTTCCCGAAACGCTGCCGTCCTCAGCATAGCACCCAGTAATGGTTCCTTCGTATAGGTGTCCAACCAGCGAACCGATCCAATTCCCTGTTCCTGCTTCAATATTAGGGTCAATCAATCCTAAATCCTTAATCTCTGCATTGGGATCATCGACGTACGCGAAAAGTCCTATGTTATTTGCATCTGTGGAAGTGTAGTTGAAGTTTGAGATTGTATGGCTGTTGCCTTCAAAAACACCTGTGAATGGTTTATTATCTCTTGGATCTTCCCAGTCTCCAATGATATTGAAATTTGTTCCCGTATAAGCCGAAAGGTCAATATTTGCCATGAGCTTGAAGTTCTTGTCCCAGTCGTTCGGCTCGGCACCAATTGCATTCATCTGCTCGGCTGTGTAAATTAGATACGGGTCATTAGGCTCTCCCGTCCCGCCGCCGTACTTCTTCCTGGCAATGGCGTCCCATTCGAAGATGAAAAAGTCTGCGCTATTAGGTGGCGGAACCGTTCTGCCGGTCAGGTGAACCGAATCGTCCCTGAAGGTCAACGTCAGCAGAATGGTACTCTCCATACCATCCGCGGTTTTACCAACAAACTCGATTGTCGTTTCATATACGACGTTGCCGAGAAGTTCGGCCATATTAAAAAGCTCACCCAAACTTAGCTCATACAATAAGCCGCTCTCGTCGATTAAGTTTGCATTGACCTGGCCGAACCAGGCCGTACCTGCATCGAAATCGATGGATAGCTGAAATTGCCCTTCGATGGGGTAAGTTTCATGGACGCCTGCGAACCCACCGGTTTTAACTACTTTACTTTGCTCGGTCAGGAAAACGTATATACTTGTCTCAGCAGAGGCTATAACCTCGCTGCCCCCGCCATATTCTGCCTCAGCCACTCGGCCGAATAAGCAGATGGCAAGCAATACAAGTAACAGCATTGTTAATTTGCAGTTTTCTTTGCAAGACCGAGACAAGCTGAGTGTTTTACTTAAAGCAGGCATATTTTGTCCTCCTTTCGACCACTGCGATTCTATCACTTCTTGGACTTACAGTCAAGCAAAAATCAGCCCAATCCCGCTTGCGCTTATGAGGTTATGGCCGGTCTTATCATCAAAAACAAGGAAAAATTCGGAATCCCGCTGGCTTATTCATAAGCAGGCAGCGCCATGCTGCCCGGTGGTCTAAGGCAGGTTTCTATGACAAATCTTACCTAAAACTGCTAAACTCCGAGGCCAAAAAGGTCGAATTTCTTCTAATCGCTATGTTTCTGAAAGAAACGGCAGATTTTCTTTGACAATGCTTCTTGTAGGTCGATAATGAGCGCAAAATGGTTTGTTATCGGATGTATAGACTAAAGCCAAAGGATTGGCTCCTCGGCGTGCGCTTCTCGGCTTACTTGGACTACATTAATGACAAGCGAAACTAATTACGATACGGTTTTCGGCAAAATGGCGATAGAGCAGGGACTCTGCACCGATGAGGAGCTGCGTCAATCGCTTGAGGAGCTTAAGTCTCGCAGTAAGGTCAATCCTGCAATACTGAAAGACCTTATGGTCGAGCTGGGCTATGTCACAACGACCCAGGCCGAGAGATTAAAGGAAAGCCTAAAAGAAAGCAAGGCTGCTGCACACCAGATTCCCGGCTATAAAATAGTCGGCAAGCTCGGCGCAGGTGCAATGGCGGTCGTTTACAAGGCCAGGCAGTTGAGTCTGAATCGCATGGTCGCAATAAAGATTTTGCCGAAGCGCTTCAGTGAAAATCCGGAGTATGTCGAACGGTTTTACAGAGAAGGCCAGGCCGCCGGCAGGCTCAATCATCCAAATATCGTCCAGGCCATCGACGTTGGTGAGGCGGGGGGGTACCACTATTTCGTAATGGAGTATGTGGAGGGCAAGACCATAGCTGATGACTTGGCGGCGGGAAAGGTCTTTGAGGAAGCCGAAGCGCTGGACATAATCATTCAGGTTGCTAAAGCCCTTGCTCATGCTCATGCCTGTAGTCTTATCCACCGTGACGTCAAGCCCAAGAATATTATGATAAGCACTAACGGAACGGTCAAACTTGCTGATATGGGTTTGGCTCGCGAAACAACAGACATCGAGGCGGCACAGAGCGAGGCAGGCAAGGCTTACGGAACGCCGTACTACATTGCACCTGAACAGATTCGAGGAAAGATAGACATCGACGGCAGGGCCGACATTTACGGCCTCGGCGCTACGTTATACCACATGTTGACCGGCCGTGTACCGTTTATGGCAGAGGATTCCGCCGATGTTATGCGAAAGCACCTCAGGGAAAAACTAATTCCACCCGACCATATAAATACGTCACTGTCGGCTGGAGTATCCGAAGTCATTGAGATTATGATGGCCAAGCGGAGAGAAAAGCGCTATAACGACATTGAAGAGCTGCTGACGGATTTAGGGGCGCTACGCGAGGGTCGGCCTCCGCTTCAGGCGCACAAAAGATTTGACCTGTCTATGTTCGAGCAGTTTGAAAAAGGAGATGTCGTTGAAAAAGAAGAAGCTTACAAAGAAGAGGCCGTCGCCCAGTACCGGATGGCGATATTGATTTTAAGCACAGTATTGGCATTATTCTTTGTGATTATTCTTATCCTGTTGCTTCGAAATCATTAGTTAGTTCCTGTTACGGAAACAGTATTTGTCATTCACGCCCCGCATCGTGTGCGTGATAAACTCCAGCGGGAATCCAGTTTTTCGCCCTGGACCCCTGCTCCTTCGACCCATTCGGCTTCGCTCAGGACAGATTTCGCAGGGGTGACATCGTCGATTTTCGTTTTCCACAACAGATATGAGTTATTAATATTGTCGTCGTGAAACTTGTCCTCGACTCCGAGCGGGGAGCCGGGACAATAATCAATTAACTTATGCCCCGAGGCGGTGCACATTTTTCAACCGAGGAGCTTGTTCGGGTCCTCTGCCATTACGACGTCGGCATAATTCTTCAGGTAAAGCCCTTGTCCGGCGGCAATATGCGTGCGCCGAAAATGGCGATTGTGTCCGAGCAGGGCAAATTCCTTCTTAAACGTAGGCCGAAAGGTAAAGATGACCTCTGCCGGGTGGCATTCGCACACGCGGTGCAAAGTCATCTGGCAGCACAGTCCTTCCCGGTTACTTATCTGCTGGCAACCCGCGATAAGAATAATACGGTCCTGCAACTGAATCATCACATTTACGAGCTTTTTAAGTTCATCACGGGCACTCGGTACGACGGCTCAGAAGAAGCTACTATTGATGCGGGTCGGCAGTTAGCCAAATTTCACAGGCATTTGGCTGACTTTGCTTACGAGTCCGCCTTGGGCGGTTTAAAGACCTGTTTCCATGATTCTTCCATCGTTCGCAGGCATCTGAAAACGCTCGGTTCCGACAGGCCGGCCAGGCCGAATAAGAGATTGCGGACTACCGCTGAGGCCTTGATGAAGCTTTATAACGAATCGAGTGTTCGCGTAAATGAATTAGGTTTCGACTCGTGGCGGCAGCAGGTTATACACGGCGACTGGCATCCGGGTAATATGCTCTTTTCCCAACACAAACTTGCCGCCGTTCTCGACTTCGATTCGGTCAGGATTGCTCCGCCTCTTACCGACCTTGCCAACGGGATGCTGCAATTTTCCATTTTGGCTAATCGGCCGAATCCAAATGATTGGCCCGATTATTTCGACCAGGACAAACTCGTTCAGTTCTTGAACGGCTACTGCGGTGTAATCAATTTAGGCAAAAATAAGCTGGATTCGCTGGTTGATTTGATGATTGAAACGATGATAGCCGAGGCTGTTTTGCCGATAGTGGCGACCGGCTTCTTCGGCCATCTAAGCGGGACCGATTTCCTCCAGATGATTCTTCGAAAAGCAAATTGGCTGACCAAAAACCGCAAGGAGCTGACCGAAAGAATTAGTTAATTGGTGAATTGGTTGATTAGTTGATATGGTATGGAACAGCCGCCCCCCTGCTTTCTTGCCCGCCGCCCCGCTTCGCAGGAAACGCGGGGGCTGGCGAAAGCAAGAAGGGGGGCCGACCGTGCCATGCCCCTAATAAATTGAGGCAGATTTTCTTGTTCATTGTTCATTGTGTTTTGTTCGTTGTTTTTAACTACGAACTATCAACAAAAGACTCAGAACTAAGAATGTTGTCCCTGGATTTTGTCCAGATTTTGTGCGCCTAACGATGAGATCAACGGCGAGCTTTAGCGAGTCTGCTGGATAGAAATGTTAGGCGTCACTTTCATCTGTATTGACTGTCACTTTACCAAGGCCTATAGACATACTTAACGGACGTTGTAGAGTTATTATTGCATCTCCATGTCCATCGCGGTGCTTTACATCATATCCCAATTCGCTTTCGTTTTGGATTCGGCCTTTGTTCTTTCCACCTTGAGTGGGTTGCTGTGAGTTGCAGTTAGGGCATAAGAATTGGAGGTTCTGTGGTGAATTATCTTTATTGTTACCATTTTTGTGATCGAGAATCAGAGGTAATAATTCATCGTTCCATCGAAGTGAGTTTTTAGGGAAGATGCAGTTCGGATTATCGCGTCGCTCCGGCAATTCATTACGATTCCTCCACTTTAGATAGTGACGTCGGACGGTCTTATTATTCTGTTTCTGTGTACTGTAACACAAAACCTCAGACTCTTTTAAACTTCTCTTAGTCATTAGACACCCAACAATGATTATACAGTCTGTGTAAAACGGGAAATGCAGACGGTCTCTTTCTGTATGCCGACATTTCCCATATTAATCCGCCTATGGTGGGTATGTGTTTAGCCAGGAAAAACGGCGATTTTAGACGTCTATCGAGGTTTTTGTGGTTCCAAAGAGCCTAAAAAACACCTGAATTTGGCAATGACTGCCGTTTTTCGTCCAAAAATCCACATTTTCAGGCTAAACACGTACTTCGCGGGAATTACAAACCATCATTTGAGCCTTGACAGAGTACCAATCTTCAACCATGAATCCCAGATGTTCTTGCTTGCTCGCTTGTCTATTGCAAATTTACATTACTGAAGTGAGATTTTCAAGAAAAAAATTACACAAGACACAGGACCACAGACCCAAGACGCAAGACGAATGGTGAGTGACTACGGATACCTCAGTTTCGACGGGTTCGATTAACATTGCACACAATCCAGATGTCTCCCATTCGACTACGCTCAGGGCAGGCTTCGCTCAGGGCAGGTCCCACCCTACGATTTTGGTTGTTTGTCGTGTATTATCCGGGGAATCCGGGCTAAGACAACGCCAATCAGGTTAATACACTGACAGCTTCGGTGATTAGCTCACGTATCGGTAGATGCTGCGGACACCGGGCTTCTGCAAGGCGGTAATCTGTGCTGAGCAATTTTCCTCTTATCCTGCTGGGAATTTCAGCAAAAAATTCCTTTGCCATTTCTTTCTCGCCATAGCTGTTATAATACATTAAATAGCGCATAATGTCACTGACGTATGGCACATCAGGCAAGGCTGAGTCGCAGATGTATGCACAGCCGGCACAATAACTGCTGCAGGTCGCCTGAGCATATTGCTTGAAGATTTCTCTATCTGCCTGTGTTAGTTTGGTCTTATCGAGCACCGCGGCAGCGTTTGAATCAACAATAGCGACATTTTGCATCCCTACGCAAGCCGAACTGAACCTTTTATCCTCTAATACGAGCTTTATCTTTGCCTGACCCTCGGTAAAGCCTCGCTGCAAGAAGTGCATGGCCAGTTTTTTGTCTTCTTCGGTTTCGATTTTCTGGCGGCGCCCCTGAGTTTTCATAGCGATAAGACCGATGCCTGCTTTATGGCACGCCTCAATAGCTGCGTTTAGCTCTTTATCCTGCATCGAACGAAAACTGTAACTTGTCATTATCGCATCAATCCAGTCGAGCTTGGCCGCTGCAGCAAGGCATTGGGCCGTATTGCTGTGAGTGCTGAAACCAAAAAACCGAATCAGTTTCCGCTTCTTTGCATCTTTGACCCACTGTCTTAATTCATCTGTTAGCTGAGCAGGGTCACTTAGTCCGTGAACACCATAGTATAAATCAATGTAATTGGTATTCATTCTCTCAAGAGAGGTTTTAAGACGCTCCTCTACATCAGCTACTGTTCTTGCCCCTGATGCCTTGGTGACAAGGAACAATTTCTTTCTGACCTTTGGGTTCTTCAAGAAGAATTTACCTATGCCCAGCTCACAGTTTCCACCTGCATAGCTATATGCTGTGTCCCAATAATCAATACCCAACTGAAGATTTCTTCGCAGCAGAATCTGGTTTTCGGTGTCAACCCTGAGGGTCCCAAAAGACAGGCACGGAACCTCAATGCCTGTTTTGCCTAATTTACGTCTCGGGACCTGTGGGTATTTGGGCTTGTCTTTCTTTTCAGCATTTGCTTCCGCTGATGCTTCTAAACCCTTTGTCACACCTGTAAAAGCAGGGGCCAAGCCCACGACCCCGACAGTTTTCAAAAAATTCCTTCTGTTGACTTTGTTTTGTTTTTCTTCCATCGCACTAAACTCCCAAAAATGATTAACTTTTAAGTGGGACCCCGTTTTGGGGGGTTCGGGCCCCATTTTGCGATAGGCTGCAAGATGGGAACCCTCCCAAATGCCCTTTATTGGGCTCCCGCTTTGCGGGAATCCATTTGGGGGCCCGAATCCAACAACAATGTTCTATCAGTACTTCTTGTCTCTCCTTCCGCAGAGACTCTTATGGCTTTTCTACCGCTTACCGGGCATTCGTGTTCGCAAACTCCACAGCCAATACATTTTTCTATATCAACAAAAGGCCTTTGCAGGCGGACCTGAACCTCAATTTTGCTGCCTGGGAGAGGCATTTTTGCGAATTGTTCATCAAGATAAATTTCCAGAGAATTTTCTTTATTAGCTGTGATTTTTCTGCGTTTGCCATCTTCAAAGGCGCAATAATAATCGCCGCTGGCAAATTTGCCCGGCACAATGGTTTGCTCAACCTCTATGATATGAGCAGTAACCTTTTTTACCGTCAGGATGCCATCTCGCACTGTGTTGAAACATTCCTGGGTGTAAATCGCCTTGGGACTTACGGGACAATTTTCTTCACAGACAATACAGGGCTTATCCATCGCCCAGGGAAGACATCTGTTGCGGTCAAAAAAGGCGGTTCCTATTTTGATTGGCCCGACATCAGCAAATTCGCCGAGTCCGTGTTTCTCGGTGAGTGTAATCGGCCTGATAGCCGATGTTGGACACACCTGGCCACAAGCCACACAGTTTAACTGGCAGCCGCTTGAGCCGATTCGGTTGTTCAGTATAGGTGTCCAGAGGTTTTCCAGCCCTAACTGGATACCGCCGGGCTGGATGACATTTGTAGGACATACCCGCATACACTGGCCGCACTTGATACACCTTTTCAAGAATTCCTTTTCCGGCAGTGCACCCGGCGGTCGGATAAGTTTGTTGTTCCAGTTGCTACCCAGTTTATTGCTCAGCCGTAAGGCCGGTACTGCAAAGACACCACTGGCTAACGAAAGCACAAAGCCTCTGCGAGATACGTCCGGGTCTGTGATTTCGCCTGCCAGTGATGGTCTGGTCTGGTAAGCTATCAACTCGTCCTTGCAATCGTCCCGGCAGTTAAAGCAAAGGACACATTCGCTTATTCTTATACTGCCGCTCGGCTCGCAGGCGCCTTCGCAGGCCTTATCGCACAGTTTGCAATTGGAACATTCGCTTTGCTTCTTGCCGATGCGCCAGATAGCAAACCTGCTGATTATGGCAAGCAATGCACCGAGAGGACAGATGAATCTGCAGTAAAATCGGGGGATAACCAGATTGAGTAAAATTGCCGTCAGGAATATCACAAGTATCAGCCAGGCTCCTTCGTAAAAGCGGGCCGTTACGGAAACAAAATTAGCAGCTCTATCAATAATGGGCAGCAATAGGAGGTTAAAAGAACGGGTTATCAGCGGTATGGGGTCGAGCAAACCGTTCTGCAAAGTAACGGCGAGCGATGGAAAGGCAGCCATAAACAGAAAGAATATGAGAATGAAATATTTTATGCACTGGGCCTTTCGGTACTTGTTGAGCTGGATTTTTTGTGCTGTTTTTTTTCTACGATTGCCCAGATAACCCACAAAGTGGTGTAGTGTGCCGAAAGGGCAAATCCAGCCGCAGAAGAACCGCCCGAATACTATTGTCAATACAATCGTAGCCAGCGCCCATAAAAGAGGCCAGTAGAGCGTGTGTGTAGTCAACGCTGTGGCGATTGCCACTAATGGGTCGAGCTGTAAAAACCAGTTAACGGGCCAACCTCGTAACTGCCAGAATTTATCGCCTACGGTGCTGACTACGCAGAACCAGACAAACATCGAGAAAAAGAAGGCTTGGCTTATGCGTCTGACTGTTACAATTTTCATAATCACACTTTAGGCATGTTAAATGGAACCAAAACTGTGTCGTCATAAAGATTGACGCCCGGCAGCCAGGTTCTGATATTCACCTCCGTCATATTATGTCGTTTGAAGTCTTTATACGAAAACTGTCCTTTGTACCAAAAACGAGTTTTACACTGTACCAAATACTGGCTTGAGCGACTCATAATCAGTGGTTCCTACACCGGCTTTTTCAGCTTTTGTAAGGTAAGGCAAATCCGAGACCTTCAGACCCAGAAGTGTGCATCCGTATGAGTCGGCAGCCGCCATATCGGTACTTGCGACCATAGTATTCGCACGTTTCAAATCCGAAACGGAGCCTCCGGTTGGACCGTTCGTCATCATAACTTCAGTGCCGTCCAGTATCACCAACGTTGGTTTTACCATCATGGACAATTCGGCAATGATAGTGTTTATATCCTGATGGAAGACATTCCGTCTGCCGCCCAGAAGGCCATACCAGTTCTTCATAGCCATCGAAGCGCCGGCCCTGGCGTGGTCTTTTACCGGCGAGATACCAATCAACTTGTCCACATTTTCAAACGGCCCGAAAAAGACAGGCCATTTTCTTATAAGCCTTCCACCCTCAAGTGTTGTATGTCGAAACAAATGTTCCTTTGGCAGTATGACTTTGGCACCGGCTTCATTAGCGGCTTTGCCGATGCCGCTTAAAGTAAAACAGCTTGAGGGGTCGTTAATCGGGTTGTCGGTAACGATGACCTGTTTTGCTCCGGCTTTATAACACAGCCGAACAACTTCGGCCACTAATTCAGGATGAGCGGTAGCTCCGAGCATCGGTGATGAGGCGAATGCAACGTTCGGCTTTATCGCAACCGTTTCGTCTGGTTTGACGAATCTCTCTAAACCGCCCAGCAATTCTATTGCCTTATTGACAGTTGTTTTTCTGTCTGGGCCATTAACAATGCTCATTGTTTGACCGGCTTTGTGCGGCACACGAAAGTTCGACAAAGTTACGAGTGATTTGGCATCAACACCGGTCCTGGGTCCGTGTTTGTCATAAAGTTGATAAGAGATTAGACCGGCGGCAGCAATTGAGATTCCCGCTTTGCCGGCCCGGGCTAAAAATTGCCTTCGCCCAAAATTTTTATCGTTTTGCTCAGTCATTCTTTACCGTCTTTGCCACATTACTGAGTTTGTTAAACAGTCTGGCTGCTAATTCTTCAGCGGCCTTCTGATTTTCGGCTTCGTGAATGCCGCCAATGAACGGCCCTATTGCAAAAATAATTTCAGTGGTGTCGTAAAAATCAAGAACTTTGATTCCAATGTCTTTAAGTATTTTATTGGATGTCGGCTTGTCTGCAGCGCCGTTTTCGATCAGGAAACTATAATAGCTTTCTGCAGTAGTCCTGGCATCCTGTAGGTCAGGGCGTTTGCTAAGAAATGTGGTAATTGACTCATCGCCGAGCTTATACCGGCAAGTGAAAATATCGGTGAATGCATCAAATCCAAAGGCGTTTGCCAGGTATAATTTGAAACTGCCCTGAACACGATCCTCTTCCGGAAACAAAGCAAGCTCGGTAATCTCCTCGTCATCAAGAGCTATCTGGCTTGCGAATTTTGCGGTGATTCCTGTCATTGCTTTATCCAGGGCTGTTGACTCAGTCGAACCGATTAACTCAACGTAGAATTTGCCGTGCACGAAATACAACCCATTACTGGTCTTGTAAGAAGGCTGAGGCTTGGCAAAAGTAAGCATCCGTGCATCGGCCCTTTTTTGCACACTATAGACCGAGAATGCGTTTCTGATAGCAGCCATATCAAAAACAAAAAGCTCCATCCAGAGACTCTCGTCGTTTTTACTTATAAATCGCTGAGTAAACAGTTTCACAAAGCCAGCCTCGATATAAAGAGGGGCCTTGCCGTTAATTTTTTCGTAAAGATTTCCGGCGTTATACATTTCGATTTCTAAAAGCTTCTTGAATCCGTCAGGTGTCAAAGCGTCTAAAACCGGTTCCCGGGTCTCTGCTTTTATCTGCTGCACTGGTAGACCTACGGTGGTTGTATCAATGCCGAATCGACTCATATCCACATCGAATTGCTTCATGAATACGACAAGCCCGATAAGAAGAAAGAGCACTAATAAGCAGATACTTACAGCAGATTCGAGTCGTCTTGCCTGGCGTCTAACTGAAGCCATGGTCAGCACCAATAATAATTTACACCTAAACAGGGATTTCCCATTTGTCCCTTCTTAGCTACGCCACTGAGTCTCATTTCCGATAGAATATCAAACCTGTCTTGAAAATTCAAACATTTCCTTTAGGACTGCTCTGAGAGGGATTTTAGCGTTGTAAATCGGTAACTTTAGGGTAACTGCTGTTTTTAACAAATACCATTTTTGAAAAAGGAAGGAGAATCTGATTTTTGCTCAAAAATTCTTTAAAAATGTGTTCTTTGGCAAAAAACTTATCCCGTTTTGCGATTACTCTGGGGAAAAGTAACCTCTATGGTGACATTTCAGTGACACGAATTTATCGAAGAGTTCTGACATTTTGCAGCTCGTGGGAGGAGTGACTTTCTTGTGCGTGCACCGGGGCTTATAGGCTGGTGGGACAAATCCAAGAAGTCTTGACGAATTTTTGTAGTAACAAGGGGCCAAGCTTTGCAGATTTTTTGGGTAAGGTAGGGTGGTTTGGCCAAACTTAGGTGGATTATATTTAACTGACTTTTCTTAAACGCATCTTCCAAAACTTAAAGAAGCCGCCCCAAATGTGCGATTTTCCCGTGCTTTTTCCGCGTTTCTCAACAATTTTATCAAGAACAATTTAAAAATACATAACCCAAAAGATTTTCCTTGACGGGAAAGTGGCTGATGTGCTATAAAATAAAATAGTAAAACTTATGCCTGCGCAGTCGGGTATCTGTAGCATTTAGGTCATCCAGAGGGTGCAATTTTTGAGGTTTTCCGAAGAGAGGAGGAACTGCTGTGTATTATGCAAGGCAAAGAGTTTTAAGCAAGAACTTTTTTTGCTTTGTCGTTAAGATTTTTCATTCCAATTAGCGGCTTATATTTTATTTTTGAAGAAAGGAGGTAGCGGCAAGACGTAAGAAACTTTCGTTTTGCATGTATAAGGATTTTAATGCCTGTTGAGAACAATGAGTGTTTTGGTGTGTGGCCAAAGCACAATTTATAATTCTTTAACTTTTTTTGAAGGAGGACTATTATGTGTAGGAAATTGATTTATTTAATTTCTTTTGTTTTGATGCTGGGGTCGGTCAGTAACGCTGAGGACATCCAGTGGACGGGTCTTGGCGCCGACCAGCTCTGGAGCACTCCGGAAAACTGGGACCTGGGTAGAGTCCCTACCCTGGCCGACGAGGTCAGGATTGACGTGCCCGCCGCAGCAGCGCCAAACGGCCCGGTTATTCCGGATGGGATCGATGCGAAGGCTAAGGGGATCTTTACTGAAGCGCCTGGGGAGCCTACGCTGACGATGACCGGTGGAACCCTTGAGGTAGCAGAATGGATTTGGTGGGGTGACGGAACGGATTCCTTTGGCATCTGGACGATGAGCGGCGGTACCGTAAGTGTTGTTAATGAGTTCGAGCTTGGATGGGGCGGGGGTGCAGGTACTTTGATTATGACCGGCGGTACAATCAACGCCGGGGAGGCGGTAATTCCCACGGGTAGTGGAGCATTCGGGGAACTACTTCTTCATGGTGGTACATATAACGTTACCAAGCCCGGCGAGCTGAAGGTGAACGCAACCGGCCTGATAGATGTCACCGAAGGTACATTAGTGTTAGAAGGCGATGACACGGCGAAAGTCAATGACCTTATCGCCGCCGGCCAGATTACTGCCTACGGAGGCGCCGGCCTGTTCAAATTGGACTATGATGACAGGAATCCCGGCAAGACTACGTTGAGCGCTTCAGCACAGTTGATTGCGTATGAGCCCTTTGATTACCCTGCCAACGGCCTAAGCGGTAACGATGGTGGCAGCGGTTGGAACGGCGCTTGGGATGGAGGTGATCAACAAGTAACGGCTCCCGGTTTGGTTTTTTCGCCTCTATTGGTTAAGGGCAATAAAGCGACCGTTGTTGGTGGCGACTCGTTCCGTGACCTGCCGGAACCCATAGGTGATAATGAAACCCAGCTCTGGATTAGCTTTGTCGGTCAGGCCGACCAGCAACCCGGTGCTGATATGTGGGGTGGTGTCTCTTTCCACGAACCCGACGAGAGTCTCTTTCTGGGAGTTCCGTGGCAGGCTGGTGACGGCGACAAAGTCTGGGGCCTTGACACCAAGGGAGATGGCAATCGATTCACGGATATCCCCATAACCGAGAAGATTATCCTTATTGCCCGTGTAGACTTCAACACGGACGGCGACAACGAAACCGTGACGGCCTGGGCCAGGTCCATAAACGACACGGGCCCATTGGACCTTACTGACGAAACTGCTTTTGCCCAATATACAACCAGGAATATCGAGTTCTCCAGAGTACGTGTCGCCGGCAACCAGCCGGTTAACATTGATGAGATACGTCTCAGCATGACCCCTGAGACTCGGGCTTTCGAAAGAGCCGTGTTGTTTGCAGAGGATTTCGAAGGCCTTGCTTTGGGTCCGAACGTTGATGAGGAACTTGCCGGCGATGCAGTCTGGACGGACACCCCGCCGGACGGTTGGAGCATTGACGAGAGTGGTATTCCCGGTATTGGTTTGGACGCAACTGATGGTGTTACCGAATGGGCCGGATGGGCCTTCACCGATAAGGAATGGTGGATAGCAGCAGCCGAGGATCAAGACCGTTCTCTTTTTGAGCTGGGAATCGGCACCGTTGCCGTGGCCGACCCGGACGAGTGGGACGATGCAGAGCGTCTGCCAATACCTATTTCTGCGGATCCCTATGATACCTGGCTCAGTACGCCTGCAATTGATATCGCCGGTGCTGAGGCTGGAACGCTTGAGCTCAAGTTCGATTCGAGCTGGCGTCCGGAGTTTGACGACAACTATCACCAGACGGCGAATATAACCGCTTCCTTCGATGGTGGAGAACCTGTCGTGGTGATGTTGTGGGAATCAGATGAAAGTAGTGCAAACTACAAGCCCTACGCTACCAACGAAACTGTCATTGTCAATTTGGACAATCCCGCAGAGGCTAAGAAACTTGTTTTGACGTTTGGTTTGTTCGACGCTGGAAATGACTGGTGGTGGGCGATTGACAACGTTGAAGTTAGCGGTGTTCTTCCAGAGCCGGAACCGGTTAATCCCGGCACTGCTGGTCTGGTTGCGTACTACCCGCTGGATATCGATGTGCTGGATGCTTCCGGCAACGGTAACGATGGTACTGTTAATGGAGACCCAACCTTTGTCGATGGTATGGTCGGAACGGCGATGGAATTTGACGGTAACGGCGACTTTGTGGACTGTGGGAACAACCCGATTTTGGCTCTTACCGACGCAGTTTCCATCTCGGCGTGGATCAAAGTTGCTGTTCAGGGTGCTGACCATAAGGTTGGGGGCAACCAGGACGGTGCCAACGGTGGCTACAAGATGAGCGTATACAACGACAAGATTGAATTTGAAATTCGCACTGCCGGTAACTCGGCCGTTCTCAACAGAAGTGTTGCAGGCGGAACAGTGCTCGAGGTGGGTGTCTGGTATCATGTCACTGGTGTCTATTCTCTCGCGGATGGCTATATCAGGACATACGTTAACGGAGAGCTGGACAGAGAATTGGAGACAACCGAGGCGCTTGGCGCTTCACCAGGATCTCTCATGATTGGTTGTGAGCCCTTCTCGACTGGCCAGTACAATTTCAACGGCGTAATGGATGACATTCATCTCTACAATAAAGCTTTGTCTGAGGGTGAGGTTATGTACCTTGCTGGTAAACGGGTGGAGCCGGTTGATCCCGGCACCGATGGTCTGGTCGCGTTCTACGCACTGGATGGTGACGCTAATGATAGCTCCGGCAATGAACTCCATGGTACCATTGTCGGTGAACCGACCTTTGTCGAAGGACAGGTTGGAATGGCGCTGGAGCTTGATGGACTAGATGATTACGTGGACATTGGTAATCCGAGCCTACTTGACTTCGGCACAGGTGATTTTACCATCTCTGCTTGGATCAATATGACGGCTATTGAAAGAGGCACCGTTTATGCCAAAGGAGGGGATAACAGCGGCGGAATACGTTACACTTTGGCTATGGGCGAAGGTAACGATAATAAAATGACTCTAACCACTGATGACGATTCCAGCAAGAGACAAGCTTTGGGTGGTACTGTAGTTAATGACGGTGCCTGGCATCACGTAGTTGGGATGAGAAGTGGATCTACTTCGCTTGTATATGTCGATGGAGATAAAGACGGGACAATAGATTTACCTGAAGGATATGACCTGTCCGGATCGACTCAACATAACGCTCTTCTCGGAGTTATTACAAGCCACACAGACGGCAGCCTGGAGAAATATTTTGCTGGCCTCATCGATGAGGTCGCTATATACGGCCGGGCTTTGTCTGCCGGTGAGATTCGTTACCTTGCAGGCGAACGGGCAGTAGATCCATCTCTGGTTATATACTATTCCTTTGACGAAGTAAGCGACATTATTGCGGACCAATCCGGCAAAGGCCACGACGGCGTTGTCAACGGTGACATCACAGCAGAGGCCAATGGCAAGTATAATGGAGCTGCCAATTTCGCAAGCGGCAGTTACCTCGACCTTGATGGCCCAAACTTCGCTGCCGAAGATATTCCAACATCCGGTATGACGCTGGCCGCCTGGATAAAATGTACCAATACAGGCGACCATCACGCTCTATTCAACGCCAGAGCATCTGATGAGACCTGGGTTGTTCACCCTGAGGCCCGCAGTAACGGCGAGTTTAGATGGCTGCTTCGCTCTTACGGCGGGACTACAATGTTCGACATACGTGCAGGTGCTGTAACGTGGGATGAATGGCTGCATTTTGCAGGCACATACGACAAAGCGTCCGGCAAGGCGGCATTGTGTATCAACGGGGAATTAGTTTCTGAGGTTGACGTTGCAAGCCCTGCGGATATAGCCGGGGATTGGGGAATGGGTGCTCGCGTTGGATACAATATTGATAACGCAAGACCTTTTACGGGGCTTATGGACGAGTTCCGCATGTACACGAGGGCGCTGTCGCAGGATGAGATTCTGGAAATTATGCAAGGTATGTGATTTCCGTTTGACTTCAACGATGACTATGCTGTCCTGGCGAATATGTGGCTTGAGAAGCGACTGTGGCCGGAGTAAGCTGTAATCAGCTTATGCAAGGCTGGGTAGTTAGCCAATGATTTTGTATCAGTACGGGGACTGTCCTGAGTGATTTGGTATAGGCCCCTTTTAAGTGATTATTGGTTATTTTGGATATTGCACCGCTCCACGAAGAATGAATGGACAATTTTACTTGAGGTTTTCGAAAAAGGATGAATCCCATCCGTTGCCCGCAGTCCCGAAAGGGACGCCTTGCGGCGGATGACTTGCGGCAAAGACGGAACAGGGTGAAGGAGGATTATTATGCCTAAAAGATTGATTTATTTGATTCCTTTTGTTTTAATGCTGGGCCCGGTCGGTTTGGCCATTGGCACTGAGGGCCTGAAAGGTGAGTATTATCATAGGACTACTTCAGCGCATGAATGGCAGGATCTCGTGTTGACCCGCATAGATCCGACGGTAAACTTTGACTGGGGTACTGGCTCGCCGGATCCGTCCATCGCTGGCGACTTCGCGGTGCGGTGGACAGGCATGATTGAAGCGCCGAACTCCGAGACCTACACTTTCCACACCAACGCAGACGCCGGTGTTCGGTTGTGGGTGAATAACGAGCTGATTATTGACACCTGGAGCGATTGGGTAAAATGGCAGGCGAATTGGAACGCCTTCACGGGGTGCCGTTACGATTGCAGCGGCGACATTACCCTGACAGGCGGGCAACAATACGAGATTATATTGGAGTACGGATACGGCGGTAATGCCAAGTGTGAACTGTCCTGGTCAACTCCAACACTGACCCGGGAAGTCATCCCGAGCCGGTATCTGTCAGTGGAGAGGCCGCACTCCCGTAATCCAGACCCGGCTGATGGGGCCATACTTCGAGTTTCATTGGTGACCCTTGTCTGGACGCCTGGAGATTACACGGCTTCGCACGATGTGTACTTAGGCGAGAATTTTGACGATGTAGATGCCGGCGCTGCCGATACGTTCCGTGGCAACCAGGTCTCGGCGTCTTTTACTATTGGCCTTCCTGGAGTTCCTTATCCGGATGGTCTTGTTCCGGGCACAACGTATTACTGGCGAATCGACGAGGTCAATGACCTGCACCCGAATAGTCCGTGGAAGGGTCCTGTCTGGAGCTTTGCGATTGCCCCAAGGGCCGCCTATAACCCCAACCCGGCTGATGGTGCCGAGTTTGTAAACCCGAATGCGGAGCTTAGCTGGACAAAAGGTTTCGGTGCGATGTTGCACTATGTGTACTTCGGCGATAATTTTGACGATGTCAACAATGCCGCCGGAGGACTTCCTCAGGGAGCTACGACCTATACTCCCGGCACACTTAAATTGGCTAAGACTTACTACTGGCGGGTCGATGAGTTTGATGGCTTGGCCACGCATAAAGGTGATGTCTGGAGCTTAACTACTCAGGGCGCCGTTTTGAGCCTGAAGCCGTCTAACGGCGCTGTGGATGTAAAGCAGACACAGATTTTTAGCTGGTCGCCGGGCGATTATGCAGCTTCGCATCAGGTCTATTTCGGCACAGATAAAGAGGCCGTACGCAATGCCAATACGAGTTCGCCAGAGTATAAAGGTACCAGAAACCTTGGTTCTGAGAGCTACGACCCCGGAAAACTTGAATGGGATGTCACTTATTATTGGCGTATTGACGAGGTCAATAACGCCAATCCGGACAGTCCGTGGGTAGGCCCTGTCTGGAGCTTTACGACGGCCAACTTCCTTGTCATAGACGACTTTGAGGACTACGACATTGGCAACAATGAAATATGGTGGGCATGGAAAGATGGGCTTGGCTATGCTGCGCATGGTAATGAACCGGCCTATCCCGGTAATGGAACCGGCTCGGCTGTAGGTGACGAAAACACCGGTTCTTATTGTGAGGAAACTATCGTTCACGGAGGCAGCCAATCGATGCCTTTATTCTATGACAACAGCATCCTCAGGTATTCAGAGGCGGAGAAGACGCTGACTTATCCGCGTGACTGGACAGAGAATGGTGTGACCACATTAACAATTTGGTTCAGAGGCAATTCAGCTAACTCTGCTGAGACGTTGTATGTTGCCCTCAATGGCAGTGCGGTGGTCAATCACGATAATCCGAATGCGGCCCAGATAGAAAAATGGACCGAATGGAATATTGACCTGCAGGCATTCGCAGACCAGGGTGTGAACTTAGCCAATGTCAATACGATTGCCCTTGGATTAGGCAATAAGAAAAATCCGCAAGCTGGTGGTTCAGGTACGATGTACTTCGATGATATTTGTCTGTATCGTCCAGCGCCATAACCAGAACTATTGGTTAATCGTTTGCGGTGACGGACGATGTCAAACAGATTCGTGTCAATTTGGGGCTTATATCGAACGATTTGGTATAGGCCCCTTTGTTTTGGGCGATATAGACAATCATGGTACCGAGGCTTAAACCTGCAACATGTAAATAGTCGAATAAACGCAATATGCTTCCTTTAAAGCCAATCACCAACAGGTATTTGGTCCACCGCATGTCGCAATAACGGACACCTATGAAGAGCTTAAAATCAAATACTAAAATCTCTGTTGCCACAAAAATTTTCTTTGAGGCATCCTCGTTACGACTTATCAACCAACGTGCCCTGGTTACAACCAGTCCCCAACCGGCACCGGTCATTGAATCCAGTGCTAAATTTTCCCTTTTTCATGAGTCACTGATAGTCCAGGGTTTACGAATCGGACATTTTTTCGTATTGGCAGATAACGGGTTGTGGGGTTGTAGTTAGGTTGTATAGGTTGACTCGCGAAAATGGGGCCATTTTTGAAGTGCTTGGGGCGCGGTCCAGTGCGCTTCTGGTTGGTTAATGGAATCGCCCCAAGAAGTTGTGGCAAATTTTGTAATAACAAAGGGCTGAGTGTTGCGGGTTTTCTAAGGCAGACTGAGGACTGGCTGGAATGGGATATTTTCAAGCTTTTCGCTCTGTTTTGTCAATTCTTTTGGCACCATGGGTACGGAGAGAACAACCGCTGGCAAGGCAATATGTTACCTCTTTACCTCGGATCTGCGGACACTCAGAGACAAGCTCATCAAGATAGGAGCCAAAGTGGTCAGCCATTCCTGTTACGTGATATTTCAGATGGCGGAAGTGGCTGTGCCGCAGACGCTCTTACGGGAAATCTTTGCCTGAATCCGGCGGTTGCGTTTTTTGACAATACCTGCGAGGCCGGGATGATGTGTGGAACTCCTGAAAACCGGGTTCTGGAATGGAGGGCAAGGGTCGCGGTGTGCCAAAATAGTGGGAAAAAGTTGATTCTTCACACAAATACCACGCTTTTTTTGTGTTTAATGCGGCATGGTGTGCTGAATCTGCCGGAAAGTCGTTGAAATTGCGATATAGTTTTGGTATTATAGGACTTGAATTGTATAGGAGCGTTTCAAAGACAGGGTCAAAGTGTGCAGGAGCACCGTTTATGAAGTTTAAAGGGAAATCCAGAATAAAGGTTCTTTTGGAGTGAGCAGAAAGATTAATCCGCACATTCGTTATAGAAATCGCTTAGCTGTCTTGGTATTTGTCGCAGCGATAGCATGGGGAGCGGCTGCATCAGCCGATGTAAACGTCACGCTGGATCCGGCTGTGCAATACCAGACGATCTTGAGCTGGGGCGCCGCCTCATGGAGTCCGCTCTGGGTTTCGCAATCGCTGCGGGAGGCTCTCATCCGCGAGGCCGTCAACGAGCTGGGCCTTACGCGGCTGCGTCTGGAGCTTCCATCCGGCAACCGCAGCGATACGACAGCGTGGGAGCAGCAGAACGACGATTGGGACCCTATGAATATCAACTGGCCAGCTTTCAATACGGCCGATGTGGACGAACACATCACACAGATAGTGCTTCCCTTCAAGCAGGCTGTCGAAGCCAATGGCGATCCATTCAATATTTATGTCAGCCCGTCATTGTTCGATGGCGGCAGCAGCGGTGCCGCACCGGCATGGCTACTGAATAACCCCGGCGAATACGCCGAGTTTGCCCTTGCCTTTTTGTTGAATCTCAAGAATGTACACGGTATAGAGGCCGACTTCTATTGCATCCTGAACGAGGCGGGCAACAACAACCCGTTCAATGCTTCGGTCGTGGCTGAGATGATAAAAACGCTGGGGCCCGCACTTGAGGCCGCCGGTCTTTCCACCAGGATACAGTTTCCCGAATCCGTTAATGCCCAGGCCGCCTGGAACAACTACATCCAGTATGTCACGGGCGATGACGACGTGTGGCCGTACGTTGGTTGTCTAAGCTACCACCTTTATGGAACAAACGACCCCTACAGGAGCTACATACGCGACTTGGGTGTATCGTTGGACCTGCCCACTGCCCAAACCGAGTATATGAATTTGAATATGAATTACCTCTATGACGACCTGATCCTCGGCGGGGTCTCCTTTTGGGAGATTTATGGGCTGGGGCAGTGTTTCGAGTGGAACCCCAATAACACGTCGTTCAATCGAATAGGCCGGTACTGGAATTTTCGACAGGTAATGCACTACGTGCGTCCTGGCACCGTCCGGATTGAGGCAAACAGTGATGACTCCAATCTGCGCGTTCTGGCCTTCGCATCCAACGAGAGGATAACGGTGGTTCTGATCAATGGCGCCGGCTCGCGTACCGCAAATATCCACAACCTGCCAGTCGGGATGTACGGTGTCTGTCAATCTGTTGGCGGCGGTGTTTATCAGGAGCTTGGTTTGCAGGGGGCTATGGCCGCACGGGGCGCAGGTGATGTTGGTAGTCTGACGGTCGATGTACCTTCGAGTACCATGATGACCATCTATTCCCATCCCGGAGCGAATCTGCCGCCCACCGTGACCGACTTCAAGGCCAGCCCGGACTATCTGACTCAATCGGGGCCGGGCCGCACTGTACCCTCGACGACCACCTTATCGGCCTCAGCTACTGACCCGGAGCTCGATCTGATATCGTACACGTGGTCCGTCACAAGCCAGCCGGACGGTGCGAATGCATCGCTGACCACCCCTAACTCCGCGATGACCTTTGCGACTGGCCTGACCGTGGCGGGCGAATACGTTTTTACCGTGGCCGCCGGTGACGGTCTGAATACAGTCACTCGTGACGTCGCGCTCAACGTATATGCGGACAATCAGCCGCCTTTCGTCCTCGACATCCACAACCGCCTGCCGGTGATGATAACGCTGCCGGCCAGTAGTACTCAGTTGCGTTGCGCCGGGCTCGATCTGGAGGGCGACCCGCTTTCCTACCGCTGGACGCTGGCCAGCCAACCCCTCGGGGCTTCCGCGTCGCTTGCCGGCCCCACAACAACAAACTGCCATGTGACGGGCATGACGGTTGCGGGGGACTATGTCTTTGGGCTTGAAGTGAGCGACCCAACGCATACCGTGCTGGAGAATTTGACCGTGACCGTCTATCCGCCGAATCCCTCGGCGCCGACGATATCAAGTGCGACAGCCTCACCGGCGATGATCACGCTTGGCGCCGACGGTACCCGACTGCTGGCGACCACCCGCGATGCAGACGGCGATCCCATCAGCCACTGGTGGTCGGTCAAGAGCAAACCGGCCGGCGCATCGCCGGCGTTTTCGGCTCAAGGCTCACCGAGCACGGACGTCACGGGGCTGACGGCGGCCGGTGTGTATGTTTTCACACTCAGTGCGGTTGATCGGACCCGGTTCACAAAGCGGGATGTCACTGTGACCGTTTTGGACCGCGGGGGAAGGTAACCAAGAAAATATAATTCCTAATCTTATAGTGTTCATTGGGGCTACCTGGAAATCTTTTGCGCAGGCAGGTCACAGCCGCTCAGATGAAGAATCAGTTGTGTTACTATTTTCTTGCTGTCCATGACGAAAGTTATTTTTATATCCGCCTCCCTTATAAAGAATTCTGTTTCAGATTCAGGGAGGATTTCCAGTTTGTCCCGATCATTTTGCTGAAAGAACAGCATATTACCTTTTCTGGTGATAATAAAAATCACATTTGGATTAAGCTGGTATTTGCCAACGTAGTCATTGTAATTTCTATATATTTTATCAGTCGCTTGTTTTTGTGGCAATTTGTATTCTTCTCCGAGTGCGATTGCAGCCAAATCCATACTTAGGCGCCGACTCACGAAAATGGGGCTATTTTAGTGGTGTCTTGTTACTGTTCTACGGCTTCTATCTGTGGCAGCTTTTCGAGGGTGTAATAGATCTTGCCTGCACCATGGGGATTAGTCATTCTCAGAGTGCTGCCGGCTTGGATATAGCCCTATTCCGGAGTGAATATGGGGGGCTTACAAACTGAGCGTCAACCCAGGCAGTTCGCCTTGCCAGCCAATCCTTGAGATGGTCTATCTCTCCTTGAAAACCGCCAAAACGAGGCGCGGCATTGCGCCATCTATTAAAGTTCCGGACCTGTGCCTCCTTCAACTCATTGGCCATCGAGTCTATGAGAGCGTTGATACTTTCGGTGCTAAAGTGTCCTCGCCTCAATTCAAACCACCGATCGATATACTTCTGCCAGAAATCAGGATCCTCAAAAAGTCGATCCCACCAGATGTAATTCAGATAATCGGTCCCATCTCCGGTCCCGTGCCAACTCTCTGGATTATTGTCGCGACCATCGGTAGAATCGAGTGAACGATCAAAGTCCCAGAGTGGTCCCATTTCGAGTTTGCCGTTACGGGTTTTATACAGGTGCGTACTTAGACGAAGGGCGTCCACATTCATAGCAAGCATATTTAGCAGGTTGTGGTCTATGAAGGAAGCTACATTGATGAATCGGGCATAACCAATCTGGGGGTCCGTAAAACTTGTCCCGTAGAGAGCATCTTCAAAATCGTCGAGATAGCCTCTGATCCATGCTGACTGTGCCGCAGTGATTTCAACCTCTTTGGGGTCCACGTAACACAGTGTCCCATCACCATATGTTGGGTTTCCTCTGGAAGTACGAAAGCCTGAGTCACCTGAGTCAGGCCTGTCGATTTTCAGCATGTACCCACCGGTTATCCTTGGCTCGGTACTGTCCCATGGCTCGAGCTTTTCCACATTAACGCGTTCATCGCCTCGCTTGATCTTCTCCATGAATATATAGATCCCGACATAATCATCCGATGATACCTTACCGCTACCTGTGTTAAGGTACATCTCGACAAATCGGGTGCGAACCGCATACCTTCCGATCTGATTACTCAATTCAAACATGAAGGCATTATTAATGAGGGCACGATCAAAGTTGTAAGGAGCATATAATATCCAATCGGATTCGGCAGGTAAGCCGAAAATTGAAACATCTTTATCCTGATCATCTTCATCCCATACTTCGAAACCGTACGAATGCTTGGGTGCCCCCGCCGTACTTCTGCCACGAGTCTTGATCCCAACCCGCCCGGCAAAATCAGCCGGATCGGTAATGTGCGCGCGACCATCTACACCAGTATCAATGAAAACAGAAAAGACCCTTTTATAAACTCCATAGATTATACTCTGGCGATTCGTATCAACTATGACAATCGGCAGGTCGGAACTGAAGCTCTGAACATCATTAGCCAACGCGATGTAAGTATGGCTGACCACAGGGCTTGGTGCCTTTCCAGTCTCATATGCGCGGGCCTGTACCTCGACTGTATTGCTGATTGAGACAGGACCGGCATATCGTCTTGATTTTTCAGTTGGTTTGGAACCGTCAAGCGTATAGCGTATTTGGGCACCGGCAGCAGGACCAGTTATTCCCAGGGAGAAAGAATTTGTAAACGTACCCCCCGGATAGGAAAACTGCGGACTCTCAGAAATGCCGGAGTAACCTTGCGTATTAGCATTACCTGGCGTGGGATTAGTGAAAAACTGCTTCTCATTCGCATAGAAACCGTAGGATATATCCTTCTCCTGCGGTGGATAACCATACTTGTCTCTATCGTACATATACTCTCTAAATTCGTGCGCTATCTGCCCATTCGCATTAACCAGAGCCAGATATTCCCCCTCTCCATCCAGTTTGAAGTTAGTGTGATAACGGCCGTAATCATCCTGATATGGAAAATTTTCAGGGTGATCAACCTCTTCAATACCCGATGCATAGACAACCAAGTAGCTATCGGGCTCCAGAGACACATCGGGAAAAGGCCACTTGGTCAATTCACTATCTTCATCCGTCAGGTTCCAACCTTTCAGATTTATCGATTCCTGTCCGGTGTTATAAATCTCAATCCAGTCCGAAAAGACTTCTTTACCTTCGACATTAGTTAGATATGTACCTTCGTTGATCGCCATTATCTCGTTAATCAGTAGAGCAGAGTCCGGAAGTTGAGCATACGTCCCACCATTGGTAACTATCCGGCTTTTATGAATTTGGACCATCTTACTTGGGGGTCTGATCCAGTTATCTATAATATTAAACTCCACTGTATGAATCCCCGGGATAAGGTTTTTCATTAAGTCGCCACTGTCTTGCCAGGTTCCACCATCCAACCGCCACTGTGCGCCATCAGCAACGGCTTCCAGCGGAGACATAATTACCCGAAGGGAACCGGTCCAGTCCTCTCGCCAGCTCTCTGCTAACAGGGCAAAATCAACCAGATTGACACCATCATTACCCGCCAGATCGGCACATCCAAGGGGGTAATCCGAGCAGCCTGGAGGGTCCAACCATTGCTCGAAAAAAGCCATCAAGTCAGAAAAATTGACTTTGCAGTCCCCAGATAAATCACTTAGCGGACATTCCGGCTCAACAACCATAATGGTTATGAAATCATTGCCCTCTTGACCACGTTCATCCCAGACCTGAAGCTGTAGTTCATAGACACCCGGCTCAGGAAATAAGACCTCAGCATTTCGTTCTGTATGGGTACCCATAAAATCGGCGCTCGATTGGCCCAGAGATGACCAGAGAATTGTTAAATAATCTGGATTGGTCTGGCTTATGTTACATGGGTCATCATCATAAATAGTAGGATATAACGGTACGATAGTGTTTCCAACACCTTTCCAGGTGATTGTCTGATCATCACCAGCATCAACTTCGGGAGGCAATCCGCCAGCCGGGCTTCCCAATAGTTCAACTTCGGCAATCTGCATACTATTCACAGATCCACCTACCGGGCCTCGAATGGCCGTGAATAAGAGTTGATAGTGAACGTACGCCGTTTTATTGTGGAACGTAATCGGGGTTGTGTTCTTGGTAAACCGCGGCCACGCCGTCCCTTGCATGAAATCGACGATATTGCCACTGGCAATCAACGTATACGGCCCATTTATGCTCTCATTAGAACCAGAAAGTTCAAATGCAATCGGATCACGACCCGGAACGTCATTCGCTGTTGTGAAAGTCAAGCCAGTGACGATACTACCACCGATAGATGTTGTAACCTGAAAACCAGTGGGACCCACATCGGGATTAAAATCTCCTTTGAAATGCAGATATTTCGTCCTCGTGTCATCATCGATTGCCAAGGGAGGTGCTTCATTGGCAGGCCAATCGCCATCGTTTGGAACACCCCGGACAGTATCACCCGGTGCGGTAATGTCGGCTTGTGCCGTTATTTGCCCCAACAGTAGAACAGCCACTAATAAAAAACAAACTCTTTCTATTCAATCACCCACTTCTAAAGTCCTACCTATTGTTTCAATTATACAGCCCATAAATCTCCAAATAGAGCTACGATCTGAGATATCCCAGTTACACTTACTCAGCAACGCAAAAGAGCCTTACTTTAACATAATACCAAATCCTTCCTGAAAATGTAAGCTTTTTCAAGCTGCGTCTGTAAGAAAAGACCTTCTAACAAATAGTTCGAGTGTCGTAAAAAACTTTATTTGTTAGACCAACAAACGGATCTTGTATTTCCTGCTATCCTGTGCGTCTCTTTTTTATGGTGTTGCAGCGAATTCGCAAACGACCTAAAGAAACTGGGATTTTGAGTTGAAAAATGGGTCTGGATATTATCTGGAGGGGTTAATAGCGGGGGCGCGTTTCGAACATACGACCTTCTGAAGCAGCGGTGGAGGAAAAACTTTTGGCAGATGGAAAGGTGTAGAATTCACACCTTTTCTGAAACTTTTGATGTTGGTAATTGCGGCGACATGATTCAGCATCAAGATTTCAAAATTTCTTGCCTTTTTATTTTTCTTTGTGCTTTTGCCACTCTGCCGGTCGCTATCTACATTTGCCGGAAGGCATCCTGTGGACTGTGGACTGGCTTCCGTATTCTGTTTTCTGGCTTCTGTGCTGCGGCGGGGCGCCTTTGCCCAGACGAGCTGATTTCTCCGTAAGGAGTCCCAAGGACTGTCTTCCGTTCCCTACCGGATGGGCTTTAATTGTCAGGGCTGAAACTCTGCTCTGCTGACCTCATTATCCCGTGCAGTTACTTCCATCGAAGTTGTTAGAGATCTTCTTTTGTGCGAATGAACTTAACGGTCCCGTCGTTTAAGAGAACACAGCCACCCTTTGGATCATGGTTATCGAAGGTGAACAATTCAGGTCCGCTGTGCTAATTCCAACCGGCAGGCACTTCTTTGGGAGCGTTGCGTGCCTATGGCCCAACGGACGAATCTCCTGCCTTTCTTTTTTTCAACAATTCCTTTACCTCCTTCATTTGTTCTGGATAATTTTGAAAGTCCTCATCATAATACCACAGCCCATCAATTAGCTCTATGCCCCATAATCTGTCGCCGTACTTAAATGAATCATCGGGTGTGCTTCCATAGTTCTCAGGATATGCGACCACCCCATACATTACCACGGGCGACATTACAATATCGACCAGCCCATTCTTCTTTACATCCACATGTAGTGGGAGAAGATCCAGAATCAGTTGAGGGAATTTCCTCGACTCCGGATCGGGATTCCTACTATTTATTTGGTACGATGCTGGCTCAAGCCGCCCTGTGGCTACTTGCCTGGAGAGTTCCCTGCAGGCTTCCAGAAGCTCTTGATGATCGGTCTCATACAACAGTAATGGCCTGCGTTCATCCATACTTTTCAGATCACGCATGATCCATACTGCGCCGCTATACCCTAAATAGGCGACCACGGCGACCCCGCAAGCTAAGCATCCGATAAGTATCCACTTATCTCCTTTTTTCATTTCGATCTCCTTTATCAGACAGCGTCACCTCTTGCTAAGATCAAGTTGCACTAATCCACGTTACTGTGGGCATATGACCTGACTAACGCTCAAAAAATCAATTTCGGTTTCTATCCAGGGTAGAGGTCCCAGCCCTTATTGAACCAGAATTGATCAGGCCCTGCCCAATGCTGATAATTCCAACGATTCCAAATTTGGGGCCAGTACCTATTCATAATCCGGAAGTCCCCAATTAAATGGAGCGGGCTTCGAAAATGAGCGGCTCCGAAACCGAACCCAACGTAATTGATCTCAGTATTGTCATATATCTTACCTCCAGAATACCACTTCTTTATTAAGTCACTTCCTCCCTGTCCCCTGAAAGGAGTGACTGCACAATTTCTCACATTGTCATACCAATCCGCAATACTCCAACTCCATCTGTCCATAGCCATTTTCTCTGCGAACCACGCGTCCATTATCATTTTAAGCGTTCTATCACGACTGTCAAGCCGCCCGATATCGTCAATGACGACTACCTGAGCGCTACCAACATGCTCGATTCTGAACTCGGGCACCTTAACATCACAGGCATCAGTGATATCGCTCCCGTCAGTGAGGCTAATGTCGAAATCGCTACCGTCGATGTCAATGTATTCAATGTACCACCTCTGGTAATCGTCCCCAAAGCCAACGTCATATAGCCAATCCGTAACATCACGGTAAGCGGTCGTCGCGTCAGGGTTGTCGGTTATACATTCAGTCGGGATTCGGACAGACATGGAATAATTCCCACTGGGATCCACACGGCCCAGCGGATTATTCCCACAATAGGCATACCAGTTCATGCCCGCGCCGTATCCGACGGTGTCGGTTTGCATAAATCGGCCGATGTGTGGATTATAGTACCGGGCACGGTAATAGTAAAGACCTGTTTCGATATCGAATCTGCGGCCGGTGAACATGTAGGGATTGGGATGGTTGGGGTCTGAGGCCGCCACCTGGCCATAGGCGCTGTACTCGTAGCTCTGGCAGCTATCGCCGTTAGAATTACTCAAGGCCACCACGGAACCCAGGCCATCGAAGTGATAGTAGTAGGCCTTGTTATTGTCGGCCACGTCTATCATACAGACCGGCTCATCAACGCGGGCACCGTAGATGTATTTGCGTAAGAGGCCGCTGTCATCGTATTCAGCGATAACGTGGTCGCCATCATAGACGTATTTGACTATGTAACTGCCAACGACATTCTTTTTGATGCGCCTGCCGGCCGGGTCATAGGTGTAGGTAATCGTGTCCCAATTTGTCGGGTCCGGGGGCGGCGAACCTGACCACTGCACAAAGTCTACCGAGCCGCGATCGTCTCCGTCCTCGTATTCGCCGTCCTTGATATAGCGCCATCTCAGCGTATGGCTGCCTGAGCCACTGACGTTAAATTGCTTCTGCTCCCAGTCTTCCTCACCGCTGATCGAAGGACATCATTCGCTTGTCTTCAGGTGCGGCGCGATATCGCCACACGAGCCTGCCGTCGTTTGCGTTCAGGCAGTAAACGTGGCCGTCGGCAGACCCAAAAAGTGCATGGCCCTGCCAGATCGTCGGCGGTGAATCGATACGACCATTAGCCGTGAAGCTCCAAATCTGCTCACCCGTGGCGGCATCAAGCGCATGCACACCATGGGCATCGACCGAGGCGACGAACAGATTCCCATCGGCGACGACCAGCGTGCTGAGCTTGCCGCCCAGCTCGCTGCACCACGTGCGCTTCAGGTCGGTCGGCTGGACAGTTGTCTTCACCGCCCCGCTGCGCTCGGCATCATGTCGGAACGTCGGCCAATCATCCGGCTTCGGTTCTGAGACCTGAAATTCGAGGAGCGCGCCATAGGCGGGGCCGCGAATGAGGCGCTCGGTGTCCGGCACCTCGCGACGTGGCTGTGCTGTTTGCGAGGGTGGCGCCAAGGCAGAGAAACCGTAGAGCTTTGCCTCGATGTAACATGCGCACGGATGCTGCGGTGCGTAAATTAGCCCGTTGCAGGGCATGATGCCGTAATGACAGGCGCCCCTGACCCAGTGGTGACATATCCAGTGCTTAGCGGCGTGGTCGATGAATTCGATGCCGGTGCGAGAGAATAGGAGGTACTTGTCAGTCGCTTTGGCTCGGTAGCAGCGGTGGTGGAACCAGTGGGTACTCACGTCAGGGACAAACTCGCTCTTTACTTCGCCCGAATACAGGTCTCGGCCGGTCATGATGCCCGAGTCGCGGCCTTGTGCCACAGCGCCATTCCACACCAGTCCGCCGGCAACAAGCATGTCGTCCGGCGTGCCCATGTGTCCACACGGATGGTGCGGCGACTGCCACAGCGTCTTGCCGTCCTTGACCGACAGGGCAAACATGCTCGTACTACGCTCCCTGGGTTTCGCGACATTGACCTGTCCGCTGTACAGAACCACATCATCGTACAGGACCAGTGTGGCACCACCGGAGCTTCGCATGCCTTCTTTTTTGGGCAATGGCTCCGAGACCCATAGTGACTGTCCCGTACGCTGGTCAAGGCACCGTATCTTCTCACCATCATGGAATAGGACGCGCCGGCCATCGGCAGCTAACGACAGCGAGACCAGCCCTGATTCCTTCTTCCAGAGCACTTTGCCCGAGTCTGCGTCGACCGCCATGATCGTTCGCGGCGCCTGCGTCCATAAGGGATTTGTGGTGTCCTTGCTCATCTCGGTCAGCGTCGCGTAGCGTTTTTCCGGATCACTTCGCAGAGGCTGACCTTCCCCGGCGACCGACAGGATCAGTACACCCTTAGAGCAGAGTATCTCCTCGGTCGCCTTCGTACCGTTGTAGGTGCGGATTGTCTTGCCCGTTGCTGCGTCCAATACTGACAGCGGCGCATCGATGTCCAGGGTCACGTACACCCGGTCGCCTTTCGCCACCAGCCGGCGAGCAAGTAGCTGTGGACCACTCTTGAGTCGCCACAGGTGCGGATGCCAGAGCTCAATTTTTCGTTTCCAGAGCAGTTTACCATTGAACGCGTCGCGCGCGATCAGTCGCCACTTCGGCGGTATGAGAATGGATGCCCGCGGTGCTTCATCAAAGATGTGTAAAAGAGGCGTCCGTTCGCCGATACGACCGAGCTAACGCTTGACATGTGGTCGTGCTGCCGCGAGTAACGCGGCCCGGCCACCCACTGGTAACGGCTCGGCGGTCCAATGACGCTATCGTGAGCAACGGCGTTGTTACTGGGATCGTGCAGGTAGTGCGTCCACTCGTCGATCTCCTGCGGCCGAGGCTTCACCGTCTTTATCCATCTGCCATCTTCTTTAGTATATGCCACACCATTAGGACACAGCACGCGCATAACTTCGGCGTCCGATACCCCACCGAGGTCCTCGGAGACGACAAGATTGACCGAGTTGTCGATGTAGGGCAACCGGTCGCCGGACCAAAGCTCGACGAAAACGTTGCCGTATTGCCCGAGCGCCTGGATGTGCTTGCGGGCGTCGGCGACGTTTCCTGGGTCACGGTCAAGACCGTGAACGACGTAGCTGTCATTGGCTCGCAGCGCGGAAGTCAGCCTCCCGTCCCCACAACCTATATGGACTATCAGGCCGCCCCTGACACCGGTAGCGTTCAATATCTGCTTGGCTTGATCTATGTCCGCCCGGCTGGGAGCAGCCGCCAAAGCCACTGCCAACACAATGGTCGTAAAAAGCCAAATGTTGCTTGTCTGGTAAGTACGCATAGCATTCTCCTTCAATCTGAAATTACAAATTCCTGTCTCAAATACGCTCTTATGCATTTTGGTCATATATAATACTGTAATAGCGTTTGAATTTAAATAATTTGAACCATGGGTTCTTCCAGGTCGTGCCTCCGAGGTTATTCGTGAAAAACATCCGGCCCATTACGCTTTGGCAAGTGTATTGGAAGGGGGCAAGCCTGAATATCTCAAACTCACTCAAACATATAAACTTCATCACAAAGCATCTAAGCAGGCTTGCTATGTACCGGACACAAAGCACGGAATTTACCAGCCTAAATGCACCAGATGGTTGGGGCTTGGTGGCAGAATTAGCTCTTGCCTGCTCAAAGCGTGCGGCAGACGTCGCTGCTCTGGTCGCCGGCGTCACCGGCCATAGCGCGCGACGAAGTTTTTGGGGAATGCTGCGGTTTGGCGGATCCGTTGCTCGGTCTGCTCTGACATCTCTGTTAATATCGAGTTTTTCGGAGGGACACCTGCCGGCAAATCACGAAAACCACTTATCCCGCACCTTTATAGCGATAGGCCCAGCCGGAGGCCATATAATCTATATCCAGTATCTGACCATCCGGTGGATATTCAATGCCGTACAGTGTGACCCCTTCACGAATCAACTTGTCCACACGCTCTATAGTGAAGCGGTCACGCCATTTACGGACTTCCGAATGGCCGTCACAAAATCCCAAAACGCTGCTGTCGCCATGATTAACCGCCATCGGCCCCCACCAGCCCCATCGGTCCGTTCCTGTATACTCGGGAGCCCCCAATACAAAGTGGTGGCTCGAATTCCAATTTCGGGTCTCCGCACTCTCAACGAAAACGTAACGGGTCGATGGCGAAGTAATCTCACCGAATGTCTTGATCTGCAGGTTGTATCCCGAGCTGCTCGGGTTCGGAGCCCCATATAAACACATTGGAAGCCCGTAAGAAACAAAAACACTGGTCCCATCGTACATGCTCTTACGGATGTTGTCGGCAGGACAATGATAGGTGTCCGGCTCTTTGACATACGGGTATAGCAGACCCCTTTCGATCCCTCGGATCTCGTCCTCATTCGTCACGGGTGGATTCGTTTGAGTATTACTGAGCAGGTCACCATTTGAGTTGCGGGGCACCCCTATCCAGCCGACGTAATTCCCGTTCTGTTCCACGCCATTATCTTCGGAGCTCATGATGCGGCCGTCATTATCTTGCATGTACACGTACCAACCCAAGGCAAGGTTCTTGGTATTGCTCAGGCACACGGTCGCCGCCGCCTTCTTTTTTACAGCATTCAATGCCGGCAGAATGATGGCCATAAGCAGCGCGATAATAGCGATTACCACTAAAAGCTCTATTAACGTAAAGCCTTTAAGCTTGGACATGGCGAGCCTATTCCTCTTCCGGAGAATCCGTTTCTCGGTAAATGTTTCATTATATCGGGTACGTCCTATTCTTGGCTTTGCCTTGTATATCATAACACAGCTCGTCGGGTTCAAGCAAATCATAAAACGCCCCGCACCAATTTTCACATCTCAACCATATTTACAAAATGTCAGCGTAACAAAAAACGCCATACTCCAAAACTATGTCTAACCTCTGTGAAAATTGGTGCGGGGAGGAGAAAATCGTTTATTTCCGTTTGTCCGAAATCCACGAAAGTAATATAATACTATGCTATAGGGCTTTCTGGTGACACAGAACGCGGAAAACAGAGTTATTCCTTACAAGGCAAACGCATTCGGAGGAAATACATATGAGCAAACCAGGCACACTGATTAAACAGAGTATGCAGAGGGCGGTACGTGAGTTGACTATGTTGGTTCTCTGCATTGTGATCGGAGAGGCCATATTTAGTGTTGAATGTCTCGCGGGGGAATTGCCGGAGTGGGTGGGGAAGATTCGGAGGGACCATCCGCGGCTGTTTTTCAATTCCGAGATGTGGCCTAAAGTGCGCCGGCGTGCGCTCGGGCCGGAACGGCAGTGGTACAACTACATGAAGCCGAGGGTGGATAGTCTCATCAAGCGTGTAGGCGACAAGGATGCGCTTGACGCAAAGGAATACGGCCAGGAGGCGGCGTGGGCGGCGTTTGTGTATAGGGTGACGGAGGAGAAGCAGTACATCGAGCTCTCGAAGAAATGCCTGGATGCAAGTCTGCGGTTTTATGATGAGTGCTTCAACCATAAGAAGAGCGTTAACTGGTACTCGACTTCGCGGGTGCATGCGACATTGGCGTGGGACTGGCTCTACGATGCTCTGTCGGAGGCGGAACGGCGGGATTACATGTCGAGGCTTGTGCGGGTGATTGACGGAGTATTGAAGGCCAGGCCGACCATCTACCGTGAGAATATGAGCGGATATGCGAGCGGGTTCTATGGAGTGAAGAATTGTCTGTGGTTCATAGGATGCACAGCATTCGGAACGGGAATAGAAGAGGACAAGGTGAACGAGTGGTTAGTGTGGGGATGGAATGAAAACATGAAGCTGCTGGAACACAGGCGCAGGGCTTGTGGTGATGACGGGGGAGGAGCATCGGCGACGCTGGGATACGTTCTGGGGGCGTACCCATGGGCGGAGCAGAACTTCTTTTATACATGGTTGTCAAGTACGGGGGAAAATATCGCGCCCGAGTGGCCGCACAGCGCGTGGCTGGCTAATTACGTGATATGGAACTGGATAGAGGCGGATGGGGGACCGTTGGAGTTTGGATACGGTGACCGTCCCCATACGAGGAACGCAATGCCAACGAGCCGGTTATATACCCATATGGCAAATATTCGGCACTTGTATGGGAGACAACGGCCGAAGGAGGCAGCCTTGGCAAGGCACGTGCAGGGACTGGTGCCACAGAAACGATATAGCAATAGTTGGTTCATTTATCCGTTTCTGTTGACGGGCATAGATGATGCGCCGGAGGCATTCGAGCCAGATGGGCTGCCGAAGGCCAGACACTTCGAGAACATGGGGCAAATCATTATGCGCAGTGGCACCGGAAACGATGATACGTACTGCATGTTCTCGTGCGGTGGGATACTGGAGCAGCATAGGCATTACGATGCGCTGAATTTCGTGATTTATCATAAAGGATTTCTGGCGCTGGATTCGGGGACGCGGTACAAGGAGTTCGACAACGGTGAGCATCTCGCGAACTACTATGCTCAGACGGTGGCGCATAATTGCGTTGTTGTTCACCAGGAAGGTGAACCACCGGCCAGGTATTGGGGAGGGACGGTTGTGGGCAATCACGGAGGACAGCACAGGCAGTTAGGTTCGGTGGTCAAGGCCTTTGAGACAAACGATGACTATGTGTATGTTGCAGGGGATTCGACGGCGTGCTATCAGCACGGATTGGTAAAGGGGCCGGGACAACCGGATTTGGGGCAGAAATGCGAGCTGGTGACACGGCAGATTGTATTTCTGATACCAAATCATCTCGTGATTTTCGATCGAGTTGTGTCAACGGATGCAAGTTATCGCAAGGATTGGCTCTTGCATACGGCTCATGAGCCTCAGATACGCGGCAAGACCATTAGGGCGGATCATGGTAAGGGAAGAATGTTGTGCACGACGATGTTGCCGAGAGATGCCGTATTACAGTCTGTTGGTGGGCCGGGCAGGGAGTTCTGGGCGGCGGGGAAGAACTGGGATATCGTGCGGGACGGACTGACCGATGAGAATTTGGCCTTGATGGGGCAGTGGAGAGTCGAAGTTACGCCGGGCAATGCAAGGCAAAGGGACATCTTCTTACATGTCATACAGGTGGGAGGACAGGGTCTTGAGCAAATGGACGAGGCAACATTGATAGAAGGAGACGGCAGATACGGCGTGACAGTGAGAGCAGGCAAACAGGTATGGGACGTCGTGTTCAACTCCGACGGGCCGTTGGGCGGGCACATCAGCCGCTCAGGCCGGGACAGAAGGATTAGTCGAAATTTGGCTACAGGAGTGCAAAAGCAGGTGGGCATAGCGGCACGGACATATCCGGCAATGACTTACGAGCAGGCTAAGGCCAGGATACCGGCTCGGGGGCTGCCCGATTTCTGGGTCGGGGGGATGGAGAAGCTCGAGAAGCAACTGGCAAAAGTCAGCAACGGCGAAGTGCGGGTAATTGCTAACACGCCTGGTGGGCGATGGCTGCACCTGGTGATCTTCGGAGAGCGTGAGCACGTTACACAAAAGGCGAATTTCAACTCAGCAGTTGGAGGTCGAGCTCAGTCGGCGTATATGGAAAAGGAAGCAAGGTACAAGCCCGTGATTCTGTTCGTGGGGCCTGTACATGGGCACGAAGTGGAGGGGCTCACCGGATTAGCGAATCTCATAAGCATTATGGATACGGGGTACGACCTGCGAGGAAGGGAGCAGGCGAAGCTGCGGGAACTGGGGCGCAGGTGTCGGTTATTGATAATACCAGCCGGTAATCCTGATGGGACTGCGAGGCTGGAGCCACGGGCGCTGCAAGGGATGGATCTCGATGATTTGCGGTTCTGGGGGCAAGGGACATGGAGCGACGATACGTTTTGTGGGTGGCCGGATAGCAAGAGGCAACACCCGATGGTAGGGGAGAACATAGGATTTCTGGGTTGTTATTTCAACGATGCCGGTATCAATCCGATGCATGATGAGTTCTTCGAGCCGATGGGGCCGGAGGCGCCGGCTATCCTAAAAGTGGCGAGAGAGGAAGGCGTGGATTCGGCGGTGTCGCTACATAGCCATGCGAGCAGGCCGGCTCTGCTGAGGCCGGCTTATGTCACTATCGAAAAGCAAGAAGACGTGCGGAAGCTGGCCGCGGAGTGCTATGCGATTCTCAACGAGCGAGGGCTGCCCTATGGGAGTCCATTCGAAACTCAAGCTGAAGGCGGGAGGAATCCTTCGCCTTTTAATCTGACCAGCGCGATGTATCACGTGAGCGGGGCAAGCAGTTTTACGTTCGAGTGCCCACATGGATTGGATAGCACGGGGGCATGTGAGGTGGGCTTTGAAGAGATTCTGGACATTCAACTCGCGCTGTATGAGGCAATGATGCGCCACGAACTTGCTAAAAAGGCAAGGTAGTAGGAGAAACCGGTCCGTGACTGGCAGTCCTTGATTTGTTTGAAGACCCATGCGGACAGCTCTGAAAGGAGCCTTCGATCGGCAGTGTGCCGAACTACGGCAACTCCAGTTCCGCAACCGGCGTGAAGTACCGGTGCCACTTATAATGACACACTTTCTCCACCGAAATTGGCTTATTTTGGACACGGACCCGGCTTATATGAGATGCTGATTATTCCGTTCATAGCCTGATTTTGTATTTGTCATCGCCTCTGAAAGTTCGTCTGCTACGGCTGCACGATACATTTATTTGTGCTTGCGGCTCTTTGTCTGTTGGGATACTTATAGTAACAATCAGGCTTGCATCACGAATATTCATCTTACTAACATCCAATTCTACAGCCTTTTCAAAGGTTTCTTTATTGTTATTCCGGACATTTCGCTTTGCCCACGCCAAGCCGCTCGTTATCAGGTCCCGTTTACACGCCTCAAGATAAGCCGTATCCGATTGAAACAGCATAATGTTCGAGCCGCTCGTTAAAACGTGCATTTCGAGTCCTATTATGGCCATCGCCGTTATCACAAGTACCAGCGCGAAACCTTTTTGCCTTGGTTTTTTCATCTTTAATTCACCTGTACCCGCGTTTTCTGTGCGGGAAGCACAGGTGCGGGCAGAACCTTTCAAAAAGCACCTGTACCCGCGTTTTCTGTGCGGGGAGCACAGGTGCGGGCACCCACAAAATACAGATGTGAATTGGCCATCTTCTTTTCCCAATGTTCTCCTCGAATCTTATGTTCTATATGAGTCTTGACCTCCACTGCATAACCGTCCCCGTCTTTTCGCCAGACTTGCCATTCCACTTTTGCATTTGGTATCGACCAGACCGTTTGTTCTAAAGCCCCCGTGCTTTCTTGCGAAAGCAAGAAGGGGGGCTGATTGTCCGTTAACTTACGTCTGACCCAGCAACGCTGGGTTCTGTTCAAAAGCCGCCGTTGGCGGGCCTTCTCATCTTTTAACTGATAGCAAATCATACCCTCTGCCAGCTCGATCAAAAGCACCTTGTCACCGGTAGTATATTCATCAAACGATTCCGGCAGTCCCTTTGCCTCGTCAATGTCCTTCTGCATTTGCTCTAACATACTTAGCAGACTTGCATTCTCCTGCACGACTTGATATGACCGCGGAATATCCTTTATAAGCGTTCTAAAAAAGTCGTCAAGAACGAGCATCATAAATGGAAGAACAATTACTACTATCAATATTTCCACTAAAGTAAAGCCTTTACGCATATTTATCACTCCCCTTTGGCCAAGGACTCGTCCGCTAAAATATATCTGGCCAGCTGAACTTTTACTTCCTTACTAAAGCTCATGCCGTTTGCTGTCACCTCTACTAATGTCATTGCCTGCCATTGACCGGTCCCCGCCGACTTTTTGATATTAACACCGAGCTTGGGCCAAAGCCGCTTAAAGTCTTCGTCGGGGATTGGTTTGCCCGTTATGGTTATACTGTCAAGCTCGGCCTGGGCCGCCGCTATACATTGCTGCCTTACTAACTGGTAGCGATTGAACTTTGCGAATCCATACAGTGACAATGCCAGCCCGACTAAAAGAAGTCCAAAAATGGCCGATGCGACCGTGATTTCAGTTATGAAGAAACCGCCATATTTTTTGCTTTTAACAGACACAACTATTCTCCGTTTACGATTGTTACGGATAAACTGCCTCAGCCAGGCTTTTGACAACAGCGATACTCGGTGAAAATATCGCATAAATTACAAATCCTACCATTGAACCCATAATAAGTGTTACACAAGGCCACATTATGAACCTTGCTAGATTAACGTAGTAGCTATAGTTTGTGCGGTAGAAAGACTCAAGCATTTCTAATATAGACAAAGTATTGCCCTGATTAACCTGTTCATCGAAAGCCCACGCTAAGGCAGAGCCCAAATTACTTTCTCTGACTGCCGTGGCAATATTGTCGCCCCGTTTTACTTTTTCCAGCCACTCTTTAAGCCGTTTTCTAAAACAATTGTTTACGTCCAGCTCAAGTGTATTCTTGATAGTATCGTCGACTGTATAACCTGCATTAAGCGAAAGCCGCAGAAGCTCAACAACCTGGACCATCGAATAGTTCTTTTCGAACCAGTGCAAAATAGGAAGGTGCCATTTAATAAAGTCACCGATGCGTGAAAGCAAGTATGGCTTCTGGGGACGACGAGGCCGAAACCTGACGCGAATCGAAACGGGTATGACCACAAGAATCGTCAATGCAAATGCCAGCCAGAGTAACCACCCATATTCAAACCTAATAAAACGCACTATTTCCATTAACAATCGAGTAGCACCTGGAAGTTCTTCACCAACCATTTCTTCTAATACACTTTTGAACTGCGGGATCACGAATGTCACAACCGACAGTAATACGAAAAACGTAAAAACTATCACTATTACCGGATAAAGTGGGTGAACGGGGTTGATTCTTCTGCGGTTATCGGCTTTGGTAAGCAAATCTGCTTCGATTGCACTGATAGCAAGTGGAAGCTGGTCAATGCGTTCGGCGGCAGTTATCATTGCCACCGCATGCCCCGGACATTTTGGATAGCCCCTTTTGATTGACTCACTCAATGAGTAGCCCTGAACCAGCCATTTTTGTATTTTTTGCAGGATTATTGAGCGTTTGTCTGCTCGTCCACCGGCCGCGGATTCCAACGCCATCGGTAACGGCAGATTCTGCCGCATACTCGAACCAATCGTCGAGATAACGTACGTAGCAACCGCGTGCCGTGATGTCAGGGTGTAAGCTATAATTGAGCTCATAAACAAAATGAAAAATATAAAACCGGCTACGCCCAAAGGACCAAACGCAAAACCCGCAGTTACTGATAAAAGCAGGAATAGAAAAATTATCAGAATCCATTTTGCACATATCTGAGGCCATTGTTCAGAGCCGGGCTCACGTTTTGATACCGATACAGCTATAACTGATGCAAAGAAAATAAAGGGCGCAATTACCATAGCCCCGGCACTTTCTGCCTCTGCGGTAATGAATATTGATAGTGCTATAAAAGGTGAAGTAACCAGAGCGATAGCCGGTTTCTTAAATCCAAGGTAGATATAAACAACTAAAACTGTTATTGCTATAGCTTCAAGCATACCTTAAGCCTGTGAACCTAAACTCGTAATAACCTGTATCATTGGCAAAAACATCGCCAGGACACCCATAGCTATAATTCCACCTACCACAATCAGCATAATTGGTAACAGAACCGCCTGCAATCTTGCCTGGCCGCATCGTGCCTGCTCCGAGTACATCTGGCCCAGACTGTAGAGATTGTCCTGCAGCTCATTGCGCTGCGTGCCTAATTGAATCGAATACAAAAAAAGTCTCGGTATCATCTTGCAAAACTGTCCCGCTTCTAAGATATTCGCTCCCTGCTCGATTTGGCCTGCAAGGGCCTCGCATTCCAAAATGAGCTTTTCGCTTCCTGTCGCACCTGAGCTTAATCTCAAAGACGCCGGCATATCACAGCCGGCCGCGACCATCATTGCCATCGCCTCGGCCATCCTGCCGAGCACGCTGCCATGATAGACTCTGCCGATAACGGGAATTTTTAAGAACACCGACTCCTTGAATCTGCGTCCTGCTGCAGATGTCGAAAGAATCCCGATTGCAACAAGTATCGCTGCTATAAGAAGTCCTACTGCTATCCAGAAAGGCACCACGTTTTTCGTAATAGAAAAAAACAAGGTAGTTACAGGATTCAATCTTCCACTAACCATTTCCTCAAGCACCGTTTTGAACTGTGGGATTATAAGCAGGAACATAGCTGTTATAACGACCGCACCCAGGACCAGAATAACCGCAGGATAACTCATCGCCTCGAAGATTATTCTCCGTGTTCGACCAGCCAGCTCCAGATGTCTGTTCAGACTTGTCAGCATCTCGCTTAATCTGCCTGTTTCCACTCCTGCTTTTAGTATGCGGCCGTACAAAGGCGGAAAACGCTTCTGTCTCTTTTCAAATGCTTCTTCGATTTTGACACCTGCCTCGAGTTCCCCTGCTATATCATCAATGAGCTTGCGCATCGATTTCGAGCCAACATCATTTGAAAGCTCTCGCAGGCCTTTCTCCAGAGGAATGCCGGCTTTGGTTATGGAAGCCAATTGCTGATTGAAAAGCATAAACTGATTTCTGCCGATGGCCGTCTTGGGCTTTTTGGGTTTGGCCTTATCGATGGAATTTACAGAAAGCTGCATCTGTTTGAGCTGTTCGTTTGCTTCCTCACGGCTGCCGGCCTCAATCGTGCCTTTCATCAGCCTGCCTGCCGACGTCAGTGCGTTATATTCGAATGTCGCCATTCTTTAGTCCCTATCTAAATTCTTAATAAAGTTGTTCTTGTATAGTTAACTTTCGCACTTTTTGAATTGTGTTAAATTGGGTAATTTTAAGCTTATGAGCCATTTCACGACAATATAATTATTTTTGTAATGTTCGAGCGATTTACCGAACATGCATAAATTACCAAATTATTTGTAAGTCCTTATTTCGTAAGGGATTCTTCTAATAAAAAGTGCGAAACTCAACGTATAAAAACATAACAATTATTCCATCAGCTCAAGAATCATCTGAAGCTATACCACAAACCTTATTTAATTCTTCCTGTGTTGTGATTCCCTCGCTAATCAGACGCTCGCCGTCGGCCAGCATGCTGGTGTGACCTTTACACATCAGCAAAGCCTCAAGTTCTTCGAGGTCGGCTTTGGCCAAAATGGCCTTTCGCAATTGACTATCAAGCTGGACCATCTCTGCAATCAGCACCCGGCCCTTGTAGCCGGTATTAAAGCAGACGTCACATCCTGCCGCTTCGAACAAACCTGTTTTCTCAATCTTTCGCTTACATTTGTTGCAGAGTTTCCGGACAAGTCTCTGATTCAGCACTGCTGAAACGCTTGATGTTACCTGATAAGGCTCGATACCCATCTCCAAAAGCCGAAGGAATGCTCCCGCAGGCGTGCCGCTGTGCATTGTGCTCATTAGCAGATGTCCCGTTAGTCCTGCCTCGATAGCTATCTTAGCGGTTTCAGCATCCCGTATCTCTCCAATCATAAGAACCTGCGGGTCCTGTCTAAGCAGCGACCGCAAGCCTGTCGGAAAGGTCATTTGACCATGAGGTGTAATCTGCACTTGTGTAGCGCCCTCAATCATTATTTCTACGGGGTCTTCGAGGGTAACAACGCTTTTGCCGGGAAAGCTTTTGAGAATGTGCCGCAAGAGAGCAGCTAAGGTGGTACTTTTTCCACTTCCCGCGGGGCCGGTCAGCAATAAGACCCCCTGGTTTTTAGCGGCAATCATCTTCAGCGCTTTGTATATATCTTTTGAAAAACCCAGTTGCCCTAGGTCCGTAAGCTCGATATTGCTGTAAAATAATCGAACAACCGCTCGTTGACCGTGTATTGTCGGGAAAACAGCCAGCCGCTGGTCCATAATTTGTTCATTTCTGCTCTTGCTGATTTCAATCCGGCCTTCCTGGGGTATATCGTTGCGGTAAGTCAAAAGGCCTCCTAATACCTTCAGTCTTGCAATTACATTGTCAGACAGGGACTTGGGTAGTTCTTCTACTGTGTTTAAAACGCCGTCGAGCCGAAATTTTACCATTAATCCAGCACCGGTAGGTTCGAAATGGACGTCACTCGCGCCGGATGTTACAGCTCTTTTCAGAAGTTCGTCCACCAGAGATACTACATCCTGGGCATCTTTTTTCTGGCTGGAAGAGCCGTTCTTGTGATTACCTGTAGCCATATTCTTGCAGTGGATTAACAGATTTCAAATTATTCCGACATTTCATTTGCAAAGCTAAGACGAAATGGAGCCTCAAAACGTTACCTGAAAAAGCTTTTTTTTTGCATTTTTTGTATAATTTATGTTAACATATCCCTTAGGTGCTGCGTCTTAACAAATAGAAGAATATAAGACATTCGAAATGGGTGCTTATGTTTGGTAGGACCGTAAGTTACGGATTGTTGTGGGATTTTGCTGTCTCCGAAGCCGTCAGCGAAGACCAGCGGTGGATATTGTCCACAATGCACAAGCACGGCCAGGAGCTTATTACAATGCTCTGGCGAATATTGGGTAACGAGCAGGATGTTTGTGATGCCTACCAGGATACGTTTCTGCAGCTGGCACATTATGAAGGAGGACAGAAACCCGAACATGTAAAAGCCTATATTTTCCGTACCGCGAACAATGTAGCCATTTCAATGTTAAGGCGCAAAATAGTTGAGAGAAGGAGAATGTCAACGGCTATTGTTACCGAAAAAAATGTAACCTCGCCTGCGAGAGAGCTTGATTCTAAATACCTGCAGGAATCTCTAAGATGCTGTATAGCTCAACTGCCTGAACATCTAAGAAACGTCATAACTCTACGTGACCTGGCAGAATTGTCTTATGCGCAAATTGGCAGGATATTGGGAATATCAGCAGCAACGGCGAGGGTTTATAGATGCAAAGCACTACAGATATTGACTATGTGGATGGGTAAAGAAGAAGAAAAATGACCGGTATAAATAAAAATAATAAATGTAGACGTATCAGGGGATGGTTGAGTGAAGCAATAAGCAGGCATTTTGGTCTTGACGCAAACTGGTTGCAAAACCACATTACGAATTGTCCGAGATGTCAGCGGCGACTCGTATCATACGGTAAAGTCAATCTTGCGCTCTCGGCCATAAAATCGCAACCCCACAAGCTCGATTTATTGATGTGTGCAAATGCACAGGCCATTGGCGTACTGAAACACAGTCTTCGCCGGGCACAGAAAGCCAAGAAGCTCAGAAAAATACGGCCTGAGCCGAAGCTGCGGGAGAGATTCGGCAAGTATTCAAGCTCAGCGGCAAATGTAGCTGCTTGTATTGCAATCCTGCTTCTTACGAAAATCGGTGTCTTTTCCTCTATGGATATGTTCCAGACCCAAGGCCAAAAAGTCATCAAACAGTATTATGCCAGCCGTGCAGGCGATGACCTGGCCGATGAGATTTTCCCAACAGATACTAAATTGTCTGTCCACCCGAAGGACTCGGTGTCCCTTCGGAAAACTCTATCTTGAATAAGGTAGAACGTTTTTTGCTGTTCTCTTTTCGCTTTCCATTACCAGGATTCTCTGGACCAGTCTCGCTAACCGGCAGGCCCAGCGCACACACGAAACTCCCCCAAATGGGGCACTTTTTGGCACTTGCCTGATTCTCGGCCAGAAGATGAACTCATCCCAAATAATTATGTTTTAGAAAAATGTTGGAATAGGTTCACTGGTTCAGATACTATAATGATTGGAAAAACCGGCAATTTATTTGAGCGAAAGTCAATCACGAAATGGCCAATGAGCAAAGGAGAAGTCAGGCATGGATAAAAATTGTAGCACTCGACGCGAGTTCATAAAAACAATTGGCCTCGGAGCGGCAGCTCTGGCCTTGCCCCCGGCGTATGCCGAAGGAGCGAATTCGTTACTCGCGGTTAATCCTGAGCCACGATTCCACCTGTCACCTTATCTATACATGCAATTTATGGAGCCTTTGGGGACGACGGACGGCTCTGTCGCTGCCGCATGGGATTTCAAGCGAGACTGCTGGCGAGAAGACGTGGTCGCAATCACAAAAAAGCTATCGCCCTCTCTAATCCGATGGGGTGGGTGCTTTATTTCATACTATCGATGGAAGGAGGCTGTCGGTCCGCGGGACAAGCGAAAACCGATGCTCAATTTATGTTGGGGCGGTGTGGAGACTAACCAGGTTGGTACGCATGAGTTTGTTGATTTCTGCCGCCAGACCGGTGCAGAGCCGCTCATCTGTGTGAACTTCGAATCGGACGGAAGGAAGCACTGGCAGCGCGACCCCAAAGGCAGCATCCGGTCCGCGGGTCCGCAGGAAGCGGCCGAGTGGGTAAGGTACTGCAATTCGCCCGACAGTAAAGAAAGACGACAGCACGGTATAGAAAAACCTTACAACGTACGTCTGTGGCAGATTGGGAATGAGACATCCTACGACCGCAATGGCTTCGACTGTGAGACCGCGGCCAAGCGCACTGTCGCCTTCGCCAAAGCCATGCGAAGGGAAGACCCTGACATTAAGCTGGTCGGCTGGGGTGACAGTGGATGGGCACGCCAAATGCTCGACATCGCCGGTGAACATCTCCAGTACATTGCCTTTCACCATATGTTCAATCCGGACCGTAACTTTCCTAATTCGCCGTTGCGGGGAATTGAGTATCGCAAGGACCCGGCGTTAACCTGGGAACGGCTTATGAATGCCTCCAAGGTTCATGAAGAAAAGATTAAGAGAATGCGCGAGGAGGTGGCGGACTACCCCATCCCACTTGCCCTGACCGAGTGTCATTTTGCCCTGCCCGGCCGGAACCGGTGTGAGGTACTTTCCACATGGGCGGCGGGCGTTGCAAATGCCCGACTGCTGAATGTCCATGAAAGGCACGGCGACAAGCTTAAGATCGCCACTCTGGCCGATTTCTGTGGAACCCGGTGGCAGGTCAATGCCGTAATGATTCCTGTGCCTGGTGGAAAAGCATATATGATGCCTGTTGCCCTGGTCATGAGTCTGTACCGGCACCATACCGGAGACAGCGCCATCGACGTTATCAAAACGCCTGGGGATCTTGATGTCACAGCCAGCCGAAGTGGAGACCGGATATATCTCCATATTGTCAATACGAGCAGAGAAAGGTCTGTCTCGACCCAATTGAAGGTAGAAGGCATGAAGGTTGTATCCGGCCGTATTTTTGAATTGGCGGCAGACCCGGAATTCGAGGTTATGGAAACTCAATCCAACGAAATACAACCAAAGGGAAAAAACCTGTCTGCTAATTGTCGCTGGGTCTTTCCGCCGGCTTCCGTTTCAGCAGTGGAACTGGATGTAGAGGCAAAACCAAGAAACAACTCATTATGATGCTTGGCCAACGTTCGTTCCGCGGTCCACAGGACTCCTTTCGGAGGAAAACATGGAAAACACCGAAATAAACATATAGAATAGGAGCACGTCACGCTCTGGTAATAAAGGGACAGAATGCGAAGACCCAAAAAACAACGATTAGTTCTTAACCAGCAACGGACTTCTATATTTGAGGTGTACGGATGCTTGCATGGCCCGATATCGTAATAATCATAGGTTATTTTGTCATTGTCCTGGGATTGGGTGCGTACTTGACCAGGTACATAAAATCCCAAAAAGATTTCTTTCTTGCCGGGAGGAAAATGCCCTGGTGGATAGTTGCCTGTTCTTTGCAGGCGACAGACATAGGCCCGGAAACCTACATAGGCGTTACCGGAATAGTCGCGGCGACCGGATTGGCGTGGTTGAATTATGATTGGCTGCCTGCTTGTGCCATTCCCTGTATAATTTCGGCATGGTTTTTTGTCAGGCATTATCGGAGAAGCGGAGTCTATACGATACCTGAATTCATCGAGAAAAGGTACAATGCTCCCATGAGGGTTCTGTGGAGCGTGTTGTTCATCATAGTCAGAACACTCACCTTGGGCGTAGTAATCTATACTATGGCATTGCCGCTGTCATTGATTGTCGGATGGCCCTGGTGGCTTTCACTCTCAGTAGCTGCGGGAGTCACGGGCATCTACTGCTTCCTGGGCGGTCTAACCGGCGTTATGATTACAGATGTTCTCCAATTTATTATTATGATAGTCTGTGCCGTAGGACTAATCGTCTTTTCTTTGCGGGAGGTCGGCGGATGGGATGGCTTGTATTCCGCATTACCACGTAAAATGTTTCATGTGGTTTTGAGCAGGACCGAGGGCAACCCAGACACGTGGTGGGGAGCAATGTTCATAGGCACGCTATCTCTCGGTTTGGCCTACTGGTGTACCGACCAAAACACTCTACAGAGAACGTTTGCCTGCAGGAGCGATGCGGAGGCGAGAATCGCATTGGTGGTGGGGAGCATCATAAAGTATCCGATGACATTCATATGGGGGCTCGTTGGTCTTTGTGCAGCGGTATTGTTTAAGGATGTGATTGCGGAAAATCCGGACAATGCCATGCCCAAAATCGTAACTTCACTGCTGCCGGTCGGCACCGCTGGTGCCGCAATTACCGCACTATATGCGGCTGGAATGTCATCCTGCGATTCATTACTGACTTCCATGTCAACAGTTTTAACCAGAGACATATATCAAAGGTTTTTAGTAAAGGACAAACCGGATATGCACTATGTCTGGGCTGGAAGAGTATCTATAATTTTGATTTTGATTTGCGGCACACTATTCGCAACCGTGGTTTTTCCCGTTTTTGGTGCAGCGTACGTTGCATGGCAGTCTGTGCTTTCGTATATCCAATTTCCGCTGTTTGCAACTCTGGCCCTTGGCATATTCTACAAGAAAGCAACCGCCTTGCCGGCTTTTATCGGCTTATTGACAGGTTCAGTATCAGCCTTTGTTCTGGATAGGTTCGTAGGGCCGGCTCTGGTGCCATATTGGTGGTCGTTTGTATGGGCCGGATGGGCGGGAGGTGTCCTGACAGCGGCAATAATTATTTTTGGCAGCCGTTTCACGAAACCTTATTCCCAGGAGAAGTTAAGAGGTCTTTGCTGGAGAACTATTGAAGAAAAGGAAGAGGTAACCGCATGGTCGCTGCTCGACTGGCGCCTTTGGAGTGTCGTGTCCATAGCTGTGGGAGTGTTGTTGACTTTGATATTCTGGTTGGTTTTATAGGTGGACTTATGGAAGGAATGAATCAGAAAAAAGCGTTAGGGATAAGCCTGAAAGCATTTGCCCTACTGATGATCGCAGTCTGCTTCATATATGAAATGGTCACACCATCTGTCAAATTTTTAAGTCTTTGGTTTTCTTATCTCGTTGGGGCTGTCCTTTATGCTATAGGACTTCTGATGACTTTCGTATAGAAACGCGGAGATGCTCGTGTTATTGAAAGTGCGTGTCGCCGGGGTACAGAGTTTTTGTGTATTGCCGGTCTATCGAGGTACGGGCCTTTCGGATAGGATAATGTCGATTACAATGGAGCAAGCAAATAGACGTGGCTTTGACACAGGACTCCTGTTTTGCCTCGATGGACTGGAGACAGTCTATGCGCGTATGGGCTGGCACAAACTTGATTCTGAAGTTTATATGCGTGATGACAAATCTTGGGACAAGGCAATTTCCTCCCGGCGATATCGACCTTGCCGGCACCGATTGGTAGTGTCTGAACACACAAAGTCCTTACTATCCGCCTCCCAAAAAACCCGCAACTGTGCATCCCGAAAATTACGCCCTTCTTTATTTGCAAGCATTTATGATAAGATGGTCAAGATTTATTTCAACCATATTTCAATCAGGGTAAATGAGTCCCACGGCCATCTTTAGAGTTATATTTTACTAATAGGCAATGAAATAAAAACTTAATCCATACGCAGATTGCAGGATTGGCCTGTAATAATCGGTAGAATGTCCTTCACAATTTATTCTCCCCGGTATAAAATACGGATTACAGGCTGACTCACCGATTAATTTTTGGCTAATAAGTCAGCAATCTATTTCCGGATGGAGCTTACGAGAAGGACAAGGGATTTAGCAATCGCTGAAATGTAGATTAACACAAAAAGGAGAAACTATATGAAAGTTCAGAAAGTCAATTCCATTAACGTAAAGAAGAGGATTACCCGGAGGGATTTTCTGGGTGGCCTCGCCACGGCCACGGCCTTGGCCATTGTACCTCGCCACGTACTCGGCGGGAGAGGCAACATTGCACCGAGCGAAAAGGTCAATGTCGCCATCATCGGCACGGGCGGCCAGGGCATCGTCAACATGAAGCAGCTTTTCAATGAGCCTGACGTCCACATCGCCGCCCTATGTGACATCAACGAGTTCAGCGACTATAGCATGTTCTACTACGGCGGTACCGCGGGTCTGAAACCCGCCATCGAGCTGGTCCGAAAGCAGTACGGCCAAGCCTGCCCGACCTACCACGACTACAATCAAATGCTCGATGAGGAAGACATCGACGCCGTCCTCGTCGCTACTCCAGACCATTCTCATGCTGTAGTTGACCTCGCCGTAATCGCCAAGGGTAAACACCTCTACTGTGAAAAGCCCCTTTGCCGCACAGTCTATGAGACCCACGTTGTCACCGAAGCCGCCCGCAAGGCCGGCGTCGCTACGCAGCTCGGTAACTTCGGACACTCCAGCGAGGACATCCGCCTTGCCTGTGAATGGATATGGGATGGTGCGATCGGTGACGTCCACGATGTGCACGCCTGGACCAGCACAGGCGCTAACCGCTGGACCAGTCTCACCGGCCGACCCAAAGAAACCCCTCCCGTGCCTGCCGGCTTCGATTGGCAGCGCTGGCTCGAGCCCGTACCTCCACGTCCTTATCATCCCGACTACGCCCCTGTCCGCTGGCGCGCCTGGTGGCAGTTTGGCTCCGGTACTATCGGCGACTTTGCCTGTCACCATCTGGACCCGGCCTTCTGGGCGCTCAAATTGCACCAAAGCACTACCTTCAGCGTCGAGGCCAGCTCCTCCGGCACCACTGAAGAGACCTGTCCCGCTGCATCGCTCATCTACTTCCATTTCCCGGCCCGTGCCGGTATGGCACCTGTTCGCATTACCTGGTACGAAGGCGGACTTATGCCCCCACGACCGGTGGAGCTGGAAGCAGGCAGAAGCCTTGGTGATAATGGCATCCTCTACATCGGCACAAAGGGCGCTATCTTGGGCGAGGGCTGGTCGCGGTCCCCTCGCATCATTCCAGAAACCAAGATGCAGGCGTACCGGAGACCCCCCAAAAGCCTGCCTCGCGTCAAGGGACATCACCGCAACTGGCTCGACGCATGCAAAGGCAAAGGACGACCGAGCACACACTTTGATTACTCCGGCCCCCTCACCGAATTTACTCTAATGGGCAACGTTGCCCTCCGTGCCGGCCAAAAACTTGAATTCGACTGGAAGAACATGAATATTACAAACGTTCCCGAGGCCAACAGATTTATCAAGCCGCACTACCGAGAAGGCTGGACTATTTAGATGAGAAATTTGGAGTGGTAAGCGGTTCAGAAAATCTTGGCTTCAATTAAGCCCGAGTGACTCTATTTGTTCGGTCAATCGAAGGTACATATTCACCGTGAGATAACAAAATAAAATGGTAAGCGCAATAACAATAACCGTGGCTGCGAGTTTTGTAACTATTCTATAGCGTGGGTTCAGCCATACAAGTGGCAGGGCAAGCGGCCCTAAGCACAACAGAGCAATTACAACAGTGGATGTGGAAAAATACCATTTTGTTTTTGACGTAATGGGTTTGTCGAGGAACTCACCGCAAAATCGGCACTTTATAGCATCTTTCTGGATTTGCTCGGCGCAAAAAGGACATTTCTTGGTAACTTCTGTCTGCTCATCCGTTTCGTCTAACATAGTTTCCATAAAAAAATCCCCGTGAAGAATACCCATAAAATTCACTCTGGCATTTCTGCTGTCCAGTTGGGTCACTCACAATAATCCGCATACGGTAATTAACTTTTTCTTGCAGTAGCTGTACTGCCGCGTTCTTATCCCTATATCGTCTTAAAATCGACAGAAATTAACAATAGAAATCTTTGAAAGTATGCAGAAAATGCTCAGGGGATAAAAATATGGGGAGCAGCGGGGGGAATATGGTCTGTGTTTTTTTAGCTGAGACCGGCGGTGAAATCACAGTGGTTCATCGGCTTCGCTATTTTGGGACGTCGAGCTGGCGATATCGCTGCCGGTATTTATCATAGAGCCGCCTGTATTTATTGCTCAAGTCTATTCTCCTGCCCTGTATGAAAAGTTCTTCTATATGTGTGGTAATCTCGAGCGGGTCACCATCGGTTATTATCAACGTGGCGTCTTTGCCCTTTTCCAGACTCCCTACGCGTTCCGCCACGCCGATGATTTGGGCGGGATATAAGGTTATAGCTTTGAGGGCCTCATCCTTAGGCAAACCATAGGCAGCAGCCTTGGCGGCGTGATAGGGTAGATTACGAATACTCGAAGCGCCGCCGCAGGCGATACAGAATTTGACTCCGGCTTGATGGAGTCGCAGAGACAATGTAAAAGGCTCGTCAAAATCGGCATCCCGACGCCTCGGCAAGCACAAGACCGATGTTATAATAACCGGAATGTCTCTCCGTTTAAGGAGGCCGGCATAGTGGTGAGCTTCAATACCTCCGAACAGCACAACTCTCAGGTTGTGCTTATCAGCCCAGCTCACAGCCGATTCAATCTCCATCAGCGAGTCGGCCCTAATCCAGACAGGAAGTTCACCTTTAAGTACCGGGAGCATCGCCTCCCAGCGAACATCTGTTTTTGAGAAAGAATCACCCATCTTTTGAGGTTCCTTCGCTGTCATATAGGCCCTTGCGTCTTCGACAGCCTTATCCAGGGTCTCTATTTGTTTCCTGGAACGTTCCTGCCGTCTCTTGGATGCTTCGTCATCATTATCGGCCAACCTCATGTATGGCCAATTGATAATCATGCTCAAAGGTGCTTGTGCCGGGGCTTTGGTGAAACAGCCGATCCCCCTCGATGGTTGGGGTTCCACGAGTGCCGGGACGGTCTCCAGTCCAGGCTTTGCCGTTTTTCACTTGCCACAAAACCTTGCCGTCCAGGTTCAAGGCGGTGATGACTGTATCCTTTTCGATGCTGCCGGCTGTGTAGAGCATTCCAGAGGCAATCGATACGCTGGAATAGCCATGTCCCAACCCCTGGCTTCTCCAGAGTAGGGCAGGCCCTTTCTCGGGCCACTTCTTCAAAAGACCTTTTTCGGTGGAGAGATTGTCTCGGTTCGGCCCGTGAAATTGGGGCCAGAAGGCCTCTTGGTCGGCAGCGTATGATACACTCGTCAGAATAAGACTGCTGATTAGCATGATAGAGATACTTTGCCTGGTTATGGCGAGTGACATGAGCATCTGGGCCGCTCCTTTCTAAATAATATTTCCTGTGCAGCACTTTTACGAAGAATCCAACGCCCTTCAGCTCCGTTTTGATATCAGGTGTTAATTTCATATTCACCACCAGCGTTGCCAGTGTCCTGAATTTTAACTTCATCATATAATACCATATTTATATGTTAGTTAGTATCTGTTGCGGAAAGCGAAAACCGACGATGTCACCCCTGCGAAAGCAGGGGTCCAGAGCGAAAAACTGGATTCCCGCTTTCGCGGGAATGACAAATACTGTTTCCGCAACAGGAACTAGTTAGCAATTAAGTTTGTATGGTTGAAATAGTAGATTTGCATCACTTGTACCTGCGGTTACGCAAGTGCAGGCAATTCGGGGCTTATTCTGATTGATTCGGTATAGGCCCCTTTGTCCGAGGGCAATACGGAAAATCGGAACCCAAAGGCTTAAAGCTACGACCAGGCTATCGCTGGGTCGTGACTGTCCCCCAGTCCTTGCCCAAAATCGCAAGGTCCTTAAAATCCACTATGTGGTCCTTATTAAGGTCTGCATCCAGGTCGTTCGGGTCACCGTATTCCAACCAATTTTCAGACAGCGCAAACACATCGCGTATATCCACATCCCCATCGCTGTCTATGTCTGCCTTAATAGCGTCACTATGTAACAGGATTAACTCGATGCCGTCCCCGGTTTTGAGATTCCTTGAATACTGCTTGTCGGTAGGATTGTTCCAATGTTCGTGAACACCTAAGCTCCCCAGACGAATCACATCACCGGCATGCTCGGGGTCATAAAAAGTCCCCGAACAAGGGTCATTCGCCAAAGCCGCCTCATGCAGATAATCCTCTGCTCCACCCTGCATATCATATCTTGGGTCCGGGGAGCGCCCGTACCGAACAACATCCGGCCATTCATCCTTCACAAAGTCATACCCCACCGAGTCAATAGCCACTGGGTCCTGAGAGGCAAAAACACTCGAAGGCCAATCGCCGTTGAAGGGCCACATATCCCACTTGTATGGATGTGCGTCCGCATAGTAACCTCCATAAAGTCCGTCAATCAGGTAAAGGACTGTTTTACCGCCAAGCTCAGAATGCCCCATCAGGTCTACCAAAGCCCGGTAGTGGTTCCTCCCCGGGCTCCACGGTGGACTCTGGCCGGCGTTCGGCAAACTATAGTGCATGTTGTAATAATCAAGGAATCCACCATTCACCGGCACGCCCGGAAGCTCCGGCCTTAGAAACCCGTGCGGGGTCCTCACAAGCGAGCCATAATGGTTCTTTGCACACAGTGTCACGCCTGAGGAATGACCCTTCAAAATGGCAAAGTTAATGATATAGTCCGCCTCGGCAAATGAAACGGGTACATAATCCTGTACTTTTCCGTTCGCGTCATTAGTGCTCCAATAAAATGGGACATCAGAGAACTCTGTTCGCGACCTGCCGGAACCACCGTAATTATCCAGATAGTGCACGTTCGGAAACTCCGGATGCAGCATGTTCCAGTAAAAATTCGGTATCATCCCGGTTGGGTCACCGATAGTGATATCATTCTGCTCAACTCCCACGGTGTTTACTAATTGGCGCAATAACGAGAGAATCATCTGCGGCGAGTTGTCGATGGTATTCATGACGCTGGACCTTTTGTTATACGTAATCGGGTCAACTTGTGCCCATGTGGCGTTACAGGTGGTAAGGTTAATTTTAATGGCAATTTTTTCCCCTGCCCTGTACCCCACGTCTCCTTTGCCTTGGCTGTTGTTGAAATATTTGAATATCGCGCCCCACGCCGCCGCATCGGAATTCTTCCCTGCCACGCCCCGAATCGCCTGCGAGAGCATTTTCTCTACCACCGCCAGGTCGGTATGGTCGCTCTGCCACCAATGTTCCGGTGAATTATAGCCGTCCCAATCGGTCGCATTTGGGTCGTGAATCCAGACAACCCGCCCGGGATAAATTCCTCGAGCCTCACCTATTGGCCCATGAGGACCCCGTCGCCCTTGCGCATTGGCCAGCCGCTCCGGAAGATTGGCGAGCATAACTACACCCATCACCCCTGCTATGACTAAGCACAGACACGCCAGCGCTGCTCGAGACTCTTTCAGTAGCTGCCTGGCTTTCTTAAACGCAGTAACCGAGACCACCAGCCCCACAAGCCAGGCCACAAAGCCCGAGGCAAGCGGCATTGCAACGCGTTGACACGGATACATCGCACGGGAGGGTTTCGGCACGACGCGAACAAGAAACCAGATAAGCGCCGATAACCCCGTGATTGGAAGTATCCATCTGGCCCAATAACATTTCTTTTTACCTCCGGGATATTTATCGCTCTTGGGACAAAATGACGGTGTATGTTTTTCTTGCATGGTATTTTCTCCTCTTTACTCATTTTTTGACTAACTATTGCCATTTCTAAAAAGTAAGTGTAACATTCTATACGTACCGTCATTCCGACCGAAGGCACGGCTTTGTCGTGCCGAAGCGGAGGAATCTAATTAAATAGCTTCGCCAAAGGCGAATCAAAAAGTTAAACTTATTTATTGGAAACGGCACTAATTCCTGTTGCCCAAAGCAAAAACCTACGATGTCACCCCTGCGGAAGCAGGGATCCAGAGCGAAAAAGCTGGATTCCCGCTGGAGTTTATCCCACACACGATGCGGGGCGGGAATGACAAATACTGTTTCCGCAACAGTAACTAACTAAACTGCCGGAGCAGATATTATTATACAATATTGCCTCTGAAAATCACAGGTTCTTTGCAGATAATTATTGCCAATTGAGATTTTATAAGATGTGCTTATTTCCCCTAATCAGCAGGGAACTTCGTGCATTCTATTGAATTCCGTTGAACTATGTATATATGGTTTCCGTATAAAACTCCTTACCTCTCCGAGGGGTAGGGTGGGGCTTGCCCCACCATTATTTCTTAATTCCAGCCGTCCTCTCCGTCCAAAATCTCCGCAGTAATTCAGCTCAGCCGCTGTCCTCTATCAAAACCTGTCATTATCAAGCACAACTCATCGAAAAATATACCGTACCCCTTTTATTCCCTCAGTAGGTATAATCATCCCTATCGGTGGAAATCAAATTTCATATCAATATCAATTACCGACGCCCCACATACGCCAGATCAACCATATGATGAGAACCAAGAAGAGAATGGGGATGATTACCTCACCTAAAAGTTCGGGTAGGGCTGCGCAAACCACATAAATGACCATGCCGACGAGGACGCCGCAAATTACTCCAACAATCACCCCGAGCATTGCGCCGCCCACGCCAGCCGTATGAAAACCGACAATCGCCCCTACAACTGCACCCAGGACAGTTTAGATTATTAGAGTCGCGTTCAAGGCCTTATCTTCATCCCAGCCCATGATCAATCCTTCTGGAGAATTCCGGGGGCACCATACTCAATTCCAGCCGTCCTCTGCGTCCCAAATCTCCGCTGTAATTCAGCCCAGCCGCTGTCCTCTATCAAAACCTGTCACTAAGAAGCACAACGCATCGAAAAAGTAACGTACCCCTTTAAGTCCCTGATGCGCTTATTAGTCATTCTTGAGCCTTTCCTGCATTGAGTTCACGTGTTCCATCGAGAACGGTTCTCTTAACAGCTTGGCGTGTCCTTTTGACAGGACAAACTGGTAATTTCTTTCGGAGTCCGGTGAAGGGTTGATAATGTAAATCTGCCGACCTTTAACGTCCGAGCATGAATCTATGTAAGGAAGGGTCGATAGGAACCAACTTCGGATAAAAAAATCATCTCGCGCGAGACTCAACCCAATTATGTAGACGTCATGTGTAAACGAAAATGCAAATTCGGGTTTATACCAAAGAATGGCATTAGAGCGAACGTCAAACGCCTTCCCATAACCAGGGAGAACAAGAAATGGCTGGACTTCCCCATTGGGTGCATAACGACCCCATGTTCCATAATTCAGTAATTCTGGCGTATGGTAAATCTCTTTCTCCGGCATTCCCTCAGTGAACTTCAAAGACTCCCAGCCCAGTGTATTCACAGGACTCCCGAAAATATCAGTCGTACCAAGCCGCCAATTTACGGAGCCGTGAAGCTTACACAGCTTTATGGCGTTGTCTCTTCCGAAGTTGTATGTATATGGCTTACCAAGTCTCCGAAGTGCGACCTCAAGCAGACCGTCCCAGTTGAACGAGATGATGATGTCTCGTTCGTGAAGCTGTGACGCGAATTCTACGTACAAGTCGGGCAGGTCACTCTCGGATGGTGTGTGCTCTGCTATTGTCTTCGCCAGGTAAAACCGTAGAGCGAGCTTCTCTCGTGATCCTGCCTCTGCGAACCGCTCGCCGCCTCCTTGCTCTCTAAGTTCTACGTATTCCAAGAATGTGCATAGGTCAGAGAAATCAACACTCGAGTAGTCTACCTCTCCATCAGTGTTCTCTGTGCTTATCTTTGCGTATCCATCGACACGTTTGAAAGTCCCAAGGCATTCCGCGGAGAATTTCTTCATTGTTTTATCAAGCAAGGCCGCAGTTAATGGCACTCCTGCTGCTGCAGAAAATCCAGCGCCAAGGATGAAAACCCGATTCTTCCACACGTGCTGTTCATACCAGCGTCTGTCTAGTTCATTTTCTGCCATCGGCATATATTCCTAACAACGTATATATCGTTTCCGTATAACATCCCGACTTCTCGTCATTCAGAGTAATCCCAGCCGCTGTTGTACTCTCCTAAGATACAAATAAATTCTTATCCGTCAAGAAAAATTTGACAAACAAATAGGTTGATAGGTTGTTTCTTTCTAACTTAGGAAACGCTTTACTCAACCGTTTTAATCCTTGGCTCATCACTTAATTTTGGGCAATTCGACAAACTAATTGCATCTAAGTTGCTTATCTCTTCCCCGGTAAACCTCATTTAACCGACAACCTTGAACAGCCTAACCTTCCTCTTCACCGGCACTTTAGTTTACTTTAGCTCACTCCTCACTAACAATTTTCAAGAATCGAGCATCCGGTATCTAACTTCATCATTCGAAATTCCTTGTTCGATATTCTATATTCCTTTTTCATCCTCTGTCTTTTTTCCAATTTACCAATCACAAATTAACTACTCACCAATTAACTAATATCTTCCTTCCTCTTGAGTCTTGTGTCTTGAGTCTGTAGTCTTTTGTCTCTCGTATACAGTGCCGTGTCTCGGACATTTATTTAAAATCTACTTGAAATCAAACTCAAAATTTGGTATAATACGCTTATGTTAGCCAGCAGGCTAACATAAACCGCCAGCAGGCGAAGAGGACATTTCAGTTTGCATGTCGTAAGCTGCAGCGCAGCAAGGACTTATAGCCAGTCGGCCCAGATTCGCGAATTCTAAATCGTAAATATCGAAGATCCGGCCTTCCTTGGACAGAATCAATCAGGAAAAGGGGATGGCGGTGAGCGGAGTTCAGCAGACCAGGGGATCAGGATTCAGTAGATCAGCAGACCAGGGAACGAATATCCGGTTGCGGTTACGCTGCTCGTTTCGTTTATTGTCTTTCGGTTACGTCTTAAACGACGATTTACGCTTAACGCAACCGATACGAGCTGCGCATCCGTTTGACGAAATTCTCCTCTACATCTGTCGAGAACCCTCTACAAATCAACCCTTTTTATGCAAAACAAACCCAATTTCCGAAAAAGTCAAATGAACGTAAAGTTCTGTAATATAATGGCTTATGAAAATATTTGCGAGCGGACACTTAGTGAAAACAAACCCAATTCAAACCCCGTCCTGAGCGCAGTGAGTTTACCCTGAGTGTAATCGAAGGGAATGGGCCAATTTCCGTCAAGAAATTTTAAAAATATTGATTCTACAGTTCAAAGGGTATATAATTGTGTTGTTGCCTTGCTGTTTATCTGGTAGAATGATAGCATGAGCACTAAATTGCGAGTCGCCGCTTATATAAGAGGGACCCCGCCTTGCGGGAACCCAAAGACGTATTTTGTCATAAATTAAGGAGGCGAAACATGGTTCAGCGAAACGGTTTTACACTTATCGAGCTATTGGTTGTTATTGCGATAATTGCAATCTTGATGGCGATCTTAATGCCCGCCCTCAATGTTGCCCGTGAGCAGGCCCGTGGAGTCTCATGCTCCGCGAACCAGAAGAACCTTGCCCTGGCCTACATCGCGTATTCCGACGAGAACGATGGCACCGTTTGTGGGGGCTGGGCACTTCACGAGACGGTCAACGGCGTGCCCCCGTGGGTAATGCCGCCCCTTGATTACTCAGGAGGCAAAATTACTCCTATGGCCAGTGGACCCGTTACGCGCGAGCAACGGTACAATGGACTCAAGGAAGGAGTCCTGTACAAGTACATCAAAGATGTAGGTGCCTATCATTGCCCAGGTGACAATCGAATAACCAGGGGGACAAGCCTGGGCATGGGACCGGAATTTCTGATTTACCGCAGTTACTCTCTCTCGGATTATATGCGGGCGTCTGAAAGTACCGACCCGAAGAAGTTGTTCAGCTTCAAAAGCCCGGCCACCAAGATGCTCTTCGTAGAGGAGATATACGACGGCTCAGCAGGCAACCATAATCACGATGGATGGTCGTATGAGCCGGGCACCAACAGTATGTGGGACCCCCTGGGCATCTTTCACAGCAATGCCTGCACTTTTAGTTTCATGGATGGTCACGCAGAACGCAAGAAATGGGATGACAAGCGGACGATTGTCTACTGTACCAGTCGAGCAGAAGCTGCGGCCAGGGGTTTTGGCAAGGGAATGCAGTTCAATCCACCTAACGTTGACCTGGTGTGGCTTGACTCGCACTACCCGGGCAACCAGCACCTTGCTCAGTAACCATTAGGTCTGTGGCCTGAGTGGACGGATGATGTACTCTCATTCAGACAAAAGACGTTCCTTTTTGCTAATGATTTTAGTGGTCCCGCATCATCAAACTCATTCAATGACTTCAACTTCTTTCTATTTATAGGAACCCTTATTTTGTTTATCTTCCATTGCCTCTTGTTTCGGCGTTGAGAGCCTTTCGAAAAAGCCGCGGCCCGTAGTGCGGCGGTTCCTGGCCGAGTTCGTAGCAGCCCAGATCCGGAGCTTTACCGGCGAAACCGTCGGTAATCTGCGCAAGGGCGATGCCTGCATCGACGACCTCGGCGCTCTTGCGCAACCGCAGGTCGTAGCCGCCGGGTTCGCAGGTCTTGCCTTTTTCCGGCGGTCCGGCGTTGACGAAGATGTCGTAGTCGGCTAAAATGCCGTGCTCCTCGAGCCCCGTTGCCTTGAAGAATTGCTCGATGGACTGATATTGCGCGACGTTCCCGCTGTGGTCTTTCCATCTGAACAGCAGTTCGGGCTGGTTGCGGCGGTAGGCGTTGTAGTCCATCGTGCTGTAGGCCGTAGGCGAGCCGGACTCCATCGCATATTGCGTGCCGCCCATGAACAGGTTGTTTCGGAAGTGGCCGTTTTGCCAGATGGCCGGCGGACGAAAACCTTCTCCGGCACAACACGACGTGTTGTTGTAGGCCTCGATGCCGGCGGGATAGTTATTCAGCTTATAGCTAAGGCTGGTGATTCCGTAGAGCTCATTGCGAATCAGGTAGACCGGCCCGCCATAGAACGGCTGGGTGGACATGCCGGTGTGCGCGTTATAGCAGCGGTTGCGATAGAACCGCACATTGTGGCAGCCGTAATCCGCCTCGAAAGTGTCATCCTGCGCCCAGGAGAGGTCGTTGTTATAGAAGTCAATGTTCACGCAGTGCTTCATCACGTCATCCACGGGCGGGCCGAAGTTGTAGATCGCGGCCGAATCGCTGAATCTTGTGATACGGTTATAGCAAATCACATGACCCTGGCCGTAAACGTTGACGCCGGTATGGCCGGGACTCATATAGGTTTTCCGCGGCCGCGGATACCAGGTTGTGTTGATGCCGACGATATCATTGTCGGCGATGTACCAGTTACTGGAATTCTCACAACCGGTGTTGATGCCGTACACCACGTCGTGAATCTTGCATTGGCGGACGACGAGGCCCTCAGAGCCGCCGGGCTTTGAGGCGTAGATAGCCATCTGGGCGTTGCGGAAGGTGAGTCTCTCGAAATGCAGGTGATTTGTTCCGTTGAGGGTCACTATCCGTGACTTGCTGCCGAGGCCCTCGCCTTCGAGGACCGCCTCGCCATCGGCCGAGCCGCGGAAAACGATTGGTTTTCCGGGCGTTCCGGACTTTTTCAGATCGAACGGCCCCCTGTAGAGACCCGCCCGAAGTAGAATCACATCGCCGGGTTTCACTTTTTTGAAGGCCACCATGAGCCCCTTCTCAGGAGTAGCCTTTATTGTGTCCCCTCCGTTGAACGCTCTCGGCTCCGCCCGCGTTGTCACGCTGACAATCTTCGGCCCCACCGGCGCGCCGCCATCCGGGTCGGACATAGTGAATCGTACTTCATAAGTCGTCGCCGGTTCCAGAAACAGCACGCTTCCGGCGAACAGGTTGCCCGTGCGATACGGCCCGTACATTTGGTTCACCACCTCGTGATGAACTCGCAGCATTGGCATCCCCTTTTTCCACTCCGTCTCTGACTTCTTCCTGAACGCGACATTGATCGATGCGTTCCGATTGCTATCGCCCTCAATGTACCACCGGAAGCCCAGGTTCTCGATTGTAGGAGGGTCAACGATGAAGCGTTTCGGTGCGATCTCGTCCATTTCGGGGCCAACCGGAAAGCCGACAAGTGGTTTCTGCTGCCGTTGCGCCCGAGCGGAAATGGTCAGCGTGATCAGCACCAGAACGACCGCCGACGTCGAGAACTTCCTAAAATTTATCTGTGTCTCTTTCGTAATTTTCATAATCTCACGCTATTGTACCCAAGAAATGCTACTTGAATTTCAACAAAATTAACGACGTCACAAAAATGATTATGACGTCCGGCATTAGTATTGTTTTAACAATCATCCCAACCATTATTCTACCCTTTCGGTTTGCGTGTGATATTAACAATGATTGGTACACTTAGCCATCTGTTTCTTATTCTTCAACTGCCTTCTCCATGGATAGATTAACATAAGTTATTGACTTTTCAAATATTAAACAATATGTTCTGTGTACTTTCACAGTGGATTCAATCGAGAGCACCTTGTGCCGGTGATTACCGACTTGTTCAAGCGTCTTAAGAACATCGGCTTTCGTGTAATCATGGGCGTGTCGGGCCATAATGTTAAACAACAAATTGACATGATCAACAATGCGCTCGAGCCGGTGGTGGCAGACGGCAGCGTTACGGGAATCGGGCTTTGGGAAATATCGCTCAGCCGGAGTGAGGAATCAAACACTGACCATGCTGCCAAATGGGAGACATCGGACATGATGTTCTTTTATCCCGGGCTTGTGGACCTTTCCGAGCTAGGGACCGGCCCTCTTGCTCCCAAAACGAAACCTCCGGATGGGATTGGTGGGTTGGATCCTCGTAAGCATGCATCGACCAACGTGGGCGAGAAGAATGTCGATTTGGCTGCCGAGGCCATCGGCAAAAAGGCCAGGGAGCTGCTGTAATCGCTGCCGCAAGAACAAAGATCGTTCAGGCTCAAATCCGTTAGTCCCGAACACTGGTGGATGATCTGAACATTCTTTGCCACAATGACCGGCGAACGAACAGAGTGCCTCAGGTACCAACTTTGGTCATGCCCGAACGAGGAGTAGTCGAAGATACGCTATCTCCATTGGTTATTTAATTCTACGTATTTTTGTGAAAACATACATCACTTTGAGGCAATGTTTTGCAACTAAGCATAATATGTGAGAGAGTGGATGAATTTCAAATATCACCCCGATATGGAGAACGAACGGTCTGCCCTTCGTTGCATGGCGTGGCCAAGCCGAGCCGAGACAGGCTTCGGCGTAGCTTCGCCGGGCCGAGTTGTCGGGTCAAAGGGCCGGGTGTAGAGGATTTTCTGGATGGCCTCGTGTAAGAAGTTGTGCATGGCTGAGCGTTCTCTCTACAATTGATCAATCAATCTGCCGCCAAGACTCCCTTTTCTGCGTCTCATAAAGACGAGCTTTTTCACGGCGAACAAAATTTGGATCGACCTAATAAAGATACTCAAAGGTTCAATCCTGTTATTGAGCTTTCAGTGCCGAGTCATTGCTGAAACCGCCACTTCGTGCCAGCACTTTAACCTCTTTTTTGTACCACCTGACAACAATGAATCCCCCTATGAGAGCCGACAGGCAGCAGATTCCTGCCTTGTCAAATTTCAACAGTATTGAATATCCGATAGCGAGGGAGATACCGTAACAGAGCATGATTCCACCCATGACATCAATTATCGTAGAAAGAGACAATGCCTTGCCGGGCAGCTCTCGGATGTCACTGCTAAGAATGCCCCAGAAGCCGCCCGGCCGGACCTTGCGATAGAACTCCTCGAGCTTTTCTTTCGAGACAGCGGGTGTGAGGAAGGTTACTATTATGCTTATCGGCACAACTATACCTGTCAGTAAAGCTATCTTGATTTCAAAGGGCATCTCAGGCCAGGGGTATCCGAACAGCACAACGCTTTCGGGAATGAAGGGGTTGGCAAACCCAAGTACCAGACCCAGAGAGAGTGCTGTAATCTCCGTATAAGCATTTATCCGCCACCAGAACCAACGGGCAACACTAATCATGCCGCTTCCAACCATAATGAAAGCAAAAAATTCCCACACCGCTGAAACCGTAAGTTTTCGATAGGCAATATACACAGCGAGGCTAACGCCTGCGGCCATCATAAAGACAACAACGAGCTTGGTTACAATCATATAATGTCGCTGCGTTGCATCTTTTTTCATAAAACGCTGGTACACATCCGTCATCATGTATGATGCTCCCCAGTTAAGATGCGTATCGATCGTTGACATGAAAGCAGCAAGAAAGGCTGTAACAAGCAGACCCTTAAGGCCGTACCCTAAGTATTCGTTCATTACCAGGGGGTATGCATGCGTGTCATTATAAGGTTCGGTCAGTACCGGGAAAAGCACGATAGATACAAGTGCTACAACTACCCATATCCAAGGCCGACAGCATTGAAAGATCGCGTAGAATATCGTTGCCAGAACCGAATCGCGTTCATTCCTGCAGGCACTCATACGCTGCATATTATAGCCGCTGGCATCGATCCACCACAGTACGAAGATGTATATCAGCAGCTTTACCAGGTCGAGGTCGAAGCTTTTGAAATCGGGAAAAATGGAAAGCGTTCTCGGGCCATAACCTTCAGTGGCGGCGATTGTATCTAATACGTAGCCAAGTCCTCCTACCTTCACCACTGCGATAACAGCAAGGGCTATCATGCTGAAAGTTGCGATGAAGAACTGGATAAAGTCGGTTACGACTACCCCATAGAAACCGGAAAATGTCGAATAAACCAGCGCTACAAACATGCAGAGCCCGATAGCCCACCACTTAGGTATATCCGTCACAGTCGTAATAATGGTGCTCATGGCAAAAATTAGATAACTGATAATGATGAGGTTCTGTACGATGCCGGCGAAAAACGCCCTGAATCCGCGCAGAAATGCTGCAGACTTGCCCTCATAGCGCAGCTCGTAGAACTGTGCGTCAGTGATAATAGCCGCGCGCCGCCAGAGCCGTGAAAAGAGAAATATGCCGACAATAAGCGCCAGCACGGCGACAAACACCCACCAGATTCGTTGAAGTCCGTCCGTGCGTGTTATTTCTGTCACTACCAGCGGCGTATCCGATGCGAAACTGGTAGCAATCATTGATATGGAAATCATCCACCACGGAAGTGACCTGCCGCCGAGGAAATAATTCTCGGAACTTTGCGAGGCCCTTTTGGAAAAGTAAATCCCCGTGCCAAGGGCAAAAAGCATGTAGGCGGCCATGATCGCATAGTCAAGAAGTTCTAAACGTCCCATCCCTGATTACCATCAAATCTGTTTGCATTTGTCTATTTTGCATTTTCAAGTGTCTCACGGAGACACCTTTTTCTGACTGTCCCCACCTCTATGAAACCACCGGAAATGATACCATAATGAATAAGAGTTGGCCAAGATGAACATCTGGGTTTGCGCCATTTTTGTGCCTTTCGCCGGTGCTTAACTAGTCCCTGTTGAGGAAACAGTATTTGTCATTCCCGCGAAAGCGGGAATCCAGTTTTTCGCTCTGGACCCCTGCTTTCGCAGGGGTGACATTGTCGATTTTCGTTTTCCGCAACAGATACTAACTACCTCTCCACCCGAAAAACCTCATCCGATGGATATAGGAAATCGGAATCGGTGAAATCTAAGAATCGCCGGTCAGGTCAGTAGGGTAAGTGGAGTTCTGCACAATAAGCTAAAGAATCGGCAGACAATCTTAATATGACTATCAGATTTGATAACTTCCGTTATCAGTGTCCGCCGCCGTGCATCATGTCCACAGCATGCGGCAAGACGTATAAAATTATCTCCAATGATTCTTTAACGCCTTTGAGACTTCCCGGCAAATTGATAACAATCGTCCTGTTGCAAATTCCCGCTATACCTCGTGAAAGGACGGCATTTTTGGTCTTTTTAAGACCTTCAGCCCTCATTATTTCACCCAAGCCGGGAATTATTCTCTCACAAACAGACGCAGTAGCCTCCGGCGTAACATCGCGGGGCCCCAGCCCTGTCCCGCCCGTAGTAAAAACTATGTCAATGTCTGCTTTATCTGAAAAATGCTGAAGTTCATTGATTATTTTCTCGTGGTCATCAGCTACAATTTTCTTCCGGCATATCTCAAATCTGTCTTCTGGCAGAATATCTTTGATGGTTTGTCCACTTATATCCTCTCGTTTTCCCTGCGCACAACTGTCACTGACCGTCAATATAGCTACTCTAATCATTATCAGTAATGACCTCTATAATGTCACCAACCCTTATCCAGCCGGCTTTGTTTACCTTCGCAAAGACACCCTCTCGCGGCATAATGCAATCGCCAATCTGCTTGAAAATTTCACATTCACTATGGCATTTCTTCCGAAACTGTGTAACTTCAAGCTCTACACTTTCACCGAGCTTGAGTTTACTGCCAATGGATAACTCGAGCAAGTTAAGACCTTCTGTGGTGATATTTTCGGCAAAATTGCCGGGCGCGACCTTCGCGCCCTTTGCGACCATCTTGTCTATGGACTCAACCGCCAGTAAGCTTATTTGTCTGTGCCAATTACTCGCATGAGCATCTCCGACAATACCAAAGTCGGCCTGCAGCTCAGCCTTCGGCACATTAACTTTTTGTGTACCTTTTTTTTTCGATACCGATATCGCTTTAATCGTGCCTTCTATAATCGCCACTTTTTCCACCTGTTTTTTCGAGCAGCTTAACTTCGTTAACTGTCATTGCTTTGCCGGTGTATTTGAGCATATCATAAATGGTAAGACAAGCTGCGGTTGCCCCTGTAAGAGCCTCCATTTCAACACCTGTTTTGCCTGAGGATTTGACAGTTACGCTTACATTAACCGATTTGTCTTTTTCATTCAGAGTAAAATCGACCTCCACCGCTTCAATCAGGATTACATGACACATCGGGATTATTGCCGGAGTTGATTTTACCGCAGTGACGGCCGCTATTTTTGCTGTCGCAAGTACATCGCCCTTGATACAAGTGCCTTGCTTGATGGTTTGAAAAGCTTCCTCGCCAAGAAGAATAGAACCGCTTGCCTTCGCGGTCCTTATTGTAATATCTTTGTCGCTTACATCTATCATACCACCATTATTTACCACAGTTCTCAACCTCCGACTTTGCACATAGAAAATCCTTCTTTGAGCGAGTTCAGTTTTGTATAGTTACCTTTTTCGCTAATTATCCTTTTCAGTAAATCTCGTATCTGTCGGTCACTTGCTTGGTTCCGGATTAGCTTTTTAAGGTCGTAGGTATGAGACGAATACAAACATGGCTTAATTTTTCCATCGCTGGTCAACCGAAGCCGATTGCACGAGTGGCAAAATATTGAAGACCGACCACTTATAAAACCTACAGCTCCTGCTGAATCTCTAAACTTGAAGTTCAAAGCAGGGCCAGGGCTGTGCTCCATAACGACACTAAAAAGTGGTCCATATTTGCGCTCGATAATAGCACGAACTTCTCTGTTGGGTAAATAATCACTTGCTGAATTCGTATATTTGCCGGTTGGGCAGTACTCTATGAACCTGACAGTGACCTGTAAATCAACGCTCATTGCTGCAAGTGCCAAAATCTGCTCTTCGCTATCGTTAAGGCCTTTTATTATAACGCTGTTAATCTTAACGGGCGTCAGACCAGCTTCTATTGCTTTGCGAATACCTTCGGTTACTTTAGGCAGGAGATCGAAGCCCGTAATTTGTTTGTAACTTTCTCTTTCCGCCGAATCCACGCTAATATTAATCCGCTGTAAGCCTGCGGCTTTGAGTTGTACGGCCAGAGGTTCAAGAAGCACGCCGTTAGTTGTTAGCGCCAGCTCATCAATGTTCGGTATCGTCGCGAGTTTGTCAACTAACCGGAAAATATCTTTTCTAACTAACGGCTCACCACCGGTAAGACGAAACTTGTTTATACCGCATTCTGTAAATAATCTGGCGATACGTTCAATCTCCTCGAATCGCAAAATCTCCCTGGGCTCAATACATCCGCAATCACCCAGAGGATTACAGTAAATACACCTGAGATTGCATCTGTCAGTAACAGAAATTCTAAGATAATCAACGTTCATCACTTACAAGACCTAAAGGCTATTTTTTAGTTCAAATCAACCTGACCGGGACAATCGTTCCCTTTTCAATTTCCGCGACACCAACGCCAATACTGACCAGCCCGTCTGCGATGCAGAGCGCATTAATGTGAGCCGAACCGTGATATTCAACAGGTTTCAACGTGCCGTTATCTGTAATAACAACAGGAATCCAGCTTTGCCTTTCTGTATCCTTTCTAATAATTGATTCACCCAGCGGCATCTTAATGTTACCAGGTGCATAGGCATAGCCCATCAGTTTGTAAAGAAAAGGCTTAACTAAAAGCTCGAACTGAACAAATGTCGAAACCGGATTGCCTGGTAATCCAAAGCAATAGACCTTTTCTGATACACCAAAGACCGTGGGCTTTCCGGGCTTGACGGCGACCTTCTCGAACAATAGGTCGATGTTGTTTCGCTTGAATATTCCCGGCACGAGGTCGAATTCTCCTACCGAAACGCCGCCAGAGACAAGAACCACGTCGTTTTCCTCAACCGCTTTTTTGAACATCTTGTCAATGGCGTCGTCTGTATCTTTGGCGATGCCGTAATTTTTCGCGACTGCGCCCATGCTTTCAATCTGTGCAATAAGCTGGAAAGCGTTGCTGTTTCTTATTTGCGATGGTCCAGGCTTGAATGCCGGCTGAACCAATTCGTTACCCGTTGCAAAAACCGCGACCTTTGGCCTTTTCGAAACCACCGGATGTGTACAACCAACCGAGGCGAGAACCGCAATATGCTGCGACCTGATACGACTGCCTTTGTGCAGGGCAACCTCGTTGGCTTTGATGTCTTCGCCTTTTAGGCAAATGTAGTCAGGTGTATTTTCGCCGACAAAGCGAACGGTATTTGCTATCGGATTTTCCGTAAACTCAACCATTATAACGCAATCTGCACCTTGCGGCACTGCGGCACCTGTCATAATCTTGGCGCACTGGTTCGGCTCGATTGCCCTTTGAGGGAGTGTCCCTGCCTGAATCGTTTCGATTATCGTAAGCTCATTGGCAAGGTCTTTTCGGTGACAGGCGTAGCCGTCCCGAATTGCTTTGTCAAAAGGCGGCATGTCAATGTCCGATTTAACATCCTCAGCTAATATCCGGTTTACCGCACGAGTAATATCAACACGCTCACTGCCGAGCCGCCGAGCCGAATCCAAAACGGTTTTAAGAGCTTTCTCAAACGGCCACATTATTGTTCCCTCCAGCCGTGCCAGAACCCCTCTCGGCAGGCTGGCAAATTTCCCCCCTATCTTCTGTCGAACACAGAAAAGGGGGTAGTTCATTTCGGCCTTTTCGAGACCTTCAAGCCAAATGTATCAATTTGGTTCCCGCAAAGCGGGGTCCCTCGCCAACGCCATACAAAGATTTAACCATGCCAACAACAATTTGGGAAATAAAATCCTCAACAAATATCATCAGACAACCTCTGTAAACTATAGTAGAAAACAGAAAAATTTGATATTATAGCCTGGCGTTGAATATGGGAAATATTGATTTTAGGAGGTTCGATATGAAAAAACGTATTTTTTTCTGCGTGTTGCTTAATTCAATATTGTACATTCAGGTGCTGGCTGATGTAAAAGACCCCCGGATGAGGGCTTTTGAAGAAAAGGCCCTTAAGGTTAGACCCTTCGATTTATCTAATGTGCGATTGCTTGACGGCCCGTTCAAACACGCTCAGGATTTAAACTGTAAGTCTCTATTGAATTATGAGCCTGACCGGTTGTTGTCAAAGTTCCGCACAACCGCCGGCCTGGAACCGAAAGCAGAGCCTTATTCCGGATGGGAAGCCCAGGGTATCGCAGGTCATTCACTCGGGCATTATCTAAGTGCTTGCTCACTTATGTATGCCTCGACCGCAGATAAGCGTTTCAAGGAAAGAGTTGATTATATCGTCGATGAGCTTGAAGACTGTCAAAAGGCAAACGCCAATGGCTATGCAATGTGCGTCCCCCGAGGCAAAGAGCTTTTCAAGGAAGTTTCTGAGGGAAAAATTACAACAGAGAGGTTTAATCTTAACGGCTGCTGGGTGCCCATTTACACCCTGCATAAGGAAATGTCAGGACTCAGGGACGCATATCATTTGTGCTCAAATAAAAAAGCTCTGCAGGTTGAACAAAGACTTGCTGACTGGTTTGAAACTATAATTGACGACCTGACAGATGAGCAAATGCAGAAGGTTATGTACTGCGAGCACGGCGGAATCACCGAGGCTCTGGCTGACCTCGCTGCGGATACAGGTGAGCAGAAGTATTTGCAAATGGCCAAGAAATTCCACCATAAGGAAATGATGGACCCGATGATTGAAGGCAAAGACATCCTGCCGGGCTATCACGCCAATACGCAAATACCGAAATTTGTTGGCTTAGCAAGAATCCACGAGCTGACAGGTGACATCCCCTATAAAATTGGCACAGAGTTCTTCTGGGACAGAGTGGCCAATCATCATTCCTACGTTACCGGCGGTCATTGCTTTAATGAATATTTTGGTCCGCCCGACAAGTTAAATGAACGCCTCGGTCCGAACACAACCGAGACCTGTAACGTCTATAATATGCTCAAGCTTACAAGCCATTTATTCTGCTGGAATCCCGGTGCAAGCGTGGCAGACTTCTATGAACGAGCTTTGTATAATCACATCCTTTCGTCACAGCATCCTCAAGATGGGCGAGTAATTTACAATCTAACGCTGGAAATGGGCGGCTTCAAAAACTATCAGGATCCATACGGGTTTACATGCTGTGTAGGCACGGGGATGGAAAATCATTCACAGTATGGAAATTCTATCTATTACCACAATGATAAAGAATTATACATAAATCTGTTTATCGCTTCGGAGCTCGACTGGAAAAATAAGGGCCTGAAAATAACGCAAAACACCAAATATCCCGACGATGACAAAATAAAGCTGACATTCAACTGTAAAAAAGCTTTAGAGCCGGCGGTCTATATCCGTTATCCGTACTGGGCACAGAAAGGCATTAAAGTAAAGATAAACGGCAAAGAACAGCAGGTAACATCAACATCCTCAAGTTACGTCAAACTATCACGTCTCTGGAAAGACGGCGATGTAATTGATGTACGTATTCCGATGACTCTTCGGCTTGAGACAATGCCCGACAATCCCAAGCGTGTTGCGGTTATGTTTGGACCGCTTGTTTTAGCAGGCGAATTAGGCCCGGTTGCCGACCCTAAAGCTGGAGAAATGATGTATGTTCCGGTGTTGCTTACCTCCAATAAGCTGGTCGAAGAATGGGTCAAGCCTGTTTCCGGCAAGCCGAATACTTTTAAGCTGTCAAATGTAGGCCGGCCCAGGGACGTTGTACTCTATCCGTTCTATAATATGCATGACAAACGTTATACAATTTTTTGGGATGTCTTTACACAGCAGTAATGGAACGAAAAGAAAAAGGAGTATGAAAGGATTCAACAAGAGAAACTGGAGCTCGAGGCCAGGACAGTTGATTTTGTTCAGCCCGATGAGCAGCAGTCTGAAGCGGACCATAACCTACAGTTCGAGAGCTCAAATGCCGACCGCAGGCGTCAGGGTCCCGGAAGCCGGAGTGCATTTGACGGTGGATGGTTCTCTTATGACCTTAAAGTAGTCACGGAGGAGCCGTTGATACTGCGGATTACTTATATGGGCGGCCGTAGTCAGACTGTATTTGATATAATGGTTGATGGTCAAAAAATCGCCGAACAGAAATTAGAGAAACTGGAACGAGACCAAAAGCGTGTCCCTTTTGATGTTGATTATAAGCTGCCCAAAGAGCTTATCAAAGGCAGGAACAAGATTACTGTCAAGTTCGCAGCAAGAGAGGCCCAGAGGACAGGCAGCGTATTCGGCGTTCGCATACTGAAAGAAAATAAATAGCAGCCCATATAAAATAAATCCAATGGTTAATTGGTTGATTGGTGAGCCGACTACTACTGCCCACTCACTATTTATTACTCACCAATTTCGGACTTAGTTTTTCCCTGGGATTTGATAATGGCTTTGAAGACTGTCAAGAATTACGTTGATGGCCGGTGGATTACGCCTGAGAACAACGGCTATTTAGATGTTGAGAATCCAAGCACAGGACAGATTATTGGTAAAACTCCCCTATCAACAGTTGCTGAAACAAATCGAGCTATCAATGCCGCCGCTGAGGCGTTCAAGACCTGGAGTCAAACTCCGGTGGCCCGCCGGGTTCAGCCTTTATACCAACTGGACACTTTGCTTCGCGAAAACGAAGAAAAAATCGCCCGGACCCTCGTTGAGGAAATGGGAAAGTCCCTGCCGGATGCACGGGCTGAGATGAAGCGTATCTTCGAGAATATTGAAGTCGCCTGTAGTATGCCTGTGCTGCAGCAGGGAGATAAGCTGATTGGTGCATCATACGACATTGATGGCGAAGTAATTCGGCTGCCGTTGGGTGTTTTTGCAATGATAGCGCCGTTTAATTTCCCCGCAATGGTTCCATTCTGGTTTTTACCTTATGCTATTGCTACCGGTAACACCTATGTGGTCAAGGCCTCGGAGCAAGTGCCCTTGACGATGCAGTTGATTACAGAATGTATAGACCAAATTGGTTTGCCCAAAGGGGTCTTCAATCTTGTCAATGGAGATAAGGTTGTTGGACAAACCCTTGTTGAAAATCCACTTGTAAAAGGTGTTTCCTTAGTTGGAACGACACGCACGTGTAAAATCGTGTCTGAAAAGTGCGCCCAAAACCATAAACGTTGCCAGGCAATGGGCTCAGCTAAAAACCATCTTGTAGCTATGCCCGATGCTAAAATCGATGATATGCTCCGCAACATGATCACGTCTTGTTACGGTTGTGCCGGACAACGCTGCATGGCGGCTTCGGCGATTGTTGCCGTCGGAGACGATATGTACAAAATTATTTGTGAGAAGTTTATTGAAGAATCCAAAAACGTTCTGGTTGCCAATCCGCTGGACCCGAAGGTGGCCGATGAACCTATGGTCATGGGGCCTGTGATTTCAGCTAAGTCAAAACAGTTTATCCTTGATATGATAGAAACCGGTATAAGGGAAGGTGCTACTCTGGCCCTTGATGGACGTGAAATCGTGGTGCCTGGCTGTGAAAACGGCTACTTCATAGGCCCGACCGTATTTACCGATGTAAAGCCAGGGATGAAGATTCACAATACAGAGATATTCGGCCCGGTAGAAGTGGTCCTCAAGGCTGACTCTCTCGACGAGGCAATAAAAATCATCAACGACCTTGAGTACGGCAACGGCGCATCGATTTACACTCAGAACGGCTATTACGCCCGCAAGTTCAAGCTCGAAACAGAGTGCGGGATGATTGGTATAAACATTGGCATCCCGGCACCCGTAGCGTATCTGCCTTTCGGCGGGATGAAGGCCTCACAGTTCTCAGATATCAAGGCTCAGGGCAAGGCGATTATTAACTTCTTCACGGAAGACAAGATTATTACCGAGAGATATTGGCCCGAGAGTAGTTAACCCCGTTAGAAATTCCATGATGGGGCAATGTGCCCCGTTAGAGACCAGAAGGAAAAAGTCTCTAACGGGCTGTGATACAAAAAGTAAAAATTTCTCCCGAAGGGATGCCCTTTGGTTATAACGGGATTAAATTACTTAGAGATACCAATCGTAACTTAGCTCTGGGGCATCATAAACTTCAGTAAAAGGCCGTCCCAACTCCTCACAAAGTGCCTGCAATCGTCGCATTCGCTCATACCCGACATTCTTTAGAAAATTATTTCGCGCTTTGCTGTCCAGTGTTACTGCCTCCTTCCACACGGCCCGTCCCGCCATCACACCACTGGCACCCGCTTCACAGGCAACACGCACCTGCTTTAAAAAAGTATCGTAAGAAACACCGGCGGACAATAATACCCAGGGAACCTCACTTGTATCCGTCAACTCCTCACAAGCATCACGCCAGATATTTTCATCCGGTTCGATGCTCACATCCACCGGAAATTCCGCTTTGAGAATATCAGCACCCAACGGGACCAGACGGCGCGCGGTTTCAATTACCACATTACGTCTTTGTTCGGGCGGCAAAGGCCCATTAGAACCGTCAGAAGCACACGATAAAGGCTCAAGAAAAAAAGGAATGTCATATTGCGAGCAATCATTGGCCACTTTCTGAACAAGCATCTCACGTTCCTTTGCTTCTGGGCCCTCTGGATGATAGTAAAGCAGCATTTTCGCACCTGACGCCCCCATACGAACAGTCTTCTCAACCGACCAGCTCTCAACCAGGCTGGTCGTACGATTTAAAGGGTCGCCGGTCGAACCGGTATCCAAAGCAACGATCAACCCGGTATTACCGGGCATCGAGCCATTCGCCACACATTGGGCTGCGGATATTTCCGGGTCCAGCAGAATTGCAGATGTCACTGGTGCCAAATGCCGCACAATATCTTTTTTAAGGGCGGTTAATGCCTCATTTGTCTTGCCCTGAGGTGACTCTTTCTCCAGCGAAAGACGAAGCGGGCCCCGGTGGTCGATCGCCACTATGGAAAAAGTTCCTTCCGGACCGGCGGTCTGCTGCAACCTCCGCCACTTACCAATGGTCTTTGCCATATTCTTCTCCCGAAAGTCCCGGAGGGGATACTGCGTAGGATATGCCGTAAGGCATCCTGTGGACTGTGGACTGCGTATTAAAAGTAAAATCGCTCCAGTTTACTATTTTGTTCCCATTCCTTGCGGGCTTTTTTAACGCTTTCCATCTCGCTTACTTCAGCCACGGGCACATCCCACCAGCTTTCATAACCGGGCACACCCACATAGCGGTCGTTCCGGATATAGATTACCGTGGTCCGCTCGGTCTTCTTGGACTCTTTGAACGCTTCAACAAAATCATCATAGCTCTTGCACTCAAAAACGTGAGCACCCAATCCACGGGCGTTCATTGCAAGATTTACAGGAAGCGCTTCAACCTCGCTGGATGCATCATCAGGAAGCTTGTTATTAATTGGATAAGCATAACGTGTGCCGAATCCTTCCTGGCCCAGCGAACGGCTGAGCCCGCCGATGCTGTTAAAGCCCCGGTTGTCCATCAGAACAATAGTGAGTTTATATCCTTCCTGTACGGAGGTGATAATTTCATTGCAGAGCATCAGGTAGCTTCCATCGCCTACCATAACAACCACCTCCCGCTCCGGAGCTGCCATTTTGACTCCCAGCCCAGCGGCAATTTCATAACCCATACAACTATAGCCATATTCAAGATGGAAATTCTTAGAATGTCGGGTACGCCACAATTTATGCAGGTCACCGGGCAAACTACCTGCCGCGTTTATCATTACCGCGTCAGGTTCGCTTAATTCGTTGACCGCACCAATTAATTCACCCTGACTCGGCAGCGGCTTATTACGAATCGCATAAATTCTATCCACCTCTTCCTGCCATTCCTTATGCAGTTGCTGGGCCTTTTTCTGGTAGTCCTTCTCGACATGGTAACCTTCCAGCAATTCCGTTAATTCTTCAAGAGTTACACGCGCATCGGCCAGTAATGGTAATGCAGAATGCTTAAAAGCATCAAATTCAGCAACGTTAATATTGACGAAACGAACATCGGGATTCTGAAAAGCGGTCTTGCTTGCTGTGGTAAAATCGCCATAGCGTGTTCCAATACCAATAACCAGGTCTGCCTGTCGTGCTATACGGTTTGCGGCAAAGTTCCCCGTTACGCCTATCGCTCCCAGGTTCAGCGTGTTATCATAAAGCAAACTGCCCTTACCGGCCATCGTTACCCCTACCGGAATACCCGTTTTCTCGACAAACTGCTTGAGAGCATCTTCCGCTCCGCTGTAAATAATTCCACCTCCGGCGATAATCAAGGGACATTTGGATTCACTTATCCACTTGGCCGCTTCTGCCAGAGCTGTGCTGTCCGCCCGATTGCGAGGAATATGCCAGATGCGTTTGTTAAAAAACTCGACCGGATAATCAAATGCTTCCGTCTGTGTATCCTGAGGCAGCGAAAGAGTTACCGCCCCCGTATCAGCCGGGCTGGTAAGAACACGCATGGCCTCAGGCAATGCCGTTAATATCTGGTCGGCCCGGTTGATACGGTCCCAGTATCGACTGACCGGCTTAAAACAGTCACTTACTGATATATCCTGAGTAGTTTCCGATTCCAACTGCTGCAGAACCGGCGCTACGTTGCGGCGAGCGAATATATCACCCGGCAGCAGCAACACCGGAAGATGATTAGTCGTGGCCACCGCCGCTCCGGTAATCATATTTGTCGCTCCAGGACCGATAGATGAAAGACAAGCAAACGTCCCCATCCGATTTTTCATCTTGGCATAAGCAGCCGAGGCATGCACCATCGCTTGCTCATTACGGGTCTGGTAATAGCGAAATTCCGGATATTGCTGCAATGCCTGCCCTATCCCGGATACGCAACCATGACCGAAAATACCAAAACACCCCGCAAAAAAAGGTTGTTCCGTACCATCACGCTCCACATACTGCCTGGTAAGGTACTTAATCAAGGCCTGCGCCATTGTTAAACGAACAGTTTTAGCACTCATGATAAAACCTCCAAAAGCTATTCCTTATATTCTTTATCGCTTATTTGTTTATTACTTTCTACAAACGTTATTCAAGCCCTCCATAATCCTCGACAAAGGCCATTACCTCTTCATAGGTAGGCATAAAATTGGCGCAGCCATGTTTAGTAACAACAATCGCCCCGCAGGCATTACCCATTCGTCCGGATTTGTACCACCCCCATCCTTTGACATACCCATAAAGAAAACCGGCGGCAAAGGCATCTCCCGCCCCTAAAATATTTGTCACTTCCACAGGGAACCCCGGCGCATCGATTTGCTCGATTTTACCCTGTTGATTTACTAAATGAACACAAACACCTTGACTGCCCTTCTTTTGCAGCAGTGCTTCCGGCCCCATCGAAAGCATTTTACGAATCGCCTTATCAACATCCCCCCGGACCTGAGTGTCCGAAACCGAATCTGTAAGCTCGATATGACTGACATCCGTTAACATTGCTGCATTTATTTCATCTTCTGTTCCAATCACAACGTCCGCCTGCCGAATCGCCGTACGTACTACAACACCAAACGCCCTTGGGTCATGCCACTGGTCGGGACGAAAATCTATATCAAGAACAACTTTTGTCCCCGCCTGACGGGCCAGCTCAGCGGCAAATAATGTCGCACTGCGACTCGGCTCCAGGGACAAATTTGTGCCTGCAAACTGAAACACTTTGCTATTTGAAATTGGCGCATTAAGAACGTCGTCTATTGTCAATGCAATATCAGCACAATTGTCACGATAATAAACCAGAGGAAAACTGTCCGGCGGTTCTATACCCAGAACCACCGCGCTGGACCGCTTGCCGGGCTTACGGCAGATAAATCGTGTCTCCACTCCTTCTTTTTGCAGAAATTTCAGAATAAAATCCCCTACCGGGTCCTGGCCAAGTCCTGTCAATAAAGCGGTCTTCAATCCCAGTCTTCGCCCTCCTACACTGATATTCGTCGGCGAACCTCCAACATACGCGGCAAAACTCGTAATATCCACAAACGGTGAACCAATATCATTACTATAAAGGTCAATTGATGAGCGCCCCATGTGAAGCGTGTCGTATATCCGTTCAGTTTCACTCATATAATACTCCAGTAAAAAACAACTTCTACGTAACACGGAGCAGATTAATACAACGGAAGCCGATTGTCTTTTTGCTTGTAAGTATCTTTAACCCAGGTGTATTTCGGGTCATCCTGATTAGCGAGCGTCTGGGCGCTGCCTGCCAATACATTCAAATAGTAAGTCGTATATCCCGGCGCGCTCACCACGGGATGATAACCTTCCGGGACCAGAACGGCACAGTTATTTTCCGCTCGAACCAAAGCGTCAATGGGATGACCCGCCTTATGAAGCGGTGAGGTCTGGTCAGTATATACCCGCTGATAAGCGTAACCATCGGGCTTGTCAATTTTATAAAAATACACTTCCTCCAGATCGGATTCGAGCAAATCACCCTGGTCATCTTTTAGGTGAACATCATGCTTGTGAGGCGGGTAACTGCTCCAGTTGCCGCTGGGAGTATAAACCTCAACCAGCACCAGGCGTTGAACCGGCGAGCCCGAAGGCAGCAAATCGTTAATCTGACGGCTGACATTATCACCTCCCCGTACTGAAATCGCTACATCCTCAGGCTTAATCAGCCATGGTTCGTGGTCCTGGTCGGTCGGCACCCAGGCTACGGCGTACTCACCACTTTCTTCGGCTGTAATAGTAAACTCGCTATGCCTGGGTAGATACAGTGCATGAGCAGCGCCTTCAAAAACATTCTTACGCGCGCCGATACCGGACCACCGGCCTCGATTCGAACGAACTGTATAGCGCCCGCTTAAATTCACGATAACCAGCTCGTTCTCGCCGCTCGCAAATGACCAGCTCTGGTTTTTCGCAAGTCGTCTGGCCTGAAATGATATATATTCCCAACCCGCCTGTTCAGGCGTGATGGACAAAATTAAATCCGGGTCATCTGGAAAGACGCCGGGCTTAACTAAAATATTATCCGCGGTATATTGCACTTATCAAACTCCTTGAATACTTTATACTTGGTGTATCATTATATGAAATAATCCCCTGTATGCCACAAAAACTCATATGAGATAATCAGACTTTGAATAAATCTTGCCCTGTCCGCTGTAGAATCAAGGCTTATAGTAAATATGTAAGTTCTTTAGTGGCAAACAGACCCGTGTTTTTTGGTAAACATCAATGTTAAACTTTCCGTCCACGATGTTTTCTGCTAAAATTCGTGCACACATCCTTGGTTATTAGAGTTATGCAAAATTGAGGTTAGGCATATATTATTTAAGAAAATTGGGTTTTTGATTTTCTTAAATAATCAAATGGATGCTTACTTTAAAATAATTTATTGTTTGAAAAGAAAAAATTAAAAGACAATTTTTCCTTTTCAAAGTATGCCTAACCTCGATTTTGCAGAAGACTTGTAGACTTTTATAATAGGAGTATAAGCCATGAAAAAGATTATAGGTATAATCGCACTGGTTGTGATAGCAGCAGTTTTTATCATAATTGGAGTCATCCGCAAGGGGAGCAGCCATGAAGAACGTCGTATCGCGGTGATTCCCAAAGGGACATCGTCGGTTTTCTGGGAGTCGGTACGCTTAGGAGCACAAAAGGCGGGTGAGGAATTGGGCTATGAAATTTCCTGGAACGGCCCGGAGCTTGAGAGCGACCGGGAAAGGCAAATACAGATAGTCGAAGACTTTATCGCCCTGAAAGTTGCGGGTGTTGTTCTTGCCCCCAATGGCAGTAATGCCCTGGTGCCAAAGGTGGAGGAAATGTTCGCCAAGAACATACCCTGCGTAATTATCGACTCGGAAATCAACACGGACAAGTATGTTTCGTTTGCGGCTACAAATAATTATCAAGGGGGCGTAATTGCAGCACGGCGGATGGGAAAGATTCTCGACGGTAAAGGCAAGGTGATAGTGGTGAAGTTTATGCCCGGCTCAGGCTCGACTACCAATCGGGAAAATGGCTTCATTGATACCATCGAGAAAGAATTTCCTGATATTGAAATAGTCGATACGAAATACGGGATGGCTACTGTGGAAACCGCATTACAAGCAGCCGAAGACCTGCTGACCAAACACGCGGAACTTGATGGTCTTTTTGCCTGCAACGCGGGGACTTCCGTGGGCTCGGCACAAGCGCTGCAGAGCCAGGCTCGAACCGATAGTATAAAGATGGTTGGTTTCGATGCAGAAGAGACGCTCCTCGATAAGCTCAGGTCCCGAGTGGTTGATTCATTGGTGGTTCAGGACCCTTACAAAATGGGATATATAGGAGTCAAGACTCTGGTTGACAAAATCAATGGTAAAGAAGTCCCCAAATTAATAGATACGGGTGTTGAGCTGATAACTGTCGAACGCTTAGAGGAACCCAAAATCAAGTCTTTACTCAACCTGCAATGATAGCAGCTACCGATACAAACCGGTTGTCAGATGTAGAAATTGCATTACGTATGAAGGGAATTTCTAAAAAGTTCGGGCCCGTGCAGGCTCTTTCTGATGTCAGTTTTACCGTTCGCCGGGGTACGGTCCATGCCTTAGTGGGCGAAAACGGCGCCGGAAAATCAACATTAATGAAAATTCTGGCAGGTGTATATCAGCCGGACAGCGGGTCGATTGAAATCAACGCCAAACAACAAATATTCTCTAAACCGGCCGAAGCTCTATTAGCCGGGATATCGATGATATATCAGGAACTTGACCTGGCGGAACATTTGACAGTGGCGGAAAATGTTTTCCTGGGAATGGAGCTGTCGGGACGGCTGCCTTTCATAATGAACCAGAAAAAAATGATAGACCAGACGACTAAGCTGGCGCAGCGTTTTAACTTTAAGATTGACCCGACGGCCATCGTTGAAGAGCTTCCAATGGGGGATTGTCAGATTGTTGAGATCCTCAAATCCTTAATGCGCAATGCATCGATTATTGTTATGGATGAGCCGACATCGTCTCTGTCTGAAAGTGAAACAGCAATGCTTTTCGAGTTAGTAAGAGCTCTGCGTGAACAGGGGCTTTCCATTATCTATATCTCTCATCGGCTGGAAGAAATTGTGGGATTGGCCGATGATGTCAGTGTATTACGGGACGGCCGAATGGTTCATTCCGGGTCAATGGCAAAACTGGATATTCCAAAAATCGTACACTATATGGTGGGAAGAGAGTTAAAGGATTTCTTCCCTGCACGAAGTGTCAATATCGGCGAAACTCGCGTTAAGATCAGAAACCTCTCTTCTAAAAATGGAGTAGAGGACATTTCTTTCGACATTCGAAAAGGTGAAATTGTGGGAATGGCGGGACTAATCGGTGCCGGACGGACCCAGGTCGCTCAGGCACTGTTTGGTATCGATAGAAAAACTTCCGGTGCTATCGAGCTTGACGGACGCCGGTTAGAGATTAACTCTCCGACTGATGCCATAGCCAACCATATTGCATTTTTAACCGAAGACCGCAAACGCACCGGATTATGCCTGGAGCTTCCCTGCAGCTGGAATGTGACCTTGCCGAATCTCGTCGCAATAGGCATGAAGAACGTCATCAAACCCGGCCGGGAAAGACAAATCGTGACAAATATTGCAAAGCGGATTGCCATCAAATGGCTGGGACCACAAGCACCGGTGGATTCACTTTCCGGCGGGAATCAGCAGAAAATTCTTATCGCCCGCTGGTTATTAGCTGAGTCAAAGTTCATGATTTTTGACGAACCCACGCGCGGCATAGATGTCGGGGCGAAAAAGGAAGTATATTCCCTTCTTAATGAGCTGGCCGGGGAAGGTAAAGCAATACTATTTATATCATCCGAATTACCTGAGTTGTTCGGAATAGCCGACCGAATCTTAGTGATGCGCCGGGGACGATTAGTGGGAGATGTAAATCCTAAAACAACCACTCAAGAAGAAGTCATGCACTTGGCAGCAGTGGAGGCCGCTCTATGAATAAATTGGTAAGGCAGTTACTGCCCTTTGGCAGTCTGATATTGATAATCTGTATTCTCTCAGCCCTGAAGCCCGATACGTTTCTGACAACGGATAATTTTATGAATGTATTGCGCCGCTCAAGTGTGAATGGCATTATAGCAGTGGGAATGACAGCGGTTATCATTTCCGCGGGAATCGACCTATCCGTAGGCTCGATGATGGCTCTGTGTGGTATGGTCGGCGCCTGGGTAATGATAGTAATCGGCGGAACCAATCCCCAGGGAGCGGCCCTGGTTATCGGTACCTTTGTTGGGATTGTTACGGGGCTTGCCTGTGGCTTCCTGAACGGCCTGTTCATTACCAAGCTCAAGCTGCCTCCGTTTATTGTGACATTAGGCACTATGAGCACTTTTCGCGGAATTTCTTACGTTATGAATGCCGGAAAGCCTTATAACATACCACAGTATAAATACCTTAATGAGGGAGTTGTTCTTGGGATACCCATTTCCGTTTTGATTTTTGCTATTATCATAATCCTTGCAGGTTTGCTGTTAAAGTACAGCCGCCTGGGGCGCTATACTTATGCTATCGGCTCAAATAGAGTGGCGTCCTTTCATGCAGGTGTGAACGTGGATGCTTACTTGATACGCATTTATGCTCTAACCGGTTTGGTTGTGGGTATAGCCGCGATGATCACCACCAGTCGAGCCGTCTCAGCGCAGCCGACGGCCGGTGTTACCTTAGAGCTTGACATAATTGCCGCAGTAGTGATTGGCGGCGCGAGTCTGTCCGGGGGCAGAGGAACAATAATCGGTACATTAATAGGAACACTTTTAATAAGCTTTTTGCGGAACGGATGTACGTTATTAGACATCTCCACTAACGTTCAGCTTATAGTGATTGGGGCCATAATTATTGTTGCGGTTGCGGTTGACCAATTAGCGCGCTCCAGGGCCGCGGCTGGACAAGCAGAGTAAACGCGTACATTCTTCTTGAAGGAGTCGGCGATATGCGAAAAGTTGCTTTACTCTTCCTTACAGTAATAATCGTAGTAAGTGCGGCCGCTGTCGGCCGCTCACAGACTTATGATGTAGTAATAAAATCAGGTCGGATATACGATGGTTCCGGTGGGCCATCATACGTTGCGGATGTCGGAATAAAAGATGGCCATATCGCAGCTATCGGACAGCTCCGGCCTGCCGTGGCTCGCTTGGCGGAGCCAAGTCGCAATAGGCCGGATGCGGACACGGTAATCGACGCACAAGGTCTTGCAGTTGCTCCGGGTTTTATCAATATGCTAAGCTGGGCGAATGAATCTCTTATAGAAGATGGCAGATCGCAAAGCGATGTTCGTCAGGGAGTAACTCTGGAAGTTATGGGCGAAGGATGGTCGATGGGGCCTCTTAACGAAAAGATGAAGCGGGATATGAGGGAATCTCAGGGTGACATCAAATTCAGCATAGAATGGACTACACTTGGAGAATATCTCGAATATCTTGAAAGAAAAGGGGTATCGACCAACATAGCCTCTTTTGTAGGCGCAACGACTGTTCGTGTTTATGTTGTTGGATATGAAGACCGTCCACCAGCTTCTAAAGAGCTTGAGCAGATGCGTAAATTAGCAGGCCGGGCGATGCAGGAAGGGGCGGTAGGTGTAAGTTCGGCGCTGATTTATGCTCCCGGCTTTTATGCTGATACCGATGAGCTGATAGCTCTTGCAGAGGTGGCGGGTGAATATGGTGGAATGTATATTTCGCACATCCGCAGCGAGGGTAACTACTTGCTTGAGGCCTTGGATGAATTGATAACAATTGCGCGAAAGGCAAATGTTACCGCTGAGCTGTATCACATGAAAGCTGCCGGCAAATCAAATTGGCGTAAACTCGATGCTATGATTGGAAAAATTGAAAAGGCACGGGATGAAGGTCTTAGAATTACGGCGGATATGTATAACTATACAGCGGGTGCAACAGGTCTCGATGCCGCAATGCCTCCCTGGGTTCAGGCTGGTGGACACCAGGCATGGGTGATGCGGCTCAAAGACCCGGGAATCAGGCGGCGGGTTTTAAAGGAGATGACTACGCCCACCAAGGAATGGGAAAATTTATTTCTTTTAGCAGGTACGCCGGAAAATGTTCTTTTAGTGGGATTCAAAAACGAAAGGCTCAAACATCTTACCGGCAAAACTCTTGCAGAAGTTGCCAGGATGAGAAGAAAATCACCGGCAGCAACTGCAATAGACCTTGTTATTGAAGACGACAGCCGGGTTGGCACGGTCTATTTTTTAATGTCGGAAGAAAATGTGAAGAAGCAGATTAAGCTCCCCTGGGTCAGCTTTTGCTCGGATGCAGGCTCCCTCGCTCCGGAGGGAGTTTTCTTGAAATCAAGTCCACATCCACGTGCATACGGGAGCTTTGCCAGGCTTCTCGGCAAATATGTTCGCCAGGAAAAGGTCATTACATTAGCCGAGGCGATCAGGCGTTTGACATCACTTCCAGCGGATAATCTCAAACTTGACCGGCGGGGAAGACTTGAAAAAGGATATTATGCAGACATCGTCATTTTCGACCCTGAAACAATTATTGACCATGCGACCTACGAAAAACCCCAACAGTACGCATCAGGTATGCTCCATGTTTTTGTAAACGGCACGCAGGTGCTCAAAGATGGCGAACATACCGGTGCTAAACCTGGTCGTGTTGTGCGTGGACCGGGATGGAAAAAGTAAACCGGGAAAGATAAAGGGCCAGGAGTTTTTGTTTGTAGTGTAAAAGGCTCATTAGGGCCGATGCGGCAAATTATCTTGCCCGTGGCGGCGAGCTTCCTCACTCATCAGTTTTACTAAATCCTTTTTAATATCTTCCGGCAGGTCTAATGGTTCATAACTTTCCAGTAATCTTTCCACTTCACGATGCGCCCGCTGCTCGAGCGTTAAAGCGCCTTCTTGTTCCCATCGTGACCTGTGGGCACGGTCTATGACGGGGCCGGGAAAAAAGTGTTCCTCCTCGAGGTAGCGTCGAGTATGTTCGGAAATAAGCAGGTGTCTTTCCTGTAGCAATTCCTGAAATATTCCCAGTACCGGGAAGTCCTCTCTCGGCTCAATTCCGGCAAGCAATCGAAAGACCATGCCGCAGATTTCGTTGTCCACAACGAGTTTCTCAAGAGATAGACAGCTTTCAAAGTCGAGCATACCAGGGCCGGAAATATTGTTAATTCCTGACAACGCAGCCAATGCAGCACCTATCCCACTTTCCAGACCTGCCTGGGCATCAAGCTGTTTGGAGTCGCTCAAAGAGATGTATGCCTGGGTAGGCAGGTGGAGGTACTTGCCGATTTCATTATAGGCACAGTCAATCATCATGGTTTCGATAGCGCCCATGGGCGTGGTTTCGTGGCGGACATCAAAAATGGCTGGTGAGCCGCCGTAGAGAATAGGAGTGCCGGGATTGGCTGTCTGGCTGATGACAACACCGCTCAGGGTTTCGGCGGTATGCTGTATGAGTGTTCCGACAAGAGTAACCGGAGCTATGAACCCGGACAACGGCATGGCTACGAGTTCCACGGGGATAAAATACCGGGCGCAATCCAGCAAGTTTTGCGCTGGTATATCGCTCCATTTCAGAGGAGAGGTAGGACAGCAGGAAAAGATTGTAAGGGGTTTTTCTTTGAGAGCTTCTGAGTATTGTCGAACAGCAAGCTGAAAATCTTTCATTACGTTAAACGATTCGATTGTAAAAGCGCCGGTAACAACGGCCTTCCTGCCGTAAAGAAGGCTGAGAAATAGGCGATAGCTGTCGGAAATTCTTTCAGGTACATCTGCAGGTATCAAAGCGGTACTCGCCGAGGCGATATGAGGTAGTTGTTCAACTACTTTCACAAAGTTAATATAACCGTCGGTGAGGGGCTTGCGCATTTTCTTTGCTTGCGGATCCAGGATGTGCAGAGCGGTTGAGCCGGGCGTAAAATAGACATTGCGACCGGAAAAATCGTGGGTCTGCTTTCCGGTGACATCGTAAAGCCCGAACGATTCGGGAGCTGCTTTCAGGGCTTTGTCAACGACCTCGTGAGTTAGGACTGCATGATTTTCTTTTATGTCAATCCGACAGCCGCAGTCCGAGAGCATGGTCAAAACCGTTTTGTTGTGAATCTCGATTCCGAGCGTACACAGTATCTCAGTTGCTTCGGAAACAATCTTTTCGATAAGCTCGTCGGTCAGGAATCTAATAGTTGGTCTCACCGCAATGTTCTTTCAATATCACGTCTCTATTCGAAAATGAGCGTGCCGAACTTTTCAAACTCGTGAAAACTGGTTCCGACCCGGGCCCAGTCCCAGCTCGTGCTCTTGCCGTCATCGTAATCAACGCGGTAGAAATTTGCTCGCCACCGAGTTCCAGGCTGCGGGGGAACGTTTTGCAGGGGTTTGAGCAGGTCGCACGGAACAAACACCTCGGCATTCCAGCCCGTTATGCGGGCACCGGACCGCTTCTGGCCGCCCACGACCGTAGTGGCCTTTTGCGTTTTGCGTTTGCTCTCGTAATGCCAGGGCCGCCAGCCGAGAAACTCACCGCCGAAATTCGGGATGAGAATCGGCAACTCGAAACCCAGCGGCGAAATCTCGTATTCGAAGTAAACCGGGTACCGCTCGTCCGGCCACAGGAAGAACTCAAACACGTCCTCATTCCACAAATCGAGAAAGTCCTCTTTCATCACGGCGGTGATTGTTCTATCCTCGGCCTCCATTAATACGTACAGTCCGGTCCGGGAGTAGAGCATCTTGATACGCGTCTTATACTGATGACCGTCGGTGACACGCAGGTGAAGCGGCTCCCAGGCGGCCTTCTTCCAGGCGGACGCATCGCCCCTGCCGGTTATGGTGAAATCGTCCGTCTGCCGGATACGCAGTACTTTTGCAGCCGGCTCTTCTCTGGTCACCTGCTGTGTGAATACACACGAACCGCAGTAAGCCACCGCGACCAGAACCAAGCCCACAAGTACACGAATCTTCATGATAATTCCTCCTTTTCACTTAATAGTTAAGGCTTCTGTAAAATTGCAGAACTCATCTTAATGGTGACAATAACGAAAACAAGACCATTCTATACCCAAAAATACAAGTATATTGCACACAACATCGATGGCAAGACGGTAAAAAACCAATCTTCGGCATCAATTTTAACTTCAAAAATCTCATTAGCCAGATGATTTTTCTGTTATTATTCAAAATACTATAGTCCACAAAGTGACCTCAAAATGGTTTTGAATCGAGCGGCTTATTACGCTACCATAAATTGCAATGCGCTCGGCACCGAAGATGAACATATCCGGACCGATAGTATGTTTAAAAGGAAAGCGAATAGTCATGTTAAAACAAACCAGACGAGAGTTTCTCAAAACCGCCGTAGCTGTCAGCCTCGGTGCCTCTCAGGTTTTGGCTGAGACTAAGAAAGACAATGGCAGCCAAAGCAAAGAAAACGCAGAAGCCAAAGCCCAAACGAAGAAGCCGATGTCCAAAATCCGGGTAGCACAGATAAAGGTTTATCCTGATAAGGGCAGGATAGAAGCAAACCACATAAAACTTATTAAGATATTTGCGGACATTAAGAAAGAGCATGAAGTTGATGTTGTCGTCACCCCGGAAGGTTTTCTTGACGGATATGTGGCGACTGAAAAATCGGTCACAAAAGATGATATGGCCAAGTATGCAATTGAACCCCTGACTTCGAGGTACACGCAGATGGTCTCGGACTGGGCAAAACGAAACAAGGCATGGCTCATTTATGGGTGTGCGAGGAAGGCGACAAATGGAGTATTTAACACCGCCTTGATATACAATCGCAGAGGTTCTCTGATGGGAATGTATGATAAACTCCATCTTCAGAGACATGATCACAAGTATATACCAGGTAAACATCTTGATGTATATGAGTCTGATTTTGGGCTATTCGGCGTGATGATCTGCGCGGACCGCCGCTGGCCGGAAACTGCACGAACGCTCACCCTTAAAGGAGCAAGGGTAATTTTCAATCCGACATACGGAATGCACGGGGATTTCAATCTCTGCATGATGAGAACGCGCTCTTATGAAAACGGAATTTTCATAGTATTCACCCATCCGGGACAATCGCTCATTACCGGCCCGAGCGGAGCTGTTGTTTGCAATAATGAGGACAAAAGTCAAACATACACCGTGACTGAAATCGACCTTTCCGAAGCACTGGGGGATAAGAGCGGGCACATTGTTGATCGCCGACCGGATGTTTACAAGTTATGACCGAAACGGTCCGATTGGAACTTTATTTTTGGAAAAACATCGAAAACAACAAAAAGCTGGGTTGACAGAAAAAAGTGTTTTGACTTTTCGCTCTTCATAGGCATATCGGGGCGGTTAAACAAAGGGTTTGAGATTTCGAGCAATAGTGTTATAGTATTGTAACATCAGGCGGCACGTATGAATATTTGGACAGGGCAGTATATTACAGGAGACAATCGATGAAACGCAGGGAATTCTTGAAGGCATCGGTCGCAATCGGCTCGGCTTTATCCTTGTCGGGCTCACGGGTCCTGGGCGCCAATGATGATATTCGCATCGGCGTGATTGGAATCGGCTCGTTCGTCAAGATAGGCGGTAAGGGACGAGGAGATATCCGGGACTTCCGAAAGATTCCGGGCGTCCGTGTTGTTGCCCTGTGTGACTGTGATGAAAACCACCTCAACTATGAAGTGAACCAGTTCGGCAAGCGAGGCGAGAAGGTCAAGGCCTACAAGGATTTCCGTGACCTGTTGGATGACAAGGAAATCGATGCTGTCTCTATCACAACACCGAACCATTGGCATTCACTTATGACGATAATGGCCTGTCAGGCGGGAAAAGATGTGTTCGTGCAAAAGCCCTCCTCGCACAACATCTTTGAGGGTCGCAAGATGGTCGAGGCCATGCGTAAATACAATCGCGTGGTACAGGCCGTTCATGGGCCTCGAAACAGCGGCGCGATTGAGGAATCACTCGAACATATCTGGGCCGGCAATCTCGGCAAAATCAAGTGTGTATATGGGATTAACTACAAGCCGAGGATGAGCATCGGCAAGGTAGATGGTCCCCAGCCCGTACCCGAGTCGTGCGATTACGATCTCTGGTGCGGCCCTGCTCCGAAGAAACCGCTAATGCGCAAGTACCTGCACTACGACTGGCATTGGGACTGGGACACCGGTGACGGCGACCTTGGGAATATGGGCATTCATGCGATGGACGGGTGCCGTTGGGCCTTGCGGCAGAATGCGCTGCCGAAGCGGGTGCTCAGTATTGGGGAACGTCTGGGCTATGATGACGACGGCCAGACCCCCAATACGATGATATCCCTGCTGGATTACGAACCGGCTCCTATAATTTTCGAGGTCCGCGGACTGCCTCGGAATAAATCGTTCCGTCAATCTGATTGGGTCAAGAATGGACGGCTGAGTATGGACGAGTTCCGCGGCATACAAACAGGATTCGTAGTACAATGCGAAGATGGTTACGTAACAGATGGCGCAGCTTTCGACAATCGCGGAAGGCTAATCAGGGAATTCACCCGCACACAACCCGATTGCAAAGAGAACTTTATCAGCGTCGTTCGCAGCCGTAAAACCAGCGAGCTCCTGACGGATGCTCTGGAGGGACATCTCTCCTGTGGGCTGGTTCACATGGCGAACATCTCGTACCAGGTGGGCAAGCACAAAACCAATAACGAAATCCGACAGGTCATTCGAAGCCAGGCCGAACTCTCCGAGTCATATGATCGCCTGATTGACCATCTCTTAGCCAACCGATTTGACATCAACCAAGAATTGCTCGCCCTGGGTTCGATGCTGATTATGGACCCCGATAAAGAGAGATTCATCGGCCCGATGAGCAAAGAAGCGAACCGGCTGATTTCACGAGAATACCGCAAGCCGTTCGTCGTATCTGATAACGTGTGATAGCCGAGAGGGGAACCTCAACTAATTATTATCTGTTGCGGAAACAGCATTTGTCATTCCCGCGGAAGCGGGAATCCAGTTTTTCGCTCTGGACCCCTGCTTTCGCAGGGGTGACATCGTCGGTTTTTGTTTTCTGAAGCAGATACTAATTAGATTGATTCTGCTGGGACATTTTCGGCTTGAGCCAATTATCTATGGGTGTTTTAGTTGGTCGGCACGGGCAATTTCGGTGAAATTTCGAACGTATCACTGTCCAGATCGATTGTAACTTTCGTTCCATCAGCGAAAGTGGTCCGCCGTTTTCGGAAAGATTTATCCAGGAACTCATGATTTGTCATTTCCAGAAGCCCTACTCGTTCATGCAGAGCAGACATCGTACGCACGTGGAGCAGTTCCTTTTCTCCGGGATTCAGCGACAGATAAGCAAGGCCGGCATTGGCTAAGCCGTGCAAATATCCGAGGTCGTTTTCAGGAATTCCCCACGCCCCTTTTCCCAGCGACCAGGGCAGCAGCAGTGCATCGTGATAGACGAGGTTGAAAAGCGGCACGGGGATTCCCATTGCCGGGCCGCGTCCGGGGTTCGGCACCAGGGCATAGGGACCGTGATGAACGAGCTCGATATGTGGAATGGCCCAATCAGCCGGTTCTTCAGAACTGACAACGCCTCCATTTGCACGAATGAAAGCCAGGCATTCACCGCGATATTTCAGACAATCTTTACGGCTAACAGGGTGTTCGGGATTGTAACATTCATCGGGAGGCACCACAGCAAAAACATCAAGATAAGCCCCGCGTATTTTCACACCGTGACTTAGAAGGGACAGGTAATTCTTTTTGACGTGACCCAGTGCCAGCCGGGAGCAAAGGATAGACTGCTTGCCGCCATACCAGGTACTACCATAAGGACGATTTCCGTTTCTATCGAGGATGGTATGACGAGGGTCGTATGACTTTGCATCAAGATAGTAGTCCCTGTATTGGTCGTGGATTGCAAAGACATAGCCTAATTGGTCACAGGTTTCGGCGAAACGCTTCATCCCTTCCCAGCCGCCCGCTTCAGGGCAAGGCGGAATAATGTCAGGATGGAGATTGTCATATCCTCGAAAGCCCCATCCATCCAGATGCACATAGGCACGCTTTATCCCTTTTTTGGACAGTTGGCGAAGCTGCTCGGCGCGCTCATCGAAGCCGACCAGTTGATGATTTTTGGCGGGCTCATCCTTGTGATAATAGCTGGATTCCGGCTGGATGTGATACAGAATGCTCGTATGAACTACAGGAGAGCCGACCAGTCTCTCCACGAGAGGATTTCGGGCGATTTTTTCCTTAAGAGAAACAAAGTGACCGGTTTCGAGAACATGCCGGCGGTATCGCTTGGACATCGTGACATAGTTGCCTTCATCAAAAAAACAGAGTCTGACACATCGTGGATACGCCAATTTCCCCAGAGAGTGAATCCACCGTAATTCTATCTTGGTCGGCCCTCCGGCAGGATGTTCGAAACGACACCCGGCATCTTCCGGCGTTTCGAGCAAAACGAGCATGGCGGATTTCTCTTTTTGGTGTCCCCACCACGGCATATATAAACCGCGTCCATAGGACACCGTATTATACAACCAGACTTTCTTCGGCCAATCCTTTGGAAGCAGCATACCCTGCATAAAGGGAACCACGGTATAATCAAAGCAATTGTTACTCACGGCTTGGGGCCAGAAACACTCCATGACCGTTGCGGTTTTCTCCGTGGCAATCAATTCACAAACCAATTCTTCCTGCTCTCCTTCGAGACAGATGAAAAGCGAGATTCGCACATCTAACTTTATGTCTTTGCCTGCTGCCACGTCTTGCCCCCGCGTCTTCCTGTCGAAAGACGGGAGCGGGGGCAGCGGCAGGTAGGCAAAGTCTTCCAGTTCAATTTTGATTCCGGTTTTAAAACCCGTCTGGTATGGTGAGATTTGCTTTTTTTCGGCATCGGCCAAACGCAGAGACAATCGTGTTCCCGAATTCTCAACGATAAGGTCACCGGAAAACGAGGGTATCATTGACCATGTCCGGCTCTTTGCATATACTGTCATTTGCAAATCTGATGGATTTAGTTCTATTCGATTTCTCTGCCCTTCGATAATCCACTTCCCCTCCCTTTGGAACACTTGAACTTTGGGTGCCCCCCAGTTGTTTTGGTTGGCCTCCTGCACAGGCACAGACTCTGCCGCCAATGTGCCCGAATCCACAAGGAAGACGTACATGGGAACAAAGAATAATAACCCAACGGACAAAGTGGTCCTGCTTCTGCCGACAGGCATCCTGCGGAGTACAATTTCGAAAAGAGAAAGCGTATTGTTCTGTCTTACCTTTGCCATAACACCATATCTCCTGTCTATTAGATAAGTTCTGCCTGACTGAGGTTCTTAACCTGTATGTTCATAGGATATTAAATCTGCTTTAGGAACACAACGAATCGCTTAGAAAATATGCAACGACCGGCTCCATGATGTTAGGAAAACGTACAGAAAGAACATAATGATTGAGTATGCAGCAGGGCACTTTTGCTCAAAATTGTTGTCAACGGTGACAGGTTAAACTAAAATGTTTGCAATGGGACCGAGTTGACCTCCGCTTGTTGCTGGCGGGGGTTGAAGGAAATCTTATGGCATTGACTTCTACGAAAGGCATAAAAGATGTGGGAAAACAACTACCGTAAGGCATCCTGTGGAGTAAAATTCTTAAAAGGGGCCATGATATTATTCTTTGTTCTTATCATCGTCATTTATTTCACAGTAGGTGTAAATGCCGGCGTAAGAATAAATGACCAAGAAATAGCGGCCGAACAACCTGTAACATCAACCAACCGTCCAATGCGAAACCGACTGGATTTGGTCCTGACTATCGGCCAGACCGAAGGTGACTTGCAAGGCAGGGACGACAAGGTCATACAGGCCGGCATAGAATATTTAGACCGTTTGAGAGGAGGTACGCTTCACATTTTGCCGGGTGTATATAATCTGCGAAATGCTATCTATCTGCGCCCTAACATTACCCTGCGAGGCTCAGGAGAGAGAACCGTACTCAGAAAAGCCGGCAGCGTCGTGACGCCTCTCTTAAGGGATTCGGATTGGTTTGAGTACGGCGTTCAGGTGAGCGACATAGAGGGATTTACGCCCGGAGGAGGGATTATGCTCCGGTCAAAAAAAGGAACGGGAGACTGGCAGTATGATGTGCTGCGTGCCACGGTCACGGACATCCAGGAAGATGTTCTCTTTTTAGACCGGCTGACCAAAGAGAACTTTTGGATAGATAAAAGTGCCACCGCTGCGACTATTTTTCCAATCCTTACGGCTGAGAACGTGAACAATGTTGTTGTCCGGGACATAGTGCTCGATGGCAGCCGTGATAACAACGAGCACATCAACGGTAACTTCGCCGGTGCTGTCTTCATCCAGCATTGCAACGAGTGGCGATTCGAGAACGTTATTTCCCAAAACCACAATGGCGATGGTTTCAGCTTCCAGGTCTGCGATGATATCCAATTTCAGAACTGCAAGGCAATAAATAACGCCGACCTCGGATTCCATCCTGGAAGTGGCTCCCAGCGGCCTGTCTTCCGCAGTTGCATAGCCCAGGCCAATAGTCTGGGGATTTTCTTTTGCTGGAGCGTTTCCGATGGCCTTGCGGAGAATTGCATTTTGTCCCGGAACAAAAGATATGGAATCAGTATCGGACACCGTGACACGGATAACATTATAAGGCAGTGCACAATCGAAAGTAACGGCGAGGTGGGAGTCCTCTTTCGGAAAGAGGAAAATGAATTTCGCAGCGGCAGCCGTAACAGAATCGAGAATTGCATTATTCGTGATAATGGTACGGAAAAGCCGGGAATTGGGATCGATATTCAGGGAAAAACAAAGGACATCACCATTCGCAACACAAAATTAGAAAATACGGCAGGCAAAAACCAGAAAATAGGCATTCGTATCAGCGAAGAGGCTGAGCGGACCATTCTGCAAGGCAATACTTTTGAGAATTGTCCCGTGCATATCGAAGACCTGCGCTCTCCTCAGGATGCCTTTCGGCACAAAATGGCTCTTGGGATTGTTTCTCTGCGTGCCGCGGAACAGTCCACAGAACGCCTTACGGCTAAATTGACAAACCCACAATTGACTGTCCACATCATTCCCTACCCGGTAGCGTTGGAAGTCTACGATGGCCTGTTTCGCTTTACTACCGGGACGCAGGTGCTTGCAGGTGCCGAAGCCAAAGCCGAAGCGGTTAAGCTGCTCGATTATCTGACGCCGGCGATGGGATATAGACTAAGTCTGGCCGAAGATTCGTCCACGGTGGAAAACGTCATACGACTGGAAATCGAATCATCGTTAAAAGAGCAGCTCGGCGAAGAAGGATACCAGCTTGAGGTAACCATCCGGTCTATCGTCATTCGCGCCGCTAAGCCGGCCGGGTTGTTTTACGGCATCCAGACGCTGCGACAGTTACTGCCGCCGGCTATTTTCAACATACAGAAAGTCGAGCCAATTCAATGGGCTGTGCCATGTGTACGAATAACCGACTATCCGCGATTCGAATGGCGCGGGCTGCTAATAGACCCGGCCCGGCACTTTATCCCCAAGCAGGACGTCAAAAGCTTCATCGACACGATGGCCCTGCACAAGTTCAATCGCCTGCAGATGCACTTGACCGACGACCAGGGCTGGCGCATTGAAATAAAGAAGTACCCGCAACTGACAGAGCTCGGTGCGTGGATGGATTTCACGACTATGCGCAGCAACGGTTCGCGTAAAGGAGCAGGCGTCCAGCATCCGGGCGGATTTTACACTCAAGACGATATTCGCGAGCTGGTCCGCTATTCCGCAGAGCGTTACGTAACCATTGTGCCGGAAATCGAGATGCCCGCCCACACCGGGGCAGCGATTGTATCCTGCCCCGACGTCGGCCTGTACCCCGATAAGCTGAAAAACCTGCCGCTGGAAAAACGCTGGACTGCGAACGAGAGGATTCTTGCGCCGCGCCCGCAGACCGTTGCTTTCATGCAGGATGTGCTGACCGAAGTGATGGAGCTGTTTCCAGGCAGATATATTCACATCGGCGGGGACGAAGCGAACAAGGACCACTGGAAACAAAGTGAGGAAATGCAGGCATTGATCCTTCGGTTGGGCCTGAAGGATGAGGCCGAGCTTCATAGCTGGTTCATCAAGCAGATGGATGCGTTCCTGACACGTCACGGTCGGCTGCTGGTCGGTTGGGACGAGATCCTTCAAGGTGGTCTGGCGCCGGGGGCGGTGGTAATGAGCTGGCGTGGACAAGCCGGTGGTATCACTGCCGCCAAGGCCGGGCACTATGTCATTATGGCCCCCACCTCGCACACTTATTTCGACTACTACCAGGGGCCGGTAAAGACTGAGCCAAAGGCCATCGGCGGGTATATACCGCTGGAGAAGGTTTACCAATTCGAGCCGACTTCTTCGGCGCTTGACATCGAGCAGGCCAAACGTGTGCTCGGTGGACAAGGACAACTTTGGGGCGAATACATTGCCGACCGCAAGCACCGCGAGTATATGGCCTATCCGCGTGCCGCTGCCCTTGGTGAGGTGCTCTGGTCGCCTATGGAAGCCCGCAACTATGAGTTGTTTCTGAGCCGTCTGGTCGAACATTTAAAGCGGCTCAATGAGATGGATGTGAATTATCGTCCGCTTGATAGATAGAGTTGATGCATCTTGCCGGGCACAGCGTATTCTTCAAGGACAAAGACGGCAAGGTGTACATAGAATGGCGTATGCTGGGAACCGACCCTGAAAACATTGCCTTCAACGTGTACAGAAACAATATCTGTGTTAACAGTAAGCCGATAACTAAATCGCATGACCCTATATACAGGTTGAGTGTAGCTTGGCAGAATGTAGCCTATAATCAGCCTGCTCAACCTGGTTTTTATATGGGGGGACGGTATGGTAGCACCGACCCGTCCTTCGATAACAACACCTGTTCATTGAAATGCGAGATAGCAGCCCACAACGATTTCTATTTCTTACTGCTCGCCAAATGAAAAGCTCATAATACCTTACGAGCATGAATAATGCAAGAATTTCTCACGAGACAACATTACGATTTTATGGATTGATAGCCCCGGGTGAAGGTGCAGAGGCAGTCCAGTTATCAGGGTCATTGCCGTAATCGGCGCCGGTCTTGCGCGTAAGCGATTTGCCGCCGCCATCTGGTCCGGTTGGCCAAAGGTCAACGCCGCCCGGACAATCCTCAGGATGAAAACCATCGCTGTAACCAACCCTGTCAACACGAATATAATAACGTGTCCCAAACTCGTCCACGTCACCAGGCATCGAAAGCTCCAACCTCTCGCCGGCGTTGTTCAAGCTGCCACTATAAGGACCAAGAATCTCCTCAACCTGGACAGCCGGATACCGCCAGGCAAACGC
>Ga0315537_1000019_pt1 | contig 94229 bp, 88 predicted proteins | sample SalMarSW160270MG_FD_203091 | JGI IMG/M metagenome (GOLD analysis project Ga0315537, IMG submission 203091) | Salt marsh sediment microbial communities from the Plum Island Ecosystem LTER, Massachusetts, United States - Salt Marsh Sediment SW1602-70 ... | reverse complement strand
GTTGGGGGTCACCATAAAGACGGTATCCAGCCCGGCATTTTTGGCAGGGCTGACGACCTCGTCGGCATCATCGATACACAAATCGGCAACCAGAATGCTGTTGACTCCGGCCTGATGAAAATCGGCGAAAAACTTCTCAGTGCCGTACTGATAAATCAGGTTGTAATACATCAACAGGCCAATCGGGATATCCTTGTGCCGCTTGATGTGCCTGATGAATTCGAGGGCTTTTTTGACGGTCATTCCGTTTTTGAGCGAGCGGATGTCGGCTTTTTGGATTGTGGGGCCGTCTGCAATAGGGTCTGAGAATGGTATTCCGAGTTCGAGGATGTCGGCGCCTGCGTCGATAGCGGCTTTGACAATCGCCAGAGAAGTTTGGTAGTCCGGGTCGCCTATAACGAAAAACGGTATCACGGCCGGTCTGTTGAGTTCTGCAAAGGTCTGCTTATATGTCTTCATCTGTTAGTCCTCGTTAGTTAATCGCTGACTGGCCGATGTTTTTCGACAATTCCGACGTCCTTATCTCCCCGGCCTGAAAGGTTCACAACGGCAATTGTCTCGGCAGGGAGCTTTCCTTTCTGTCTCACCAGGTAAGCCAGTGCGTGTGCGCTTTCCAGTGCAGGTAAAATCCCCTCGGTCTTGCAGAGCATCTCGAATGTATCGAGCACTTCTTCATCCTCGGCAGCGACGTATTCAGCCCTGCCGGTGTCCTTTAGCAGACAGTGCTCAGGTCCGACGGCTGGGTAGTCAAGGCCGGCGCTAACGCTTTCGGTTTCGTTGACCTGTCCCTCGTGGTCCTGGAGTAAATATGCCCTTGCACCGTGCAATATACCGACCTTTCCCGTTACAAGGGACGCCGCGTGCTTTCCGCTGGATATACTTCTGCCGCCTGCTTCGACACCGATCAGGCGAACGTTTTTGTCATCCAAAAAGCCCGAGAAGATACCTATTGCATTACTGCCTCCGCCGACGCATGCGACAATCATATCCGGCAGCCGGCCGAATTTATCGAGACACTGCCGGCGGGCTTCGGTTCCGATGCAGGTCTGGAAGTGCCTGACTATAGTGGGATATGGGTGCGGCCCGCAGGCCGAGCCGAAAAGATAAAATGTGTCTTTGACATTGGCCGTCCAGTATCGCAGGGCATCGTTGATTGCGTCTTTCAGTGTTCCCGTTCCGCCTTCGACCGGGATAACTTTTGCACCGCAGAGTTTCATTTTGTGGACGTTGACGCTCTGGCGCTCGATATCGGTAACGCCCATAAAGATTTTCGTTTCCATTCCGAACAAAGCGCCAATCATCGCAGTGGCAAGACCGTGCTGGCCTGCGCCGGTTTCGGCGATGAGCTTTGTTTTGCCCATATACTTGGCGAGAAGACCCTGACCGAGGGTGTTGTTCACCTTGTGTGCTCCACCGTGGAGCAGGTCTTCGCGTTTCAGATACACCTTAAAGCCAATGCGTTCGCTGAAGCGTTTTGCATAATACAGCGGTGTCGGCCTGCCGGCGTAATCGGCCAGCAGGTTGGCCAGCTCATCAACAAATTGCTTGTCCTGATAAAAACGATAGAACGCATTCTCCAGCTCTTGCAGCGCTGGTATCAGGACCTCAGGGACGTAGAAGCCGCCATAATCTCCGAATCTGCCTTTATATTTCATAGCCGCACTTAACCTCTTAAATCTCTAATTTGGTCGAAAAACTTGCGCATCTTATCGTGGTCTTTTTTGCCCGGCTCGCTTTCAATTCTGCTGCATACGTCGACTCCGTATACACCCAGCTCGACGGCTTTTCTGACGTTTTCGGCGTTGATTCCGCCTGCAAGAAAGACACGCTTACTTATATTACCGATGATATTCCAGTCGAAGGTGAGTCCCGTGCCGCCGTATTTGTTGGGGTCGAAGGCATCAAGAAGAATAACATCAGTAAAGTACTGCTCTGCGCGTTTGATATCCTGCTCATCTTTGACGCGTATTCCCTTCATTGTTCTGACATTGACAGAGTTGAACTGCTCGCAAAACTCTTTCGTTTCATCGCCGTGAAACTGTACCCAGTCGAGGTCGCACTGTTCAATTATCTCTTTAATATGCTCGAAGGTATCGTTTACAAAGAGCCCGACGACTTCGACAAAGGCAGGCAGCCGGTCAATGATTTTCCCAGCTTCGGCTGGTTTTATATATCGAGGGCTGTCGGGATAAAAATTGAATCCAAGTAAATCGGCGCCCATTTCGGCGGCGGCGATTGCGTCCTCGTAATTTGTTATCCCGCAAATTTTAACTTTAACCGCCAGCATTGGTTTTCCTTAGTCAGCTATTCGAGATTTCAATAAATTTCTTCAGTGCCTGCATAGAAGCGCCGTTTTGGACCGCATCTGCGGCCATTTTTACAGCCGGTGCAAAGTCGTCGGCGAGCCCGCTGACGAATATTGCAGCCGCTGCGTTCAGTACGACAATATCTCTTCTCGGCCCGGTATCCTTGCTACCCAAAATGTTCCTTACGATTTCAGCGTTGTTTTTCGCGTTGCCTCCACCCAGCGAATCGAGGTCGGCTTTGCTGATATTGTAATCGCCGGGATTCAGCGTCCATTCAGCGAGGTCACCTGTTTTCAATTCAATCACTTTCGTTGGTCCGGTCGTGCTTATTTCATCGAGGCCGTCGCTATGGACAACCATAGCCCGCTTTACACCGAGCAGGTTCAGTGCTTCAGCCACGAGGGGCATCAGCCGGTCGTCGGCCACACCCATAACCTGGGCCTGAGCGCCCGCCGGGTTTGCCAGCGGCCCCAATATATTGAAAACCGTTCGAAAACCAAGTGCCTTTCGCACCGGCTGAACGTATTTCATAGCCGGGTGATGTTTCGGCGCGAACATAAATCCAATTCGCGCTTCTTTAATGCACCGGGCAATCGTTTGTGGCGAGGCCTCGATATTAACTCCCAGTTCTGCCAAAACATCAGCCGAGCCGCATTTGCTAGTTATTCCGCGGTTGCCGTGTTTTGCGATATGCACTCCGGCACCGGCTGCGACGAGTGCCGCAGCGGTTGAGATGTTGAATGTTTTGACGGCCGCGCCGCCTGTGCCGCAGGTATCCACGAGATTATCGACATCGACAGTTACCTTGACTGCGTGTTGTCGCAGCGACTTGGCCAATCCCGCGAGCTCACCGGCCGTGACATCTTTAGCCCGCATAGCCGTCAAAAACGCGGCAATCTGCACCTCGGCAACGTCGCCTTCTAAGATAGTATCCAGCAGTTTTCCCGCCTGCTCGAAGGTGAGGTTTTCTTTCTTTAGCAGTGTTTCTATGTATTCGGTTATCGTTGTCATCGGCTGGCCTTTTGCCTGTTTCGATATTCGGTGGCTATTTTCAAGACGTTTTCGATAATTTTGCCGCCAGCGGGCGTCAGGATGCTCTCCGGGTGAAACTGCACTCCGAAGATGGGCAGCTTCCTGTGGCGGGCGGCCATATTGATACCCTCGAATTCGGCCGTCTGCTCGAGGCAGTCCGGAAGCTGCACCGAGCACAAGCTGTGGTATCGTCCTGCCTGCAGGGGGTTTTCGACGCCGGCGAATATATCCTTTTCGTTGTGAGTTACGCGAGAGGGCTTTCCGTGCACCGGCTCCGGGGCGTGACCAACTTTGCCGCCGAAATATTCGACTATGACCTGATGGCCCAGGCATACTCCTAAAATCGCCAGCTTGTCTTTGAAATATCCGACCGCCTCCGGCGACACACCCGCCGCCTTCGGTGTCCCGGGGCCGGGCGAAATCACCAGCAAAACCGGCTCGAACTCTTCAGCCACCGCTTTCAAGTCTTTAAGTGACGTATCGGCCCGGTAAACCCTCGCCTCACATCCCCGTTTGCAGAAGTCGTCTACAAGGTTGTACGTGAACGAATCGAAATTATCGATTACCAGCACTCTTCTTTTTTTCTCAGCCATATTTTAACCTGCCTGTTTGTTTTTCAGCGCCCTCATACACGAGCCGGCCTTGTGCTCCGTTTCTTCGAATTCCGTCTTGGGTACGCTGTCGTGCACAATACCTGCGCCGACACGAATATACGCCTTATGGTCCCTAATCTGCAAGCTTCTAATGGTGATACAACTGTCGAACTGCCCGTCTACAGTCAGGTACATCACGGCCCCGCCATAGTAGCCGCGTTTTGTTTTTTCCAATTGGCGGATAATTTTCATCGCCTCTATCTTGGGCGCACCCGTTAATGTCCCCATATTCATCGTCGCAAGATACGCACTCAGCGCGTCTAAGTTATCCGCCAGTGTCCCCTTGACGTTGCTTACTAAATGCTGTACCGATTCATATTTCTCAACAGTCAATAGTTCCGTGACGATTCTGGTTCCCGGCTGTGCCACCCTGGCTATATCGTTTCTGGCCAAATCCACCAGCATCATGTGCTCGGCAAGCTCTTTGCGGTCAATTTTCAATTCCGCCTCGTATCTGAAGTCGATATCCGCATCGATTTTTCCGTCGGTTCTCCCACGCGGCTTTGTCCCGGCAATCGGCCGAATTTCCACGGTGCGCTGGTCGGTTCCTCTGACCCGCAGATTCAATTCCGGACTTGAGCCGAGCAGTATCGTATTCGGTGTGTGCAGATAGAACATATAAGGCGAGGGATTCAGCTCGCGCAATCGCTTATATACATCGAGCGGCTCGTCTTGGCTCGGCTCGACCTTGGTCCTGCTCAGGACGACCTGGAAGATATCGCCGTCGATAATGTGCTGCTTGGCGGTGCGCACCATTTCCTCGTATTCGGTTTGGTCTGTATCGGACGACGATTCCGGCAGTGGGGCGGTATGTTTTTTCGCACCCGGTGTATCAAAACGAGCGATATTCTGGTAGTAATCGAAGCAGTCCTGGGCTTCTTTTATCGCCGCTTCACGGTCACCATTGGTTATTATCACGTTGACAACTATGTATCCCTGGTTGTGCTCGTGGTCCATCAGGAAGATGTTGTCGGCGAAATACAGTTCGTAATCGGGATTGCCCAGCAGGTCCTTGGTATTGGCAGGGAGCTTTTCGAACTGGTCGATGAAGTCATAGCTGAGCGCCCCCAGCAATCCACACGTTACTCGAAACGGCTTACTTGCCAGGCGAAACGAAAACGCCACTGCCCGCAGCACGTCCATCTGGTTGGTGGAGCGAAGGCGGGTCTGCTCGTCGGTCAGGGCTTTTGTCGGCTTGATGGTGCCTTTTATTCGCTCAGAGTTGAAATCGACTTTTTCGGTGAAGCCGAATTGCTCTGCGTGAGCCGTCAGGTACGAAATCATCCTTCTGCCCGTCTTATTCAGCGCTCTTACCTCGAATTTTCTCCCGGTTCCGGCCAGATACAAGGCCGGTCTGGCCGTGCCGAAGCTAAGGGCGCTGGTTCCTCGCATATACTCTCTTGATTCCAGCAGACAGCAGTTTTTGACCCGGCCGTAGTCGCTGATTTTGGCGAAAAAGTCCATGGGGTCAGCCATCTCAATCTGCTTGACTATCGGGATTATCTGGCCCGGCTTGGCGTTTAGTATTATTTGCCTGTAATCTTCCATCCCAGTGTGTCCTTAAAGTGTCCTCTTTTATCCGCAATCGGTCCAAATCACAACAAAAAAAGCGGTCTGTTGTTTTTATCCAACAGGCCGCTTTAATTTTATTTATCTTGTCTTATTTAGTGCAGATTTTCCGCCTGCCCGCCGGATTTATCCAACAGGCCACCACCAACCAAACGAATTGATGCGGTTAATCTGCATTATGGTAGTATTATACCATACCCTGCCGTTTTTGTCAATGACTATTTCTGCGAAAATCCGAAAATTACATTACTATTTCGACGCCCCGGGCACATTGACTCGTGCTAAAGCTGATTTTATGACATTTCAATTTTCACGATTGACATCCATCCAGCCGGTCTTTATTATGACTACACAGTAGTTTCGAAAAAAAACTACTGAAATGCCGAACGAAAGAGTAATAGTTGTAATTCCCGCCCGATACGGCTCGACAAGATTTCCGGCTAAGGTTCTCGCCAGAGATACGGGCAAATTCCTCATCCAGCATACATACGAACAGGCCCGTCTGGCGAAGCTGCCCGGCAGGGTAATCATCGCCGCTGACGACGAGCGAATAGCCGACGCCGCGAAATCGTTCGGAGCCGAGTGTGTTATGACCAGCGCCGATTGCACAAGTGGAACCGACCGAATCGCGGAAGCGGCGGGGGGGCTGGATTTCGATATCGTCGTAAATCTACAGGCCGACGAGCCGGAGATAGCCCCGGCAAATATAGACGCCGTCGCGAGATTACTGCTGGATAATGCAGATTATCCGATGGCGACATTAGCCGCTGAGTTTCAAACGGCCGAGCAAATCGCCGACCCGAATATTGTAAAAGTGATTACTGATACTTCCTCCAGAGCGATTTATTTCTCAAGATACGCAATCCCCTACGACCGCGAGCAAGGTGGAATCGGCCCTGTTAAGAATTACCTGCGCCACCTCGGTATATATGCTTATCGCAAAGAGTTTTTGCTCGAAATCACAAAACTGCCGCAGACACCTCTGGAGAAAATCGAAAAGCTTGAGCAGTTACGTGCCATTGAGAATGGTTTTGATATACTCGTCGCGAAGGTCGAGCACACCTGCGACGGAATCGACACACCAGAGCAATACACGCAATTTGTAAAAAGATATTCAAAAGGAAAACAAGGAAGGTGATGTATGGCAAGGGACAGCGAATTATTGGCATCGGTAAGCAAGGTATCGACGGACAGTGAATTTTTCTCGCCTGTGCCGGCCGGCTATAAGCCGGGCAAGAGTAAATACGTGTTCGTGATGGGGACGGTGATGAGCGGCCTGGGCAAGGGGATATTCTCATCCTGCCTTGCCAAATTGATGCAGGACAAGGGCCTGAAAGTGGCCCCCATAAAGCTCGAAGGGTATCTTAATATCGATTCCGGCACGCTTAATCCCTTCCGCCACGGCGAAGTATTCGTGTTGGACGACGGAATGGAATGCGATATGGATTTGGGCACATACGAGAGAATGTTAGACCAGGATTTATCGCGTGCGAATTTCTGCACTTCGGGCCAGATTTTCAGCGACGTTCTCAACAAGGAGCGTCACGGCGATTACTTGGGCAGGGACGTCCAGATGATTCCGCACGTTACCGGCGAAGTGAAATTGCGTCTGCGCCAGCTCGCTATGGACTCCAATGCCGACGTCGTTTTCGTTGAAATCGGCGGGACGGTCGGCGACCTTGAAAACGCCTACTTTATCGAGGCGATGCGTGAGCTTGCCTACGAAGAAGGCCCCAACAGCGCCTGCTTCGTTGCGCTTACTTATATCCTCGAACCGAAGACCCTGGGCGAGCAGAAATCAAAGGCGGCACAGTTAGGCATCAAGCAGCTTATGCAGTCAGGCGTTCAGCCGGCCATTATTGCCTGCCGGGCGTCGAGTCCCGTCACCGAGACAGTCCGGCAGAAAATCAGCGTTTACAGCAATGTCCCATTCGAGCGAGTTGTTTCGCTGCCGGATTCGGCAAGCATCTATACAATCCCGGCGATGCTTCGCGACCGTGGGCTTGATTTCGAGGTGGCGCGGCTTTTGAAAATCGAGGACCGGCTGAGCTTACGGCACGAGCGAAAATGCTGGGCGCAGTGGTCCGATTTCACCGATAAAATCGAAGCAGCACGAAAGCCCGTCACAATCGCCGTTACCGGCAAATACATCTCCGTTCGCGACAGCTACGCGTCAATCATCAATGCCCTCGAGCACGCGGGTATTGCGCTGGCCGCGAAGGTCAGTATAAAATGGATTGATACGACAAATCTCGACGACGCGAACACGCCGGGTGAGTTCGCCGACGTTGACGGTGTTATTGTCCCCGGGGGTTTCGGCACCCGCGGCGCAGAAGGGAAAATCTGCTGTGTTAAATACGCACGCGAGAACAGCTTGCCCTACCTCGGTATCTGCTTCGGCTTCCAGATGGCTGTTGTCGAATTCGCACGCAGCATCTGCGGATTGAGCGACGCTAACAGCACCGAAATTGAGCCGGAGTGTAAAGAACCGGTTATCGACATCTTGCCTGAGCAATTGAAAATCGAAGGGCTCGGCGGAAATATGCGACTTGGCGGGCACGATATCGAGCTAAAGCCAGACACGCTTGCGTATCGTCTTTTCGGCAAGGCCCGCACTGCGAGAATGCGTTTTCGCCATCGTTATGAAGTTGCACCGGGGTATATCGAGAGACTCGAAAACGCGGGTATGGTCTTTTCGGGCAAGGCACCCGGTCAGCCGATTATGCAAATCCTCGAATTGTCCACGCACCCCTATTTCATCGGCACTCAGGCCCATCCCTGCCTGACTTCGCGGCCTCTAAGCCCCCAACCGATGTTCGTCGGCCTTGTTGCCACGGCCCTTCAAAAGCGATATCCAAACGAGGAATCACCCGACTGCGTTACTGCCGTTCGCAAAGCATGCGGCTGAGCGTCCGGCGGTCATTGCACTAAGTCTGGTTTCTCTTTCTCTTGTTTTTGCTCTTGCATTACCTCAGCCGGGCCTGGCTCTTTTAGCTTCGCCAGCTCGGCCTTGAGACGCTCAATCTCGGCCATTAATTCGGAGGTTGCCTGAGATGATATTGTCATAAGCTGGTCAATCCGCTCTTCCAATGTCTCGTCGAAGTTCTCTTTGTATTTCTGCCTCTCCTGCTCGCATTGTGACAGTTGTTCTTTTTGCTGCTGCATTTGGGATTTCAGTGTATCCATCTGTTTTTTTAGCTGCCGGTTTTCTTCCGCAATCAGCCGATGCATTTTGACATCCGCTGACGCCTGCTCCTCCTCACATCCCGCCATCAGCAAACCGGTTACAACCACCGCCAGAATCACCAAACCCGCACATATTTTTCTCATATCCGCAATCCTTTATAAGTTTTCCCCAATCAAACCGCTCAGTAATATATCGTTACCGGCGGTCCTGTCAAGCCACAGATTTTATCTGAAAAGCACCAGTAGTTTTTTCTTTTGACGTGCGGGTATTTGCTTTTGATTTGTCCATACCGCCAGCTCCAAGGTTTTCCTGCAGTTGCAGTCTTCACTGCCAAGCTCTCGTTTTGCCGTCAGCACCGCCTCAATCAGTTTCCGGCAATTCTCGCTCGCCCGCCGTATATTCGCCATTATTTCCTGTATTACTGTTCGTTTATTTCCGTGTTTTCTTGGCCGCCAGCAGTCGTAATCACTCACCAGTGCAACCAGTGCATAGCACATCTGGGCTTCTCTGGCCAGTTTCGCCTCAGGCATTGCAGTCATTCCTACCAAATCGCCGCTCCATTTTTTGTGCATAAGGGATTCGGCCCTGGTTGAAAACTGCGGGCCTTCGATACAAACGTATGTTCCTTTTCGGTGCGTCCTGACATCGAGCCGATTTGCCGCCGACGCTATAACTCGACTCAACCTGCCACAAAGGGGTTCGGCCATTTCGCAATGCACGGCACCGTAGCTGGCGAAGAAACTGTTTTGCCTTTTGGATGTTTTGTCGATGAACTGGTTTACAATGACAAGCTCACCCGGGCGGATTGATGCACGAAGGGACCCCACCGCGCCAGTAGCTATGACCGTCCGGACACCCAGCTTTTTAAGGGCGAATATATTCGCGGCATAGGGCACCTCTCCCGGTGAAAATTTATGGCCTTTTCCGTGGCGGTTGACAATCGCAACACGTCTGGCGCCTATTCTACCCACCATAATTTTGTCGCTCGGCCTGCCGAACGGCGTCGCTATATCTTTGAACCTAACATCCTTTATCTTGTTTCCAATTGCCTCCTCCAGTCCGGTTCCGCCTATTATTCCTACCATTTCGTCAGCCACTTTTTATCTCCATTCGATTATGGTTTGCACCAATATAATGCCTCAGTCTTAGTCTTACAACGATATGTTTTTCCCCAAAGCGGCTTTGCTATTGCCAGATGAAGGGATATAATATGCCGAAATGTCTTTAACCGAGCAGATAAAACAAAAGGCACTCGAACTCGGCTTCGACGTTGCAGGGATTACCGACGCCTCGCCCGTTCGCCGCTCCCAGGTTAATCGTCTTATTGCGTGGCTCGATGCCGGCTACGCGGGCCAAATGACCTATATGCACAGGAACTTGGACAAGCGGACCAATCCCGCCAGATTGCTGCCGGGCGCGGAATCTGTAATCGTCGTCGGGCTCAATTACAAACCGCCGGTCCGGCACAGGCCTGAGACATCGCGTGACGCAATACGCAATACGCAGAGCGAGGCGAAGGGCCGAGTAGCACCTTATGCTTGTTATCAGGATTATCATTCGTTCATAAAGAAGCGATTGCGCAAGTTGGCTGATTTTCTCGTTGCTCAATCCGGCCCCGGCCTGCGGTTCAAAATCTGCGTCGATTCGGCTCCGTTGCTCGAGCGTGCTTTGGCCGTCAGGGCGGGACTCGGTTTCATCGGGAAAAATCATATGCTCGTCAATCCCCGCTTAGGCCCGCAAATCCTCTTAGGTGAAATCGTCACAAATCTCGACCTCAAATCGGAAATCATAAATCATAAATCAGAAATTGATTCGGCCTGTGATTCGTGCAACGAGTGCATATCCGCCTGTCCGACCGGTGCGCTAAGACCCGACGGCCGCTTCGATGCCACTAAATGTATCAGCTATCTGACAATCGAATGCAAATCGGAAATACCCGCCGAGCTTGCCCGTAAAATCGGCGGGAATCTTTTCGGCTGCAGCGAATGTATTTTGGCCTGTCCCCATTACCAGAAAGCCCCGACCTGCGCTAGCAGGGATTTTATTTTTTCCTCCGGCCGGTCAGAGCTTGATTTGAATGAGATTCTCCGTCTCACCGAGGAGCAGTTTCAGCGTCGCTTTGCCGAGTCATCTTTCTTGCGACCGGGTCTGGCGAAGCTCAAACAAACCGCCCAAATCTGCCTTGAAAATCTGGTAAGTTCCGGGGTATAATCGATACTCACCGCTTTTACAGCCCGTTTAGCCACTGTCGCAAGAATTCCAAAAGGTCGTCTATATCCACTCGCCCATCACCGGTTAAGTCCGCTCCCTCGCATTCATCGCACACGCTGTGAAGCCACTGCGAGCTCAATCGGGCAAAATCCGGGAAGTCAACGTCACCGTCGTCGTCTATATCAGCCGAAAGAAACGGCACTTCATCATAGCTCAGTGTTGAGATGGTTGAATTCTGAGAAGCACTCCAAAAATATATAAGATGAACATTCTGTGCCTCAAGCTGGTCAAGAATGCTCTGTGATATTCCCGGCTCCAGTCGTGGTTCAAAAAGAAAACTTTCAATGAAATTATGGTGACCCGGACAAAACGTCTGCGAGTAATATCCGTGTAAAACAATCGGCTGTGTCGTCAGCCCGGTAATCGTCGTTTCGACAAAATGCGACAGCGGATAGGTAAGTATCATCGATTCCCAGTATGCATAGTAGAAAGACGTTGTGATGGAAATTCCCCCGTAGGTGAACGAACGTTGCTGAAAAGTATAATTTGACAAATCCGGACAAATAATTCGTGTCTCACCAGAGCTTGGCCCTCCGCTCCACTGCGGCTGGGCATAATCGGCCCCAATTCTTAAGCTGGTAATATACCCTTGCATTTCCACTCCGAAGTCGCTCAGTGTCACTATCGGACTTTCTGTTGGACCGACCTGTGTCTTCACATCCTCTGTGATTAACCAATACGTGCGCGGATTGGATAAATGGTGCATCGTAAACTCATCGGTGGCTGTTGCGTTCGCAAAAGTATGTGTGTGGCCCGGCAATTCCGGAAGCAGACCTGTTATCGTCCTTATTCGTCCGTCCGCTACATACTCCAGGCTGACGCTGCCGTAGAAACTATTCGCTAAGTTCTCTGCCGTCAGCCACATACTCTTTGTGCCAAGCGTCCACCGGCCTTTAAGGCAGTGGTTTGAATAAACGTCCCCCGCCTCCCCCTGGAACGTAACGTACTGCACCGGCTCATTCACAAGAAACGGCGTTGTTACGCTCACTCCCTGCTCCGATTTCGGAATCTCGCGGATTTGCTTGACCACAAGTCCGCCGGCCGGCATAGCAGCGCCGCCCGAAGTAATCTTCTTATATTCGAAGTCCAGCAGATATTCGGTTTTTCCGGTAACCGCTTCATATTCCGCTTCAGATTCCACAAGTAATTCTGCCAAAGAGTTGTAGTCATCAGGCCAGTCCATTACCGTTTCACCGAGGATAACCAGGTTGGATGAGCGGACTAAAGTAATCTCAATGTCAGATGATGACCTGAACAGGACGCTTACCTCTTCCGGTATCGAGCCATCTTCCGGGTTGGCGACTGAAACAGCGCCCTTTTGAGTCACCAGTGTTATATACCGGTTGGGGTCTGATGGCCGTTTTTCGAGAGTCGCCACGCCGTTGGCAAGCTCGAACTCATCGGGAAAAGAGTGGTGCACGAGCAGCCCCATACCTACGTCATTCTCATCTACGCTGTGGCGCAGGCGTTCGAGATATGCGTTGTCATTATAGAAGCTTGCAAATACCTTGCGTAAGGCTCTGAAAACACCACGCTCATTCGTCTTGTTCGGGTCACAGGCACAGGGACCATCGTCATCGCCATCCAGTTCATCTGCCAGGCAGCCGCTGTAGCTGTCATAGAGGCCCGCACCGGAAAACCTGTTGCTGTCCTCAACGTTAGTCGAGCTTCTAAAACGGATATTGCTGTTCGGGTTGAATCCGTGATTCGGGTCCTGCAGCACCGCAATAATTGCATCCTCCAGTTGCGGGCTGAAATGTGTAATATCGGGATTGGTGATAATGTTGCGGATGGCGGCGAGGTCGGCCGAGAGAACAGCAAGGTCGGAAGGCGGATAGCTATACCCTGCCAATCGGTTGGCAATCTCCTCGCGAAGTGTATTACCCGTGATGCCGGCCGGAACCATCCAATTGGTAGGGTCGCTGAGGTCGTCGGTCAGATACATCCCGCCCAGGTCAATTGCTGTCGGACCCGCATTGTATATCTCAAACCAGTCATCATACTCGCCATATTCATCCGCCACTACATTATCATTGTCAGCCATGAACTCGTTTATGAATAATCCTTGTGCTGGGCTGCCGCCGGTTCCGGGATTCGGAGCGTTCGGGCTGATATCACCGCCGGAGAAGAAAGACCAGTTGTCGTTGCCGTCCGGCGAGCGGCCGTATGAGACGTCCGTCGTCTGTGCCCCGAAACTGATGCCGTCTATCAAAGTAGTGCCATCGATGTCGAAAAGACCGATGTCTTCACCACTTTTGCTGAGCTTGAACTGGGTGTGCGTGGGGCCCTGGCCCGGCTCATCGTCGGCCCAGAAAAGCACGTATCCGTATGGGGCTATGATAACGCTGTCGCTGGGGGTCATCGGCTGGTCAAGAAAATCGTTCCAAAGGTCAAAAGAGACTGCCACCGCATTAGGACAATTATCAGGGATGGCCCGTCGCAGAATTCCGTAGTTCGCCGCCTTGCCTCCAAAATATCGGATATCGTCCGGGACCAGACCGTCGGTATCTTCACTATAATCACCATAAGATTCCATAGCGGTTAGCTCCAGCTCTTCGGGTATCTTCAGTGCCAGGATTTCGTCGATTTGGTCCTGTGTTAAAAGGCCGGTCATATCTTTTATCGCGATACTTTCAACGCCGTCTTTTTCACCGACGCATATTAGCACGGTCCGTCCGACAAGCTGTTGCGCATTATCAGCGTCCTGTGCCAGTGCCAGATGACCAAACGGGATTCCGAACGTCTGTGCCAGAATCGCCACGTGCGAGCTCGGCGTCGAAGGCAGCAGTGAGAGGATTCCCGCAACGAAAGGCACCTCCGCAGGCACGCCGTCGGTAAGCAGTATGTCTTCGGCTGAAAGGGCACCGGTCGTATAGGCCGATTGAATCTGGTCACCGGGGAAGTATTTGAGCGTTCCCAGCGCCCAGCCGGGCGAATAACAAACGTTTCCTTCGGCCCATCGGGCCGGCGAACTTATCGGGATGCCCTGTGTTTCGAACCACTCACGGTTTTGTTCCGCGACGGCTAACTGCTCATAAGACGGGAAATAAAATGCCTGCACGTCCGGAGCTGCCACAATGCTCGCCTCGACCGTGTAAAACATATCCGCGATTTGTTCTTTGGTGTAAGCGTCGTACCGAACGAATTGAATTCCGTATTCAGCAATTTCCGGGTCCGGCGGCACTATCACTGCGCCGAGCGCCGCTTCCTGATTTTCCTCATACAAGCTGACCTGGTCATACTCGGCATGGGTCATCACGATAAAGGGATTCAGCAGCTCGGTCGCGAAATCATAGTGAAACGGGTATTCTTTGCTGTCCTGGAAGTACACGGTGTTCGTGTCATAGGGCGGTGCCAGTATTATAGTGTACTTCACCCAGCGGGGGTCATTTTCAGAGATGGCATCCGACGTAAACGGGTCTTCGGGAAAATCAATATAATCACGCCAGAACTCTGATGGCGGAATCTCTGTGACGTGCAGCATAACATCCACGATTTGCGGGCTGTTCAGGGCGTTGTTGTCGAAGACGGTCAACTCGCATTCGTAGAGCCCTACATCCAGACCGGAACTGCTGACGGTAATCTCTGATTCGTCGATTTCGGTTGTGCATATTCCCGACGATGGCGCAGCACTTAGCCAGGAGCAATCTTCGCTGATTTGCCAGTTGAGCGTCATGCCTCCGTCGTTCCATATCGTCAGCGTCTGGTGATTCGGGTCTGCGCCGTCGTAAAGCGCAGAGAAGTGCATACTGGCTGGCGAAACAGTGAGAAAAGCGATATCTGAAGGTATGTGTTCGTCCGCCCCCATATCGATTCTGCCGTTTATAATCCGCGGGTGACCGTCGATATCGACTTCTCCGGGGCTGCTACTGTAACATGGGTCTCCTGCATTGATGCATGGCGAGTTATCCGACAGGTGATAATTCTGGGCTGAGGGATTAAAGAAACACGGGTCGGCGTCGATATTTCCCTCCCCGCTGTACCCGCCTCCAACGTTGCTGTATGTTATATCGATATCTGAAGGATAGACGTTCTCGCCGGGGGGTGCCGTGTTAGTCCATAAAACGCAGTTAGAGGCGACTGCAGTGGTATCCTGGCAATATAGCCCACCCCCATACTGGCCTGCCGAGTTATCAGCAATTGTACAGTTTAGAAGTGTTATGTTGCCTCCTATAACACGAACGCCACCTCCGCGGTAGTTTGCTGAATTACTGGTAATGATACATCCTTTAACTGTCGCAGTTTCATCTATAATCTCCAGTCCGCCACCGTAAGAACCTGAGTTGCTTTTAATAATGCATTGCATAATTATCGAGGCGCCTGCATTGCAAGTTATTCCCCCACCAGTATTGATTGCTGAGTTACTGCTTATTATGCAATTTTTGATTCTCGCGCTGCTATCGTAACAATAGATTGCCCCCCCATATTTTGCTTGATTGGCTTCGATTTGACAATACTTGATTGTCGGGGCGCAGTCGTAACAGAAAATGGCACCTCCGTATGATTGCGGGCCATATCCTATATCCTCATCCGGGCCATAGCCGTTGATTATCGTCAGGCCTGACAGAATTGATGAAGATGTCTCCCCACTGTGAAACCTGAAGCCGCGATGCGGCTGGCTGCTTGTGCCCTGGCAGTCGATGATTGTATTGGCGACGACATTGGGGTCTGCCGGATTAGTGCTCCGCACGGTAATTGCCTTGCCGAGAAAATCGATATCGCGGTTACCCGAGCCGTTGTATGTGCCCGGCTGGACCTCTACCACGTCGCCTGTGCCTGATGCGTTTATTGCTGCCTGGATATTGTTGAAATCCGCAGGGCTGTCATCGTCGACCGTGATTATCGTTGCCTGACAGACAACTGCCGCGGCGCAGATGCTTGCGAGACAAACGATTATGCTCCTCATCATAGTCCACCTCCCGCCCCCCAATGTCATTTTTTCTGTGTGTTATTTATTTTAGCATTTTCCGAAGCTGTCTTCAACATCATTGCCGCGTATTGCCAATTCCTACCGGAAAAGTTTGTTGTTTACTTATAAATCGTTTAGATTATTATGTTTACCTTTAACTTGCCGACAGTGTCATAAATAGAGATGAGAACCGAATTTGCGAAACTCAGTGACGCGGAACTACTGGACCGCTCTGCGGCCGGCGAGGAAGGTGCGTTCCGGGAAATCGTAAATCGGTACAAAAACGGTCTTTACGCTTTTTTGCGCAACTTCCTTAACCGGCACGACCTAATCGAGGACGTCTTCCAAGAGGCCTTTTTGCAGCTTTTCACCAGCCAGGAGAGCTTTGACCGTAGCCGGCCGCTTCGACCTTGGCTATACACAATCGCCGCCAACAAGGCCAAAGATGCCCTGCGAAAGATGCAAAGGACCTCCGCCGTAACCATCGGTAGTATGAGCGCATCTGAGGATATGTCTTTTGGCGATATGCTCAACGTTCTCTCTGCCGAGGAGGAACGCCCCTTCGAGGACCTCGAAAATGACGAAACCGCCGCCTCCGTACGTCGGGTTATATTGGATATGCCGGATAATCTGAGAGAAATTTTAGTTTTGGCCTACTTCAACAAATTTTCTTACAAACAAATGGCCCAGATACTCAGTATACCCATTGGCACGGTAAAAAGCCGGCTGCATACGGCGGTCGGCCGGTTTTCTAAAGACTGGAAAGCAGCCGTAAGGAGCAAAAAAGACCAATGACACGTCTTACCGAGCAGCAGAAGCAACTTCTATTCGATTACTGTCTTGGAATCACTTCCGAACAAGAATCCGCTTTGGCCCAGGAGATAATTTTCTCCGATGACGAGGCGGCCCGGCTGGTTGCCTCAATTAAGGCCTCGTTATCGCCTCTAGACGCGATTACGCCAGAAGAATGCCCCGAAGAGCTGGCTGAAGGGACCATCTGGCGTGCCCAGCAGGCTGTACGCACCGGCAAGGTCCAGCTCGAGCAGCTTCTTGCTGCTGAGCAGCATCGCAAGGCCGAGGGTGGCTTCTGGCGCAGCGTTTTCGGCCGGCTCGCAACCGCTGCCGTATTCATTATTGTAGGGACCACAGCAATTACCGGCTTCAAAATGGCCTCGACCTACGCCCATCATAGGTACTGGCAGACCCAGTGCGAGGGGCAATTGGCGGGCCTATTCGGCGCCATAAGCAACTACAGGGCGGACAACAATAACCAGATGCCCAACATCGCAGCCGTTCCCGGCAGCCCGTGGTGGAAAGTTGGATATCAGGGGCCGGAAAATGTGTCGAATACCCGCAGGATGTGGCTGCTGGTGAGGCAAAAATACGCCAAGCCGAATGATTTTATTTGCCCCGCTACAAAACCAGATTGCACCTTCCAATGTGAACCCAAAGATTACAACGACTTCCCCAACAGAAACTATGTGACCTACAGTTTCAGGATTGGCTGTCCCAAGTCAGCTGGTGATACACCCGCCCGGCGTGTAATAATAGCCGACCTTAGCCCTGTCTTTGAAAAAGCCCTCCAATCGGCGCCCAATCCTGACGGCAAATTGATAGTCAAAATCAGCGACGAACTACTGAATATAAACAGCTCCAACCACACCGGCCGGGGCCAGAACGTCCTGTTCTGCGACGGCTCAGTCAAGTTTCTCAAAGCTCGCCACGCCGATATCTCGCTCGACGATATCTTCACGCTCCGGGACAAAATGACCTACGAAGGGACGGAGCTGCCTTCGTCCGAATCGGACGCATTTCTGGCACCGTAATTTTTCATTTCTAAATCCAGCCGCAAGAATCGGGAGTATGTGTTGCTTTAGATTCCTGTTAGTTATCTTGGCAAACCTGCGCTTGGGGATGTTTTTTCAATCAGGTTAACGAATCGATCGATTGAGTCCCAGTATTCGCTTCGTATGGATTGGGGGAGGTCATTGTGTCCGATGCCCTTGAGCCAGCAGAACGTCTTAGGTTGCTTAGCTTTGTTGAAGAGCATCCTGCCGTGCCAGATGGGAATAACACTGTCGTTCTCGCCGTGGATTACAAGGACGGGGGAGTTAACATCGGCTATTCGTGCGATGTTTCGGAATTTATCAAAGGGTAGTAACGGAAAGCGCGTGACGACACGAAACGCCGTCACAAATCCACTCTGGATAATTACACCGGCTACGTTATGTTTCTGTGCCAAATATAGTGACGGTCCGCTGCCGAGCGAACGGCCGTGGAGGATAATCCGGTCTAAGGGAACCTTTGCATCTTCCATGAGATACTTCATAGCGGCATCGGCGTCCCTGTATGTATTTTTGGATGTGGGCCGGCCCCGGCTTGTGCCGTACCCATGGTAGTCATACGCTAAAACCGAGAAACCTTCATCGAAGTATTCGTTAAGGAACGGACGATTATGTCCAAGGTCCTCGGCGTTGCCGTGACTGTATAGCACAGTGTATTCAGCGTTTGGATTGACTTTATGAATTGCCGAGATTGAGCAGCCATCGCTGGTGGTAAGCTTTATTATATCCTGAGAGTCGGCGTAGCTTGTTTGTGGAGGCTGAAAAATAATACGGTCAGACCAGACCAGAGCATAGACAGCAAAGCAGATATAAACGAAGGCAACAGAGAGTATCGCCCGTCGAATTGACAACTTCCCGAACGCAAAGTTAAGCAGATGCTTTTTATCCATGGCCATACAGTCTACCTGTATTTATTTTACTAACAATCTTCGTTTTTTTCATTGATTACAGGTGGTTGGAGCGTAATGCTGTTTCTGATGGGGCTTGCGAAACACCGAATCAGAATACTGGTTGGCCTTGCCACAATCACACCGATGAGCTTTTGGCTTAGCGGAGTTATCACGGCCTGTGGACATTTTGGATGACACCGCCTTGGCCAAACGCTATCTTTATATGTGCAAGTTATGCGTAATTAGTGAAAACCTGAGTGGTTGAGAGCGGCCCGTAGGCGTATAGATAGCGGTTTTGACGGACAAGTGATGGAAGGAGCAGATAATGGATTATAAGAAATTCATCGATGAGCAGGTAGCGGAAATCAAACAAATCGTGGGTGACGGTATAGCAATAAACGCCCTAAGCGGAGGTGTTGACAGCTCAACGGTAACGGTCCTGGGGCATCGCGCCATCGGGGGTCGGCTGAAGACCATATTTGTTGACAACGCACTCATGCGTGAGGGTGAGCCGAAACGAGTAGTTAAAATCTTCTCCGATATGGGAATCCCGGTGGAACTGGAGGATGCACGAAAGGAATTTTTAGCTGCTTTGAAGGGTATTACCGACCCCGAAAAGAAACGCCAGGCGATAACGGATACGTTTTATTCGAGTATTTTCAGCCGACTCGTCAAAAAAACGGGGGCAAAATTCCTGCTTCACGGCACTATTCTGACCGACATCGAGGAAACGGTGGCGGGCATCAAGCGGCAGCATAATATCCTGACGCAACTGGGTATCGACACCGAAAAATCATACGGCTACACCGTTATTGAGCCGCTCAGGACACTGCGCAAAGACGACGTTCGTAAAGTTGCTGAGCTGCTAAAGATACCAGCGGAGATTTCACAGCGGATACCTTTCCCAGGGCCGGCACTGGCGGCCCGAATCGTTGGCGAGGTAAGCGAGGAAAAGCTACAAACCGTTCGTGCCGCGACGGCAATCGTAGAGGAGGAGCTTACCGGGACGGGGGCATTTCAATATCTGGCAGTATTGCTTAATGATTACGCTACGGGTATAAGAAACAACAAGCGGGAATTCGGCCGGATTATCGTCGTTCGGTGCATCGAAAGCACAGATGCGCGGACAGCCACAGCAACCCGGCTGCCGTGGGAAAAGCTGGAGAGTATCTGCCGGCGAATAACCGACATTAAGGGTGTCAACCGCTGCCTTTATGACCTGACCCCCAAGCCGCCCGCAACGGTCGAGTATATATAGTTATAATCGGTCTCGACCTGGCCGAACGCCCCCTGTGAACAACGCTTCTGCCGGCCGGCTCAGGTGAGGTGACGTTGATAAAGAAGCATAAGTAACACTATTCCCTGATGATAATATTCACGAAACAGCGAATTAAAATTCTGGTTTGCCTTGCCGTTATCACGCCGATGGGCTTTTTGATGTGGCGTTGTTATCGCGGCCCGGCGGATAACTGGGTCAGGTTCTATGTCCCGGACGTCCTTTACGTTATCTTCTGGAGCTTAGTGTTCTTTTTCTTCCGGCCGAAAAAAGCCAATGTCGTGAGAATCCCCGTTATTGTGTTTATCGCGACGTGTATTTTGGAATTTCTTCAGCTCTGGCAGCCGGAGTTTCTACAAAGATTCCGGGCGACGATTATCGGTGCGGCCCTTATCGGGACGGATTTTGTCTGGCTGCAGTTTCCTTACTATATCCTCGGCTCGGTCGTTTCGATATTCCTGCTTTCGATATTGGCTGAGAAGGGCTCCTGAAAAATCGTTTGCATTGCTCGGCCTTTGTCTTCAATGTCCGCCGGTCACCAAAAGCGAGTTGATGAGTCGATGGGTAAGTGAGTAGATGGGTAAGTAGGTGTAAGAATTGCTTATGAGAAAAATATGTTGCAAAAGCCACTTTTTTGAGTAAATTGTGGGTTCCATTAAGGGCGGCGTAGCCAAGTGGCCTAAGGCGACGGTTTGCAAAACCGTTATTCGTGGGTTCGACTCCCACCGCCGCCTTCATATCAAAAGGTTATCGAGCAGGGCCTAATTTGTGGCCGGAGCCGAGGGAGTATAGGCGTTTTTTGCATCTGGTATTTACGTGCGAGCAGATAACTTTGCCGATGAAGGTTATGTGATCGCCGGTGGGAATCTGCCTGACAAGCCGGCATTCGAAATTGGCCACCGCATCTGTCAGCAATACCGATTTAATTTTCCTGGCGGGGCGAATCTTGCACTTGAATTCAGCAAGCTTGTCGGTGTCTTTGCCGGAGTGCGAGCCGAAGAACAGGGCCGCCTTGGCCATATCGGATGACGGGTACGCAATCGTAAAGCATTTCGAGTGTCGTATACATTTGACGGTATAGTGGCCCTTATACAGGCCGACGGCCATCATCGGCGGGTCATACGAGGCAATCATTGTCCAGCCAAGCGTCACAGGATTGGCCTTGCCTGATTTGTCTTTCGCAATGGCTATTACGACCTGTTCAGGGTATTTGGTTTTGATTGCCTGCTCATATTTGACCTGTTTTTGCATTGCCTTGCTCTCCCATTGGCCGTTATATTCTATCCACTTGTTTTTGGTGATTATAACTGATTGGTAACTTCCAACAAGGACCAACGTATGGGAACTATCGGATTCTTAGGAAGCGGGAATATGGCAGAGGCCCTTATAAAGGGCATCATTGCCACAAAGCTTTATAAGTCAAAGGATGTTTTTATAAGCGACGTCCGCAAGGAGCGGCTGGATTTTCTCAAGGGAGAATATGGCGTTGCGCCGGTCGAAAAGAACGCCGAACTGGCTGGTAAGGTTGACACGCTTGTTCTGAGCGTCAAGCCGCAGAATATGGCCGAGGCACTTGAGAGCGTAAAGTCGGCTGTTCGCAAGGACGCCCTTATTATATCAATCGCCGCGGGAATCAAGGTTGCCAAAATCGCTGCCGCTTTAGGTGACGTAGCAATAGTCCGCGTTATGCCGAACACGCCTGCGCTTGTGGGCGAGGGGGCAGCGGCACTATTTGCCAATGAAAAGGCAAGACCCGTTTTGGATAAGGCCCTGCAGATGTTCCGGGCCGTGGGGCAGGCGGTTGTTGTGGATGATGAGGGGCTGATTGACGCCGTTACTGCTGTTTCTGGTTCTGGGCCGGCGTATTTTTTCCTGCTGATGGAAGAAATGACGAAAGCGGCTGTTGCACTGGGCCTTACCGAGGAATCCGCCAAGCAGCTTGTTTTACAGACGGCCAAAGGTGCGGCTGTTCTGGCCTGCGAGCGGGACAAGGCGGGGGAAGGGCCCGCCGAGCTTCGCCGCAAAGTTACAAGCCCCGGCGGCACTACTGAGGCGGCAATAAAGGTCCTCTCGTCGCGCGATTTCGGGCGACTGATTGAAGATGCCCTTAAGGCGGCCTGCGACAGAAGCAGAGAACTGTCCGGCTAAACTACTCAACCACGATAGCTTCGACAGGACATTCGTCCGCTGCCTGCTGGACGGCGTCCTCGTGCACCGAAGGGACCTCTTCGAGTTTTACCTGGGCTATGGTCGGGCCCATTTCGAAGACCTCCGGGCAGGTATCGCAGCACAAACCACAGGCAGTGCACGTATCCTCGATTCGAACTCTCATACCTGTCTCCCTTATCCGTTATATGTTCTTCAATTTGCTGATATTGTATTAGCCAGCCGGCTGATTACGTTCAAGCAAAAAAACCGCAAATCGCAATGTTATTCTGGAAATTATGGCATCTGTTGTTATACTGCAACTGCCGGAATAGTAAATTGGAAATTTAAAACAGCGAATCAATTTTACCGGCCGGGTCCCATGCAGACCGAGCCCGCGAACCTGGTCAGGCGGGGAACCGAGCAGCCATAAGCGTGGCCTTGGCCGTGCCGTGGCAAACCCGGCCGATCTTTTATTGGTTATCAATAATCAATTTGTTATGGCTTATACAGTACTCGCTCGTAAATATCGTTCTCAGACATTTGATGACGTTGTCGGTCAGGACCCGATTGCCCAGACGCTGAAAAACGCAATAAAGACCGGCAGGGTTGCTCACGCATATCTTTTCACCGGAACCCGTGGGGTCGGCAAGACTACCATGGCCAGGATTCTTGCAAAATCCCTGAACTGCCTGGCATTCGATGAGCCGACGCCTGAGCCGTGCTGCAAATGCGACAGTTGTGTTTCAGTTAACCTTGGCGAGGACATCGACGTAATCGAAATCGACGGTGCCTCGAATCGAGGCATTGACAGTATCCGTGAGCTTCGGGACAACGCGATATATCGTCCGGCACGGGCGAGGTTCAAAATTTATATTATTGACGAAGTTCATATGCTGACGGCTGAGGCGTTCAATGCGCTTTTGAAGATTCTCGAAGAGCCGCCGACGCACGTTAAATTCATCTTCGCCACGACCGAGCCGAACAAGGTAATCGCAACCATCCAGTCCCGCTGCCAGAGATTCGATTTCAGAAACATCTCCCCCAGTCTTATCGCCCGTCAACTCGCCAGTATTCTCGAGCAGGAAAACATTAAGTATGACGAGGGACTGATTCTTCCTTTAGCGAAAATGGCCAATGGCTCGATGCGGGATGGTCTAAGTTTGCTTGACCGGCTTATCAGCACGGGCGTGGAGCCGTTGACCGCTGAATTGCTCGAGCAGTATCTCGGCTGTCCGGACAGCGAGAAAGTATATGAGCTTGTCGGCTCAATCGGCGACAGCAACGCTGCGGGTGCACTGGCCGCGGCCGGTGAGTTAACCAACGCCGGGCTTGGCGAGGTCCAGATTGCAGACGCATTAGTCGATTGTATGCGTGACCTGATGGTTCTCAAAGCGGCAGGGGCCGGCAGCGACTTAGTTATCCTCACGGACCAGCAGAAAAAGCGAGTTGAAGAACTGGCTGCGAAGTTCGACGTAGCCGGACTGGTTTACGGCATAACAACGCTCGAAAAACTGCGATGGTCTCTGAAGAACAGTGACGCCGCCAGGCCACTTTTAGAAGCGGTGATTATTCGCCTGGCAATGAGCGAACATTTTCTTAACGTTGACCAGCTTCTGTCCAAATCGCCGCCTGCTCAGGATAAAAAAAAAGTAAAAAGTGAGCAGAATACGACTATCGTTGCGGAGCAGCAAGTAGCATCTGCGAAAGCAGGAGCCGAGTCGGCCCAGGTTGGCGGGCTGGAGTCAGTAAGAAGCAACTGGGAAAAAACACTGGCGGTTATTCGTGAGCGTCTGGGGTCGGGAACGGCCGGTCTGTTAACTTGTGCTCAGCCCGTTCGGTTCGAGAACGGGACCTTGACGCTGGAATTCGGCGCCTCGGCTGCTGTTCAGAAAAAGATGTGTGAGGGTAACGGCCGGATTGAACAGATAGCAGAAGTCTGTAGTGAGCAGTTGGGAACTGACGTGCGGGTTGAATTGCAGATTGCCGAAGGAGAGACTCAGACGGCCGAGGAACCTGCCCAACCAAGAACAAGGAGCCAGAGGCAAATCGAGATGATAAACGACCCGGCCGTGAAGACCGTCCTTATGGGCCTCGATGCCACCATTGCTGGTATCGAAGAGAGTTAACGCCAGGTTGGCTGCTGTTCTACAATTTTACTGCACTGTTTAAGAGTTTTTCTTACCTGCCAGCGGACAAAGCCGGGTGCGCCTAAGGCCAGATATATACTCAGTCCCAACATTACAACATATTTTACAATATCCGGTTTCGTCGACATAAAATATTCATTCGGTTTGGCAATAATGTATCTGCTCAGGGTTACAACCAGGTTTGGAACCGACCAATAAAGGAACAAAACACCCGCAGTTACACAAATAAGGCGAAACGCGACAGCCAGCCAGGAAACTTGTGTGTCATCGATCGTCTGAGATTCAGCGATTTTGGCGGAAAAGCGATTAGCGCATCGAGCCAGGAAATATACTATCACCAGTGCCATTACGGCATATATGCCGATGACTATTATTATTATCATAGGCAAATGCTTAATTTCGGCAGACGCAACTATCGGTATCGCCGCGGCGTTAGATAAAATGTTTAAGAATGTTTGCAGCAGAACATACAGACCAACTCCTATCAGCATTATTCTTGCCATCACACGTAATTCATTTTTACTCATTTTTCACCTCGTGTATTCGCTGTGATTACCCGCATTTGCCGGCGCACATAGTGAGGTGCGCCGAAAATCAGATATATTGCGAAAAACCATTTGGTAAGTTCTACCAGGATTCCTGCCAGAGTCTTTGATGAAAGCTGCGACGATTGGCCCTCAAGCGTCAAATAAGATAAAATGTTCTCACTGTTTATAATGTTCGGGACATAAAAGAACAGAAGTCCTATGCGATGATAGAGAATCAGCAAACCGCATAAACAGGCCATCATTCGAAACGCTGTTATTATCCAGGTGCAATTGACTTTTTCACATTGGGAGGCATCCGGTCCGGTTATCATTCTTGCAAGACCATCGGACTTGAAGAGCAGAATCAGCGATACTGCCAGAGCAACGACTCCTGTGGTTGTTGTGATTATTATTGACACGGTGAATGTGTCTTGAGGGCATTTGAGAATCAATCTGCAGACAGCAGAATAAATGCTGCTCAGGAAGCGCATCAACAGATAAACACCCATCGAGGCAAAAAACAATCTGGCTATCAGGTGCGGCCGGGTCACAGCGTAATCCTTGTGAAAAGGTTTGGTAGATATTTTACTCGCTTACCCGGCGGTATCCACCAATAAATTCCCCGCGTCCTGCCGGAAATAGTTGCCCCTGTTCGAGCACGCTGCTCAGTACTTCGAGACATTTACCTGCGGCATCATGCCGGTTGCGAGAAAGACTATTCGCTCGCAGATATTTGTGACGCGGTCGGCAATTCGCTCGATGTTATGCGTGGCCCAGATAAGCGGCGTTGCCTTCGGTATCACGTTCGGGTCTTTGACCATACGCATCAGCAGGTCATGATAGGCCTCGTCATAGAGTTTATCGACCTCGTCATCTTCGTTGCAGATGGCGTTGGCGGCTTTGGCGTCTCTATCGATTAATGCCTGTATGCTTCTTTTAAGCATGCTGTTGGCTTTTTCCGCCATTTTGGGAATGAATATCAATGGCCTAAGCAGCGGCTCTTCGCCTATCATAACGGTTATCTGCGCAATCCCCTCTGCATAATCGCCCATACGCTCCAGCTCGGTAATGATATTCAGCACGGCGATGATTTCGCGCAGGTCGGTGGCGACCGGCTGCTGAAGGGCGATGAGATTGATACACTTTTCCTCTATCTGCCATCGTTTTTTGTTAATGAGTAAATCGTCGTTGATTATCTGCCTGGCCTGCTCGATATTCCGGTTTCCGAGCGATTCAACTGAGCGGTTGATTGCCGTAGCGACCATCTCGCTCATCGCTTCCACGTTTTTCGTGAGCCCTTTTATGTGTTCTTCAAAACTTTCCCTCATAATGGTTACCTCCGCAAAATTTGTCCCGACCTGTCGGGGTCAGCCAAAACGGCCGCTTATATAGTTCTCCGTTAATTTTTCCTTCGGGTTTGTAAAAATCTGGTCTGTATCACCGAACTCAATCAGCCGGCCCAGATAAAGAAATCCGGCGTAATCCGACACCCTCGCCGCCTGCTGCATATTATGGGTTACTATAACCAGTGCATATTCCTTTCTCATCTCTCGCAGCAGCTCCTCTATCCTCAGTGTTGACACCGGGTCGAGTGCCGAGCAGGGCTCATCCAGCAGGATTATGTCGGGTTTTAGAATCAGTACTCTGGCGATACACAGCCGCTGCTGTTGTTCGAGCGACAGTGAACGAGCATTTTTTCTGAGCTTGTCTTTGAGCTCATTCCACAGCCCTACGTGTTTGAGGCCGTTTTGAATCGTCTGCTTTATCTCATCTTTGTCGCTGAACATGCTATGTATGCGCAAGCCGAACTTGAGGTTGCTGTATATCGACAGGTCGAAAACGTTCGGCCGCTGGAAAACCATGCCCACTTTTCTTCGCAGATGAATCAAATCCGTATCAGGGCTGAGGATGTCCTGGTTCTCAATCAGAATCCTGCCTTCAATCCTTATATGCTCAATAAGGTCGTTCATTCGGTTGAAACACCGAAGCAGCGTCGACTTGCCGCAGCCCGATGGTCCTATGATTGCGGTTACATTGCGACTGGGGATAGTCATATTTACGTTGTCGAGCGCATGGAAGTCCCCGTAGTAAAGGTTCAAATCAAACGTTTTTATCGTGGTTTCGAAATCCATATTATCCGAACCTGCCGGTTATATAGTCGTCGGTCCGTTTATCTTCCGGATTGGTAAACAGCTTTTTTGTTTCGTCTATTTCAACGAGCTCTCCCATAAGGAAGAATCCACATCGTTCGGTAACTCGTGCCGCCTGCTTGGTGTTGTTGGTGACCAGAATCTGGGTGTAATTCTTTTTAAGCTCCCGCATCGCGTCCTCAACCTTGGCGGTAGAGATGGGGTCAAGCCCCGAGCAGGGTTCATCGTATAGAATCACGTCAGGTTCCACAGCCAGAGTTCTGGCGATACACAGTCGCTGCTGCTGCCCGCCTGAAAGGCGTGTTGCGGATGTGCTAAGGCGGTCTTTGACCTCGTCCCATAGATAGGCCTTTTGAAGCGCGTTTTCGACGATTCCTTTCACGACACTCTTCTTCGTGATTCCATGAACTTTCGGCCCGTATGCGATGTTATCGAATATACTTATGGGCAGCACCTGCGGCAGGGCGAATATGATGCCGATTTTTTTTCTCAGCGTGCTGTCGTTTATCTGCTTGATGTCACGGCCCTCGAAAATTATCTCTCCGGTTTGGGAATATGACACATTTAAGTAATTTAGCCGGTTCAGCGCCCGCAGAAATGTGGTCTTGCCGCTGTTTGCAGGCCCTATGATGCCGAGAATCTCGTTGCTGTAAACCTCCATATTGAGGTTCTTAATCGCCGTGGTTTCGGCGAAGCTGCATTTCAGGCTGACGGTTTTTATCACAACCTCTGCTACCATTGTCTCTTCTTTCTGTAGTGAGCACGCAGTATTATACTGACAAGGTTCATCAAAAATACCAGCCCTATAAGCACAAGACCCGTGGCAAAGCTCAGCTTGGCGGGCATATTCGGGACCTGCGTTGAGATTACGTAAAGATGATACGGCAGGGCCATAACTTGGTCGAAAACAGAACGCGGCAGGCGCGGCAGGTAGAACGCCGCAACGGTAAATAGTATCGGGGCGGTCTCGCCGGCCGCCCTGCTTAAACTGAGCACCGTGCCTGTAAGTATTCCCGGAATCGAATAAGGCAGAACACAGTAGCGGATTGTCTGCCACTTGGTTGCGCCGAGAGAAAGACTTATCTCCCGAAAACTCGCGGGAACCGATTCCAAGGCCTCTTTGGTTGCGGTAATAACCACGGGCAAGCTCATTATCGCCAGTGTCAGCGAGCCGGCTAATATCGATGTGCCGAACTTCAGAACCATCACAAAGAGCGTAAAACCGAACAGCCCATAGACAATCGAGGGGATTCCCGAAAGGTTAACCACCGACAGCTTTATCAGGCGGGTAAACAGGTTATCCTTAGCGTATTCAACGAGGTATATGGCCGAGAGTATCCCCAAAGGAAGAGAAAATAACATCGTGCCGATTATAAGTATGATGGTGCCTACTATTGCGGGGAATATGCCGCCTTCTTTCATTCCGTTTCTCGGCGACTGCGTAAGAAACTCCCAGGTTACCGCGCCTGCGCCGTTTTTTATCATATAGACGATTGTCAGGACAATCGGCAGGACAACCAGAAGCGTGATTAGCCCCAGCACGGTAAACGCGACTTTTTCACGAATCCTTGCGGTGTTCATTTTCTCGCCCTTCGCAAGCACACATCCGCAATGAGGTTGATGATAAACGTTATTATGAATAGTATCAGTCCGACGGCGAATAACGCGAAGTAGTGCTCGCTGCCGGAAACAGTCTCGCCCATTTCCCCCGCGACCGTCGCGGTCAGTGTCCTCAACGGCAGAAGCAGAGATTTCGGGATGACGGGTGAATTGCCCGTTACCATCATCACGACCATTGTTTCGCCGATGACCCGGCCGATGCCCAACATCACCGCTGCGATGATTCCTGATGACGACGCCGGCAGTATGATTCGCCAGAGCGTTTGCCATCGAGTGGCGCCCAGGCCAAACGCCGCTTCCCTGTAAGTCTTTGGCACGCTTATTATCGCGTCTTCCGAAATGCTGATGACTGTCGGCAGGGCCATAAACGCGAGCAGCAGACTTCCCGTCAGCCCGCACATGCCTGTCTTAAGCCCCAGAGTCTCGCGTAAAAATGGTCCCAGCCATACGATGCCTATGAATCCGAGAACCACGCTGGGAATGGCGGCAAGAATTTCGATAAGTGACTTGAGGATGTTTTTAAGATACTGCGGCGCCACCTCCGCGATGAACATCGCCGCGCCGATGCCGACGGGCACACAAAGGATAATTGCGCCGAGCGTTACGTAGAGTGAGCCCAGAAACAAAGGTATGACGCCGAATTTTGGCGGCTCTGATATCGGCAGCCATCTCGTGCCGAAAAGGAAATCCCGCACGCTGTGCACGCCGAACAGTGAAAGCGAATCTTTGAGCAGGAAAAGGAATATCGAGACGACAAAAATGATTACTACCAGGCCGCTTAGCTTAATGCACGCCTCTATGACGTATTCGCTAACCTTCTTTGCCAACCGTCTCTCCTGTGGGCACAAAGCCGGTCTCGATAAACTGCTGCTGGCCTTTGGGGCCGAGCGTAAAATCCATTATAAGTTTCGTTACACCCTCCGGCTCACCGTTGGTGTAAAAATACAAAGGCCGGGATAGCGGATATTTCTTCTGTCGAACGTTGTCTACGTCAGGCAGGCAGGCCACATCGTCTTTGCCAATCATAAGCGCCTTGGTCCTTTCCGAGACGTAGCCCATCCCCAAATAGCCGATGGCCGCCTCGTTGGCTGCAACCTCCTCGACAATCGCCTGGGAAGACGACAACAGCAGGGTTTGTTCGGAAAACTCTTCGGTGCTTCCTTTTTTGCCTAATTGGACGACCTCTTCCTTGAAGTATATGTGTGTGCCGGAGCTGACCTCCCGGGACAGTATCAAAATGCCAAGGTCCTTGCCGCCGAATTGGCGCCAGTTAGTGGCCTTGCCGGTGAAGATATTATGCAGGTCCTCGATAGCGAGTTTGTCGATTGGATTGTTTTCGTTGACGATTACAGCCACGCCGTCGTATGCCACGGTAAACTCTTTTGGCGTTACTCCTCGTGCAAGCGCAATCTCTATTTCCTTGGGCTTCATTTCCCGTGAGGCCGTGGCGACGTCACAGTTTTTATTTATCAGCGACGCGATTCCCACGCCGCTGCCTCCGCCGGTCACGGCGACGAATACGTGCGGATATTCCTTCATAAACTCTTCGCTGATTTTCTGGGCGGCGTTGACAATTGTGTCGGAGCCCTTGACCTGAATAAAGCCGGTCGGCTCGTTCGGGTCGACATCCTCGCTGCAGCCGGCAAGCGCAAATGACAAACAAATTATGATGGCAACACGCAGTATCATCGTATCGTGATTTTAGTAGGCGATTGGCTTGGTTTCAAGTCCGGATGTTGAAATTGGTTCGTATTTGACGCGGTTGGCGGGCTAAGTTATGCTACTGACGACAGTTTGTGCTCGTATATATCGAAACCAGAGAGTTTTATGACGGCCGGCTATACTGAGACGATAAACAAGCTAATCGAGGAGTTAGCGAAGCTTCCAGGCATCGGCCCGAAGACCGCCGAACGGCTCGCCTTTTATATTCTCAAATCACCGCCTGCCGAAGCATTGACCCTCGCCCAGGCCATAAGCGACGTGAAGACAAAAATCAAGCAGTGCAAGCTCTGCTTCAATTTTGCCGAAGACGAGCTTTGCCGGATTTGCTCGGACACTCGCCGGGATAAGGCCACAATCTGCGTTGTGGAACAGCCGAAGGACGTCATTGTGCTGGAAAAGACAGGTCAGTGTAAATGGGTCTATCACGTCCTGGGCGGACATATTGCTCCGCTCGACGGTATCGAGCCGGCCGACCTGACCATCGACAAGCTCGTCGAGCGTGTTCGTGCAGAGGACATTAAGGAAATTATTATGGCCACCAATCCGAATATGTTAGGCGACGGCACGGCGTTTTACATCAGTTCACTATTGAAATCCACAGGCGTCAAAATTACCCGCCTGGCCCGCGGTCTGGCAACCGGCTCAACGCTCGAATACGCCAGCGGCCGAATGCTCTCCGACGCCATCGATGGCCGACAGCCGCTGGAATAACTTATGCGGATTTCTCTTCTTTCGGTCTGTGTTTCCATCGGCGGTGGAGCCACCAGTATTGTGTCGGGTCTTTGCGGACGAATTCTTCGATGGCCTTTGTGTATTCGGCTGTCACCCAAAGCAGCGGGTCTTCCTTGTCGGCCCACTCCTGGGGAAAGATTATTCGGTTAACCCCTATCTCGAAGAAGAACCGATTATCAATTCTTCTGCCGTAGCCGATGACAATAGGGATATTATTTGTCAGAGCAAGTAAACCGATACTCTTGTAGGTGCTTGCCTTTCTGCCGAAAAAGTCCACGAACAGCCCCTTCGGTCCCGCGTTCTGGTCGGCGATGAAGCACAAGGTGGCGCCTGAGGAGGCGACTTTGTCGAACAATTCAGCTGCGCCTTTTTTGTCGATTATTTTCTGTCCTGCGCGTTCACGAACACCATACAGGTATCTGCTTATGAAACGGTTATCCAGAGGCCTGGCGATACTGACGACGTTGAATCCGAAAAGCCCTATCATATAGCCGACTATCTCGAAGTTGCCGTAATGGCCGGTGACGGAAAGCAGACCCTTGTTTTCCTTGCTGAGCCATTTGGCACGTTCGACGTTTTTGAAGCGTGAGTATTGACGCCAGTTATGCTTTTTCACGAGCCGCGGCGTGAAAATTACATCCACCGCCAGCATTACGATTTGCTCGAAGCTTCTGCGTCCGGTTGTTTCATACCACTGCTCGTCTTTGCCGGGAAAGCTTGCGCGGAGGTTATCCAATGCTCTGGCCCTGCCTCGGTGGTAATATCGCCAGAGAAGCCGGCCGAGAAAGCAGGCGAACCTAAGGTTGGCCTCGACGTCGAATAAAACGAGAATCCCGATTAACAGCCGCAACGCGGCATACACCAGCCAGTCGAGAATAACATTGCGTTTTCTCTTGGGCTTCTTTCTCTTGACAAAGACCGGGCCTTTCATAGGCGGTGATTGTAGGTCAATGGCCGAAACTTTCAAGCTCTGCGTTTCTTTAAGGCCGGCTACCGGAGGTTAAACAACCTCGAGCCGGCGGAAAGTGGCCCTGGCCCAGCGGATACTGCGGAACTGCGCAGCCAACAACAGCAGCAGCACTAAAAGCCAATAGCCCGGAAAACGAAGATAAAAAGCTACGCTCGCGAGAGTGTTCTTTTCGGCTGCACACGCGTTTATCAGCTCGTTCGGAGTAAACAGTGCGCCGGCGAAAACCGGTGCGAACAATACCTGCCACGGCATAAGTAATACCACGAACAACAGTGACAGAAAGAACGCCCTTGCGATGTGATTGATGCCTCCAAGCCGGCCGATTAGCGAAACCTTCATCGCGAAAAGCATCGTCAGACAGTACAATATCGATGCTGGAATCAGGACAACGTCCAGGAATCTCACCAGAGCCTTTACGTGTTTGACCTTCGGCTTTAGCCAGAGCTTCGGACGGGGGGAGGTCGACTCTTTTGATTCTTCAGATGTTTCGGCCATCATCGACGAGGCGGGCAGCACCTTGTTGGCGTCACCGGCGACCGCCGTTGCGGCCTGTTTGATTTTTTCTTCTGCCGTAATGGTTTTCTCGTCGATGCTCGTCAGCATCTCTGACACTGCAGCACCGCTGTCCGACTGGTCTGCTTTAACAACCTTCCAATTCACCAGCATAAACGCTAATTGCAGCAGCAGCAGGCACAATAATATGATTATGAATATAAGGTTTTTCCAGCATCTGATTACACTGACTGCTTCGAGACAATCGGTCGTATCGACTAAATTTGTCGTTCTCGGTTCCTGCTCCATTTTCTCGCTCCTGTTCTCGGTCATTTGTTCTTTGTCAAATTCAAAGTCCATACCTGGCGTCTCCCACACACGACTACTATTATGACCTACGGTGTAAGCCGACTCAAGTATTATATCTCGAAAACCCTCGATGAGAAAGGCAAATCATATCTGCTATTTTCCGATTGATTTGAAGCCAGCCATGCTGGCTTTGAGGGTCTTTTTGATGTCCTTTTGCGAGTGGGCCAGGGAGACAAACATCGCTTCATATGCGCTTGGGGCGATGTAGACGCCCCTTGAAAGCATTTCCGAGAAAAACTTTTTGAATCGCTCGATATTGGTTGTTTTTACGTCATCGAAGTTGTGAACCGGCCGGCCGGTGAAAAAACAGCTCAAAAGCGAGCCGACGCGATTGATGGTGACAGAAACATTTGCTTCTTTGGCAGCTTCTTTAAGTCCCTCAGCAAACATCGCGGATTTGGCTTCGAGTTTTTTGTAGCAGTCCCCTTTGGCCAGTATATTGAGAGTCGCAATTGCCGCAGCCGTAGCGATTGGATTGCCGCTTAATGTCCCCGCCTGGTAAACCGGACCGGCCGGCGCCAGCATATCCATAATATCTGCCCGCCCTCCGAAAGCAGCCAGAGGCATACCGCCGCCTATGATTTTGCCAAGACAAGTAACATCCGCCTTGACGCCGTAAAGCTGCTGTGCACCACCGCGAGCCACACGAAAACCGCTTATCACCTCGTCGAAAATCAATACCGCCTTTTCGATGTCACACAAATCACGAAGTCCCTTGAGATAACCATCAACGGGCGGCACTACCCCCATATTCGCAGCAATCGGCTCGACAAGCACCGCCGCGATTTTATCCTTGTGAATTTGAAAGGCCTTTTTGGCTGCCTCGATATCGTTATATGGAATAACGACCGTCAAGCCAGCGATGCCGGTCGGGACACCGGCGCTTGACGGGACCGAATGTTCGGCAGCTCCGGAACCGGCGGCAACAAGCAATGAGTCGCTGTGGCCGTGGTAGCAGCCGGCCATTTTTATAATCGAATCCTTTTGTGTGTATGCACGCGCTAAGCGAATGGCCGTCATAACCGCCTCGGTGCCGCTATTTACAAGCCGCAGCTTCTCAATGAATGGAAAGGCGTCACAAATCTTCTTTGCCAGGGCCGTCTCGGCTAAGGTCGGTGCTCCGAAGCTCGTGCCTTTTTTAACGGCGTCCTGCACGGCCTTCACGACCGCCGGATGGGCGTGGCCTAAAATCATCGGCCCCCACGAGCCGATGTAGTCGATGTATTCATTGCCGTCGATATCGTAGATTTTGGAGCCTTTCGCCCTGGCTACGAAAAGGGGCTTTTGGTCAACACCGCCGAACGCCCGCACGGGCGAATTTACCCCGCCGGGCAGATAATCAATCGCCTCGGCAAAGGCCGCGATTGATTTGGAGTATTTGGTGCTGCGTGTTGCTTTTTTCATTTGGTAAATCGTAAGCCGTTTAGGGCTGAGGGTCAATTGCTAAACCGCCGGGATGGCAGCGGCAAAAGCTTTGACAGTTCGCCGGCCCAACTGCTATATTGGCAGCGTAAAGCGACTTTTGCGCCCGTAGCTCAGTTGGACAGAGCAACGGATTTCTAATCCGTAGGTCACAGGTTCGAATCCTGTCGGGCGTGTTTTTACACTCCGGGATTTACCTGGTATTTGTGTCAGGGAGCTTTCTATATTCAATTGATGAGCGCCCATTGCCCAAAGCGGGAGAGATACCGGCTGTTGTTGCCGGTCCACGTCTCGTTAAGAGCATGTTGAGGAATTTGTTTTTGATGGATTGTTCGCTGCGCAATTCGGATGTGATTTAATCGGGGCGACAGGATTCGAACCTGCGACCCCTTGCACCCCATGCAAGTGCGCTAGCCAAACTGCGCCACGCCCCGATACGGTTATTGTAACATCGGCCTCCTGGTCCGACAAGCTTTTTCACGCTTTCGGATGTATTCGACCAACTGCCCAAAATGCGTGAAAAAGATTGACAATGCAAAACGGCTGTGTAAAAATGTTAGCCATAGCTAACTTTTTATCGTATAATAAATATTGTTTCGGTATAAAAGCGTATGGTTGCCAGAAAAGACACAGCTTTGAGTGCGTCATTGGAGGATTACCTTGAAGCCATTCTAAACGTGGCTGACGCATCGTGTATGGCCCGCAGCAAGGATATTGCTGCTTCGCTCGGCGTGGCAAGGCCCTCGGTTACCGGCGCCTTGAAGCTGCTCGCCAAAAAAGGGCTTGTAAACTACCGGCCTTACGGCTACGTAACGCTGACTCAGGCCGGCACGGCCCAGGCAGCGAGAGTCGCCAGAAAGCACGACATAATCACGTCATTTTTCGAGGGAATCCTGGGCGTCGAATCGTCCGTCGCGCAGAAGGCGGCCTGCAGGGCGGAGCATCTTCTGGGGTCGGCAATAGTGTCCCGGATGAGCGATTTTATGGATTTTGCGCGGAAGCGCCGGCGGCCCGGCGTGAGTATGCCCGATGCATTCGAAAGATTTGTAAAGAGCAGACAGGCATCGCAGCGCAAGAACACACGCAGGAAGGCAAACTGATTATGGAAGTTGAAAACACAAAGCCATTGTCACAGGTGGCCGAAGGTCAAACGGTAACCGTCGCAGGGATTCAAGGTGGCAGGGGGCTTAGAAGCCGGCTGACCGCTATGGGGCTTTTGCCGAAAATACAGATTACGGTCGTGCAAAACGGAGGAAGAGGGCCTTTCGTCGTGAGTATTAAGAACTCGAGAATGGTCCTCGGCAGAGGCGTAGCCGATAAGATTATGGTGCTTGAGATATGAATTTGCATACTCTCTTTTTTTGCTTTTCAAGTTAGGGCTGCCTGACTTTTGGAGAAATGCTTGGGATGGCAATCGACAAGCTCAAAAATATCACCGTAGCCCTTGCCGGCAATCCTAACAGCGGCAAGACCAGCATATTCAATATGCTCACCGGCGCCCACCAGCACGTCGCCAATTACCCCGGCACCACCGTCGAAAACAAGCTCGGCACGTGCACATACAGTGATTTCCGCATTACCTTCGTTGACCTTCCCGGCGCTTATGGTCTGACGACGTTTTCCGAAGAGGAGCTTGTCGCACGCAATTTTATAATCGACGAAAAGCCGGACCTGGTCGTTGATGTGGTTGACGCTTCTAATTTGGAACGGAATCTGTATCTGGCTACGCAGCTTATTGAAATCGATGTCCCTGTTGTTTTCGCGCTTAATATGTCGGATGTCGCCCGGCAGAAGAGTATTGTCTTTGATACGGAGCAGCTTTCACGGCTTCTCGAAGCACCGATTGTGCCAACAATCGGCAACAAGGCCAGGGGCAAAATCGCCCTTCTCGATGCAATAATTGGCGTCGCAACCTCTCCGGCAGGGCCGAGAACACATCGTATTACATACGGCGACGAGATTGAAAAGGCGATAACGGAAATCGAGCCGCTGATTCGCTCGGAACATCTCGACCTCGCCGCCAAATACGGTTCGCGATGGCTCGCGGTGAAATTGCTTGAGCAGGACAACGACATACTTTCGAAAATCAAAAGCCAGCCGGTTCTGGAAATACTCAATCACAACGTTGACCGGTTAAAACATCTTTTCAAGGACGACCCCGAGGCAATCATCGCTGACAAGCGCTACGGTTTTATTTCCGGTGCCTGCCAGGAGACCGTCAGGACCACCGTCGAGCTTCGCCACACTGCCAGCGACCTTGCCGATGTTGTCCTGACTCATCGCATACTCGGCCTGCCTATCTTTTTGTTTTTGATGTATTTTGTCTTTCAGCTCACCTTCTCCATCGCCGCGTACCCAATGGATTGGCTGGAGCAATTCTTCGGCTGGTTTTCCGCTTCGCTTGCCTCCTTCTGGCCGGCACAGTCCGAAAGTTGGTTACGCTCGATTCTGATTGACGGAGTAATTCCGGGTGTCGGCGGCGTGCTTGTGTTTTTGCCGAATATCCTGATTCTGTTTTTGGCAATTGCAATTCTCGAAGATTCCGGCTATATGGCGCGGGCGGCGTTTATTATGGACAAGCTGATGCATAAAATCGGTCTGCACGGCAAGAGTTTTATACCTATGCTAATCGGCTTCGGCTGTTCTATCCCGGCGATCATGGCGACGCGCATTCTTGAAAACCGCCGGAACCGCCTCACCACTATTATGGTTTTGCCCCTGATGAGCTGCGGTGCCAGGCTGACAATTTATGGTCTTCTTATACCTGCTTTTTTCCCGCATGCCTGGCGAGGACCCGTGTTGTGGCTTATTTACCTAACGGGAATCATCCTGGCCGTCATATCGGCCAAGCTTCTGCGTTTGACCATATTTCGCGGTGAAGCAGTGCCCTTTGTTATGGAGTTGCCGCCTTATCGTGTCCCCACCGCGAAATCAATACTGATTCACACTTGGCAGAGGGGCTGGATGTACCTGAAAAAAGCCGGTACAATAATTCTCGTCTGCTCGGTTATCCTCTGGGCTGCAATGAGTTATCCCAAGCCTTCCGAAAAATCGCTCACCGGCCTGACCGGCGACGAGGTTCGCAGTGCTGAACTGGCAAACTCCGTAATCGGCCGAATCGGCCAAACGATTGAACCTGCCATAAGGCCGCTCGGATTCGACTGGAAAATCGGCACCGCCCTGATTGGGGCGACCGCCGCCAAGGAGTTGTTCGTCTCACAACTGGGAATCATATACGCTGTTTCAGCTCAAGACGATGCCGCTACAATCCCAACGCTGCGTTCGCGTTTGCAGGCCGATTACTCACCGCTGGTGGGCTTGTGTATAATGCTATTTTGCTTGGTTAGCTTCCCCTGTGTGGCCACCATCGCTATTACTCGTCAGGAGACCGGCTCGTGGCGCTGGGCGGCATTTCAGTTTCTCTTCCTCACCACTCTTGCCTATATTGTAACTTTCGTAGTTTACCAGCTTGGATCGCTGCTGTTGTGATATTTGGTGGCTCATCCCGGCAGAATTACGATTGAGCGGATTCTTCTTCGTTGTCTGCGAATAAGGTATGAGATAAAATCGCCCATAAGTCGGTGGGCGGTGTTTTTGCCTTTGCTGACGACCCTGGCCATAAGTGTTTTTGTTGCAGGGTCCCACTCGAAGTTGATTGCCCCCGCCACGTCCGGTTCTGTGCTGTGCAGTTTTGCCCAGCCGGGGTTTCGGCCGGATATTTTCTGCTTCGCCAACGCCAGTCGATATTTCTCAAGCTGACCGTCGCTGGCAATCGCCTCCCGCAAACTGCCGCCACGATAGCACGTTACTTCTATGACACTTTGCATCGTTTCAAATCCTCTCGGTACGAGGGCTGTATCCGGCGACTCTATATTAGAGAAATTGTCCGTAAAAGCAATCAAAAATCGCGGGGGAATTTATAGTTCGAGAGATAACCGACCTACGGCTCCTGATGGTAATATGGGTCACTCTGCAGCCACGAAGGGGCCATTTCTGCGAAGTCTCCGAAATCGACAACGCCGTTAAGTATGAGCAGCTCATCGAGCGGAGAATCGCCTGCAAGCCAGTCGTCCGAAAGCGTGGCTATGTCACCATAGTCAACGGAATAATCGTATGGCGGAAGGTCACCTGTTAAGACCGGATGCAGCTCGAAGGCGAAGCCGTAATCGGCCGTCTCGCCGTTGGTTGAGTTGTTTTCGATAATGATTGTATATTCACCTGCCGCGTCCAGCCGGATATCGCACTTTTCCAGGTTGTCGCTGGTACTCAGACCAAAGGCATCCTCGCTGAAAACCGCATTTACATCGTTGGGCGCATAGACGAGCATATCCAAATCGGCCAGATATGCAGTCAGCTCGCTCGGCTCGATAAGCCCGTTGTGTGGATTGTTGTCAATCCAGCGGACCCTTCTCTGCCAGGTCAGGGTGGCAATCAGCCGGCATCTTTCTGTGACGCTGATTGTATATACCTCCATCTGGCCCGGCGAGATTCTTCCGAATCCCCAGCCGCTGTTTGCTGTGACGTTTACATCGGGCTCAATCTCGTTTGAATCGAGCAGCAAGTATGCCTTTAGCACATCGAGCCGGCCATATCCGCGGTCGGCCTGCCAGGTATTGTTGCTGTCTGCTGGATTTGTTTGAACACCGTCTTTATCGTCAATGTTCGGCATTGTTGAGTTGACCAGCGCCGCCTTTATCACCTCACTTTGATTGTCGTTCGGCTCCGCCGTTTCGTCCGCCAATCCGAGTAATAGTGCTGCCGCTCCCGCCGTATGAGGCACCGAGTAGCTCGTTTGCCCGCTTGTCGTCCCGACGGTTGTCCAGGCGGTATCACTGCTCGATGTGGGCACCGTCTGATTCTGCGCCGGTGCAGTTAAGTCGGGCTTTCGCCTGCCGTCTGTCGTTGGGCCGGTTCCACTGACTAATCCCACCCTGCGGTACTCATACTGGTTATTCGGGTCATTTAGTCTCAGGCCGCCCGTTGTAATGCCGTTATATGCGTCGCCGAAAACACTCACATAGGTATTTCGGTTGCCTGCCGCGTTGGCAAAAACCACATTGTGCTCGTAAGCGTAATAGTCATACAGCATTGTCCAGGGATTATCGCCGTCGGGTGTAAGACCCGTTAGCTCGAAACCGGTTACGACAACCCGGCAATTATGAGTTAAAACAAGCTCTTTGAGCGCACCATCGAGCCAGGACGGATCAATTTCATCGTCATTGTCCGCGACCCGCGCACAGTAGATGTCGGCCCCAGGCGCCACGCCGATATCATCAGGATATGAGGCGCCGCCTCTGCTTGAGATTATCCCTGCAAGTTGAGTATCGTGACTCGAAATGGCATTACCGTCGCCGGAAAAATCGTAGTTGAATGCGTGCGGCAAACCATTGCTGTCGGTAAACGCCTCGTGAGTGGCGCGCACGTTTCTGGCCAAAATTAATCCTATATTGACTCCCTCGCCGGTCTCGCCCAGTTGGTGCACAGCGACCGTGTTTGAACCGCCTGACTGCGTGGACTCAGCCAGCCCGAATGCCCGCGGCACTAGCGCATCGCAGCAAAAAGCCGCTGAAAGTATGCAAACCACCCCCACCGTCCGGACGTATTTGCTCACACCGTCCTCCTTATTGTCCTAATGCAGCTAACGTCTTGGTATTATATAAAAAAGCCGGCCGAATCTCAAGGAAAACAACCCCCAAATCCCCCAACAGAAAAGGTTTTTGTTGCTATTTTGGCATTTTGCTTTGTCTGAACCAGTCCACAAACGGCTTCAATCCATCGCTGATTTGCGTATTTGGTGCATATCCCAGGTCCCGCTTGGCTTTAGTAACATCGGCATAGGTCCGTTCTACATCGCCGGGTTGTGCCGGCTGATACTCAATCGCTGCCTTTTTTCCCAGTGCCTTTTCGATTTCTGCGACTAAATCGCTCACTGTTATCGGCCTTGATTCGCCGAGATTATAGATGTTGTATCCCTCACAGTGATTGATGGCCGCGATTGTGCCGTCGATTATGTCGTCGATATATGTGAAATCTCGCATCATACTGCCGTCGCCGTAGACCGGTATGGGTTTATCCTGTTCGATGAGCCGGGCGAATTTGTGGATAGCTAAATCCGGCCTTTGCCTCGGCCCGTATACCGTGAAATATCTCAGGCACGTTACCGATATCCCGTAAAGATGGTGATACGTATGGCAGATAAGCTCTCCGGCTTTTTTCGTCGCCGCGTAAGGTGAAATCGGGAAATCAACGTTATCTTCTTCAGCGAAAGGTACTTTTTTATTGTTGCCATAAACGCTTGAGCTTGACGCGAAAACAAACCTGGCTATGCCGTTATTCCTGGTCGCTTCGAGCATCGCCACAGTTCCGTTGACATTAACGTCAGTATAGAGCGCCGGATTAGCAATCGATGGCCGCACTCCCGCCCTTGCCGCAAGGTGAGCTACGATATCAGCGCCCCCGCCTGCGATTTTGTTCATTTGTGCCGAGTCACGAATGTCCGCTTCGACAATTTGAAATCTGCCACTTTCAAGACAGGTCTCTATATTGCTTCGTTTGACGTTCGGGTCGTAAAAGCCGTCAAAGTTATCAATGCCGACCACCTCCCAGCCCCGGCCGAGCAGCCGTTCACACAAATGAGACCCGATAAATCCCGCCGCACCTGTAATTATCGCCTTCATTCAATCTACCTACGCCGCATACACAATAATCAGCCCTGCGCCCAGAACCATTATCGCCAGCATTCTGAAAACAAACTTCGGCTGCCGTTGATACCAGTTGATGATGGCCTTGCTCCTCTCGAGGCCTAACAGAAAAATCAACACCCCCGACAGCAGGAATATAGCCCCGAACAGCACGATGACCCACCTGATGCCGCATTTTCGCGCGCCCATAAAGAAAGTAATCGCCAGTGCGAATCGAACCAAGGCCGCAAAATACATCCGCTTTCCCTGTAAGAAAAACCGCATAATTCCGCGCAGCAGCTCCGGCTTTATCAGGTACAAAAGGCCCATACCGACTATGACCGTCCCTATGGCTTTTATAACAGTCTCGATGCCTATGTTCATATCTTCACCGCCTCTCGTTTGGCAGATAATTGTCACGCTATGCTCGGCCGGCCAACGCTGTGGTATTCTATCCCGGCCTTGCTGATGACATCGAGGTCATACAGGTTTCTGCCGTCGAATATAACCGGTTTTTTCAGTTTTCGGGCAATTAACTCGAAATCCGGATTACGGAACTCCTGCCAATCCGTCAAAATCACAAGTGCATCCGCACCATCGAGGGCATCGTATCCGTTTTCGACTATCACTATGCTGTCGCCCAGCACAGCTCTGGCTGTTTCAGCCGCTTCAGGGTCATAGGCCTTCACCTTTATACCATTCTCCAGCAGCTTCGCAACGCAGTTAATTGCCGGCGACTCTCGCACGTCATCGGTTTTTGCCTTGAAAGCAAGTCCCCAGACCGCCAGTGTGACATCTTTGCTTTTCTTGGCGAAGTAATCACATATCCGTCCGGCAAATCTTTTCTGAGAGGCCTTGTTGGCCTGCTCGGCCGACTTGGCCATTTTCATTTCAACTTTGTGTTCATTACCTGTATGAATCAGTGCTCGAATATCCTTGGGAAAACAGCTTCCTCCGAAGCCAACTCCGGGAAATATGAACGCTCTTCCGATTCGCGAGTCGCTGCCGATTCCCTGCCGGACAAATTCCACGTCTGCGCCGACCTTCTCGCACAATCCGGCAATTTCGTTCATAAACGAAATTCTCGTTGCCAGCATCACGTTTGACGCGTATTTCGTCACTTCCGCCGACGCCGGGTCCATAAAAATTATCCGGTTACCCCTCCGCATAAACGGGCTGTAGAGCTGCTTCATCGTCTGGCGGACGTTTTGGTTTTCCGTTCCTACTATGATTCGGTCCGGGCTCATAAAATCATCGACTGCGGAACCCTCTTTGAGAAACTCTGGGTTGCTCACGTAGTCGAAGGGCTTGTCGGTTTTGGATTTTATAATCTCTGCCACCTTCTTGTGTGTTCCTACGGGCACCGTGCTTTTGCAGGAGATAATCCGGTAATCAGGCATATGTTCGGCGATTCCCCTGGCCACATCTAAGATTGCGGATATGTCCGCCGAACCGTCCGGCAAAGGCGGTGTCCCAACAGCAAGAAATATGATTTGCGAGTTCTCGACTCCGTGTTTTAAGTCCATTGTAAACTCAAGCCGCCTGAGCTTCTCGTTGTGTTTGACTATGTCGGTAAGCCCCGGCTCGTAAATTGGTATTATCCCTTTTTTCAGCGCCTCGATTTTTTCCCTGTCGTTGTCGACGCATATGACGTTATTGCCCGCCTCAGCAAGACATCCCGCCGTCACAAGCCCGACATATCCAATCCCCACCACGCAAATTTTCATTTGTTTTGCACTCCTATAGTTTAGCTTCCAAAGCCGTCTTTTTGTGAAACCTACACGTTCTGGTCTTCGTCAATCACCTCAATCATATCGGCGTTTATCTCAACACTCGCTGCCTGGCCGAGCATATCTATCTGCAGCACAAGCCGCATCGCACCTCTCGTCTTTTCGACTATTCCGAGCAGTCCCGTCAAAGCTCCACCGATTACCCGGCATCGCTGTCCGGCCCTGATATAGTTGTGCGGTGTCAACTGCGCGCCTGTGCCAAGGGCCTGCTCTATCTGCGCAAGCTCGTCAATCAACTGCTGTTGGTTATGCACCTCAATCAAATTTGCAGCTCGGTTTGTCCGCAGGACCTCCAGCCGTTGTTTCTCCTGCCCGCAGAAAAACAGATACCCGCCAAACAACGGCAAAAGAGAACGTATTGTCCTGCCTCGAATCCGCCGAATTTTCCAGCACATTGGCAGAAAATAACTGACCTGCTTTGCAACCAAATCGTGCGCAAGTGCCTTTTCGTTGCGGCTCTTGGTGTGCGCAACCCACCACAGCCCTTCAAAATCCTGTATCGATATTCCTTCGGGCCAGGTTATAGGCGGATTTTCGCTCGGCTTCAGCAACGGACGGTTCTCCAGTCTTATTGGTAAAAGGCCAGCACTGTTTTCGCCACGTATTCTATCTGTTCGGGCGTAAGCTCCGGGTAAATCGGCAGCGACAGGACTTTTTCCGCAAGCTCCTCGGCTACCGGAAAATCTCCCTTCCTGTAACCAAGCCCTTCGAAGCATTCCTGCAGGTGCAGCGGCTGCGGATAGAAAATCGCTGAACCAATACTCTGCTCGCCCAGATATTTTTGTAGTGCGTCTCTTTTGGGCACTGCGACTGTATACTGGTGATAAATGCTGACGTTGTTTTGCTCAATCTTCGGCGGCTTGACAATCGCCCCCGCGAACAATTTGTCGTATATCTCCGCGTTTTTTCTTCGCCTGTCATTCCACTCGTCCAGATACTTCAGCTTCACGCTCAGCACGGCACCCTGAATATTGTCCATTCTGAAGTTACCGCCTATCATTTTATAGAAGTATCTCGGATTCTCTCCGTGGACTCTCAGCAGTTTTATTTTCTCCGCCAATTTTTCGTCGTTGGTCGCTACCAGCCCCGCGTCACCGAACGCGCCGATATTCTTCGTGGGATAAAACGAAAAGCAGCCGATATCGCCGATAGTGCCCGCCTTTTTACTGTCCTGCATTGCCCCCATTGCCTGCGCCGCATCTTCTATGACAATCAGCTTGTGTTTACGGGCAATCTCCATAATCTGCTTCATTTGCGCCGCTTGCCCATACAGATGCACCGGCACAATCGCACGTGTCCTGCTGCTAATTTTCTCTTCAATCTTTCCGGGATTGATGTTGAACGTATCCGGGTCCACGTCCGCGAAGACCGGCCTTGCACCGAGTCTGGCAACGGCCCCTGCTGACGCGAAAAACGTAAACGGCGTCGTTATGACCTCGTCGCTCTCGCCTATTCCTGCTGCCATTAAGCTCACCAGCAGGGCATCCGTCCCGCTCGAAACCCCAATCGCGTATTTGCAGCCGCAGTATGCCGCTGCCTCGCTCTCGAATTTTGCCACGGCTGGTCCCAGACAGAGCATCTGGCTGTCGCAAACCTCTTCTATGGCGCGCATCGCCTCGCTTTTATATTTCGCATACTGCGCCTTCAAATCCAGAATAGGAACTTTCATTGTGCTTGCCTTAATTTTTTTAAACCGGCGATTCGTTGGCCGAAAGTGTTACTGTAAGATATTCCGTCTCCGCTGAGAAACGCATTACTCCTTCGTAAACCGCAGGAATAAGTATTGTGTCTGACGTATTGAATTCCTCAATCCCGCCGGCCCTGCTGATTATTGTGCCGAACCCGTCCAATATAATCAATGTCTTCATCCGCCCAGGTGACAGCAGGACTTCGCATCCTCTCATCTGGTGTCCTTTGTCTATCGTGAAAAACTCGCAGTCAACAAGCCGACCCACCGTTGTAACCGAAAGATTGTCCTCTGATGCGTCGAAGTGAATGCTCTCGAGGGCTTCGTCGATATGGAGCTGTCTCGGCCTGCCGGTCGCATCGAGCCGGTTCCAGTCGAACACCCGATACGTCGTGTCCGAGGGCGTTTGTATCTCTGCTATTAGCAGTCCCGCACCGATTGCGTGGGTAGTGCCGGCTGGCAGGTAGTGACACTCGCCTGCTTTGACCTCTACCTTATTGAGCGTCTGCTCGACTGTTCCTTCCTTTATGGCCTGCTCGAATATCTCTTTGGTTACGCCGTCTTTGAGTCCCTTGTAGATTACAGCCCCCGGCTCGGCCTTGATAATATACCAGCATTCCGTCTTGAAGTCGCCCCTGCCCATCCGCCTGACTGCGTCTTTGTCGGGGTGCACCTGCACGCTCAGCACGCTACCGCAGTCCAAAAACTTAATCAGCAGTCCGAAAGGCGGTGTGAACTTTTTTTCTCCTGTTATCTGTTCCGGATAACTGCTGATTGCCTCCGCCAGTGTCCGGCCCGCTAATTCCCCGTTTACGATTTTCGATTTGTCCTCGGGCAGGTCCGCCAGCTCCCAGCTTTCCCCGATTATCTTTCCTTTGGGGGCCTTTCTGCCGAAGACTTTGTGCAGCATCTGACCGCCCCAGATTCGCTCCTTGTATATGGGACTGAATTTAAGCGGATAGATTTCCATAAGCGCTATGTTAATCGAGCGCTGCTTTTTTGTCTATATTCTCCAGGATGCTTTTGCTTGACCGATGTCGCCGGCTTGATGATAATGTCTATAGACAAGCTTATTCGGGTGCTGTTATGAAACTTACTACCAAAAGCGAATATTCGATTCTCGCCCTGATTTACCTGGCCCGGCGGGAAAACGAGGGCTTTATAAAAATTGAGGAGATTTGCTCTCACTGCGATATCTCCAAAAAGTATCTCGAACTGCTGTTTACTATCCTCAAGCGAAACAGATACATCAAGACCCGCCGGGGAACCTCCGGGGGTTATGCTCTGGCCAGGCCCGCCTCTAAAATCAGTATCGCTGAGATAATAAGAATTATGGACGGCCCCCTGGCCTCCACAGATTCGGTCAGCAGATACTTCTTTGCACACACGCCGCTCGAAAAAGAGAAGAAAATTCTCAAGGTCTTCAGGGAGATAAGAGATTACATTGCCCATCGGCTCGAAACCCTCAAGCTCTCAGAGTTGGTCTGAGTAAGTCGGGACAGTACAAATTGATGTTCATACATCGGAGCTAACGCTATGCAGCCCTGGCAAATGGTAGCCGTGCCCGTGCTTGCCTTTTTGTGCGAGTATATGGACGCCACCCTGGGGATGGGTTATGGAACGACGCTGACTCCCGTTTTTATTCTCCTCGGCTTCAATCCACTGCAGATTGTTCCAGTAATACTTTTGTCGCAGCTTCTTTCGGGACTGCTTGCGGCGTTCTGCCACCATCGCCAGGGCAACGTTGACCTCAGGCCGAAATCCCGCGATGTCTTTAGAATCAGCAAAATGTTAAGCCCCCTCGGCTATATCGATACCTTCAAAAAGACCGTGCCCATCCACCTCAAGGTCTCGCTTATGCTTGCCCTTTGCGGCACAGTCAGTGCAATCGTCGCTGTTTTTGTAGCCGTCAATATCCCGAGATTCTGGCTCAAGCTCTATATCGGCGTTGTCGTTTTGTCAATGGGAATACTAATACTGCTCTGTCTTAATCGCAGGTTCAGATTCTCCTGGCGAAAAATCACCATCCTCGGCGTCATTGCATCATTCAACAAGGGTATAAGCGGCGGCGGCTATGGGCCTATAGTAACGGGCGGACAGATTCTCGCCGGCGTCCAGAGCACCAGCGCCGTCGGAATAACAGCTCTTGCAGAAGGGCTGACCTGCCTGGTCGGTGTGCTTGGCTACCTTTTCGTCTCAGAAGAGTATATTGACTGGAAGCTTGCCCCCTGGGTGATTGTCGGCTCGCTGCTTTCAGTCCCTCTGTCTGCCAAAAGCGTAAAATTCATAGGCGAAAGAAGACTCAAGCTCGCAATCGCCACCCTGACAATAATTCTCGGCGCCGTGACAATCTTCAAAACACTGCGACCATGATTACTCCCGGCAGGCTGTGTCTTTTGCCCGGCCTCCGCAGCCTGGACACAAACCCTCTAACCTGACCTGCTGCCGATAAACGATAAAGCCGTCCGGCGTCTTTGTCGCCATTGGAACTGACGCCCCCGGCAGGCAACTCATCTGACCACAGTCAGTGCATACAAAGTGCGGGTGGCACTGGCTCTCAGTGCATCGGTCCGCCATCTCGAAATGCCAGGTTCTTGCCGCGATAAACGCTTTGTGAACCAGCCCTGCCCCAATCATGCTCTCCAGAGTGCGATATACCGTCACCTTGTTCGGGCAGCTCCTGCCAATCGCCGCAACAATTTCATCCGCAGTCTGCGGCTTGTCCGCTCTAAAAAGCGCATCTAAGATTACCCTTCTCGGCTCTGTCCGTTTCAACTTCGCCGAATCCAGTAGCTTGTCGATTCTGTTTTTTGTCTGCGGCTTCATTTTTCACTCTCCTGTCGATGGTCTGAATCGTGATGTTCCCCGGCGCAGAAAACGCACTGTTGACCTTCTGCTTTGACCAGCAGCATTGGAAAGATTATGTCGCTGAAACAGCATGGAAACCACACGGCTATGAATAGAACGATTAAAAAGCCCAGCATTAGCATCGCCGTTATCGGTTGGTGCGTGTTCATCATTATATGTGAAGACGATGCCCACGTACTTATCAGGATATGTAAAGCGTGCGGCAGCCTTGTCCTCGGAACGAAATACGCAATCAATATTCCTAGAAACGCAGCCGGATTCACTATATACCACTCTTCTATAAAACCGAGATGCACGTGTATCTCGTGAGTCTCGTGATTTACCTGTTCCTCCGTTGACTGATGAGTGTGTACGTGTCCCTCCGAGGGTATTGCGGCGCCAAGTATCTCCTCACCAAAAAAAGGAAGTATTGAATCGCTCAAAGTTGCTATGCCGATTGCCCCGACGTAACCGACTATCAGCACAACTAAAAATCCCTTCGTCTTTTTGTGCAGTCGAAACAACGACGCCGTAACCATCGCACTTAGCACAACGTGGGCGGGATGAAAAATATAAAACAACCTATAGCTTGCTACATGGCCGATGTTTCTGAACAGAAGCATCAACAATATCCCGGTCGCTGCTCCAAACAAGGTGAACGGCGAATGTGCCTTCAACTCAACTGCAATCTGTTTTAGTCTTGCCTTCGCAGACATTCTGGTCGTGCTCCTAATACTAAAACTGCCTGATAATATCTTTTGTGAGCTTGTCGAGCATTTTAATTAAATGCAACTCAGTTGCAATTAGTTTTCTACAAAATGAGCCAATGTTTTGTAAGCTTCTTCAAATCCAGAACTTATGTTCTGCGTTTTGTAAAATGCCGATATCCATTCTGCGCCTGTGTCGCTCCCGTCCTGGTTAAGTTGCTTTCCAATTAGTCCGAAAAAGACCACTGTATTCGGTGTTGGTTGATTTCTGTAGATGGGTGATGTATCGATAGTTTTGGGGCTTAAAGCGCTTGACATGATTTCTTCGATTCAAAAGCTGGTTTCAGAATCGCCGTTTCTGGTTGTCGTGCTTGTCTTCTGGGTGGGTGCGCTGGCGTCGCTGAGTTCCTGCACAATTGTGCGTGTCCCTGTTGCTTTGGGATATATCGCCGGCGCCGCCGACAGCAAGAAAAAGGGTGTGCTTGTCACTTTGCTTTTTGTCTTTGGTCTTGTCGCCGTTTATACCGTCTTGGGCGTGTTCCTTGCTATGGTCGGCTCGCTCGCTTATACAATCATCCAGACCAATAAATACATTTTCTACCTGCTGGGTTCGCTGCTGCTGGTCAGCGGACTTTTTGTGGCAGGTCTGCTTAAAATCAGACACCTGCCGCGGTTTCTGCAGTTCCGGGAGAGTTTCAGGCACGTTACGTTAATCGGCGCCTTCCTTTTCGGAACATTCTTCGCTCTTGTGGAAATGCCCGCCTGCCCGTGCTGTGGCGGTGCTCTTCTGATGCTCGCAAGTCTTGTCGTCACGCACAATCTCGGTCCCTTTGCCGTCCTGATATTTTTGAGCTTTGCGCTTGGCCAGAGTTTTCCGGTGCTCGCGGTTGCGCTTTCCGCCAGTCTGCTCAAGTCGGACCTGATTGGGTATCTTGCCTCGAAGGTCCGGAGGATTGAAGACCACATTAACTTCGTCGCAGGCAATGTATTGATAACGCTCGGGATATATTATCTCGTTGTCGCTTGATATGGATTGTATATGAGTGAGATGGACGTACAACAGGACGATGCACTTGAAAGTATTCTCGCCGAGCCGTGGCTGGCAAGACCGGGCGTAAGATGGTCGTCGAGTCTTGTCTTTGTTATCATCGCCCTTTTTGCAATAAAGCCCCTGATTGCAGACCACCTGCTCGCTCGCGCCGAGGCCTACGCCTCATACGGGCTTTACAATAACGCAATCAGAGAATCCCAAAAAGTTATCTTTCTTGACCAGACCAACGTCTGCGCCTGGGACGTTTTGGCAAGCAGCTACAAGAGTCAGGGTGACCTCGAAAACGCCATCAATACCTACCTAACCGCCATAAACATAGATTCCGAAAACAGAATTGCATATTTCAAGGTGGCGATGCTTTTTGCGCTTGAGGAAAGCTACAACCAGGCAATTGCACATTTCGAACAGGTCAGGGCCTTTGGCCCCGAAACGCCGGAGATGTTTGCCTCTGACCCCTTCTCTTACTATCGCTCATCGCTCGACATGCTGGCACTGTGCTATGAAAGAACCGGCAAACTCGACAAAATGCAGCGAGTCCTCGAAGAGCTTGCCCGCACCTATCCCGTATACAACAAGTCGGCCGGGAAGCTACAGGCCCTCACGAGCGATTCCGAAACCCGAAAAGACCTGTGACATTTTGACATTCGATTCATTTATCGAGTATCAGCCAAATACCCGTTGAACCATCCCTCAATCGGCAGTAAAGTAGTCCCGTTGTTTTTGGTTAGACTGATTCTGAATTGAGTATGAGGGCGTATGGAAGTCCTTCGGACTGTTTCACAGCTTGCCAGGTTACCCGCCGGCTGCGTGCTTACCATCGGCAACTTTGACGGCGTTCACCTCGGCCACCGGCAAATCCTCGATATCGCCCAACGAACCGCCGAGCAGGCAAATGTCCCTCTCGCTGCACTGACATTTGAGCCGCATCCCGTCGCAATCCTGCACCCCGAAAGCGCCCCCGGCGTTTTGACCACGCTGGCACTCAAGACACATCTGCTCCAGGGCTGTAGTGTCGATTACCTCGTCGTCCTCAGGGATACGGCAAGTTTGCTTCGGCTCACGCCCGCCGACTTCGTCGATAAGTTTCTCTTAAAAGACTTTCGCCCCGTCGCACTAGTCGAGGGCGAGGACTTCAACTTCGGCGCCAACCGTGCAGGAGATATAAACACCCTCAAGCAAATGGGCCGGACTAATGGTTTTGATGTAGTCGTCGTTCCCACTAAGCTTGTCAACCTTCCGACAGGCCAGTCGGTCAGGGTTTCGAGCACGACCATTCGCTATATGCTTCAGTCGGGCCACGTCGCCGACGCTGCATTACTTCTCGGCAGGCCTTATCGGCTCATTGGTCAAATCATCCCCGGCAAAGGCCGGGGTAAACAGCTCGGTTTCCCCACGCTGAATATGCGGCCGCCCGCCCAGATAATCCCGCAGGAGGGCGTTTATGCCGGCTTCGTCCTGCTTGGTTCTGCCGAAGAAGACTTCTGCTGGCAGGGAGAACTTTTGCCCGCTGTCTTCAGCATTGGCCAAGCCAGAACATTCGGAGATGAGCATCCCTTACTTATGGAAGCCCACGTGCTTGATACAGGTTTAGCCATTCCCGCCGGCCGGTGGCTGGCGATGGATTTTATCCGCCACATTCGCTCCCAGCGCAAGTTCAAATCCCCCGACCAACTCACCGCCCAAATTGAAAAAGACTGCAAATCAGCAAAGGAAATCCTGGCCCGGCCGTAATTATGAAACGCAAGCCCAACATTGCAATTATAGGTGCAGGAATGGTTGCCGATTTTCATATGCGCGGCATTTTGAAAACTCGCCGAGCGAATGTTCTGTGGTTTGCTGACCCTGATAAGAAGACCCTTGCCGCCAAAGTGGCCAAATACAGGGTCCCCAACGGCACAGCCGACTATCGCGAAGTTCTCAAAGACGACCGTGTTGACGCCGTCATCATCGCCTCGCCGCCTTTCACTCATTATAAAATAGCAATGGCCGCGATGCGGGCCGGAAAGAATATCCTTCTCGAAAAACCAATGGTTGTCAATCGTGCACAAATGAACCGGCTCGTCAAAGCCGTTCAGAAGTACAGGGACCTTGTTATCCTCGAATGTTCCTGCAGGCACGCGCGCCTACAGCCGAAGTTTAACTTCATAAAGAAAATAATCGACACCGGCGGCATCGGCCAGGTCTATCACATCCACCACAATCATCTTATGCGCCGAACCTTTATCGAGTACAATCCCGCCGGTGCCTGGGGGATGCAGAAAAAACTCGCCGGCGGTGGCTCACTCCTGGACTGGGGCGTTTATGACCTCTCGTTTCACCTCGGCCTGCTCGATGACCGCCCCGAGCTTGTGAGGATGCAAACGTTCACGAAACGCGGCATCAAAGTCTTTCGAAATCGCAAAGTAAAATCCGACATTGAAGAGCACGGCGCCGCTTTTATGAAATTCGACACTGGCCTGACCTACTATTACGAACGCGGCGGCGGCGTCCAGTCCGAAATCGCTGACGAAACCCGAATCTTCGGCACAGCCGGCTCGCTGCGATTTGCCTATTGCAGCGGGGACTCGCCTGAGATTGAGCACTTCTGGAGAACGAAAAACGGCATCGAAAAAAAAACCGTTCACAAAGTCGATATATCAAAACACCCCGGAGACCATCCCGCATTGATAAGCCACTTTTGTGACTGCCTCGACGGAAAAGCAAAACCCGCTATGCCCGTGGCGCTGGCTGCCAAACACCTCGACATCCTTTTTGAAATCCTTCATAAGTAACACGCAATCGATTTTATCGCATGGCGTTCTTGCCCTTTGTCCGTCTGTTTGCTAAAATCCTTTATTTGCCGGTCGCAGGAAGTTATCAGATGATAGAAAAACAGGACTTTCAAAAAGCACTTGAGCTGATAAGCAAATCGACATTAAGCATTCTCATAACCACTCATACCAAAGTCGATGGCGATGCTGCCGGTTGTTGTTTCGCTTTAAGCGAAGCACTGTCGCCGCTCGGCAAAAAGTCTCAGATTCTTTTTCTTTCTCCTCTGCCTCATTGGTACGGCTTCCTGTTTGAAAAGCCAATCCCCGTTCTCGGAAAAGATGTTTCGAAGGAACAGCTTATCGAGGGCAAATTCGGCACATTCGACCTTGTGATAGTTGTCGATACCAACAGCTTCAGTCAGCTTCCCGACTTCGACGAATTTCTCAGGCAGGCGAACCTTCCCGTTCTCGTCATTGACCACCACGCAACCGCCGACGGCCTCGGCGATGTCGAGCTTGTTGACTCCCGTGCCGCCGCCGCAAGCTCCATCGTGCTCGATTTGTTCAAATTCGCCCGCTGGTCAGTAACGCCTAAAATTGCGCAGGCCCTGTTTGTCGGAATCGCCACCGACACCGGCTGGTTCCATTTCAATAATACCAATGCCGCTGTTCTTCGATGCTGTGCCGAGTTGGTTGAGGCCGGCGCAAATCCCCCCGATATTTATCACAATATCTATCAGAGTTTTTCACCTCAGCGATTTAACTTGATGACCGCGATGCAAAACACACTCGAGCTTCACTGCGATGGTAGATGCGCGCTTATGCACATCACCCAGCAGGATTTCAAAAATACCGGCGCCAAATACGAAGACACCGAAAACCTCATCGACCAGTGCCAGCGAATTGGCACCGTTCAAGTTTCCGCCTTGTTCGTGGAAACCGACGACGGCCGAATTCGCTGCTCTCTTCGCAGCAGGGGGGACGTTGACGTCTGCAAAATCGCCCAAAAATTCGACGGTGGCGGCCACCACTCCGCAGCAGGTACTTTTCTCCCTGCGCCCCTGGAACACGCGAAAAAGCTTGTCCTCGACCTCGTGGCCGAGCAGTTTCACAATCCCTCCACTTAAAAATCGGAACTGGCTTGACATCTTGTCACTGTTGCGTAACATTCACTTGCCAATAACACGACCAGTAGCGTGATGTCACTGCACGATGAATACTTTTGGAGACTAAATCATGTCAGACCAGAAAAAAGCCGACCTCGCCGGTCCCGGAATCGGGGATTACACCCAGCTCGAAAAAATCCTTCCCGCCGACTATAGCTCACTGCTTAACCCAAAGGAAACACAGCTCGCCACTTACGCCGTCAAGGACTACATTGAGGAGAATCTCTGCAAGGAGCTTAACCTCATCCGTGTTACAGTCCCGCTAATTGTCGATGTCGAAAGCGGCGTCAATGACCTTCTCGACCGCGACGGTTCACGAACCCCCATCCAGTTCCACATCTCCAACGACAGGGACAAAAATCCCATTGATGCACAGGTCGTTCAGGCCGCCACAAAATGGAAGCGTATGGCCCTCAAGCAGTTCGATATGGGTATCGGCGATGGTCTGCTCACCGATATGCGCGCGGTCAGAAAAGACTACTTCCTCGACCACGACCACTCCGCATACGTTGACCAGTGGGACTGGGAGCTTGCTATAACACCCCAGCAGCGCAATATCAAATTTCTAAAACAGGTCGTCGAAAAAATCTGGAAGGTATTGAAAGGCGCCGAGCTTCACGTTCAAAAGCTTTTCCCCAAACTAAAGACCGACAAATATCCCGACCTGCCCGATGAGCTTACCTTCTTACACGCCGAGGAAATACTCGAAATGTACCCCGACCTGCCGCGCAAGCAGCGCGAGACAATAATCGTCCAGAAATACCCTGCCATCTTCATAATCGGCATCGGATGGACTCTTAAGGATGGCTACCCCCACGAGCTCCGAGCCGCCGATTACGATGACTGGGTAACCGATACCTCTTCCGAAACCGGAAAACCCACCCACGGCCTAAATGGCGACATCCTCGTCTGGAATCCCGTCACAAAAAGACGTCACGAGCTGACCAGTATGGGAATACGCGTCAACGCCGACACACTCAAAGTCCAGCTCGAAATGACGGGACAGCTCGACTTCCTGAACTTCCCTTACCACAAAGCCATCGTCAACGGCGACATCCCACTCAGCATTGGTGGTGGCATAGGCCAGTCTCGAACCTTTATGCTCATTCTCAAAAAAGCCCACATCGGCGAAGTCTCCGCAACCGTCTGGCCGAAAGTGCTTAAGGATATGTGCCACAGGAAGAACATACACGTTATCGAGTAGCATCCGCCTTAGTGTGGCACACGCCCTGGCTAACGGTGCCGTTTACTGCCCGGCGTTAATGGCTTTGACGCCGGGAGATACACTTTGCCTGCCGGGGCGACGTCTGTGAACAACGCTCAATTCCGGGCGTATAACTCTATCAGAGATACGGGCTGTCGGGCATCTCTAAAAAAATCGTAAAAAATCGCTTAAAAACCTGTTGACCCGCTGTCGATATGCTAATATATTACAAGGTTAGCGCTATCCGCTTGGGTTGTGGATAGCCGGAGAGGGCAGAAGGCGTAGGTGAATTTGAACAGAATGGAAAGAATCTTAGAGTTTTCGCCTTAACTGTTGATTGCGGAATAGTCTATAAACCGCTGGCAGTTAGGCAGCGGTTTTTTTGTTGCTCTTTTTTAAGTATATATTTAGACTGACGAGCCCGACTGGTGATTGACGATTTAGAATAGAGTTGTGTGCGTGCGGGCTCGTAGCTCAGTTGGTTAGAGCGCACGCCTGATAAGCGTGAGGTCGGAAGTTCGAATCTTCCCGGGCCCATTCCTCTGTTTTGGGTTTTTGGTTTTAAGTTTTTAGTTTCCCTGGCCCGGGGACGTAGCTCAACTGGGAGAGCGCCGGCTTTGCAAGCCGGAGGTTGCCGGTTCGACCCCGGTCGTCTCCATTAAAATCCGTCTCAGGCGGATTTTAATGTCCTAAGCAAGTCCCGACTTGTCGGGATGCGTCGAAGGGCATTGTGTTCTTTTAAAAGTTAATATGCGGGTGCAGTAATTTATTCCTAACAAAAGAGTGCAAAGTTGGGATATAAATCGATACTCATTATTGACCAGTCATAAAATGATATGGTCAAGTTACTAAGGGTGTATGGGGGATGTCTTGGTGCCGAGAGGCGATGAAGGACGTGGCTGACTGCGATAAGCCCGGGGCAGGTGTCGAGCAACCTTTAATCCCGGGATCTCCGAATGGGGCAACCCGGCGGAACTGGGCAACCAGTTTCCGTCATCTCCGGCTGAATGCATAGGCCGGCTGAAGCTAACGCAGGGAACTGAAACATCTAACTACCTGCAGGAAAGGAAATCAACCGAGACTCCGCTAGTAGCGGCGAGCGAAAACGGAATAGCCCAAACCCCGCACCTACTTTGGACCGCAAGTTTCGTCTATATATTGGGTCTTTTGTTCAATCTCAGACCTTATATAAACAGCGAAATGCTTTCGATACAAAGTAGGTGCGGGGTGTTGCGGGCGCCGACATAAGCAAAGGGATGGTTAGCAAAAAGGTCTGGAAAGTCCTACCATAGAAGGTGATAGTCCTGTATGCGAAAACCGGAACTTTGTGTCAGCGTTCCAGAGTAGCACGGAGCTCGTGGAACTCCGTGTGAAGCTGGGGGGACCACCCTCCAAGGCTAAGTACTACTCGGCAACCGATAGTGAAAAGTAGGGCGATTGAACGATGAAAAGAACCCCTATTAGGGTAGTCAAAAGAACCTGAAACCATACACCTACAAGCTGTGGAAGTCCTATGGCCTCGATTCGTCGGGGTAACGGATGACCACGTGCCTTTTGCATAATGAGCCGGCGAGTTACCGTTTGTGGCAAGGTTAACCCCTTAAAGGGGGCAGCCGTAGCGAAAGCGAGTCTGAACAGGGCGATTGAGTCGCAGGCGGTAGACGCGAAACCACGTGATCTACTCATGGCCAGGATGAATCCGCCGTAAAAGGCGGAGAAGGTCCGAACCCGTTAACGTTGAAAAGTTATGGGATGAGCTGTGAGGAGGAGTAAAAGTCTAATCAAACGTGGAGATATCTCGTACTCTCCGAAATAGCTTTAGGGCTAGCCTTGAGCAAATATCTTGCGGGGGTAGAGCTACCGAATGGGGACAGGGGCCCACCAGGTCATCTGCTCCAACCGAACTCCGAATACCGCAAGATTTATCTCGGGAGTCAGTCTGCGAGGGATAACCTTCGTGGTCAAAAGGGAAACAACCCAGACCGCCAGCTAAGGTCCCAAAATCCAGCTAAGTTATTAAGGAAGTTGGATTGCTGTGACAGCCAGGATGTTGGCTTAGAAGCAGCCACCATTTAAAAAGTGCGTAACAGCTTACTGGTCGAGCAGTCCGGCGCCGATAATGATCGGGAATAAGCTGGATACCGAAGCTGCGGATTGTTGGGCGGGTTCGCCTGCCCGACAGTGGTAGGAGAGCGTTGCTGTCAGCGCTGAAGCCGTACGGTAACGAGCGGTGGAGCGGCAGCAAGTGATTATGCCGGCATGAGTAACGATTAAACAGGTGAGAATCCTGTTCGCCGAAAGCCTAAGGTTTCCTGGGGAAGGTAAATCCGCCCAGGGTTAGTCGGGCCCTTAGTCGAGGCTGAAAGGCGTAGACGATGGACAGCAGGTTAATATTCCTGCACTATGTACCCAAGGTTTGAACTGTGGGGGTGACGCAGTTGCAATGGCTGGAAGCCGACTAGTCGTGGCTATCGTGCCTGGCTCGTCGCCGGTAGGCAAATCCGCCGGCATAAAGACGCGCCGGGACCGCAAGGGCCGATTTGAGATGCCCGAGCAGCTCCAGCGGCTGCCAAGAAAAACCTCAAACAGGACGACGGTGCATATCCGTACTAAAACTGACACAGGTAGGCAGGGAGAATATCCCAAGGCGCTCGAGAGAACCGTCCTTAAGGAACTAGGCAATTTGACCCCGTACGTTCGCAATAAGGGGTCCCTCCAGAGGCATTTAAGAAATTAGGTGCCTGCTGAGGGCGCAGTGAAGTGGCTCTGGCGACTGTTTATCAAAAACACAGTTCTCTGCTAACTCGTAAAGAGGATGTATAGAGAATGACGCCTGCTCGGTGCCGGAAGGTCAAGGAAGTCGGTCAGCCCCTTCGGGGGTGAAGCTGGCGACTCAAGCCCCGGTAAACGGCGGCCGTAACTATGACGGTCCTAAGGTAGCGAAGTTCCTTGTCGGGTAAGTTCCGACGTGCATGAACGGCGTAACGACTGGAGCAGTGTCTCAAGGACGGACTCGGTGAAATTGTAGATGCGGTGAAGATACCGCATACCCGCGGCAAGACGGAAAGACCCCGTGAACCTTTACTGTAGCCTGGTATTGATGCCTGGCATAACTTGCGTAGGATAGGTGGGAGGCGATGAAGCCCCGATTTCGGTCGGGGTGGAGCCAACCTTGAAATACCACCCTTGTTCTGTTAGTCACCTAACTGTGACCCGTGAATCCGGGCACAGGACCGTGCCAGGTGGGCAGTTTGACTGGGGCGGTCTCCTCCAAAAGAGTAACGGAGGAGTTCAAAGGCACACTCAGCGCGGTTGGCAATCGCGCTTAGAGCGCAAAGGTATAAGTGTGCTTGACTGCGAGACTAATCGGTCGAGCAGATGTGAAAGCAGGACTTAGTGATCCGGCGATTCTGTGTGGAAGGGTCGTCGCTCAACAGATAAAAGGTACTCCGGGGATAACAGGCTGATCTCCCCCGAGCGTTCATAGCGGCGGGGAGGTTTGGCACCTCGATGTCGGCCCATCGCATCCTGGGGCTGAAGGCGGTCCCAAGGGTTGGGCTGTTCGCCCATTAAAGCGGTACGCGAGCTGGGTTCAGACCGGCGTGAGCCAGGTCGGTCCCTATCTGCCGTGGGCGTAGGAATCTTGACGGAGATATTTCCTTAGTACGAGAGGATTAGGAAATACTGACCGCTGGTGTACCGGTTGTCGTGCTAACGGCAGCGCCGGGTAGCTATGTCGGGAAAGGATAACCGCTGAAAGCATCTAAGTGGGAAGCCCCCTCCAAGATGAGGATTCCATGTGGTCTTCGGACCACGAGAGAGCCCTGGTAGACCACCAGGTTGATAGGCCGGATGTGTAAGCGTAGAAATATGCTCAGCTAACCGGTACTAACGCTCGATTACTTGACCATATCATTTTTTGGCTGTTCGATAATGAGGTTGTCATTCCTGTGGAAGCAGGAATCCAGATTTTGTTCTTACTTTGCACCGATTGCTGACCCGCATATTTTCTTTATTAGCGTACAGCGTTTAGCGTATAGTATTGATTTGCTCTTTGACTTTTGAATTAATCCTGCATTGGCTGGTAAAATTAGCCGACGCGAAGCGACCACCGTAGTTTTACGTTTACCGTGTCTTGCGGGGTATCAAGCTTCCTGGTGAACATACTGACGGGGAAACGCCTGTTCCCATTCCGAATACAGAAGCTAAGCTCGTCAGGCCGATGGTAGTCCTTCGGGGCGAGAGTAGGTATCGCCAGGATTATAAAGGCCGGTTTCGAAAGAAACTGGCCTTTTCCTTTGCGCGGGATATGTTATGATAGGAAATCGGTGGGATTAGCCCTATGCTATGTCTGTTGTATGGATTTTGGTATGAAGGACTTTCAACGTCATGAACAACACGAGTAGCCATACCGTCCACAGCTTGAAATTGGGTTGGACTCGGTGCTATCTGTTGAAGTGTACTGGTGGCTACTTGCTGATTGACACATCTTACCCTGGATACTACTCGCAATTTGAGAAGAAGCTTGCCAACCTAGGGATAGCGACTTCAGATATCAAGTATCTCCTGCTTACCCATCATCATGATGACCACGCCGGTTTTGCAGCAGAGTTAGTTCGGTCTACGGGATGTCCGGTCATTGCTCACCGCAATGCGGTGTCTCCCTTAAAGCAGGGCAAGTCAGAAGATACTGGCAAAGCACTCAATCGTCGCGTTCAGGTCACATTTATGTTTTACACACTGTTTCATAAAGAGTACACATATCCATCGCTGACACTCAGCGACAGGGACATTCTGCTTGGAGGTGATAACGACTCCTTTTTAAAAGAAATTGGTATCGACGGGGTTATTTTGCATACGCCTGGTCATACTCATACAAGAGACTCCATTTCAGTTTTACTTTCCGATGGAAGTGCCTTTGTTGGTGATGCTGCGATGAATTTCTTGTGGTGGACTGGAATTAGCCACAGGCCCATTTGCATTGGTGATATCAACACCGTGTATGAAAGCTGGCGGAAGCTGCGAGAACGCGGAGCAAGAGTCATCTATCCCTCTCACGGCAGGCCCTTTTCTGCCACAAGATTAGAGAAATCAGTGGGTCAAGTCCTACCCTGTATTTGAAGCTTTGCGGCCGATGGTAGTCCTTCGGGGCGAGTCCGCCTGCGGCGGATAAAATCCGGTATAGTCCCTTCTTTGCCCTGGGGGCTTCCGACTTCGCTAACGCTACGTCGGACAAGTTGCAGGACAGACAAGGCCGTAATTGTTATAATGGCTATGATAAGCCGTTAATCAGTATTGGGGACAGGAGTGCGTTATGGATAAGACAGGGCCAGAAGAAATGAAATATGTAACTTATTGTGGATTGTATTGTGGACTTTGCAGTAGTCGCGGCCGTATTCCGCAACAGTCACGAGTGCTTAGGGATAGTATGGTTAAAGACGGATACGACCAATGGGGTGAGCAATATCTGCCGAACTTCAAGGAATTCTGGACATTTCTGAATGCCCGTTGCGAGCCGGATAAGTGTTGTCCCGGGTGCCGGCAGGGCGGAGGGAATCCCGAATGCGACATCCGAAAATGTGCGCAAAAGCGAAATGTTGAAATCTGTGTCAATTGCGATGATTATCCGTGCGAACGCATATCAGGCATATCAGGGCTTGGCAAAATATATCCCACACTTATAGCAGACGGTCAACGTCTGAAGGAAATCGGAATTGACCGCTGGGTTCAAGAGCAAAAGAAGCGAGCAGAAACCGGATTTGTCTATTCAGACATTCGCAATAATCAATAAAAATACTATAAACAAGGCCCTGACCAACGGTCCTAGGCAGATGACAGGCAGGAATTATGAGGGCCGAGTTACTGAAGTGCTCGGCCTTTTACTTTAGCGGCGGACAAGCTCCGGGACATAATGAAGCTTACCGCTGAACCTTCGAGTTTTGCTCAACTCGAAGGTTCGGCGATGTCCTCGAACTTGAAAAACAAAACGGATTTTTTAAAAGGACAAGCCGGCTTTTTTCGCTCTTTTCGCAGCGCGTTTTTCTTTTAACGTTCTTTGTGCTTTCTTTTTTACATTTTTTTTAACGTCGTGACCTTTGGTCATATATTATCCTTTCCCGACTAAGCCGGATTCTCCGTACCGGCCAATGACCTTATTGTAATATAAATTGATTGCGTGACAAATTATATTTTTATTCGCAGTGATTTCTGAAGAATAGTCGACAGGGCAGGCCCTTTTTTCCCTTCGGGCTATTGGGCAGGGGGGCGCGGGGACTGACAGGAGCAATCCTTACGTGCGAGACAACGCCCCGGCGGTAAGGGATACTAAACATAAAAATTTGTGCAGGCGAATTTTCCCTTGTAGAATCTTGCAGCGGAATCGTAGGCCTTTGCGGCTTCGAGCTCGGATTTGAATGAGCCGATATAGAGGTTGCGGCCATTGTATCGGATTCTAACGTCCCAGACTTTGTCCCGCTTGTTCCAGCAGACTCCTTTGAATTTTGAGGAGCCGTTTTTGCGCGGCTGTTGATTAGCAGCGTTCTGCAGCCGGTTGCAAGGGCGCAGGTTTTGTTTAGTATTGTTCAGGCCGTTGTGGTCGGCGTGGTCAACCAAGAGTTGAGGAGGGGCGTTTGTAATCAGGCGGTGCATTTTAATCTGGTGTTTGCCCTGTGAACGGACGGCATAGAAGGTATTACCCCGTTTCGAAGCGGACCACTTGTGCCTGATGAGTGCAGGGTAGTCTTCCGGGTCGACGAAGGCGAACTTGCCCTGAGTTAGAGGTATTCGGCAAAAAGGAAAGCCGAATCGCAGTCGACGATAGAGCAAGACGGGCCGTGAGCAGATGCGGTCGAGCCAGTCGGGAATGGCGATTGCAAAACGAAGTTTCATTTTGTATTCCCTCCTTTTTTAGTTCATAGTTCAGTGTTCATAGTTTGCTGTCACCAACCTAAAACCATTCTTCCCGCCTGCGGCGGGGAGCAACCCCCCAATAAATTGGGGGGCTAAATTTACCAAAGAGGAACCACAAAGCCCCTCTAACCTATGGCGCGAACTTGCGCGAATTTGTCGAAAACTAAGGGATTTCCTGATATAAATCGAAGGGCAGAAATGCACTTAAGTGCTTATGAGAAAGGGAGTAAAAAAATTTTTAAAAAAGTCGGTTTCTAAGGGTTTTCGACTTGCGTGCTTTTGCTGAACAAATGTTTAAAACAAACGTTTAAAACAAATGTTTAAGAAGCCGTCTATGGCGTGAGAAAAAATCCAAGGATATCGAAGGTATGAGATAAATGCGGGGGGCTTTTGCCGGTCTTTTTCGTTTGTGCTTCTGCTCTGCATCTTATCCTTACCAGTGGGATACGATATTCCCTGGCTAGACCATTTGCTTTCACGAATCCCCTTGACATATCCCACCCGTATGGTTAATCTACAGTATAAGTACAAAACCCTTATAACTTTAAAAACCTTTTTGCGAGGATGGTAAAATGACTATCAGGTATTTTTGTTACTGCCTGCTTTTGACGGCAGTTGTATCACTGGCACCTGCCTACGGTGACACAAATCTGCTCGAAAACCCGGGCTTCGAAAATGGAACCGCCGGCTGGGCCGGGCGGAGCTGCGCAATCGAGTCGGCGGGGGACCCCGTTCACGGTGGTACCGGCAGCGCAAGAGTATACGACAGAAAAGAGGCCTGGCAGGGAATAAAACAGTCGGTGCTGGGCAAAATGCAGGATGGAACTACATATCAGATTTCCGCATGGGTCCGGCTTGAAAACGCCGACAGCAATACGGTTACTGTATCTGTCGAACAGGCCGACGACGATGGGACCAGCTATCTCAACGTAGCGAGCACTATGGCCACCAAGGGTGAATGGGTGCATCTCTCAGGTGAGTTCACGCTGTATGTGAGCGGGACGCTGAAAGTGCTGGATGTTTACTTTGAAGGCCCTGGTGCGGGGGTCAATTTCTTCGTCGACGATGTCGAGGTAATGGGACCGCCGGCAGCCGAACAAACTGAACCTGCTGACCCCAATGCATCCAAAGAGGAAATGTAATAAAACTCACGACTATTTTTGCTGATTGCAAAACCAAGGTCGGGTCCTCTTGGGCTCGGCCTTTTGTTTTTGACCGCTTTGTTTTATACTATTTTCTTTCGTTTAGGATGTCTTCATCTGTTTTCCGTCTATGAATGGATTTCCGAATCGGTTTCGGGAGCAGGGAACCTGTGAAAATTAGGGTTGTGCTGTTAGTACTTTTACTCGGTCTTTGCTGCGTGGCTCTTGTCGGCTGTTTTTATATGCGCCTTGCCTCTGTTAAAACACAATTGGCTGACTTCGATGAAAATTTTGAAATTCGGGAAGGCGAGAAATTCGGGATTATCGCAAAGCATCCTGTCCTGCTATCCGCCGACGTTGTCCGAATAATGAAATGCAGCCCGAGCACCATAAGCACGCAGCAGGAAAAGCTTCTCTACGAGTACATACTCGAAAAACAGTACCCGGACCAAAAGAATGAGACTGCCGATTATGATGTTACTGCCGGTTTTGTTTTTGTCGACGACAAGCTCAGTGAGGTTCAGGTCGACAAAAGGTTCTTTGCGGTCATTCCTAAGGATATTTTTGTTTCAATCGTCAAGGCCTTCGGGAACGCACGGGTTGATATGCAAGCCCGCAGAGCTTCGGCAAGCGCTCAGATTGAGCGATTGCATCTGCCTGATGCCAACGAAGTTCTTATGCTGTTAGGCGAGCCGTATTCGAAAGACGGCCGGGTCTGGAGGTACAAATACAAGCGCAAAAAAGACGACGCCGATGATAAGGAAAAGGTTGATTATCCCGCTGAAATTACCTTTACCGATGACGGGCGAATGCTGAAATGCCGCAGCGAATTCCTCGGAAGCCCCGCCGAGTTTGACTTCACGACGTATTGGCAGGCGATTGATAAGCTCAGGGTCTCCGATGCCAATTCGGCTGCAAAATAATCGGGCCGTGTTAGTCCCCTGTTTTCAAATGCGAACGGCTTTGTTTGTATCAGGAGCTTGGGGGTGTTCCGTTAAGCTTTTCGTTTCCTGACTGGATGACGCAGAATAGTCTTCAGACGCTCCGGCGGAATTCGGCGGGGGTCGGACAGGTATATCTCGTGATGCAGACCGTGGAATTGCAGACCCTGCTGTTCGGCGAATCCTTTCATTTCGGCGATAGTGCCTCCCTCCTCGTCGTATGAGCCGATGTGTAACATCTGGACGCACAGACCCTCTGATATGGATTCGAGTTTTACATTTCGCACTTGGGGTGACTTGTTTTTCTTGAGTAGAGCAGATACCGCTTTTTGGAGTTCATCTTTGCCGACGATTTCTGGTGTCCGTATAAGGAGTTTCCAGTTCCATCGTTCGGGCGGGACGGCGGAAAAGTCCTGCTCGGCTCCATTGAGCCACCATTGTCCTTCGAGCTTGCATACGATGTAGTCCTGCTGGCCTGCGAATTTGCGGGTCATCTTAATCGTATATGCCACCGCATAAAGGGCCCCGATTTTTTCTGTGAACTCCTCACCGTCTGGGGCTCCGCGTCCCTGAATTCCGAGATACGTTGCCTTGCCCACTTTGACTAAAGCCGGTTTTTGAGGTGCGGCGTACTCGTCCTTGTGCCGTTTATAAAGGTCGATTTTTTCCTTGGGTGCCATAACAGGCTCCTTTCATAAAACCGGTTCTAAAGGTGCGTATATATCGGTCAGCAGTTCCTTCGGCTTGGTGCTCTCCGGGTCGTTGAGATAGAAATCCAAACGTGTCCCTGCACCTTGGTAATCGTACGGGAGGCGATTATACAAAATCCTCTTGCCAGTGCCTGGCTGTCTTTGCTAATTTTAGCCAATCCCGTTGTGTCTTTTACTTATTGATGGGGATATGAATGCTGACCGGAAGATTTTCCTGTCCCTCAGACGGATATTCTTCAAAAGAGGCGGCATCCGGCTTTATCGAGTAAGATGAGCCCGGCAGCCACTGGTCGAAAATGTAATGATACGTCTTGCCAATGCTCTCAATCGGACATTTGAATACCGCGTAACGGGCCGCAGGAATCTTTCGAACTATTAGTTTTTCGTCGGCTGGTTTTGTCCCTTCGGGCACTGCCATTGCCGTAAGGTATTCCATTATATTTTTTTCATCCGTATTAAAGCTGACGCCGTAGTATTTCTGATTGGTGCTGAGAGTTTTGAGCAGGTCATTGTATTGCTCAAAGTCCGCCCAGATTTTTTCGTAAAACTCGCCGCTTTCCTCGGACGCCGGAATTCGAGTCAATGTCCCCATTACAACGAATGCCTCTCGCTGGATTATAGTCGGTTCCATCCTTTGTTCTCCTTCATCCTGTTTTGGCGGTTGACCTTCCTGTTGGAGCTTATTCTCACAACCGTGCGTTAAAATCCACAGTATTACAAGCGTCGCAGAAATCAGATTGTGTTTGAGTCGCATCTTCCTCTTTCTTAAGCCGAAGTTAAAAGCATGGTTTATCGTCACTTAATTTGATTATAATTGTCGGGAGCTTGTTGTCAAATAGCCTCCGGTTAAGGGTAAAGGGTTTTTTTGCTGCCGGCAAACTGCCTGTGTTCGGCCTCACTATTGCACTTAACGCTGTGAAACTATCTGCTTGACAGCCACATCCGTATTGCAGTAACATGCTGCTTTTTCGTTACTTGTCGCAATTCGGGTTCACTGTATTTTTATAGGAGTCATGAGATGTTCAATGGTATCTTTCGTGTCCCCCAGCCGAAAAATGAACCGGTCAGGAATTACGCCCCGAACACTCCCGAGCGAGCTGCGATGAAAGCCCGTCTGAAAGAAATGCTCGACAACGAGATTGAAGTGCCGATGATAATCGGCGGTCGGGAAGTCCACAGTGGCCATCTTGCAGATATTCGCTGTCCCCACGACCACGGGCGACTGCTGGGTAAATACCACCAGGCCGATGCGAGCTTTGCCATCAAGGCCGTCGATGCAGCCCAAAAGGCGAAGAAGGAGTGGGGCGAAATGCCGTGGGAGTCTCGCGCGGTCATTTTGCTTAAGGCCGCCGACCTGCTTGCCGGCAAGTACCGTATGACGCTAAACGCCGCGACGATGCTGAATATGAGTAAAACGGCCCACCAGGCCGAAATCGATTCCGCCTGCGAGCTTATCGACTTCTGGCGGTTCAATCCGCACTTTATGGAGGAGGTTTACGGCGACCAGCCGATGTCCTCGCCGGGAGTTCTCAATTATATGGAGCACAGGCCGCTCGACGGTTTTGTCTTTGCAATCACGCCTTTTAACTTCACATCCATTGCCGGCAACCTTCCGACATCTCCGGCGCTGATGGGCAACACCGTAGTGTGGAAGCCCTCATCGTCGGCCGTGCTGCCTGCATACTTTATTATAAAGATTCTCGAAGAGGCCGGAATGCCTCCCGGAGTAATAAATATGGTTCCCGGCCCCGGCCCGGTGGTCGGCCCGCCTGTCCTCAATGACGTTCGTCTCGGCGGGATTCACTTTACCGGAAGCACATACGTCTTTTCGACAATATGGCTTGCAATCGGCTCCGACATCCGCAAATACGTTTCGTATCCGCGCATCGTCGGCGAGACAGGCGGCAAAAACTTCATTTTTACGCACACAAGCTGCGATATAGAGGCGCTTGTTGCCGCCACGATTCGAGGCGCCTTTGAGTACCAGGGCCAGAAATGCTCCGCCGCATCACGAATGTATGTTCCAGACTCCATCTGGGACAGGGTCCGCGAGCGTATGCTTTATCAGTTGAAAGACGTAAAGACCGGCGACGTCTGCGACTTCAGAAACTTCTTAGGCGGCGTCATAGACAAAAAGGCCTTTGACACAATCGTCGAGTATATCGAATTTGCCAAGAACTCCAGCGATATGGATATTATCACCGGCGGCGGCTACGACGATTCGAAGGGCTACTTCATCGAGCCGACCATCGTCGTCAGCAAAAATCCCAGGTCGCGTCTGATGGTCGAGGAAATCTTCGGCCCGGTGCTGACGGTCTATGTGTATCCGGAGACCGAATATGACCAGACGCTCGAGCTTTGCGACAAAAGCTCACCGTATGCTCTTACTGGTTCGATATTTGCTCTCGACCGGTCGGCGATAGTGAAGGCGATGAATATTCTCCGTCACGCAGCGGGCAATTTTTACGTCAACGACAAACCCACCGGTGCGGTGGTATCGCAACAGCCGTTCGGCGGCACTCGCGCATCCGGCACCAACGATAAGGCCGGAAGCTGGCTGAACCTCGAACGCTGGGTCTCGCCGCGTGCCATAAAGGAGACCTTCCTGCCGCCGCGTGATTTTCGCTATCCTTATATGGCCGAGAAATGACTACTTCTTGTATAATCGCAATATGAGTTTAAGCTGATTCATCAGGACTGCGCCATCACTTAATGGGGCAGGGTTTCAATTTTCCCTTGACACTTTCAGTTCGGTGGGCTATTAAGTACAGTTTTTAATGGTTAAACCGCACTACGCACAAATAATCTTTGGAGTATCAGTAAATGTTACCAACAAAGAAGACAAGTAAAGCCCGAACCCGCACACGTCGGGCCCACCATCGGCTCAAATCAGTCAACTACTCCGCCTGCCCGAAGTGCGGCCAGGCCAAGCTGCCTCACGCCGCCTGCGCCAATTGCGGCTACCTCAATCCCAAAATCACGCTCAAAATCGCGGAAAAGTCTGAAAAGGGGTAGTTTTTGATGCGTATCGCCATTGATGCCATGGGTGGTGACAACGCCCCGGATGCTATCGTTTCCGGTGCTATTGAGGCCTCGCAGGCCCTCCAGCAGGGTGATGAGATAATTCTCGTCGGCGACAAGAACGTCATTGAGCCGAAGCTGCCCGACCGGATGCCAGGCCCCGCTTCGGTCTCGACAATTCACGCGCCTGATGTGATTGGAATGAGTGAGCCGCCCATTGATTCTTTGCGCAAGAAGCCCCGCAGCTCAATATCCATCCTCGCCAAGCTCGGCAAGCTTAAACAGGCCGACGCTGTAATATCCGCCGGCAACACCGGCGCGTGCGTCGCCGCATTCCAGATGCGTATGCGCAACCTCCCCGGCGTCAACCGTCCCGGCATCGCCGTCGTCTTTCCCACCTTCGCAGGTCCAGTTACAATCTGCGACGTCGGTGCCAATATCGTGTGCAAGCCCGTGAACCTGTATCAGTATGCGGTGATGTCGACGATATATTCACGCCGGCTGTTCGGCGTAGAAAGTCCGCGGGTTGGATTGATGAGTATCGGAGAAGAGGATGCCAAGGGTAATGAGAACGTAAAGAAGGCCCGCGAGTTTATGAAGAAGGACCCGAAGCTCAACTACATCGGGAATATCGAAGGCCGGGATATCTTCAGAGGCATCTGCGACGTTGCCATCTGCGACGGTTTCGTCGGCAACGTCGTTTTGAAGCTCACCGAAGGGCTTGTGGAAGGGCTGTTTAAGGCCATAAAGCAGGAAATAATGGCACAGAAGTTTAATTTTCTGCTTGGTCTGAAGTTCAAGAGTGTTATGAAGCAGATATACCAGAAGCATGACTATAAAGAGTATGGGGGTGCGCTGCTTTTGGGAATAAACGGGACGGCTCTTATCTGCCACGGGTCGAGCGAGAGCAGGACGATAAAGAACGCAATCCTCATATCGAAGAAGTACCACGCCGAAAAAATCAACGACAGAATAGCCGAATACTTGGCGGCCAGCAGCGTCGGCGCCGAAGCGCAGGCCGGCGAGCCGGAAGAAACTGCATTAAGGGTCACGGATGGACAAGCCAGTTGAACTCCAACAGTCGCGCTTCCGCGCGGTAATTACGGGGCACGGCTCATACGCGCCGGCCAAAATACTGACCAACGAAGACCTCGCCAAAATGGTCGATACCTCGGACGAGTGGATAAGGACGCGGACGGGTATTAAAAGACGGCATATCTGCGGCGAAAATGAAAGCACCGCAGACCTTGCCACGGAAGCCGCTAAAAAGGCCATCGCGATGACAGGCCTCAAGCCGGAAAATTTAGACCTGATTATCGTGGCGACCATTACGCCGGAGATGCCGTTTCCCTCAACAGCGTGCTTTGTGCAGTTGAAGTTGGGGGCGAGCTCGGCGTTTGTGTTCGATTTGGCCGCGGCGTGCAGCGGCTTTATTTACGGGATGTCCATCGCGCAGCAGTATCTGCAGAGCGGCAGGCTTAGGAATGCGCTGCTGATAGGGGCCGAAACGCTGACAAAAATCACCAATTACGAGGACCGCACAAGCTGTATCCTTTTCGGTGACGGCGCCGGCGCAGTGGTGCTCGAAGGAAAACCGAGAGAAAATAAAGATACAGACAGCGAGGTTATCTACAGCACAATGTACTCAGACTCCACGAGCTGGCGGTCGCTTAACTGCCAGGCCTACGGCTCGCAACACCCCTCGACAAAGCCCCTCAAAGACCCGAAGATGGTCTTTATGGAAATCCACGGCCGGGAGGTATATCAGCAGGCCGTACGGAGAATCGTCGAGGCCGTCACCGAGTGTCTTGAAAAATGCAACCTGACGCTCGATGACGTTAAAATGGTCGTTTCGCATCAGATGAACGCCCGTATCATCGAGTCGGCGGCGAAACGACTCGAGCTGCCGCCGGAAAAATGCTTCGTTAATATCGACGAATACGGCAACACCTCTGCGGCCTCGGTACCGCTTGCCTTCGACCAGGCCGTGCGAGAGGGCAGAATCGAGCGAGGCGATATCGTCATCTTGGTCGCTTTCGGGGCTGGACTTACCTGGGGGGCAAGCGTAGTACGATTTTAGCGTCTGTTCCATATCCCGCCTTGAGCATCACGGGTTGAGTACCGGATGCTGCGTCTTGATTACCTTCGGCAAGCCCTTGTTCGGGAGAATAAAATTGTTGGCAGATGGCCTTGATTTAGACGGTGACATCCTGCATAATTGCGATAAGTGTCCCCGCAAGGGGACATCGAGGGGTCCCGTTTAGGGTGTGGGCGGGCCCCTCTTTCTTTGGTGACGTGAAGGGCTTCCGCCGATTTATCGTTGGCCTTAGTCCCACCCGGAGGCTCACCGGCCTGCTCACGTCAGGCGATTGCCTGTGTGGCAGGGCCTTTGTCTGAATTCCCGACGTGCTTGTTATTGCCGCGTCGTGTCTTCGATAAGGATGCCGGGGACATAGTTGAATTTCTGGCCGCCTAAAGAAGCGTCAACCATCAGCCCTTTATCCGTTGTGATAAATACGGCCATACCCGAGCGGTAATCGACCTTGGCGGCTGCACCCGCTGTTGCGGCGACGCCGGTGACCTGTGCGGAGAAGGTAAATTCCTCGGCTTTGAAACGGTCGAGGTCGATTTTGTCACGGAAAAAAATAATCTCGCGGAAATACTCGCCGCCGAATGAAAAGCCAAGTGTCGCCTGCGACATACTGCAGAATCCGACCTGTTGGCCCTTTTCATAGACTTCGCCTTTGCCGTATGCGCCTCCGACGATTATGGCGCCTTTGACGACCTTTGGCAGGACGGCATATCCGTAAGATGAGTTGAAGAACCGCTGGATGTCAGGGTCCTTGGTTTTGAATATGGCAATTGTTTCATCGACTTCCGAGGCCAGCACCGTCCTTGCCTCGATGGTTTTCGGTGCGGTCGAGCAGCCGGATATCATCGGCAGCATTAACAGAATTATTACGCACACTCCGGTCGTCTTCATTTTTTTCTCCCTTTTTCCATTTTTAATTTGTTCTTAACACCAGCTCGCTCAGCCCCGAGGCCGAGGAGACGTTGATGATATTGGCCTTTCGATTTATTCGTCGCATCAGGCCGGTAAGCACTTTTCCGGGTCCTATTTCGTAAAAGGTCTCGATGCCGTCTGCGAGCAGCCGCTCTACGCACTTTTGCCAGTATATCGGATGGGTAAGTTGTTTTGCTAATGAATCGCGAATCTCTTCGGCGGTGGAGTAATATTCGGCATTGATATTGGCGATGACTTTGATATTTGCAGGGTTTCTGATAGTCGTGTCGCCCAGTGCGATACCCAGTCCTTCGGCGGCGACCATCATCATCGGGGTATGGAATGCTCCCGCCACGTCTAATCGCACAGCTTTCATTGCTCCGTATTTTTCGGCTAATTGTTCCGCACGTTCACAGGCGGATATTTCGCCGCTTATGGCAATCTGGCCCGGACAATTGAAATTTACCGGCACTAAGAGCTGGCCCTGGCCGGCCTCGGCACAGAGCGCCTTTGTCCTTTGTTCGTCAAGCCCGATTATGGCGACCATCCCGCCTGCGGTTGCATCTGCGGCCGCCTGCATCGCCTGGCCCCTCAATTTGACTAACGTAAGCGCATCCTCGAAACTAATAAGCCCCGCCGCATACAACGCGGTGTATTCACCTAAGCTTAGTCCCGCGGTGACATCGGGTTTTAATGCAGCGGTATGCAGATTTGTCCGCAACACTTCGAGTATTGCTGCGGAGATGGTGAATATCGCCGGCTGAGACATCGAGGTGGTGTTCAGCTCATCGGCCGGGCCTTCGAAACAGATTTTTAACAGGTCAAAACCGACTACCTCATTGGCCTTGTCGAAAATTCGTTTAGTAACCGGGAATTGCTCAGCGAAATCTTTGCCCATGCCGACTGTTTGTGCCCCTTGGCCGGGAAAAAGAAATGCTGTCCTCATTGTTCGTCCTTAAACTGCAACCCTGTGGTTTTATATCCTCAAGCGTGCGATTGCCTTTATCTCACAAAACCACCCGCCTGTCAACTTGTTACTCATTTATTCATCCCGCTTGCGAACGCCTCGAAATCGAGTATACTTTGCACAAATGATGAATCTTTCTTAGTCGGGAGAATTTTAAGATGTCAGAAAAGCGACTTGCAGTAGTAACGGGTGCGGCCCAAGGAATTGGCAGGGCCATCGTCATTGAGCTGTTGAAACAGGATAGGATGGTGGCTGGCATTGACCTCAACGCCGAGCAGCTTAACGAGCTTGAAGAGGTCTGCAACCAACGGGCTTTCGAAGTAATAACCAAGTGTGTCGATATCACCGACACGCCAAAGCTGACCGAGGTTCTCGAAGAGCTTGCCAACCAGTTGGGCGGTATCGCAATTCTCGTCAACAACGCCGGCATCACCCGCGACAAGCTGATGATTCAGATGGACGACGAGGACTTTGACAGGGTGATTGCGGTGAATCTGCGAGCCGCGTTCGTTGCAACGCGGGTGGCGGCACGCTCGATGATTCGCAACAAGTTCGGCAGGATAATCAGTATCAGCAGTGTTGCCGGCGTGATGGGCCAGGCGGGTTCGGCCAACTATGCATCCAGCAAGGCCGGGCTTATCGGAATGACCAAATCAATCGCACGAGAGCTCGGCAAGAAAAATGTCACCGCAAACTGCATCGCACCCGGCTTTATAATGACGGATATGACCGCGGTGCTGCCGGATATGGTCAAGGATGCGGCGCTGCAGGTAATACCGGTTAAACGTTTCGGCACGGTCGAGGACGTGGCAAGGGCGGTGGCCTTTCTGGCCAGCGACGACGCCGGCTACATCACAGGCCAGGTCCTTTGCGTCGATGGCGGTATGGCGATGTAGCTTTGGACTCTGTACTGGGCGCCACGCCGCGAACAGGTGAGCTACTGTTACAGGCCCGGGAGACTAAAAAAAAATCAGAAAAATTTGTTTGTTCAAAGGCGGGGCTGTGGTTAATATACCTGCCAAATGTTCAGGGATGGCACAGCAGGTGTTTACAGCCACTGGTGGATAATTATGCAAACAAGTTGTTTTTGGAGGAATAACAAGTGAGTGCTGATATGGATGTCCAGGCAATAGAACAAAAAGTCATAGACATAATTAGCGAACAAATGGGCGTTGATAAGGCAGAGATCAGCAGGGAGACTTCCTTCATAAATGACCTCAATGCCGATTCGCTCGATACGGTAGAGCTGGTGATGGAGTTCGAGGACGAGTTCGGCATGAGCATACCGGACGAGGAGGCGGAAAAAATTCAGACCGTCGGAGCGGCGGTCGATTACATCGTCAACGTGGCGAAAGCGGACAAGAGCAAATAGCAGTCGGGTCAAAATGAACAGACGGCGAGTAGTCATTACGGGCCTGGGCTGCGTGACTGCCCTGGCGGAGATAGTTGACGAACTTTTCGATGCGCTGTGTGATGGTAAAAGCGGCGTCATGACGATAGAGTCCTTCGACACAGGCGCATATACGGTTCATTTCGGGGGCCAGGTAAAAAACTTCGACGTTAACAAGTATATCGACGTCCGTGAGAGTAAGCGCATGGATCGGTTCAGCCAGTTCGCAATTGCCGCGGCAAGCCAGGCGGTGACAGACAGCGGGCTGGACTTTGCGAAAGAAGAACCGTTCAGAATGGGTGCGATAGTAGGGACGGGAATCGGGGGGATAAAAGAAATTGAAGAACAGCATCTTGTACTCCTGAATAAAGGACCAACGAGACTTTCACCCTTTGCGGTTCCTCGGCTGATGTCAAATGCGGCGGCAGGTAATATCGCAATCCGGTACGGCCTGCGGGGACCCAATTTCTGTGTAACAAGCGCGTGCGCGAGCAGTAACCATGCAATCGGCGAGGCATTCTGCAATATCGTGGCAAATCGAAGCGACGTTGTAATAACAGGCGGGACCGAGGCGGCGCTAACGCCTATCGGTCTGGCAAGCTTTTGTGCGGCGAGGTCGCTTAGCACACGAAACGATAATCCTACCGCCGCTTCGAGGCCCTTCGACAGGGACAGAGACGGATTTGTGCTCTCGGAAGGTGCAGGAATTCTCGTCCTCGAAGAATACGAGCACGCGAAAAAACGCGGGGCAGTGATTTACGCAGAGGTGTTAGGTTACGCGGCGACGGATGACGGAACTCATATTACGGCGCCGCTGCCGGATGGTGCGGGGGCTGCCAAGGCGATGGAGATGGCGCTGAAAGATGCTCAACTGCCGCCGGAGAAGGTGGACTATATCAATGCACACGGGACGGGAACTGAGCTCAATGACATCGCGGAAAGCTCGGCAATCAGGTCCGTTCTGGGACCTCATGCATATAAGGTGCTCGTCAGCTCGACCAAAAGCTCGCTTGGACATCTGCTGGGGGCCAGCGGGGCGGTTGAGCTGATAGTGTGTGCTGAGGCAATCAAAAAATCGATTGTGCCGCCGACTATCAATTTGGAAAACGTCGACCCTCGCTGCGACACGAAAATGGACTTTGTGCCCTTAAAGGCCCGCGAAGCGAAAATAGGCGTCGCTATGAGCAACTCATTTGGCTTCGGCGGGCACAACGCCTGTGTGATAATAGGCAGACTATAATACGCTGTCGCGGGCAGGGGGGGAAAAGATTGTTGCAGGAGCAAATCTGGCCGGTATAATGCGCGCAGGTGTCGAAAAAGCCCGGCGCTTTGGGTTGTGAACTGAAGATGGGTCCGTTTTGTAAGGAGACAAAAAAGATGACGACGAAAAAAACTTTGCTGTTGTGCCTTGGGCTGGTGGCAGTGGTCGCTGTTATAAGCTGTGCCCCGACGATTGTGAGCAATGATGCAGCCGTTTACTCGGCAGGCAAAATGTATGCTCGCGCCAGCAAGGGCCTTGATGCAGTTTATGCTGCGTCACTAAGCGCAATGGATAAATTGCAGCTTCAGGTTACCGATAAGGCCAAGGATGTATTCGCCGCGAAAGTCACAGCAAAAAGTGCAGACGGCAAAACTGTAGTTGTGAAAATTAAGCCCGCCGGAGAAGGCGTTACAGCGTTTACCGTCCAGGTCACCGGACTCGGTGATGAAGCAAGGGTGCGGAAAGTCTATGATGAGATACAGGCGGCCCTGGCGATAGTAAAGACCAAATAAGCTAAAACAGCAGTTGCTGATTATACGCTGCACGAGCTGTTCTTGGTTCGGCGTATTGCGTTTACTGCCTCAGACAGACCCCGTCTTGCGACGGGGCCTGTTCATTTCAGCGGGCTCCCTCAGACGAATCCCGGCCGTACACGGTTTGTTATTATTGACGACGACGGATTCATTCGGTTAAATGTCATAGCTTTTTAATAACGAGGACGGCCTATAGATTATTGCAGGAGTGAGTATGAAAGTCAGTAAAAGGGCACAGGCGGTGCCGGCATCTGCCACACTGGCGGTGACGGCCAGGGCAAAACAGCTTAAGGCACAGGGACTAAACGTAATCGGCTTCGGCGCAGGTGAGCCGGATTTCGATACCCCCGAATACATTAAGCAGGCCGCGATTGAGGCACTCAACGCCGGCAGGACAAAATATACCCCGGCTTCGGGAACCAGCGAGCTTAAAAAGGCGGTTGCCGAAAAGCTCAAAAGAGATAACGGCCTGGATTATTCACCGGAGCAGGTAATCATAAATATAGGCGCCAAGCACTCGATATATTGCGCGATGCAGGCGGTGCTCGACCCGGGCGATGTCGTCATACTGCCGACGCCTTACTGGGTCACGTATCCCGAAACTATCAAGCTGGCCGGTGCAAAAGCAAAAATTATAAAAACCAGCAGGAGGACTGGCTACAAGATTACCCCTGCCCAGTTGCAAAGGGCGGTTGGCAAAAAGACCAAAATGCTCGTCCTTAACTCACCGAATAATCCCGGCGGTTTTACCTATACCCCGCAGGAGCTGGCCGACCTTGCAAAAGCTCTCGTTGGAACTGACGTGATTGTGCTGTCGGATGAAATTTACGAACGGCTGATTTACGGCGATAACAAATTCGTCAGTTTCGCCTCGCTGAGCCGCGATGCTTATGAGCGGACCCTGACGGTCAACGGCCTCAGCAAAACCTATTCGATGACGGGCTGGCGACTCGGCTATACCGCCGGACCGGTTGATGTAATCAAGGCGATGGGCCGACTCCAAAGTCATTCAACCTCCAATCCCGTGACGTTTACGCAGGATGCCGCGATAGTAGCCCTGAAAGACCCTGACGGCACGGTGGAGAAAATGCGACAGGCCTTCGAGCAGCGCGCAAAGTATATGGCCGAGCGGCTAAACGCAATAAAAGGCATTAAATGCCAGCCGCCGACCGGTGCCTTCTACTGCTTCCCCGACGTCTCGTCGCATTTCGGCAGAACTATTGGCGGCGTTGAAATCACCGGCTCAATGGCCTTCGCAAAGGCACTTCTCGAACAGGCCAACGTCGCCGTCGTCCCCGGCCTGCCATTCGGCTGTGACAAAAATGTCCGCCTCAGCTTCGCCTGCTCCGTCGAGAACATCAAGGAAGGCATTGACCGTCTCCAGAACTGGCTCGCCGAGTAATCGTAAAATTCATAACCCTCACAATACCAATGACTTATGTCGCTCGGTATATTTCTTTGAAAAGTGTTTGATTTTTATTGAACTTTTCAAATAGTATGATATAATACTGTCGCACTGGCCCGGCGGTGGGCTGGCCAGGCAGCTCGCGCAGTAGCGCAAGACAAGACCCAGCAGGGCACGAAAACACAAAAAAAGGGGTCGTATTATGAATCGCGTCCTGAACTGGTTGGACCTTATTTTCACCTCGCCTGTTCTGCTGTATCGTTATTTGAAATTCGGCTACACCTATCGCCGTATTTATCTCGGCCAGGGTCATTGGACAATTGTCGACCCGATGGATTATTACTCGCTGAAGGATTTCAATTGGTGGGTCCGGGGTAACGGCACAAATCTTTACGCCGCTCGCAATTCCCTCACCCCCGCTTTGCGCAATAGAACTGTATATTTACACAGGCAGCTCATGGACCCGCCCCGAGGCCTTGTCGTTGACCACAAAAACTGCGGCTCTCTCGACAATCGCCGCGCTAATCTCCGCCACGCCACCCGCTCGCAGAATATGCAAAACCGCCGAAAGAGAAAAAATACTTCCTCACGTTATATCGGCGTTCATTTCGACAAAAATAGATCCCGCTGGGCCGTCCACATCAGGCACAATGGCCGAAAGCTTTGGCTCGGCCGCTTCATCTCCGAATCCGACGCCGCCCGCGCCTACGATACCGCTGCTCTCAAGTATCATAAGGAGTTTGCACGATTGAATTTTTCGGAGTGAAACGAAGATCCCGGAATGTCTTTATCCGGGACCCAGGCAGCAGGGGACCCATTCCTCATCCAATCCCTTGCCTGCCCCAGCAAGCCTGCCCTCGAATGTCTTTGTCGGGGGTCGTAGGCAGGGGTGGCAGGGTTACCCTCCGAACGCCGTCGTCTGGCGTCCGTCATCGTTATTTTCTTGTTTTCTATTACCATTTAACGATATACTCCTACTTATGGCCGAAAGATTCGGCTGTAATAGCTCGCAAAAATTGCCGAGGCCGATTATGACAGAACAAAGTCAACAAGGCGATGCTCCAACGCCGGACGTCCTTAAAAGCGCGATGAAGGCATTCAAAAAACGCCTCAAGCTCACAGCGCTCGATGCCGATTCGCGTCTCGGACGCGGACCGTTTTCAGGCGGCTCTACCGGCGTTTATGCCATCCAGCCGCCCAATCAGTTTCCTCGCGAGGTTTGGCAGGAGTTATGCCGACTGGGCAAACTCCGCGACTCAGGCCACGGCCTATACGAATTGCCGTAGCGAAGCGAAGCAGTCTCATTGTAAAATTTAGCCCCTCAATTTATTGAGGGGTTACTTTACCCGCTTATGGCAGGGTCACTCCTTGAACGACCTTAGTCCGGGCGTTTGTATATAGCCCCTCGTAGCGAAGCGGAGACCCCAGAAATCCTTTATCTGGGGTCCAGGAATTTTATACCGCAATTTACCTCGCCGTCTGTCTGTCGGGTGTACAATCTTGTCAACTAAACACTCAACAATTAAAACTCTAAACTTATTATTCCATTACCGAGTCACGAGTCACAAGCGACGGGTTTTCCGGTGAAGGTTTTCCGTCGAATACGGTAGCGGTAGTGCTTTAATCAGGGATTTCCGCCAGATTTACAGATTTCAGCTAAAAACCTTATCAGCTATTTCATTAGCTATTATTTTTACTTGCGAGTTGCTGATTCCGAGCATTGTATTATTTATTCCCCATCTGTCTAGTTTATTCAGAAGATATGATTTCATTTCTGGTCTAATGATTAAACGTCCACATTTTCGAACACCCAGCCGATGAATTGCTTCATCATGATGAATGTCAAATCGACCAGACAAGGTTATCCAAGCTTTCTGCTTCGTTGGGCGATCCATCCAATCAGGGTAATGAAATCTGACTAATATATTTTTATCATTACCGTCAACGAAATCCTTTTCAAAATCATCCTCAATATTTTTCTTCTTTCCATAGAAAGGCATCCATTGCGACGCAATGGCATCAGAAAAATTCTTGTAGTCCATCCACCATACAACGCCTGATTTGTCGTGATCACGCTGGCAAGCAAAAAATAGTGCAATAAAAGGATCTCCGGTCCAATCGACGCAACGGGTTGGCAGACCGTAGTGACGACCAACAAAGACCGTTCCGGTATTACGAAATGTTTTCCATTTCAAATTAGCAACTTCAATGAGTCGGCGTTCCCCTGAAGGAAAATATGTATCTGCCTTTTTAGCGAAGGTTTCAAGCAACATTGTTTCTTTTGTCTTTCGTAGTTCTATGGGAATGTTCTTTTTTCTAGAGTGGATGTCCAAGCTGGAAAGTATGCATCCCCAGTCCTGACTTGCTCCATGGCACTCAATCGCATGTCCAGAATATGTCAGTTTAATGAATCTCTTCAAAAAGTCTTTCGGGTTAGATGGTTTTACTTTCCGCCAAGTATCATCGACATTATATCGATCATGTCGCTTAATAATGGTATCCTTCATATAAACATCAACTTCAAAAATTATGGCCAAACCAAAAATACAAAAAAGGACTTATCATTATATCAACTTATTATCTGAAAGCCTGAATAAATCCGGAGGGCCAATCCGGGGATACCTTTTTTACGAAATCAGCAATCCGAAATCACAAAGCAAAAATGGATATCCCCTCCGTTATTGAGTCTTACGTCTGGCGTATTGAGTCTCTCAACTATTCGCTATACGCTGCACGCTGTCCTCAGTACTCAGTACACAGTACTCGGCACGCAATATGCAACCCGCAACCAGCAACCAGTAACCGTCAACCAGAATCGACCCTATCCCCCTCTTGCGTGACTTGCCTGCCCTCGACTCAAGCTCCTTTTGGAACCGAAATCGGGGGCCTGCCCTCGACTCAAGCTACGTTAGCATCTACAGTCGGGGGTCCGCCGAAGTTTACTCGCCTGTGGCGAGGCGTTATAGCGCTAGGTGGCATTGACACCTACTAAACCTTTATTTCCCATTTCATCTTTGAAGTCTTTTAACTCATGCAAATTCAGGTGGGCTGGATAAACAGAGATTAAAGCATTTGGTTTTGCAGCTCTATAAACCTCTCTTAATAAACTTGCTAATTTATTCTCGGCTGGTCTGAAATACCAAAAAATATCATAGAGAAGAACAATGTCGATAAAGCTGTCTTGTAAAGGAACTCTTAATTCTACATCTTCTTCTATTACATTTATATTCTGCAATTTTCTTGAGTTAATTTTCTGCCTCAAATCGTTCAGCCTTTCACTATTCGTATCTATCGCGTACACTGAACCTTTTTCTCCAACAAGCTGCGCAGCAGCTATTGTATAAGTACCTGAGCCGCAACAACAATCCAAAACTCTTTGGCTTTCTTGAATCCCTATTTCTTTCAAGATTTCTTCAGCATGCTTCTGCAAATGCCCTTTTGCGTACATTTGTTTCACCTCTGAATCTCATTTTAATGACTTCTAAAGTAATTTGCTAATTCTTCTATCCAATCAACCAGTTTCACAAACATCAGTCCGCAAAACATCATTGCGTTCTGCCTGCAATAAATCACTTCTACCGCAAAAAAACAGCCTTTACAACCCATTGCAGCAAATTGGCTGAGACGAGAAATTCTGCCGGAAGTACTTGCATTGATGGGCGAATTCAGGTATCTTGACACAAGATGGGATTAGCGACACAGTTGGCCAGACATTATCAGGATAGCTCCTGTTGGAGGGCAGACTGTAGAAAAGGATTAAGTTATGATTAGCAGGATTTTTTTGGGTGTGCTGATTGGGGGAGCAATCGGCAGCGTATTGGGTTATTTCGGCAAGTGTTCCTCCGGCGCTTGCCCACTGACGGCAAATCCATACCGCGGTGCGATCTACGGGGCGGTTATGGGAGCTTTACTCGCCTCAGCATTTTCGCCGAAAGCAAAAGAGAAAGCAGAAAGTTCGAACATTACCCACATTACCAGCGTATCGGATTCGAATACAAGGGTACTTAAAAAAAAACAGGAGTAGTCTCGTGGAATCCTTAACGAAAGAAAGCTTTTTACAGGAAGTCTTTAACTATGAGCAAAATAAAGAATGGAAGTTTGAAGGCAAACTGCCCTGCATTATTGATTTTTATGCGGATTGGTGTGGGCCGTGCAAAATGGTAGAACCTGTTTTGCGGGAACTTGCTCAAGAATACCAAGGTAAGCTGAATATTTATAGAGTAGACACACAAGCTCAACAGGAATTAGCAGCCGCTTTTGGCATTCAGAGCATCCCCAGCATGCTTTTTGCACCGCTAAATGACAAACCACAAATGGCAGTAGGAGCACTGCCCAAAAATGCCCTGAAAAAAGCAATAAAGGAAGTGTTGAAAGTTGAATGATGTGGACTTATTCTCTAACTGCTGTCCTCCCTGCAGAGCTCTGGCTCCAACCATATCGGCAATTTCTGCGAATGCACAGGTTTTAATTTTAATCTGTGGCTTTGCCTTTTTCGTTTTACCAAACCCGCAACCAGCAACCAGCAACTCGCAACCAGTAACCTTCAACCAGTATCGACCTTATCCGCCAAAGTTTACTCGCCTGTGGCGAGGCGTTATAGCGCTAGGTGGCATTGACACCTACTAAACCTTAATCTCCAAGACTCCTGTGAACTATTTCTTTACTATCGCTAGGTGGCATTACCACCTACTAAGGATTAATCTCCAAGACTCCTGTGAACTATTTCTTTACTATCGCTAGGTGGTATTACCACCTACTAATGATTAATCTCCATGGCTTCTAAGAACTATTTCCTTGCCGCGCTAGGTGGTATTGACAGGCACTGAAATAGGGCTATCATAAAAGAGTATGAATGCCGCATTCTTCAAAAACTGGACTGGCCAAACTCGCAAGGGCGTCCTCGTCCTTAATATACTTAACGATATACGCAACCGGAGAATGTATGGATACGAAATCGAACGAAAGTTTCGTAAATCTAAAGGCCTTCTCATTAGCGAAGGTACCATCTACGCCATCCTGCGCCGGCTCAGGCAGCAGGGAATTGTAAAAACCACCCAGGGCAAGTCTCCGGATGGACCGAAAAGGAAATACTATTGCCTCACTCGTTCGGGCATCGAAACTCTCGCACAAATGAACGGCTACTGGCGGGCGCTCAGTCGAACGGCCGACGCTATTGAACGGGGTAAATAATCAGCCGCGTTTTTCAGCTCGTGTTTTCTTCTCTTCTGAACAATTATACGCTAAGTGGCATTGCCACCTACTAAACATTAATCTCCACGGTTACTACATACTATTTCCTTAGCAGCGCTAGGTGGCATTACCACCTACTGCTTACTCTCGAGGTTTGTCCTGAATCGGTTTTGCTCGGCATCATTCAGCACATTATGCCAATCAGCAACCGTCATATAGTAACGAGTATCGAGCCTTGTCCGCCGAAGTTGACTCGCCTGTGGCGAGGCGGAATCCAGCATCGAGAATCGACTATTTTCCCTTTTTACTTAAAAAAACCTTTGTGCCTTAGTGTCTTAGTGGCGACATCCGTTACGAACCAGCAACGTTATTGACGATATATAACTTATGACCTATTATGCCCTTAAGAATAAACTGATTTAAACCACGTAATCAGTGCAATCTGTGAAATCTGTGGTTAGGAAAGGATGCGATGACACTGCTAAACGAACCGAAAAAACGTGCATTCGCTGGCTGGCCGATGCTCATCGCCTGGGCCGCAATGCTCATTTTTGCGCTTCACGCAAGCACCCGTATGGTCGGCGCCGGCGACACCTGGGTTGCTATGGCCTGTGGCCGACACTTCATCAATCACGGCGTCGATACCGTCGAGCCATTCAGCGCCAATTCCCACCACGCCGGACCGACCGAGGAAGAGGTCAAAACCTGGCCCAAATGGGCACAGTGGCTCACTAACAAGGTCGGACTCGATACCGTCAAATACTGGCATCCCACCGGCTGGGTCAATCAAAACTGGCTCACCCACGTGACGTTCTACTGGCTAACGCATCTGTCACCCTTTGCCGACGCCGAGCAAAGGAGTTTCGACACGCTTGTTTACTGGAAATTCACGTTGTACATACTGACGGTTATTTGTGTTTACTACACAGGCCGTGTTCTTGGGGTCAATCCTACGCTCGCTGCTGCCTTTGCCTGTGCGGCAATGTTTATCGGCCGGTCGTTTCTCGACATCAGGCCCGCTGGATTTTCAAATCTCCTCGTCGCTGTTTTTATGCTTGTTCTTGTCCTCGCCACGTATCGAAGCCATCTGTATATATGGCTCATTGTGCCCATGACGGCCTTCTGGGCGAATGTGCATGGCGGGTATATCTATGTATTCATAATGCTGGTTCCTGTCGTTGTGCTGCGACTGCTCTCGACCCTCGGTAGAAGGGCGACCGTATCGGTCTATAGTATTTTGACGTGGTTTGCTCTCTACGTTATGTCTTACAAGTACACCAGTCACGAGCCGTTCACTGCTCTCCCGCCATTAGACGACAAATTCCTGTTTCTAATCGTTGCCCTGATGGTGGCCGGCTTCGTTATGGAGCGGATAAGGTCGGTCAACCCGGCCGCTTTCTACGGTTACCATATTATAGTTTCGCTTATAGTATTTTCGGTCCTCTTCGCGCGGCTTTTCCAGAAAGATATGGTCATTTATTCGGAGCAGATGTATGATTTCGTCCATGACAGCAGGCAGTCATTTGTGATGGCGTTCATCGCCGCCGCGGGTCTGGGGGCGGTGGTCACCCTCTTGAAGGACCGGCTGGTGTTGTGTTCACGGGCGGCTATCCGGCACACCGTCGCCGCTGGCTTTGTCTCGCTTGTCGCCGCCATTCTTTTCAATCCATTACATCTCACAAACCTCACCCACACATTTGTCATCAGCATCAGCCAGCACGCCGAGGGCTGGAGAAACGTCCATGAGTGGTGGCCGGCGTTCAAGTGGGATAATCCGGTGGGGACGGCGTTCCCGTTTATGGTGATGATGATAGTGGCCGCGGGGCTGCTGGTTTTGTGGCTGTTTTCCCGGCTGCTGATGCCGAGGCAACTCAAGGCGGGGAGAGGGGGAATGGACAGGCAGGAGAGACGGTTCGATATTCTGTCGAGGATTCTCGGGTTTGCGGCGTCGGTATTAGTGTTCTGGGCGGTGCTGATTTCGCTATCCATGACCGATGTCAGCGTATGGTCGCTTTTAATGGCCGGTCTTTTTGTCGGGGTGTTGTGGGCGGCGGTGTTCGTGCACGTTCACTTCATTCATTTAGTTATTCCTCTTGCTTTGTTTGCGCTGTACACGGCGGAGAACCTGCCTGGGTATTCCGGCAGATACATTTTCCCGTTTATCACGGTTCCGAGCTACGTTGCGATGTTTGCGATAGGGCGAGCGGTTTCGAAGAAGCCGGTGTTCTGGATAGGCAACATATTTTACGTGCTGCTGGCGAGCGTCGTAGCACTGCTTCTATCGGCGTGGATTATAGACCCGTTTGATTTCAAGGAGCCGGTATGGCACGTGGAGCAGTTCGTAGGACTGCATCGGCTGTGGCGTCCGTCATACGAAGCGAACTTAAACCTCAACTATAAGAATCTGTTCGGGGTACTTTACGGGCTAAGCGGCGTGTGCGTTCTGGGTTGGGCTGTGGCAGTGATTTTGAGTCCGATGTTTGTCGAGAAGGCCAATGGACGTGCGCCGCGGGCGGCCAGCGGCCGGACTTACGAGCTGCCAAAGATAGACCTGGCTTTGATTACCGTTTCTGCGCTGACGATTTATATGGCGTACCGGTCGCGCCGGTTCATACCTATTGCAGCGCTGGTGACGTGCCCGATAGCGGCGTTATTCACTGAAGGGATTATAAAGACGGTTGCAGCAGTTCGCAATTACTACGGACACGGGTATCTCGATGTTCCGGAGATGTCGCGTGGGCTGCGGCGGTTTTTGACTGTGACGGCACTGTTGGTCGTTTCGGGGCTCGGGATTCGGTGGGGTTGTAAATTCAAGTATATCTATCTCGACCCATGGCCGGGCGATTATAAGCTGACGTCTATGTTTATGAGAATGACGGCATCGAGCGCAAAGCCGTTTTATGCCTGTGAATTCATCCGGTTGAACAAGCTAAAGGGAAAAATGTTCAACTACTGGACGGAAGGGGGCTTTATTGCGTATGGTCAGGACCCGGACCCGAATACGGGCAAGACTCCGCTGCAACTGTTTATGGACGGCAGGGCACAGGCGGCCTACGACTATAAGGCGTTTCTGCGGTGGTCGGAGATTAGCGCCGGTGGACAAATTGCGATGCTGGCGCAAATCAGGAAGCAGAAACTCACCTCGCAGCAATATGTGCAAATCGGGGAATACGTGAACAAGAAGTTGAAAGATTCCAACGTCTGGGTTGTTCTTATGCCGTTTAATCAGTTTAGTTCGGCATTTGTCAGGGGGCTTGAGCAAAGCACGGACTGGCAACTGGTGTTTCTCGGTGACAAGCAGAGATTGTTTGTTGACGTTACGACTCCTGAGGGGCTGAAGCTGCTGGAGGGCATCGAAAACGGCAGCACCATTTATCCCGACGAGCAGTACCGCAATATCATGGTTTCGAACAACGCCCTTATGTTCGGCAGAGACACAGAGACGCTTGGCAGGGGGCTGAAGTGTGCGATAGAGGCGACGGAAGAGCAGCCGGAGCGCACGCCGCTGGAGATGCTCGAAATGTATTACCATCGCTTTCCGGAATTCCGGGAGGAGCTCAATGCGTTCTGGGTCAGGTACCTGGACAAATTCACGGCGAACAAGGAGAGTTATCTTAAGCAGGACGGTGTTTACAACAGGGTAATGTGCGCAATTGTGGCGATTAAGTATCTTCAGCCGGTAGCCCAGATGGAGAGAAACGGAACTTTGCTGGAGCAGTATGCGCAGCAGCAGAAGGAGCTGGAGGGTATTATTAAAGGGCTTAAGGACAAGAGGTGGTGACCGGTTAGTGGTTGCTAGTTGCTGGTTGTTGGTTGCGAGTCGAGTTGATGATTGATAGTTAGGAATAAGCGGTAACATGGGTGGTGTGCCGAAGGAAGTTGAAGGACTTGTAGAGCGTTTTTCGCAGAACCTCGAATCTTACAAACGGCAGGGATACAACGAGGCACAAGTGAGGAGGGAATTTATAGAGCCATTTTTTGAGCAATTGGGGTGGGATGTTTATAACAAGCAGGGACACGCCGAACCATACAAGGACGTTATACACGAGGATGCAATAAAGGTCGGAGTAGAGACGAAAGCGCCCGATTATTGTTTCCGGATAGGCGGGACGCGAAAGTTTTTCTTAGAGGCGAAGAAGCCGGCGGTGGATATCGGAGGAGATAAAGAGCCCGCATATCAGTTGAGAAGATACGCGTGGAGCGCAAAGTTGCCGTTATCGGTTTTGACGGATTTTGAAGAGTTTGCGGTTTACGACTGCCAAATCAAGCCGAAACATACCGACCGGCCGAGCACGGCGAGAGTGATGCATATCACATACAAGGATTACGTCGGGCGGTGGGGTGAAATCGCACAGATTTTCTCAAAAGAGGCGGTTTTGAAGGGGTCGTTCGACAAGTTCGCAATAAAGGGCAAGGGTAAGAGAGGAACAAGCACGGTAGATAAGGAATTTCTGGAAGAGATAGAGAGCTGGCGCAAAGAGCTTGCGAAATATATAGCTTTACGAAACAGGGAGCTGGGAGCGCCGGAAGCGAACTTTGCGGTTCAGCGAACGATTGACCGAATATTGTTTTTGCGGATGTGCGAGGACCGGGGGATTGAAACCTACGGACAGTTATTGTCATTGAGTAGCGGCAGAGAGATATATCGCCGGCTTGGGGAACTGTTTGAAAAGGCGGACGCGAAGTATAACTCCGGGCTGTTTTATTTTAGGGAGGAGAAGGGTCGAAATGAGCCGCCGGATGAAATGACATTGGGGCTTAATGTTCCCGATGAGCCGGTAGGGTGGATTCTGCATAATTTATATTATCCGCAGAGTCCTTACGAATTTTCGGTTTTGCCTCCGGAGATTTTAGGCAACGTCTATGAGCAGTTTTTAGGTCAGGTTATACGCATCACGCCGGGGCGGATGGTTAAAATCGAAGACAAGCCCGAGGTGAAAAAGGCGGGCGGGGTCTATTATACGCCGGAGTATATCGTTGATTACATCGTAAAGAATACGGTGGGGAAACTCTGCGAGGGAAAGACACTCAAACAAATAAGCAAGCTGCGGATACTTGACCCGGCGTGTGGTTCCGGTTCGTTTCTTTTGGGGGCATATACGTATTTTTTGAATTATCATCGGGACTGGTACTTCAACAACGAGCCGGAAAAATACAAGAAGCAGATTTATCAGGGGAAGGGCGGCAAATGGTATCTGACGATTCCGGAGAAGAAGCGAATATTGCTCAATAATATTTTCGGGGTGGACATCGATTACCAGGCGGTCGAGGTAACAAAGCTAAGTTTGCTCCTGAAAGTACTGGAAGGTGAGAATCAGGAGACGGTTCAGCAGGTTTTCAGGAGTTTTCACGAGCGGGCTTTGCCTGATTTAGGAAACAATATCAAGTGCGGCAATTCACTGATAGGGACGGATTTTTACGAAATACCAGAGGTGGAGAAACTAACAGAGGAGGAGCTAAAACGAATAAATGCCTTTGATTGGGAGAAGGAATTCGAGGGGATTTTATCAGGGAAGAATCCGGGATTCGATACAGTTATTGGAAATCCACCATGGGGCGCATTGTTCACTGAACCTGAATTAGAGTACCTAAGACAAAATAATAGCGAAGTTATTGTACGTATGATCGATTCTTTCATGTATTTTGTTTATCGATGCAGTAAAAAGTTAAAGTCTCAAGGTCTTTTCGGAATGATTTTGCCAGATGTTATTCTCTACCAGACGGATAATCAAAAATTACGAGAGTTCATTTTGGATTACTCCAAGATTCACCATATTCTAAATATGGGTGATGTATTTCATAAGGTTACGCGCCCAGCTTGTATTATAATTTTTGAAAAGGGACAATCAACCCATCAACTGATTGAAACAGCAGATCTTTCAAAGACTCCAAAGACCGACAAAGCTATAGAAATATGGAAGCGAGAGAATTTTGAGAATTTGCCACAATCAAGTATTACTGATATTCCTGGCTTGTTATTTGTGACTTCTAATTTGGGGCACTATTCAATTTGGGCTAAGATAAAAAGTGCTTCTCATCAAAAGCTAAAAGATTTGGTAGACGAAGACGGAATTCAACGGGGTGTAAGTCCTGATCTAAAAGAAGCATTCCTCCTCGATAGTGATACTGCAAAAAAATGGAATTTAGAATCTAGTAAACTCCGTAAAGTCCTGACCGGTGGAAGGCAAGTAAAAAGGTACTTTATTCAATACCCAGATCTTTTGCTTATTTATACCAGTCGCGATGACGATTTCAGCAAGTTACAAAATATTTGTGCTTATATTAACCAGTTTAAAGAACGAATTACATGTAAAGAAGTTAAAGAGAACAAACATTCGCTATACTCTCTTCATCGAGCCCGGAATGAAAGTATCTTTCTGAAAAATCAGAAACTTATCGGAGTAATTACTGAAGATGAAATTGTCCTCGCTTTAGATGAAGAGCTAACATTCACAACCGATGGTCTGTACCTATTTGGTCTTCGCGATATTATTGATGTTAAGTATTTGATGGGCATCCTAAATGCAAAACTCTTTGTATTTATTTACCGTCTTTTAGCTTTGGAATTAGGTCGGACTCTGGCTCAGGTAAAACCAACTGTTTTGGCCCAACTTCCGATTCGCACAATCGATTTTAGCAATTCCGATGATAAACGGCAGCATGATAAGATTGTTTCATTAGTAGAGCGGATGCTGGGATTGAACAAGAAATTAAGAGAGGCGAAGGTTCCGGGGGAAAAGGAAAGATTGCAGAGAGAGATAAATGCAACAGACAAACAAATAGATAACCTCGTTTATAAATTGTATGGTCTGACTGATGAGGAAATCGCGATAGTGGAAGGGATTAAGGATTAGTTTTTGGTGTTGATTTTTTAGTTTTGAGTTAAATTGAGATTGACCGACAAAGGCGGGTAAAATCATGGCTAAACATGACAACAGGGTACCGGATTAAAATGGATTCCCGCTTTTGCGGGAATGACATAATATGGAATGGGAAGATTTGAGTGAGAAAATCCTGGGCCCCAGATAACGTGGGTCCCCGCTAACATCATGCGGGGATCTGCGCTGCGCTACGAGATGCAAAAATATTATGTGTATATATTGGCGAGTAAGAGGAATGGGACGCTGTATGCAGGGATGACGAAAGATATTGCGAAAAGAGTGGTGAGGCATAAAGATGGGAGAGGCAGCAGGTTTGTGCCAAAGTATAATACTCACGGACTGGTTTACTATGAAAAGGTAAATGGTTATCGTGAGGCACGTAAAAGAGAGCGACAATTAAAATGGTGGAAACGGAAATGGAAACTGGCGCTTATAGAACAGTTGAATCCGGAATGGGAAGATTTGAGTGAGGAAATCCTGGGCCCCAGATAACGACATTCTGGGGTCTCCGCTGCGCTACGAGGGGCAGGGGGGCGGATAAGGAATAAACATTATAATGAAGACGAGCGAAGCGACACATAAAAGTCCTGTTTCGGTTAGTGTATTCTTTCCGTGCTATAATGAGCAGGATAACGTCCGGCGGGTGGTGCAGCGGGCAGTAGAAGTTATGGAGGGGATGGGAGCGGATTTCGAGATTATTGTTGTTAACGACGGCAGCAGCGATAAGACGGGCGAGATAGCGGATGAGCTTGCGGCGGCGGACGGCAGAATAAAAGCTGTTCATCATAATCCCAATCTTGGATATGGGGCGGCAGTGCAGTCGGGGTTCAGGGCGGCGACAAAAGAGTTGGTATTCTTCACCGACGGGGACGGGCAATTCGATATCGGGGAGATAAAGCTGCTGCTGGATTTGATTGACAGTAATGATATTGTATGCGGGTATCGGCTGGAGCGCAGAGACCCGGCTCTCAGGAGACTGAACGGGTGGCTCTGGACGAAATTAGTCTGCCTTTTGTTTGGTATGAAAATACGCGATATAGACTGCGGATTCAAGCTGTTTAGAGCGGAGGTTTTCGAGCGAATTAGAATGTCCAGCAGGGGTGCGCTGATAAGCGCTGAGATATTAGCAAGGGCGACGCGGGCCGGCTACAGAATTGCAGAGGTAGGTGTGCACCATTATCCGCGGACGGCAGGCAAACAAACAGGGGCAAATATAAAGGTTATTCTGCGAGCGTTCAAAGAGCTTTTTTCGTTATATAACAGGATACGCAAAGGGCAGTAGATTTTTACCACGAAGGACACCCGCCTTCAGCGAGGTCTCGCCAAGGGCGGACGAAGAAACACGAAGGTAATTATAAATAAAGAAGAAACTGATTCATGAAGTTTTGTGGCTTTCGAGGCGGGTTGTATTATGGGCGGCGACAACGGTAAGGTGAATTTGTTCATTTATGGTTCATTGAAAGACCAGCATATATTCGAGTCGGTGAGCGGATTCGGCTTTACACGGAGAAGCTCGAAGGCGGATGCTCAGACACTGTCTGCGGAGCCGGCGGTTCTGCACGGATATCGCAAGGTCAGCCCGGACAATGTTTATTTCTACGCGGTGAAGTCGTCGAATTCGAGGATAGAGGGAATAGTGGTTCATAACGTTCCGGCAGAGACGATGGCGGAGATAGACAGATACGAGGGCAAGCGATACGAGCGTGAGACGGTTCAGGTGCATACGGCCGGGGGGCTTGTCGAGGCACAGGCGTATTTAGTGAGCCACGAGGTGATGCAGAAGCATTTCGGTGACCGGTTCCGCGTGAATCTGATACACGAGCTTTGGCTTCGCAAGAGAATCGATAAATTCCTGAAGAAGCGGACCCGGCCCGGTGACAAGAGCGTCGATGCGGAACTCGAGCGACTTGCGGAGCGAGAGCTATTGGCGACGACGGAGCGAGATTTGGTTATAACGCATTACGGAGTCGACGCAGTAAGCGACTATTTTCTTGCGCACGAGCTTGAGCGGCCGATGCCGAGCATAAGATATCTTTACAACGACGAGCAGGCGAAGAAATACATCAACAACTACCTTGCGCTTGTCATCAGGCAGGTTCTGCTCAATCAGTTAGATGAAAGGATTCAGGTGAATTTTCGTTTCGAGCTTGAGCACATATTAGCGTCCGACCGTTATTTTAAGCGGTCGATGAGCTTACTTGTCGGGTTGCAGATAATCAACAACAACAGCTCCGCAGTCGAGATGATTGTGAAGCAATGCCTTCGGATTATGCCTTATGAGGAGCACGATTTGATAGACTACGTTAAATATGCGGTTCGTGCGGCACGGAGTCTTTACGACAGCAGGGTGGTGGAGGCGCATTTGAACGCGATACGTGCGAATTTTCATCCGGGTCTCGTGCCGATGGGCTGCGAGATAGAGCTGAGCAACGTCGGAGCGGCGGTTGTGGGGGCGGAGGCGCCGGCGGCGGAGAAAGCCGAGCCGGTGTATGACAGCTTCCGATATTTCTATGATTTTCAGTTGGACGTTTTGTCGTGGAAATTAGGCGGCTACATCGACGACCACAGCGGGTCAGCGGGGAGAGAAAGGCGTCAGGGATTCCTTGAGCTTGCACCGGGGCGGCTGAATCTTGCGATGGAGCTGTCACGGCCGGCGACGGCGTGCCCGTGGCTTATGAGCCAACTGATAAATGAAATCACGACGTTCTACAATGTTCGCCCACACAGCTTGCATTTGTCATTTCAATTGCGCAGGAACCAGATTGACAGTCAGAACGTTCTGCCGCTGGGATTTGTGAAATGCCTGCTGGTTCTGGGTGGCGGCACGGAAGTAAACAAGGTGGGCCGGCTGTGGGTATCACGCATCGGGGAGGACGAAATTACACGACAGGAACATGGAGAGGAACTTGTTTTTGCGAGGCGAAGTGAGCGGCGATGGTACGTTGGGGCGGACGGAGTTGGTGACAGGACGCCCGCGCAGGCCAAGGCGCATATCCAACAGTATAAATTCATTCGGCTGGAACAGCGTGCGAATTATGAGCTGTTGATAATGTGCCTGAAGGGGCTGCAACTGGCGTATAATCCGGGTGATTACCTGACGGCTGAGCAGTTGCGAAGAAGTGTGAAGCTTCACCGGGAATACGAGGAGCTGAAGAGCTGGTCGGAGAATCCTACGGAGATAAGTCCTCGGACGATGGGAAGTTTTGTGGAGGCGGTTCGTGAGGGCCTGATGCAGGAGGCGCATCGCCGGCCGGCACATAAGCCGCACTATATTGAATGGGCGCTTGGCGCTATCGATATGCGGCTGCGGACGTTCAACGAACAATTGGGCGGGGCGTCGGCAAGCTAAGTGGCAAGTTTGGCCTTTAGCCGGTCGACTGCGAATTTTGCGACGGCGTCGTGGTCGAAGGCCATATTGTCGGGCAGGGCGATTATATCAAACCATTGTGCTTCGAGTGCGTCGTCGCCGGCTTTTAAGCGGTCAAGGTCGTGGGTGATAATTCCCATATAGACGATGGTGATTTGTCTGCCTCTGGGGTCGCGGCCCAGGGTGCCGAAGGTATGCATCTGCTCGAGCTTGACGCCTGTGAGGCCGGTTTCTTCGGCAAGCTCCCTGGCGACGGCATCATCAAGCTCCTCGTCAATACCGATGAAACCGCCGGGTATAGCCCATTTGCCCTTGAAGGGCTCGTTTTTTCGTTTGACCAGCAGCAGCTTTGCAGCATCGCCTGCGAGGGCGAAGACAACGGCGTCAACCGTGACCATCGGCCTGGGCCAGTCGTAAACATATTTGCCTTTGTCATTCATATAGTGTTCCATTAGAATATCTCAGCGATGACTGAGATTCAAGTCAGGAAAATACAAAGGGACAGCCGCCGGGGCTTTGGGTTGGTGAACTAATCGATTGCCTAAGGAACTTTGATAGCATAGAATAGCTGAATATGGAAAGGGATTCGATAGAGACGGCGAAAGTGACATTGCGCGACGGGTGGCGTGGCAAGGTGGTGATTCGTGATGCGCAGGGCGAGCGGTTTTCAATCGACCAGTGGCAGACGATATTAGCTGAGCCGGCAAAGCTTGTCGATGCGGCAGAACGAACGATAAAAAGCATCGGCCCCAACAGAGTTGTCGTGAAAGAGCTGGGGACCAAGGACAAGCGTGTGAGGGCGGTTATCAAGCGTCACCATCGCGGCGGGGGAGTGCGGGAGTTTTTCCGGTCGATGGGCCGACCGCGTGCGGTGCGGAATTTTGATATGGCCGTGAAGACAGCGGGGCTTGGTATTTGTGGTGCGGCGGCACTGGCGGCGGTTTATCACAGGGGCGTGATGCTGTGCAGAGAAAGCATTTATATAAGCGAGTATGTTGACGGTCTAAGCTTGTACGGGTTTTTGAAAAATCTGCCTGCGGAGGGAAAGGAGCGTATTGAAATCGCCAGGCGGCTCGCGGAGCGCATAGCGGGCGTATTCGCCGACTTGCACAAGAACGGCCTGTGGCACAGGGACGCCAAGGCGACGAATTTCATCGTTTCACGGCGCAATCCCGGCGACTACGAGGTTGTTCCCGCGGACATGGACGGCATAAAGCCGTATTTTATCAGGTCACAAAAAAAACAAATGCGGGCGCTGTGGCAGCTTGGGGCGTCGGTTATGAATTTGCCGAACATCCGACGGACGGATTATCTACGGCTGTTCAAGGCCTACTGCGAAAAGGCGGGCATACCAAAAGAAAAGCACAGGCAACTTCGTAACCTGCTTGCGAAGAAGACCGTTGAAAAGTACCGTCAAAATGTTCGCAAATGGGAAGTCTGACTTTGGCTGATTGGCCGAAGAAAATTTTGATAATCAAGCCGAGCGCTCTTGGGGATATTGTGCCGGCGGTTCCCGCGATGGTTGCGATGAAGCGATGCTGGCCGGAGGCGAGGATATCGTGGCTTGTCCGGCCGGAGTATGCGGAGCTGCTGCGGGGCCATCCGGCTCTGGATGAGATTATCGAGTTCGACCGGCGTCTATTAGGGAGGAGCTGGTGCAGCCCGAAGGCATTCGGGGAATTGCTGAGGTTGTTTCGTCGTCTGCGTGAGGGGCGATTCGATATCGTTTTTGACTTCCAGGGGCTTTTCAGAACGGGTTTTTTTTCATGGGTGAGTGGGTGCAGGAAGCGATTCGGGATGAGAGGGGCGAGGGAATTTGCAGGCGTGTTTTATACAGAAAGAGTTGCGCAGGATAAATCGTGCATTCACTTGGTTGATTATTATCTGCGGATGGTCGAGGCGGCAGGGGGGAGAGAAAGAAAAGTGGAATTCAATCTGCCGGAGGATAAAGCGGCAGGTGAGAGAGTGAAAACACTTTTGAAAAGTGAGGGGGTTGATAGTGATAATTATATTGTTCTTGTTCCCGGTGCGGCGCGGGCAGAGAAGCGCTGGTCGATTGAGCGGTTTGCAGAATTGGCGGAAAGAATTGCGGCGAAGTATGCCTGGTCGATTGTAGCGACCGGCACACATAGCGAGCAGGAATATGTTGAGCAACTTCGAGTTGGAGGCAAGGCGTCTGTTGTGAATCTTGCCGGCCGGACCTCGGTGAAAGAAGTTGTGGAATTGCTCAGGCGGGCGTCAGTGGTAATTAGCAACGACACCGGGCCGGGGCATATTGCGGCGGCGATGGGCGTGCCGATTGTGATGATATTCGGGCCGACGAACCCGTCGAGGGTGTGTCCTTACGGCAGGCCGGAATGCGTTGCGGCGGTCGAGCCGGACGACAGGGGGATGAAAGCGGACAGTTACGATAAGAAACACGATATAGCAGATATCACAGTCGGACAGGTGTTCGAGAAGGTCCTTCAGCAGGTCAGCAAAAAAGACTCCTGACCCCTTTTTCAAGAAAACGGGCTTTTCAGCACAAAACAAGGGAATCAGAGAAAAAGACTCCTGACCCCTTTTATATTTGGTCTGCCGCGTGGCTTGAGGGTAGAGAATAATTGAAGGTTTTGTGCGGTTTTTTGGACCCAGTCGTCCCGGCCAAGCGGTGTTCCCCGGCAAATACAATGTTCGATTTTCTTCAGGTCTCGTTCTCCGGGCAGGATATCGACCAAGCCAAACCAGTCATCCGGCAATTCAACAGGGCCGGCGGAAATCGTTATGCCGCCTTTGGCAATTCCTTTTCTGATTGCAAGACTGCTCCAAGTCCAATCCAGGGAACTTTTGACGAGCCCGGCCCGCAATGGATTGCTCTCGATGTAGCGTAAGGTGGTGAGATAGTAGGATTCATTTTGGACCGGGAAGCTTTTGAACCTGCCCTGGTAAAGATGTCCCGTGCCGGACGTGTTGTGAATTGAGTGCCATCGCTGGCTGTGCGTCATAGTAATCCAGTGTATAAATGTTGAGAGGTCGCCGTCGTTATAAGGCCAAAGCAGCAGATGCCAGTGATTGGACATAATGCAATACGCCGTCAAGCGCATAGGAATCTTTTTAAGGCCTTCGGCAAGGATTTTTTCGAAGACATTAAAATCGGAATATCCCTGGAAAATGGCTTGTTTGCCATTGGCGCGATTCAAGACATGATAAACAATACCTCCCGGTGATTGTCTTCTGGTCCTTGGCATAGTGAAATACTACTTAGTTGCCTTATTCATGTCAAATTTCAAAAAAAGACTCCTGACCCCTTTTTTAAGAAAACGGCCCTTTTGACATAAAACAAGGGTATTGGACAAAAAGACTCCTGACCCCTTTTTTATTATAGTGTTGCGGCGCAGCGGTGGCAGAGGT
>Ga0315537_1000018_pt1 | contig 95025 bp, 83 predicted proteins | sample SalMarSW160270MG_FD_203091 | JGI IMG/M metagenome (GOLD analysis project Ga0315537, IMG submission 203091) | Salt marsh sediment microbial communities from the Plum Island Ecosystem LTER, Massachusetts, United States - Salt Marsh Sediment SW1602-70 ... | reverse complement strand
TCGAGCTTGACTCGAGCTTTGTTATCTACGATGAAGAAGACCAGCTAAGCCTGACAAAACAAGCTCTGGAAGAACTGAATCTCGACCCCAAGCAATATGCTCCTCGGGCTCTTCACTCAGCCATCAGTGCTGCTAAGAGCCGTCTTATCGGCCCTAAGGACTATGCCCAGCGGATTAGCAGCTACTTTGAAGAGATAGTTCACAGGATTTATCAACGCTATCAGCAATTGCTCAGCCAGGGTCGGGCGGTGGATTTCGACGACCTTTTGATGAAGACGGTACAGTTGTTCCAGGACCATCCTCAAATCCTTAACCGATACCAGTCGAGGTATGTTCATATTCTGGTTGACGAATTTCAGGACACCAACATCGTCCAGTATATGTTGATGAAGCATCTGGCAGGAAAATACCGGAATCTGTGCGTGGTCGGCGACCCCGACCAATCTATTTATTCCTGGAGATTTGCTGATTTGCGTAACATCCTGAGCTTTGAGGAGGATTACCCCGAAGCCAAGGTAGTGTTTCTGGAGCAAAACTACCGCTCAACCAAAACTATTTTAGAGGTCGCCTCAGGCATCATCTCAGCAAATGTCCAGCGCAAGCCCAAAAAGCTATGGACGGAAAACGAAGACGGAGCTTCGGTAACCGTTATCGAAAGTTATAATGCCGAGGAAGAAGCTCAATCTGTGGTCAACGAGATCGAAAAGCTGACTGGCCAGGAACAAATATCCCTCAAAGATTGCGCCGTCATGTATAGGGTCAATGCTCAATCACGGGCATTGGAAGAAACTTTCCTCAGGTATGGTGTACCTTATAGACTTGTCGGTGGCACGCGCTTCTACCAACGGAGAGAGGTTAAGGATATAATTGCCTACCTCAGGCTCATTCACAACCCCCAGGACAATGTTAGCCTTGTCCGGATAATAAACGTCCCTGTAAGGGGCATCGGGCAGCGTACCCTCAGCCAGCTTCAATCCTGGGCAAAAGCTCATGATTCCTCCCTTTTCGAAGCTTCGAAACAGGTGAGTCATCCCGATTCTATCGGGACGAAGCAATCTCTTCCTCAGCGCATTATTCAAGCCCTGGCCGGATTTGATGCTGTTATGACTGAGCTCATTGCCCAAAGCCATGAGCTAAGTCTTTCCGGTCTACTGGATAAGATATTGGAGCACACCAGATATAGAGAATATCTTTTGAGCAAGGAAGATGGCGAAGATAGATGGGAGAACGTAATGGAGCTGAAAAACGTCGCCAGCGAATATGATGAGCTCGACCCCGAAGAGGCTTTAGCCGCATTTTTGGAAAAAGTAAGCCTGGTATCGGACATAGATGAACTGGATGGAAAGGCTGACGCTGTGACACTGATTACCTTGCACCAAGCTAAAGGATTGGAATTTCCTGCGGTTTTCATTGTCGGCCTGGAGGAAGGGATTCTCCCACACAGGAGATCTTTCGACGACCCGGGGGAGATGGAAGAAGAGCGCCGCCTTTGCTACGTGGGAATAACCAGAGCCAAGAAGCGACTCTACCTTTTACGCAGTTACCGTCGAAGTTTATTCGGCGGCAGCACGGCAAACCCTCCATCCCGATTTCTCCAGGATATCGCACCCCACCTGATAAGCCCGAGAGGACTATGGGAGGAGAGCCCGACTCCTGTAGCTAGCCCCGATTTTAATCGAGACTCCCAGCCTGTACCTCAGCCTTCTAGCACTCTAGCTCTAAAAGTCGGTGACCATGTCCGCCACAGCAAATTTGGCCCCGGCATAGTGATGAATTGTCTTCCTACAAGGGAGGACCAGGAACTGACCGTAGCCTTTGAAGAGGCAGGGGTTAAGAAGCTCCTGGCCAGCCTGGCACCCCTGGAAAAAATCGAGGAAGATTTCGATTTTTCCGCATAAACCATTGACAAAATACACGATAACGTGTAATATGGAATGTAATGCCGATTAAGGTTTTAGAGTCGGAGGTTGTCGCCAAGATCGCTGCCGGGGAGGTGGTCGAGAGGCCGGCCTCGGCGGTCAAGGAGTTGATAGAGAATTCCCTCGATGCTGGGGCCACTCAGATTGCCGTAGAGGCCCAGGGTGGTGGAGTAGAGCTGATTAAAGTGAGCGATAACGGAGAGGGCATTCCGGCATCTGAGCTAGAGCTTGCCTTTCACAGGTACGCCACGAGCAAGATCGGCGATTTAAGCGATCTGGAGAAAATCTCCAGCCTCGGCTTTCGGGGCGAAGCTCTGCCCAGCATCGCCGCCGTTGCCGAAGTAGAAATCCTCACCCAAACACCTTCGGAGACTATTGGCAGCTACCTGCATTTGAGAAAAGGCGAGGTAGTTGGTAAGGAAAGCCGAGCCAGGCCCCAGGGCACCACCGTAACCGTGCGTCGATTGTTTCGCTATTTTCCCGCGCGACTCAAGTTTCTCAAATCGGTAAATACCGAAAATAGCCACATCGCCAATTTGGTAAGCCAGTACGCCCTGGCTTTTCCCGAGGTTAAGTTCAGCCTGGTTCTTGATAAACGTCCCAGCCTGCGAACTACGGGCAATGGCGACCTGCGCGAGGTGATAAGTGAGATATACGGTTCCGAGATAGCTCAAAGGATGCTGAAGGTGGAACGAAAGGACGGCCTGGCTGAAGTCGGCGGCTTAACAAGCCCGCCTTCCCTAGCCCGTTCCAACCGCAACTATCTCAGCTTCTTCGTCAACCGAAGGTGGGTACGCAGTCCCTTACTAGCTCGGGCGACCGAGGAAGCCTACCGTGGCCTACTTATGGATGGCCAGCATCCCGTCACGGTAATCGATATCTCACTGCCGGCTCAAGAGCTTGATGTCAACATCCATCCTGCCAAAGCCCAAATAAAGTTTTGCCATGAGCAAACGGTCTTCGGCAGTGTACAGAGGGCCATAGAGGAGGTATTAGCCAGGACGCCTATAGCCAGCTCGAAGACCGTGCCCTTCTCAGTCAGCCCAGCACTCAGTTCCCTGAGTGCTGGGTGGCAGAGCCCCCGCATGATAATGGATAACGAGCCGACGTTTGTTGTCGCACAGCTGCCGACCATGGAATTACCGGTTTTGAGGGTACTGGGGCAGATAGCCAACACCTATATTACCGCCGAGGGCCCCGATGGACTCTATCTCATCGACCAGCACGCTGCTCATGAGCGCATTCTTTATGACCGAATTTCAGCGCAGTGGGCCCAAAAGGAAGTCGAAGTCCAGGGCTTACTCCAGCCGATAACCATAGAGCTTAGTCCCAGGGAGGAAGAGACTCTGAGAGCTAGTAAAGAGTTTCTGGCTGAATTTGGCTTCACCATTGAGCATTTCGGAAATAGAAGCTATATGATACGCGCCATACCGGCACTAATGGCCAGGGCGAATATTATTGAGATAATAACTGCGCTGCTTGATAATCTTGCCAGCAAAGAACCCAATCCCTGGGAAGAAAAGGTAGCCCAATCTCTGGCTTGCCACGGTGCTATCAGGGCGGGACAGCAGCTAAGCAATGAGGAGATGCGGGAGCTAATAAAGCAGCTAGAGCAAACCAAGCAGCCGCGCGCCTGTCCCCACGGCCGGCCAACAATGATTCATTTAAGTTCTCATCAACTAGAGAAGGAATTTGGCAGGATAAGCTAGCCCCCGTCCAAGGAATCAAATGGCAGCGGTCATCTTTCTTGCTTCCCAAGGTCGGCTGGCAAAACATCCTCGGGCAAAGAGGCCATAACTTGAGCTACCGCCTCAGTCCCCATGGCTGCAGCAGCTTCCAAGGCCCCCTGGGCAACATAAGCCGCAGCTTCCTTTTCACTGAGGCCAGCTTGTTCCGCCACTTCCCTGGCTGCCTCTACCGCTTGAACAGCAGCCTTGGCAAGGTCAGCTCCAGTCTCTCCCGCTCCTTGTACCACCCCATAGCCAGCACCGCGGAGGATGTCTCGAGGGTTCATCCGGGCTCGCCCGAAAGTACTTGCGATGCCCAGCACAGCCGAACGAGCTAACTGGGCTACATCTAAATCCGTATTTTCCTTTGCATGCATGGTTCCCCGCGCTGTCTGTCGAACTACTTCGCTACCATGAGTTTTCATATCCTTTGCCGTCCCCCAAACGCTGGTCAAGGTCTTCTCCAGAGCCCTGGCTATTCTCTTTACTCTCTTCTGGCCTCGCATTACTGCTGCTGTGGTGGTTCTGGCCATATCGGCAATCTGATATGCTGTCACGCCCAAAGCCACATCCAACCCGGGAACGTGTACATGCCTGAGAATGCTATAGGGGAACTGGCTTAAAAAGTTCAGACCTGGAACCGAGCTCATAGGACGTACTGCATGCCGCATCGGGGCAAACAGCGTGTCCAGAACTACCTCACGACCCGCCTCGCCTTCTTCTCGGAAGGCAACCAGGGCGCTCAGGGTGAAAAGGCCCAGGATGAAGGTTATGCAGAACAGGAAATCAAAACCAATAATGCTGAAAACCGGGAGCTGGATGGAATGAATCGGATCGGTCCATGTAAAGATGAGGCCGAGCTGGCGGGCAGTAAAGAAGTCAGCAAGGTAGCCACCAAGCAGAGGTCCCAGCCCCATGCCCAAACTGGTAGCCAGACCAGCCGCTGCCAGATACGCCGTAGCCTGTCCCTTAGGAGCCAGTTTCAATCCGATGGTGCCGGTAGCAAGGGTTACCCCTGCCGATGCGATGCCGGCGAGAATGTGGAGGACCACCAGCAAAGGAATGGTAAGAGAGTAGCGCTCTGGCATGGTGGTGAAAGTCCACCCCAAAACTACTAACAGATACAAGGAAACGGATACAGATAGGATCGCCTTGAAGCCAAACCTGTCAGCTAGGCGACCCCAGAGGCGAAGGAACAGGATGTTGAATGCCTGACTTAAGATACTGAAACCAATTACTGCCGAAAGAGGCAGGCCCAAACGCAGCAGCATGTAAACGGCGAAGAAAGGAATGGACATGTTCAGAGCCAATCCCCACAGGAGCAAAAATGACAAGAGATGCCGGTAATTACCATCGCGGAAAGGAGTAGATATTGTGGAGAAAAGCGATGGTTGAGGTCCGACTGACGGCTGCATTAGGGGCTCCGGTATCAGACTCATGAATAAAGGGCTGGCTAGTCCCAGAAAAACAGCGCCAAAGAGCAAAGGGAAGACGTAACCCAGGACCTCATTTCCAGCAGGGGCATGGCCTTCCCAGTAGGTTACGAAAAAGGAGGCTGCCAGGCCAAATGTCATGGCTGCCAGGTTAGCCCACATTTGACGACGGGCGAAGAAACTCCCCAGAACTTGCTGGGGAACCAGGTCTCTAAGCCAACTGTTCCAGGAACAACTGGTGACTGAGGCAAACACGCCACGAATACCAATTGTCACCAGCAACAGAGCTACAGCGCTGCTGCTGGGTACGTCCAGGAACAAGGGAATCAATGCTATAAGCACCCATGATAACTGTGCCGGAATCCAGGCGGCTAATGTGATGATTTTGCGCCGCCGGAATCGCTCAACCAGGGGGATGACGAATATCTGGAGTGGCTGGGTTAGAAAAGGAAGGGCTGCCAGGATACCAATCTGGAAGTTGTTGCAGCCCAGTACCAGGGCATAGGCCGCCAGAAAGCCACTGGTGGTGATGCTGAAGAAACCCATGGAAGCGGTTCCTTCCCAGGTCAACCAGCGTAGTCCACCGGCTATATCCTGGTCGGATATGGTGGGCTTGGGGGTAAATCTTTCTCTGAGTCCCATCTTGGGCCAATATAATTTTCAAGGATTAACTATGCTTCGGTATGAACCCTGGTGTCAGTTCCATGATGTCGCACTTCCCACCTGGTTCATTCCTAATAACTCAGAATAATACCAAGTTAGGTGGCATTTGACACGCTTTCTGAGAACAAAAAAGGGGAAAATAAGAGCTCATGTCATTGGGGTTTTTCGTCGTACTATTGCCAGTCTGCTGATTCGTATCGGTACTTACTTAGGTCTGACTTTTTTTCCAATGTAGTATCAAAATGCTTTTTCGGTATTCCTTCCTAGCAAGTTTAATATTCCAAGATTTGTTTCACAGATTTTCTATTTGCGTAAACCAGAAGCCGGTCTCCTACCATGATTTCCTCCTCCCTATCCGGCCTAGTTAGGTAAGTATCGGCCCTGTCTATACCAAGGATTTCTAGGTCCCCTTCCGCGGTGATATCAGCCACAGACTGGCCAATGCTCTTCGAGCCTCTTTTTATCGTGACAAGACTAATAGCCCAGTCCTTCTCCATACGGAATATTTCCTCAACCGCTGGAGCTTCCCTAAGAATTCGGTTCATAAGTGGCCTTTGCAGCCAGGTAGGAATCCGACGGCCAACATTGCTTCTTACAATTAGTTGATAGAGGCCGAATATACCTCCAATTATTATGGCCAGGCGAATGAAAAACCACGTGTAACCGCTCACCTGGGTGAAAGATGCCACTAAAGTGGCAATTACAGTGACCGTGCCGGCGTTTCCCAGTATAATGAGAATGGTCACGATTCTGCGCCTGGTTCTGTTTCCCACCACCCGTTCAGCTTCTCTCGTCGTGAAGCCCGTTCCCGAGAAAGCGGATAACGCCTGAAATCTAGCTACATCAGGTTCTATCCCGGTTAACTGGAGGGCAAAGCCTCCAATCCGGACGACGATGAAAGAAACTAGAATAGCTATCAACAAAATGCCTACATAAGCCATACTCAACACCTCCAACTTACGTTCTTCTGAACCATGAATGGCACTGCCTGTGTAGAAGGTTGCGGGTGCCCAATCGCTTCGCCTTTCAGTTCAGATACCAGAGACATGTTCTTCATTCAGTAACTTTAGAGCCACCTCCTCCTCCTGAAATAGACTACCAGAGAAATACCTATTACTGCCATTACAATCAAGATGGTAAAGTACCCATACCTCCACTCTAGCTCCGGCATATTTGCGAAGTTCATGCCGTAAATGCCGGTGATGAAGGTCAGCGGAATAAAGATAGTGGCTATGATTGTTAGCACTTTCATCACCTCATTCATGCGGTTGGACACTGAAGAAAGATAAGTGCTCAGTACACTCTCAGCCATATCTCTGAGACCAAGAGTAAGCATCTCAATCCGCACCAAATGGTCATAAATGTTGCGGTAATATATTTGAGCTCGCTCGCTTATCAGGGCATATTCGCCGCGGCTGAGCCCGTTCATTATTTCCCGCTGAGGCAATATGACCCGCGTCAACGCCAGTATGCTGCGTTTAAGCTGCATAATCGACATCAATGTTTCTCTCTTCGGCTCGTGAAGTGCCTCGGCCTCGAGTTGATCATTCTTCTCATCTATCTCCTCGATAGTAGGCATGATATTGTCCACCAGGGTATTGATAAGGTCGTGAGCCAAGAAATCGACTCCCCTGCGCATAAGACGTTCATCTTTTTGAACGCGATCCAACATAGATGAAACCGACCTCATGGGTACATCATGACTGGTGACCACGTAGTTTTTTCCCAGAAAGAGAGCGAGTTCCGTGGTCTCCACTACCTCAGACTCGATGTGGTAATTGATGCCATGAACGATAACAAATAAGTAGTCATCAAAGTCATCTATCTTGGGTGGATGTATATTCTTGCTAATACAGTCTGCCACTGCCAGAGGATGAAAACGGAATACATTCGATAGTAGCTCGGCATCCCCATCCGTCACATCCTCTATATCAACCCAGAGCAGCCCCTCCCCCGTTGCCAGAAAGCCCTTGATTTGTTCTATGCCTAGCTGGTCCAGGAGTTCCCCATCCGGTGACAGATAGAAAGCACACTTTATCATCGTCGCCTCCTTAACCTTCGCAAAAGTTGCTCAATAGTAAATACTACCAGGAAGAAATCTTGGGAAGCTCCTTTTCAGTCAACATTAGTTTGCTATACATTTTAGCCTTCGAAGAATGTACTTATTCATAATATAGCACAAGCCATATCCTGTTATAATATTTACCTAGCTTTGCCAAAGTATTATCTATCAATAACTCCGATACCAGCCTTCAGCCACCGGGGCGAATTTGCCGTTTTCAGCCCCCAGCCTGGAATACCAGGGCTTACCGTAGATATCAGATATTTCAGCTAGTTCCTTCAACCTTGGAGCAGCCGTATTCTGGAAAAACTTCATCCTCTCATCCCGGGAACGAATTTGGGCACCCTCCTGCCACAGGGCACGCCCTGCCAAGAAACCAGAGGCTCCCGCCTTACAGGCTATCTTCACCTGCTTCCTGAACGACTCAAAGTCAACGCCGGCACTGAGCAGCACCCAGGGTAGCCGGGATGCCTGATTTAACTCCCTACACAAACCCAGCAGCTTTCCCTCATCTTGTTCAAACTTAATATCGGCCGGGAATTCTGCTTTCAACACGTCAATGGGCAAGGCAGTAATCCTCTGAGCAGTTTCGATTACCAGTCCAGGCTTTATCTCGGCAAACTTCTTCGAGGATGCCCCGGCTTTTTCGATAGGATAGCTTACCGGTTCGACCAGAAAGGCTATATCTTCTTCAAGACACTGGTCGGCTAGCCTTGCCACCAAATCAAGCTGTTTTGAGGCGATATCCTTCAGGTCGGGCCTGAAGTAGATTAAAAGCTTGACCGCTGAAGCTCCCATTTTCTTCACCTTTTTTACGCTCCAGCCGGGCAGAAGCTCAGTAATTCTAGCCGTACTGTCTCCGGTATAGCCGGTCTTTTCCATGCCGACAAGAAGCCCCTTAGGCCCGGGCAAGAGACCCGCAGCTATAGCCTGACCAGCTCCGTATTCCGGGTCGAGCAATATGGCACTGGCAAAAGGCGCTACCGCTTGACAGAGGTCGAGCTTAAAATCGACTATATCCTGGTAACTCACCGCATCAGGGTTTTTCTCGTTCAGGGCTCGCTTAAGTGCTCCCCTGTGGTCAATGGCACACATTGTCATCATGCCCCTGGAATCAGTCAATTGCTGGAGTCCTCTTAGCTTGCCGATAGATATGTTCATTGCATCACCTCATAGCGGACCATGTCCTTTCTTTTACTAACAAAGTAAGGACTTGCTTCTATCTTACATAAATTATCCCGGCAGGTATATTCGTAGCCTCACTCCCAAGCTTGGCAAGAATGGTCAGCTAAGATTATATTCATCTTCTACCAACTTGCACACCATATCCCAATGTCAATAACGGGTTTTGTTACAGTTTATATTATATTGTATACTGGGGCAGGTAATAAAAAAAGACGCTAAGTCCCTCGTGAACAATCAAAGGCAGGTTAAAGAAATTAGCTGTACTCTATAGACGGTAATTACGGCTTGATGGTTTTATTAAGAAAGTAAGCCAGCTTGACATAATAGTTAGTGATAATGTGCCTTTGGTAGAAGCCAGTATTCTGTCAAATCGAGTCATTGATTATTACAGTCGTTGATAGTATACTGTCGTTATACACGCAGGTGGAGGTGTTCCATGAAATTATCCTGTCATCAAGAAAACCTAAATAGGGGGCTAAGCATCGTAGGAAGGGCTGTAGCCACCAGGTCAACTTTACCTATCACCCAGAATATCCTTTTATCCGCTGAGAAATCGCGTCTCAAATTAGCAGCTACCAATCTGGAAATGGCTACCACATGCTGGATTGGTGCTGAAGTGAAAAAAGAGGGAGAGATAACTGTTCCTGCTCGCTTGCTCATCGACTTCGTTAATTCCTTGCCCAACGATTTAATTGAAATCAATCTTCCCGCTAACAGTCGCGTCGTGGAGCTTAAGAGCGGCCATTTTCAAGCCCATATTCACGGCATCGATGCCGCGGATTTCCCGCCTATCCCTCAGATAAATGATGGCGTAACTACCACCATTGAGGCAGCTAGCCTCAGGGAAGGAATTGCACAGGTCGCCTTCGCTGCTGCCACTGAAGAATCCCGCCCGGTATTAACCGGAATTAACACTGAGTTCGACGGCGAGCAGCTCAACCTGGTGGCTGCCGACGGCTTCAGGCTAGCTGTCCATAAGACAACCCTCGGCTCGCCAGTCACCGAGAAAACTACGGTTATCGTCCCAGCGAGAACCTTAAACGAACTGAATCGCCTTCTTAGTGAGCAGGAAGAATCCGTAGAAATCACCGTAAACGAAAAAAAGAGCCAGGTTCTCTTCCGCCTCAAGGATGCTGAGCTGGTTTCTCAGCTTATTCAAGGTTCATTCCCCAATTACTCCCAGGTTATTCCTCAAAGCTATACCACGCGAGCTGTACTGGACATCAATGAATTTCTACGGGTTACTAAAATGTCCTCCATATTTGCTCGCGATGCCAGTGGCATAGTTCGCCTGGTCGTTACGCCGGGTAGTGAACTTGCTCCGGGAAAGGTAACCGTTTCTGCTCAGGCTGAAGAGGTTGGAGACAATGTTGGTGAAATCGACGCTCTCACCGACGGAGAAGAGGCGAAGATCGCCTTCAATGTAAAATATCTTTCCGATGTCCTGTCTGTCCTTCCCCAAGCCCAGGTCGCTCTGGAGCTCACCACCCCCTCGAGCCCGGGAACTATCCGCCCTATAGGCGTGGACAACTATGTTCACGTAGTCATGCCCATGTTTGTGCAATGGTAACTTGTTTGGTGTTCGACCGGGAACTTAAGTTTCAAGAGCGCTTAAGCTAAGGCAAGCCCACAAATACTATCACCAAGCCTACCACTATCATTATCACACCAAAGGCTAATAAACCAATCAATAACTTATTATTCATACGTAGAATCCTTCCAATTAGGTGGCTCGTATAATACTAGAACGCCAAACAAAAGGAAAGGCTTGACGCTATATTCAATAGCTAAGTATCAAGCACGCAGTACTGTTACATTTATCTCTCTTTCATCACTGATAATAATAGTGATTTGGGGGAATGTTGAACATTATTCCGCGATAGGGAGAGTGAACGAAAAACGGCTTCCCTTTCCCAGCTCGCTCTGGACTGTGATTTGTCCGCCATGGGCTTCCACCAGCCGCCTGGCAATAGTAAGACCCAGGCCACTGCCTCCGGTAGCTCTGGCGCGGGACCTGTCTACTCTATAGAAGCGCTCGAAGATATTAGGCAAATCCTCAGCAGGAATGCCTTCGCCAGTATCCGATACACTAATCTCTACCCAGTCACCTTGTTTTGCAGCAGCCACAGTGATAGTGCCTCCCTTACGGGTATGAGCCACCGCATTTTCCAGAAGGTTATGCAGCACCTGGTTGACCCGGTGCCGGTCAATGTTAACCAGTGGCAGATTATCAGGCAGGTCAAGTGACAGCGATATCTCCTTTGCTGCTACCTTGTGCTGCCAGGAAGTTACTGCCTGCTTAACTAAGTTGGCGATGTCTTCCACCTGATAAACCAGTTTCAGTTTGCCGGCTTCGGCGAGACTTAGCTCCTGGAGTTCATCAACCAGCCGTGAAAGCAGAGCTGTCTCTTCATTGAGGGAGCGGATAGTAGCGGCATTTGGCTTCATCACCCGATCGTGAATTGCCTCCAGGTAGCCTCGAATATTGGAAAGGGGGGTTCTCAGTTCGTGAGCAACGTCAGCAACCAGATTCCGTCGTAATTGCTCAGCGCGCTCCAAATCGGCGGCCATAGAGTTAAAGGCTTGAGACAATTCCCCAACTTCACCTTTACCCTTGAATTGAACCCTCTGTGACAGCTCTCCCCGTCCCAATCGCCTGGCAGCATTGGCAAGGACACCGATGGGTGACGACATTCTCCGAGACAAGAGAAAAGTTAATAGCAAAGCGATGACAATTGCCACCGAGCCTCCCAAGAGAAGGGAGCGATTTATTGACTCGGAGAGTCTTCGAAATGGAGCAACAAATGGTTCTGCCTCCGGGTTAGAGATAATGTAAACTTTCCCCAAAAGCTCCGTGCTCCAGGGCATCGTGAGATTATTGCTTGGTGAGTCAGGATCATAATATTCCCCTAAAAGTTCCCCTTGTGAATCAGCTATGACTGTGCCGTTGGCAGCGGTCAATATAATATGTGTCCCGGCGATACCCGACGCATCTTCAACTACGGACTGGACGTCCTCCCATTGGTGCCTAAAATAATTGGCATATAGCAAAGATATTATTTGATCGGTACGTTCGGTACGATATTGCTCACCTATTCCCTCATAATATTCCACTTCGACAGCGATGCGTTGACTGACCAAGAAATATATGGCACCAACGGTCACCACTATTATCACGGCGAAAGTTATCGAGAGACGAAACCACAACCTATGTATCACTGTTCCCCTCCGACAAACTTATAGCCGATTCCATACACTGTCTTTATATATCTGGGGTGGCTGGGGTCCGGCTCCAGCTTTCGGCGTAGGTTTAGGATGTGAACGTCAATGGTGCGGTCGAAACCTTCAAAATCATAGCCCAAGGACTCTTCAATAAGCCTTGCCCGGCTAAAGGCTCTACCCTGCTCCTTGGCGAGAACTCCTAGTAACTTAAATTCAACACTGGTCAAATTCAGTGGTCTGCCGGAAAACCACGCCTCGTGTTTCGTAAAATTCATACTAAGTTCACCATGCTTAATCTCTTCGGGGCCACGCTCTCCGGGAAGACGTCTTAGCACTGCCCATATTCGAGCCACTAGCACCTTAGGGCTAAAAGGCTTGGTCACATAGTCGTCGGCCCCTAAACCCAGGCCTGTTAGCTTATCCTGGTCAGTAGTCTTGGCAGTAAGCATAATGATTGGCACGTCGGATTCATGTCTCAAGATACGACAGACCTCAAGTCCATCGATGTCTGGCAGCATAAGGTCAAGAACAATAAGGTCTGGGCAGCTTTCTCGAACCAGGCGCAGGGCTTCAATACCATCATATGCAGTTAGAGCCTGATAACCGTCCCGTTCTAAGTAGAGCTTGACCAACTCCACGGTCTTCACATCGTCATCAACTACTAAAATCTTTTTGCCTGCCATCCCTAATCTCCTGGCGATGCTTCCCGCATCCCTAATTTTATAACAGAAATGTTAAGAAATTAATATTAAGGACTTCTTTTACCCAGACTTTTCTTAACAAATTGTACGAACTACAGCCTGGAGTGAGCCGATGCAATCCTTGTTGAACAATAAGCCATATGTTGTTGCCACCCCGGCGTTCTTAGCTTGACACCGGGCAATTTAGAGTGCTAAGATTCCACTTTCTGTATGGGGGTGAGAAAATTTACGCTATTATTGAAATAGGTGGCAAGCAGTACAAGGTAGCCCCAAAGCAAACAGTAGAAGTTGAGCGTTTAGATGTCCCTGAAGGCGACAAAGTTGAGCTCGATAAAGTATTATTTATTGGGGAAGACAAAAAATCCCTTGTAGGAAGTCCTATTATTAAGGGGGCTAAGGTTGTGGCTACTTCTTTGGGAGAAGCTAAGGGAGAAAAGGTTATCGTATTTAGATATAAGTCCAAAGTTCGCTACCGAAGCAAGAGGGGACACCGCCAGACTTATACTAAAATATTAGTAAACGAAATTGTTAAGGGTAAAGGAAAATAGGCATGGCACATAAAAAGGGCGGCGGAAGCACAAGTTATGGACGGGATAGTCAAGCTAAGCGCTTGGGAGTGAAGAGGTATGGGGGGGAACAGGTGCGCGCTGGAACTATCTTGGTTCGGCAACGCGGGACTCGTATATTGCCGGGAAACAATGTTGGCCTGGGGAGAGATTATACCCTCTTTGCCTTAATAGATGGCTATGTTAAATATGAGCCGGCAACCAGATACAAAAAGAAGGTGAGCATTTACAAATGAAGGAGAAAATCCATCCTAAGTATTATGATAATGCTAAAGTGACTTGCCTTTGTGGTAATACCTTCACCATTGGTTCAACTATGCCAGAAATCAGGGTAGAAGTATGTAGTAAATGTCACCCCTTTTATACGGGTGAACAAAGGATAGTCGACTCCATGGGTAGGGTGGAGCGCTTTAAGAAGCGATACAAGATGAAATGATGGAATACATTCAACTCTCTATCTCTGTATGTCAGGTTGGAGGCTCAGGGGCCGGTTATTTCTTGTTGTGACAGCGGCTGTTTGACCGCGGCAGTATTTACTTTTAAGCTTACCTCGGGAAATTAAGAATTCACTCATCGCCGCTTACTTTGGGAGCTAAACTTTATATTTTCAGCCATTTCTATCATAATAATATTAAGGATTTTTTATAGTGAGACAAGATTGCAACCTTAACTTTAGTCGGCTGGGGAGGTTGAGGCGCTAATGGCAAAACCTTTTCATTACGGTGGCCAGGCAGTTATGGAGGGGGTGATGATACGGGGGAAGGAGGGCGTGGCTATATCTGTACGTCAGCCCAATGGCGAATTAAACACAGTGAGGCAGCCCCTGGCCAGCATATACAAAGGGCGTCTCAGAGAAATGCCTTTGATAAGAGGAATCATCGCTCTTGTTGAGACCCTGGTTCTGGGTACGCGAGCATTACTTCACTCTGCTCAGGTTGCTGCAGCAGAGGAAGGAGAAGAGAAAATACCTACGGCGCTTTTATGGGGAACCGTAGCCGCGAGTCTCGCTTTGGGTGTAGCTCTCTTTGTTATGGTTCCGCTCTTCGTCACTCGTTACCTTATTGACCCTTACATCAATTCTGCCTTATTGAGCAATGTCTTTGAGGGACTTATCCGTATTGGCATTTTCATTGCTTATCTCAGCTTGGTAAGTTTAATGCCTGATATTAAGAGAGTCTTTGCTTACCACGGGGCCGAGCACAAAGTAGTGAATGCCTATGAAGCAGGCGTTCCTTTGGATGTGGAGTCGGTTAAGAATTATTCTACTGCCCATGCTCGCTGCGGCACCGCCTTTTTATTTATCGTTTTAATCGTAGCTATCTTTGTCTTCGCCCTGGTTGGTCAGCCAACCCTATGGATACGCATACTGTCTCGCATAGCCCTAATCCCGGTTATTGCGGTTATTAGCTATGAAATTATGAAATTTGGGGCAGCTCACATCAATAACAAGATAGTACGAGTTCTTCTGGCCCCGGGGCTGATGTTGCAATCTATGACCACCAGGGAACCTGATGATAGTCAAATAGAGGCTGCTATATCGGCGCTAAATGAGGTCATAGAGATTGACGGGGCTGCTGATTCTAGCTACAGTACGTAATGGGTGGATGAAGGGGTTGCAGGTTTATGCTGTATCTTCGCTCTCCAATTGCTGGAAGAAGCAAGTCCGATTGCCGGTGTGACATACTGGACCCGTAGGCTCAGCCTTTATAAGTAAAGTATCGCTGTCGCAGTCCTTGATGATGGACTTTAACCTGAGGAAATTGCCCGAGGTTTCTCCCTTGTGCCACAGTTCCTGCCGGCTGCGGCTGTAGAACCAGACATCTCCGCTGGTTAGTGTGCGCTTGAGCGACTCTTTGTTCATATAGCCCAGCATAAGGACTTCATCATTCCTGGCATCCTGGATAATAGCTGGAATCAAGCCTTTATCATTAAACTTTAACATTTGCCTCCTAGGCTAACCCCAAAAAGGCTTATGACTTTTTTGGGGCCCCGATAAATTTGATTTAAATATTAACTGGCCATCCGAGGAAATCGCAAGATCTTCTTAGTTGGTTTAAGTTCCGAAATTGATTATAGCTTCCCCCAAATCAATATCCCCGGTATAAAGAGCTTTACCTATAATTGCTCCTTCCACGCCGAGCTCCTTAAGCTTCCGTAAATGCTCCAGTTTGGAAACCCCCCCGGCCACGATGACGGGAACATTTGATTCAGTAAGCAATCTATCTATCATGTCAAAGTTAGGCTCGGTGAGGGTGCCATCCTTTTTTATATCTGTATAAATGAAGCGCCTCACTCCAGCATTGAGCATCTCTCGGCTTAACTGGAGAACCTCAAAAACCGTATCTTTCTGCCAGCCGTGAATGGCTATCTTGCCATCTCGGGCATCGAGGCTGACTGCGATAGACTCGCCAAATTGATGGCATAGCTTTTTTACCAGTTCTCTGTTTTCTATCGCCGCGGTCCCCAGAATTATCCGGCTTATCCCCTGACGCAACAGTTTTTTTGCCACCTCTTCTTGCCTGATACCGCCGCCTAATTCTATTAACAGGCCACTCTCTTTTATTATCTCCTCGACCACCTCCATATTTTGGGGCGCACCGGCAGCCGCCCCATCCAAATCGACAATATGGAGCCACCTTGCCCCCTGGGAATACCATGTCAAGGCTGCTGTCACCGGGTCCTCATCGAAAACCGTTTCCTGGGTATAATCACCCTGATATAGCCTGACACACCTGCCGCCCCTGATGTCAACGGCTGGGATTATCTCCATCTCCGACCTCTGCACCATCTCCGGCTTGACTGTTTTTCCTTTGCCGCTAAGTTGAATGTCTGCACTAAACTATGCCCGGGCAATCAGGTGTTAGACTATAATACAATACACTATATAATTGGGCAAGCTCACATGGTATTTATAGAGGCAGGAAATCGGTCTAAGATGTAAATGTCTTTGGCTGGCATTCCAAAAGCATCCTGCCCTACAGGACCAAGTTCTGCAAGCTACCCATTATTAGGGCTGCTGCTATCATTATTCCCACAGCTTTAAGCAAGTCTCGTACCCCCAGCTCCCGAGCCATTATCACAAAGGTAGCTACACAAGGGAAAAACATAGCCAGAACTGTGCTGCTGATAACAAGTTGCTTGGCAGTTAAGGCCAGGGGGGTTAGCATGCCCATGGCCACATCTTTACGCAGAAAGCCAACCGCCAGGGCTGTAATTGTCTCCTTGGGCAGCCCCCATAGCCCGGTCAATACCGGGGCGGTAATATCAGCAATGGCATTGAAGACTCCTAAAGTGTATAGGATGTTTACCACTAATACGGTGCCGAGGACTATGGGCACGGCTTCTTTAATAAAACCAGAGACCCGTAGCCAGAGCTTTTCACCAATGACCCGCCACGGTGGCAAGCGGTAGGGGGGGATCTCCACCAGAAGTTCCGGGTTGAACCCTTTGACAGTACGATTAAGGATTAGCCCTATGATAACCCAGGATATAAACAGGCTCCCGTAAACCATAGCTACATATCCCACCCCTTGGTATCCTACCCCTTGCTGCCCTACCACCCCGATTATCATAGCCTGCAAGGCAGCGCAGGGAACGCCAATAGAAATCAAAGTTGCGGCAATAAACCTTTGTTTGCGGCTCTCCAAAATACGGGTTGCCATAATGCCTGGCACATTACACCCAAAGCCTAGAATAGTGGGAATGATGGCATAGCCGTGTAGTCCCAACCGGTGCATTATGGTGTCCATAAGTACTGCCAGACGGGGCAGGTAACCAACATCTTCCAGTATTCCTAATGCCAGGTAAAAAGAAAAGATATACGGCAGCACCACAGCGAGGGGAATGTAAAGTCCAGTGCTGAGCAAACCGAAGGACTGATAATAGTCAATTCCCCCCCCAATAAGGTTACCTATCAAGACGTTGTGCCAGAATCCCCCTGCCCCTAAGGCAACGCTCAGTTTGGCTAACACTGGTGTCCACAGTCCTTCAAAGAGGGGGTCAGTTACATAGTTAATTATTCCTTCGCCAACGAATCGGACGAACCAGAAGGTGGCAAAAAGGACCAGCAGGGCTATAACTATACCCCATACCCGATGACTGCTGGCATCTTCTAAATGCTCATACCAGCGATGGTGGCGGTGGCTCAACGATTGCACCTGGCTCACGATGTCGCCTACTCTCGCCCACCGCTCATCGCTATTAGAATAAGTACGGGCGCTTTTGGACACCTTTGCCTCGGGAAGACGGCTGACTAAGTCCTTTACTCCCTGTCCGGTAACACCTACCGTGGGTACAACTGGCACTCCGAGAAGTTCCTCCAGCTTGGCAGCATCAACATTTATACCCCGATGCTTAGTATCGTCCCACATGTTGAGGGCAACTATTACTGGAGTCTGTCTTTCCAGCAACTGTAAGGTCAGATTGAGATTTCTTTCCAGATTGGTGGCGTCGATGACATTTATGACCAGGTCTCCTTCTTTGAGCATCTCCACAGCCACTTCTTCTGCTTTAGAAGTTGGTTCAAGGGTATAATTACCGGGGACATCGATAAGCTCAGCCCGCTCCTCCCCCAGCTTCAGATAACCTTTAGTGAACCCCACGGTGGTGCCGGGATAGTTGGAAGCGATAATGTATGTACCGGTCAGTCGAGAAAAAAGGGCGCTTTTGCCCACATTGGGATTGCCCACAAGCAGGATTCGCATCGTCTTAGGAATGTCGCGGCAGATATTTATCTGCTTCGACTATTATTTTCTTGGCCATGCCAAAACCAACAGCCACCCGGCTATTATTCACCCTGAGCGTAACCGGGCCGCGAAATAGCGTAGAACTCAGCTTGGTCACTTTCCTCCCTGGCCTGATACCCAAGGCATCCAGGCGCCCGATTAAGCCATGTCCTCCCAGAACCCCAACCACAATGCCTGACTGCCCAGTTCTCATCTCAGCCAGGGTCAATTGTCCTTCTTGATGCGTGGTCATAGCTTATCTCCTATCCTTAATAAGTTAGCTTAGGCTAACTTATTAATTTCAAAAAAATCTTGCCGTTCTCACTTCTCTCCCCGCTCACTCCTTTCCCGGCACTCTTCAGGAGGTTGTCCATGTTCCAGATAATACTGATATCTCTTGGGAAAGTTAGCCTCTCCCAATGGACATGCCTCTATGAACTCTACGAACTTGATCACCCTTTCCAAGCTAAGCGGGCTAATGACATGCTCAATCTTGCAGGCATCCCCTTCGGCTGTTTCCCGGTCAATGCCCAGAGCTTGCACAAAAAAACGGGTCAACGCCTTATGACGGCGGAGCACCTCTCCAGCAACCTTGTCACCCTCAGGAGTAAGCTTTATGTGACCATATTTTTCATGCTCCACAAGCTCCTGTTCTGAGAGTTTTTTCAAGGCAGAGGTAACGCTGGGCATTTTAACTTTCAGTTTTCGGCTTATCTGACTTACCCTCACCACATTCCCTTTCCCCCGAAGCATAGCCACTGCCTCGAGATAGTCTTCCATGCTGGCGGTCTGCTCTCTTTGCGCTTCTTGTTTTACCATTTCCTGCCTCTCATAATTGTTAGATGAGCCTAACAATTATAATATAATTCATTTTCTCTGTCAAATTTTTTCTAGGCTTCTGCAAAGTGGAAGTGGTTCTATTATGGTCGGGGTGAGAGGATTTGAACCTCCGACCTCATGGTCCCAAACCATGCGCGCTAGCCGCTGCGCCACACCCCGAAGTGTTAAGAATTATAATGCGAAGAAGGTATTTAACGCAATTAGCCTGTGGGCTGAGCATTGCTACTTGGCGAAGATGCCGGGTCCTTGAAAATATCTCTGGATACTAAAGTTTTCCGGCAAGGTAGTCGTCAACGGAAAAACCATCGAAAACCACAAAATCGGTTTCGGATGGAATCTTGCCCGTGGGACATAAATCAAAACAGGCCCGGCAGGTAAGGCAGACCCTGGCTTTTTCCGGGAAAAACGCCGCCCGCCGCTCTATCCCCCTTCCGACAAAGCCTATAGCATGTTCCCCGATAACCTCATCGCAGTAGCGGACACATTGTCCACAAAGAATACATCTCGTTGGCTTCGCTCTGAAGCGAGATTCGAATCTATGGATATTCGCACCATATTCTTTAGCCAGTTTCTTTATCTCCCCAGCGACCTCCCCACCAACCATTGTCGTCGGTGCAACTAATTCGATGATAACCTTCCGAATCTTATCTACCCTGGGAGAGCGTGTCCTCACTACTAATCCTTGTTCCACGGGATAGCCACAGGAAGCCACTATTCGAACTCTCCCTTTTCTTTCTACCTCCACGCTGCAAATTCGACAGGCGCCGTAAGGCTTCAATTTCTCGAGATAACACAGTGTTGGTATCTCTATACCAGCCTCTTTCGCCGCCTCCAATATGGTCATCCCTTCCTTGGCTTTGACTTCTTTTCCGTCTATTTGCAGATTTATGGCCATTGCTATTTACCTCTTCTCGCGGATAACCTTGGTCCCAGGAGCTGAAGGTGGGGGCAGAGGCTCTCCCGAAATTCTTCTTACGGCGCTGAAACGAGGCGGACAGACCTCAAAACAAGTGTTGCACTTAATGCACTTCTCCTGTTCAATCCAGTGGACTATGCCTTTGCTACCGTGAATTGCTTCGGTAGGGCAATTCTTGAAGCAAATCATACAGGCGGTACATTTCTCAGGGTCAATATAGTAAGAAGTGAGAGCTTTACAAGCTTTTGCCGGGCAGCGCTTCTCCTTTATGTGGGCCTCATATTCGTCCCTGAAGTATTTCAAAGTCGTAAGAGCAGGGTTGGCAGCGGTGGTGCCCAGGGCACAGAGGGAAGCATCCTGCATCACCTCAGCTATATCTTCAATCGCCTCTATATCTCCTTCTTGCCCTCTCCCTTCACAAATATCAGTTAAAATCTCCCGAAGCGTTCTTAATCCCTCACGACAAGGGATGCACTTCCCGCAAGATTCTTCACAACAGAAGCTGATGAAATACCTTGCTGTGTCCACCATACAGGTATCCTCGTCCATGACCACCGTTCCTCCAGAGCCCATCATAGAGCCAAGTCCGGTAAGTTCATCAAAATCAATCGGCGTGTCTAAATACTGCTCGGGAATCACCCCTCCCGAAGGACCTCCAGTTTGGACCGCTTTAAATTTCTTACCTTTCGGTATCCCCCCGCCGATGTCATAGATTAACTGCCTCAAGGTCATGCCCATAGGCACTTCCACAAGTCCAGTATTATTCACTTTGCCCACCAGGGAGAAGATTTTGGTCCCCTTACTCCCATCTGTGCCAATGGAATTAAACCACTCTGCTCCTTTGTTGATAATAATGGGGACATTTGCCCAGGTCTCTACATTGTTCAAGCATGATGGCCTTTCCTTTATCCCGCTCACAGCGGTATGGATATATTTCATCTTGGGTTCGCCTACTTTCCCTTCTATAGCGCTCATAAGAGCCGTTGACTCCCCGGAGACAAATGCCCCTGCCCCGCGGTGAACTGTGACCTTAAAATCAAACCCTGAGCCGAGGATGTTTTCCCCCAAAAATCCACGTTCTTCGGCTTGCCTTATAGCCTGGGTGCTGTTTTCATATGCTATGGGGTATTCCTGTCGCACATAAATGAAACCCTCGTGTGACCCTATAGCATAGGCACCAATAATAAGCCCTTCTAACACGGCATGTGGATTTCCTTCCATTAGAGACCTATCCATATATGCCCCGGGGTCTCCTTCATCACAATTAACAATCACATATTTGGGTTCCCCAGGGGCGTTCCTGGTTGTCTCCCACTTTATTCCGGTGGGAAATCCTCCTCCTCCCCGGCCTCGTAGATTAGATTTCTTTATCTCCTCCAAAACTTGCTCGGGAGTCATTTGGAGCAAAGCCTTGGATAGTGCACTATATCCGCCAAGGGCTATGTAGTCATCTATTTCCCTGGGATTTATATACTTGTTATTCTCAAATACGATGCGCATTTGATTTTTGTAGAAAGGAATATCTGGGTCCTTGGTTATTTTCTTACCTATTACAGGGTCTTCATAGAGGAGTCTTTCAATAACTCGCCCTTGGGCCAGTGTTGCGGAGACTATTTCCGGAACATCTTCAAGCTTTACTTTCACATAGCAAATTTCCTGAGGAAAGATAACTACAACAGGTCCTTGCTCGCAAAATCCATGGCATCCTGTAGCTTTAGCTTCTACTATCGTGCTTTTTAATCCTTGTTTTTTAATCTCATCAGCGAGTTTCCGGTAGATTTCTAATGAGCCATAAGTTTGACAAGCTGTCCCGGTACATACGGTAACAATTTGCTTACCGGGGCCCCTTTTCGACAGTATTTCCTTTCTTAATTCCTCAAGCTCTTTTGCCGAGGAAAGCCTTTTATTAGCCATATTTTTCCTTACTTTTACTTAGCAGTTTCAAATATCTTCCTCAGGGCTGGAGTGGAAGGCTTGCTATGGTAGGCATCGTCAACTACAACTACAGGCCCCATAGCGCAACAGCCGAGGCAATTGACCGTTTCTAGAGTAAAACGCATATCCTCGGAGGTCTCGGAGGGCTTCAAATTAAGCATAGCCGAGATTATATTAAGAAGCTGTGGTGAGCCGCGCACCTGACATGCCGTACCCAGGCATACCTTGACAATATGGCGCCCTCTGGGCATAAGACTGAAAGCCTTATAGTAACTGGCGATTTGATAAACCTGGGTAACAGGTACTTCTAATTGCTCGCTTACCTCCATTAATACTTCCTGGGGTAACCACCCAAGCATGCTTTGTAGGTCCAGTAGGATTTGAATCAACATGTCTTTATCTTTTTGATAACTTCCCACAGCCTTTTTTACTGCCTTGGAAAACTCTGCCGATTTCTTGTTCTTTATTTTTGAAACCATCGCTTTTGTACCTTCAATTCACAAAGGAGAAGCTGCCACCTTTTCTTTGAGCTTGGCATAATCTTCGTTTACCATCTGTTGGATTTCCTGGACCTGCTCACTCGTCAAGTGTCGGTATCGCCCTTGTAGCTTCAGGTATTCCTCAATAGGCTTCAGTTCAGGTGGGTCGGCATTCAGTCTGTAGCGTCCATACTCTATTTCATAAAGAGGGAAGATACCTGTCTGCACGGCGAGTTGACCTATTGTAATAGCTAAATCGCTCTTGTATCTCCAGCCTGTAGGGCAGGGAGAGAGGATATGGACATAGGCCGGACCTTTAATCTCCGCCCCTTTCCTAACCTTTTTCATTAAATCAAGGTGGTAGCTGGGACAGGCTGTTGCCACATAAGGTATATCATGAGCAGCAGCAATAGCGGCCATATTTTTCTTCCGGGTGACCTGTCCCATGCTGAATTTCCCTGCTGGAGCCGTGGTAGTCGAAGCTCCGTAGGGCGTGGCACTCGACCTCTGGATTCCTGTGTTCATGTAGGCTTCATTATCAAGGCAAATATATATGAAATCATGGCCTCTTTCGAACGCCCCGGACAGGGACTGGAGTCCTATATCGCTGGTGGCGCCGTCCCCGCCCATAGCAACGCATATGATATCTCTTTCGGGCATCCTGCCCTTTTTCACCAAAATCTTTAGACCTGCTTCTATGCCCGAGATTTCAGCAGAAGTATTTTCGAAAAGCGTATGCATCCAGGGGACTCGCCAGGAGGTATAGGGAAGCGGTGTGGTGGTTACTTCGTCACATCCTGTAGCCATAGCCATTATCACATTCTCTCCCAGGGCTTTCATAGCAAGCCTGATTGCTAAAGCTTCCCCACAGCCAATGCAAAAACTATGTCCTTCAGCGAGGAACTCCTTGGTAGTTACCAGCTCTTCCCCAAATTTTACGACTTTAGTTTTCATTTCTTATCCCTTACTGGCAGATTTCAGCTATCATCTTATACCTACTGTCTCAATCATCCTGTCTGATCCCTTTTCCGCAATTTCCCTACCTCTATCAATGACATAGTCAAAATTCTCTTCGGACATATCCCTGCCACCCAAACCTCCTATGATACCGACTACTTTCGGCCTGGACTCTTCATCATATAAGGCAGACCTGATTTCGGAAAAGACCGGGCCTCCCAGGCCAAAAGAAATACACCTGTCGAAAACGATTATTAATTGTGCGCCTTTCACTGTTCGGCGGAATTCCTCAAACGGGAAAGGCCTCCATAGACGCAAGCTTATAAGTCCTATGGCCTCGCCTTTGTCTCTCCTCTCATCTATTACAATCTTTGCCGTCTCGGTGTAAGCGCCCATGGTCAGAAGTAATGTTTCGGCGTTTTCCGTTTTGTATTCCTCTACAGGATGATAAGAACGGCCAAAGATGTCCCCAAATTCTTTCCACCCTCGGAGTATCACTTCCTTGGAGTTCCTGAATGCCACTTCTTGAGATAGCTTTGTCTCGGAGTATATTTCAGGCGGTCCGAAGGCTCCGTGGGTCGTGGGCTTATCAGGGTTTAGGGCAAAGGGGTATTGGAATCGGGGGAGGAATCTATCCACCTCACTTTGCTCCGGTAAAATTACCGGCTCTGTCACGTGTGATAAAGTGAACCCGTCAAGGTGAACCATAACCGGAAACAAGACCTTAGAGTCCTCCCCAACTCGAAAGGCCCATAAGGTCAGGTCGAACGCCTCCTGCCCATTCTGACAAAATACCTGTATCCAGCCAGTATCCCTGACAGCCATGGCATCGGAATGGTCTCCCCAAACGCTCAGGGGAGCAGAAAGAGCCCTGTTGCATACTGCCATGACCACAGGGTATCTCATGGAAGAAGCAACGTATACCACCTCATGCATGAGTTCCAACCCCTGGCCAGCAGTGGCTGTGAAAGTTCTGGCACCCATCGCGGAAGATCCAAGACATGTGCTCAGCGCCGAGTGCTCCGACTCGACCGGAATATAAGCAGCGGTTAACTCGCCATTGGCTACCATCTCGGCAAGCCGCTCGGGGATATGCGTTTGGGGTGTTATGGGGTAGGCAGCAGTGACATCGACATCAGCCATTCTGACTGCTTCAGCCACAGCATGTGAGGCCTCTAATGCGACCCTTGTACTCATTTTTCCTCCTCCGCTATCATCGTTATAGCTCCCGCAGGACATACGCTGGCGCAGATGCCACAGCCCTTACAGTAGTAAGGGTCAGCTTCGTAGTATCCTTCTTCAGAGGGCTTTATGGCGGCATCAGGGCAATAAATCCAGCACAAGGCACATTTAATACACTTTTCCTTATCCAGTATAGGCCTTTCCGTCCTCCAGTCACCGGTCTTCCGAAAGCTGGCATTTCCCGCTTCTGTTATGATATTGCCAACTTCCAGGTCCTTCCAGGTTAACTCTTCTGCCATTGCTTACTCCTTTACCGCTGTTTCATCGTAAGCCCTCTTCATGGCTTCGATATTCCCCTTGGCGCGAGGCCCAAATCGCTCCTGCAACTGTGTCACCAGCGAGTCCATTTTCACAATCTCGGTAACCTTCAGTAGCGCCCCAATCAATGCAGTATTGGTTATAGGCAAGCCTATCGTTTCCCTGGCAATCTTTGTGGCATTAACCGCAAATACAGGCCACTTGAATCCAAATTCAGACTTCAGTTCAGCGGGTGATTTCCTTGAATTAATTATGATTTTGCCATTCTCCTTAAGTCCCGAAGTCACATCAACTGCGTGCAACAATCCTGGGTCGAGCACAGCCACTACATCAGGCTTGTAGATAACTGTCCTGCTCTTGATAGGTTCATCGCTTACCCTGAGGAACGCAAGAACCGGTGCCCCCCTCCTCTCGGGTCCGAAGCTGGGGAATGACTGAGCATATTTTCCTTCGCTTATAGCAGCACGAGCAACTAACTCCGCAGAAGTTACTGCCCCCAGCCCTCCTCTGCCATGCCATCTTATCTCAAGAAGCTCAGCCATAAGATAAAGACCTGTTTACCTATAGAAACTGTAACTGTTTAGGTTTTCAGAAAACCTAAACTATATTAAATCATCTCCCCGCTGTCAAGGGTTTTGTTTTTTGGTGGACTTACCTATTACAAAAACTGCCCCTGAAGGGACTCGAACCCTTGCATCTGGCTCCGGAGGCCAGCGCTCTATCCTCTGAGCTACAGGGGCCAATAGTACAAAAAACAACGTAAAATGATAACACAGGACAACACTTTGGTTCAACACTCATTCATACTGATGCTTTGACAGCCACCACTGCGTTATTGTATTATAACAACCCTGCCAGACAATAAAGAAGCAGAATGCTTAACGCCTTATGGATAGTCCTTTTAGGAATGGCGATTATTTTCGCTGTCCTGGGGATTTTACTCTTAGTCATGGTTCTCCTGGGTAAACTGGTTAAACCCAGGGAAAAACAGGAGAAAAAAGGATAAACGATTGACATGGCTTCAGGCGAATTCCTAGGCTTTCTCAACCTGACTTGGCAAGCCGTGATAATGTTAGTTATCGGCGGCGTCCTTGTGTGGTTGGGAATTGCTAAAAAAGTGGAACCAGTTCTACTTCTTCCTATTGGTTTCGGGTGTATATTAGCTAATATACCACTGGGTGGGGCGGCGGAGGCAGGCGGATTTTTAGCCGTACTAAGAGAAGCTGGCATTCATACTGAAATATTTCCCCTGCTCATATTTATTGGCGTAGGAGCCATGATCGACTTTGAGCCTTTTCTGCAAAGGCCCTATACCATTCTTCTTGGTGCTGCCGCCCAATTCGGTATTTTCGGGACTTTTTTCTTGGCTTATTTGTTGGGTGATGGTTGGCTCCACGTCTTGAATTTCAGCTTGCAGGATGCAGCTTCCATCGGCATAATCGGCTCTGCCGATGGTCCTACCTCAATTTACGTCGCGACTACGCTGCAATCCAAATACACTGCTGCCATTGTTGTGGCTGCTTATTCTTATATGGCTTTGGTGCCTATCATCCAGCCACCTATAATAAAGGCGATGTGCAGTAAAGAAGAAAGGGCTTTAAAAATGCCTTCGGTTGCGGGAACAATTTCGCAGAGGACAAAGATACTCTTTCCTATAATTACTGTACTTGTGGTAGGCTTGCTTGCCCCGAAAGCCACTCCACTTATCGGCTGTCTCATGTTTGGCAATCTGTTACGGGAATGTGGAGTGGTGGAGAGACTTTCCCTGACAGCCCAAAATGAACTGGCTAACATCGTAACTATTCTTCTAGGCATCACCGTGGGAGGAATGATGGCCGGAACTGAGTTTCTCAGACCCGAGACAATATTGGTGTTTATACTGGGAATAGTAGCTTTCAGTCTGGATACTGTGGCAGGTGTTCTTTTGGGCAAGCTGATGTGTGTCCTGTCAGGGCGGAAGGTCAATCCTATGATTGGCGCCTGCGGCATTTCAGCCTTCCCCATGTCATCCCGTGTGGTGCAGAAGCTAGGGTTGGAAGCCAATCCGTATAATCATCTACTGATGAATGCTGCAGGGGCCAATGTTGCCGGACAAATCGCCTCAGTGGTAGCTGGTGGAGTGATGCTTATGCTGGTGCCTATGTTCATTTGATGTAGCATATAATGTCTATAGAAAGAATTTGGCACAATCTAAGCGTAAGCGAAGTTATTGAGTCGCTAAACTCAGGCACCCAGGGGTTAACTGGAGAGGAAGCCGAGCGCCGTTTAGCCCAGTTTGGGCCAAATGAACTGACGGAGAAAGGGAAAAAGCCCCAGTGGATGCTCTTCCTGGAACAGTTCAAAAATTTCCTCATCATCATTCTTCTGATCGCTGCCATTGTTTCCGGAGTGCTGGCGATCACGGGTGAGGGGGATATTTGGGATCCCATTCTTATTGTAGTAATTGTCTTGTTCGCTGCCGGGCTGGGTTTCTTCCAGGAATCTCGCTCGGAGAAAGCCATGGAGGCATTGAAACAGATGACTGCTCCTACCGCCACTGTGATACGAGACGGAGAGGAGGAGGACATCCCTGCCCGGGACTTAGTTCCCGGAGACATAATTTTGCTGCAAACCGGTGACCGCATCCCTGCTGATTCTCGTCTCACTGAGGCAGTTAACCTGAAAATTGACGAAGCACCTTTGACCGGGGAATCTGTTTCTGTGGGGAAAAAGACCGAAATTATCTCCGGCGATGTACCTGTAGCCGATAGGAAAAACATGGCCTATATGGGCACTACTGTGGTTTACGGTAGAGGTAAGGCAATTGTGGCAGCGACAGGCATGGCTACGGAGTTTGGCAAGATTGCCGTTATGCTTCAGGAGGTAAAACCGCCACCGACACCCCTGCAGCTCAGCCTGGACAAGATAGGCAAGATATTGGGAATTGCCTGTTTAGCCATCTGTGCCGTTGTAGCTGGCGTGGGGATTATTGTCGGTATGTTCAGTCATATCCTGGAAGCCTTTATCTGGGGAGTTAGTTTAGCCGTAGCTGCTGTGCCTGAAGCCCTGCCAGCCGTGACAACCATTTGCCTCGCCCTGGGAGTGCAAAGGATGGTAAAACGTCATGCTTTAGTGCGCCGTTTACCTGCCGTGGAGACCCTGGGCTGCACCACCTTCATTTGCTCTGATAAGACCGGGACATTAACTCAAAATGAGATGACCGTGCGCAAGATTTATGTTAATGGCGGGACAATAGACGTAGGTGGTATAGGCTACGAGCCTGAGGGAAGTTTTTATCTCAATGACACAGCAATCACCCCACAAGACGAACCTCACTTAGTTCGGTTGCTTCGAGCCGGAGCATCATGCAATGATTCCCACCTTACTAATGCTGATGGAGCTTGGCAGGTCCGAGGAGACCCTACGGAAGGAGCTCTAACAGTAGTTGCCGCTAAGGCAGGAATAAAAGCGCAAGAACTAATTACCCCCCGCATAGCCGAGGTCCCGTTTTCCTCGGAGAGAAAAAGGATGACCACCATTCATGATACTCCACAGGGCATAATGGCATACTCTAAGGGGGCGCCTGAGATTATCTTGGATTCCTGCACTCGTATCTATTCCGAGGGGATAGAGCGAGAGCTTACGGAGCAAGACAGAGGGAGGATTGTCCAAGTAAACCAGGAGATGGCTGCGGGGGCTTTGCGGGTTCTTGGTCTGGCATATAAGTCCTTAGCAGATAAAGAGCAGGGTAGTGAAGTGGCAGAGGAGGCGGAAGAAGAAATGGTTTGGCTGGGGTTGGTGGGGATGATTGACCCGCCTCGAGAGGAGGTCAAAGGTGCGGTAAAGCTTTGCGACCAAGCCGGTATAAAGTCGGTTATGATTACTGGTGACCACAAATTGACAGCCGTAGCCATTGCCAAGGAACTAGGCATTCTAAAAGAAGGGGGTGTGGCTCTGACTGGGGCTGAGGTTGATAAACTTAGTGACGAAGAATTTGAAGCATTAGTAGGCAAGATAGACGTCTATGCTAGGGTTTCACCAGCCCATAAGTTGAGAGTTATTGAGGCTTTACAGGGTAAGGGACATGCGGTAGCTATGACGGGTGACGGGGTAAATGATGCCCCCGCGTTGAAGAAAGCCGATATCGGCGTAGCCATGGGCATCACCGGAACCGATGTGAGCAAAGAGGCAGGAGCTATGATATTAACCGACGATAACTTTGCCTCCATCGTGGCGGCAGTAGAGGAAGGGAGAAACATTTTTGCCAATATAAGAAAGTATCTTATCTATCTTCTCTCTTGCAATATTGGTGAGGTCTTGCTGATGCTGCTGGCATTTGTTATCGGCACGGCGACGGGATTGTACAAGATTGTGCCTCTGGTAGCTCTACAAATTTTGGTTGTGAACCTGGTTACCGATGGCCTGCCGGCACTGGCTCTGGCAGTAGAGCCTGGTGAGCCGGGTATAATGCGGCGCCCGCCGCGTGACCCCAGGAGAAGTATCTTTGACAAACCTATGGTGAATTATCTCCTGGGAATAGGGTTCTGGACTATGTTAGCGTCGCTGGGGGTATTTCTCTGGGCACTCAACTCAGGAAGAAGCCCCCTAGAGGCACAGTGCTTGTGCTTTGTTACCTTAGTAAGCGTGGAGCTCTTTAACTGCTTTAACTGCCGCTCGGAAAGACTTTCCATATTTCGCATGAACCCTTCTGGCAACAAATGGCTTCTAGCGGCGGTGGCTTCGAGTTGGGCTATCGCTGTGGCTATAGTTTATCTACCTTTCTTTCAAGGTCCGTTCCACACTTATGCTATGAGCCTGCAAGATTGGGTAATAGTAGTGTTGGCTGGCGTGTCAGTACTTATCCCGGTGGAAATATCCAAGCTTATCATGGCACGGCGAACTCGTCCCTCTCCCAAGGTGGTATAATAAACCACCGGGAGAGGTGACCGAGTGGTTTATGGTGCCGCTCTCGAAAAGCGGTCTCCGATTTATCGGAGCGTGGGTTCGAATCCCACCCTCTCCGCGGAGAGGTGCTGGAGTGGCCTAACAGGCACGCCTGGAGAGCGTGTGTCGGGTTTCCCGACCGTGGGTTCGAATCCCACCCTCTCCGCCAGCCTGCGCCAAGGCTACGGCTGGCAAGCCAGATTTACTATGTGGTATGTGTATATACTGAGGAGCGCAATGGACAGGAGTCTCCATGTGGGTTCAACGAATGATATTTCGCGCCGATTGACCGAACATAACTTCGGGAAGGTTGATTCTACGAAAAAACAGGACGCCATTAAGGCTAGAAGCATATTTTGCTGTTAAAGATAAATCCAGAGCAATTGAGCTTGAACAGTATCTTAAAACGGGGTCGGGGAGGGCTTTCTTGCAAAAACGAATCCTTTAGCCGTCGAAGCTCTATCAGAGCGTAGTCGGCCACCCTCTCCGCCAATAACAGGCAATAGTGTATCCAGTCAGCGATTTTTCCAGAAAGCAAACTCGTGCTATACTTCACAGATTCGACTGCAGAATCGCTGGAGAAAAGAGCAATGATTGTAAAAATGCTGGTGGTCGGCCCTTTGGCCTCTAACTGCTACATCGTTGGTTCGTCCTCCACGAAGGAAGGGATGATTATCGACCCCGGTGCCGAAGCTGGAAATATATTGAAAACTGTGCAGCAAATGGGATTATCCATATCCTTAATCGTGGTAACTCATGCCCATATCGACCATATCGATGCTCTTCGTGGAGTTAAAGAAAGGACTAATGCCCAGTTTGCCATTCATGAGGCGGAAAAGGGGTTATTATCTACCGCGCCCCCCATGAGTATCGTAGCATCACTTGGTCTCAACCCTTTTAAGTCAGCGCCTCAGCCCGATAGGTTACTCAAGGACGGTGACCGCATAGATGTAGGCGACTTACACTTCGAAGTTCTCCATACCCCAGGACATAGCCCTGGTGGAATCTGTCTTTCAGGGCATGGAGTAGTATTTAGCGGTGATACTCTATTTAATTTTGGTATTGGCAGAACTGACTTCCCCGGTGGCAGCTACGAACATCTTATGAAGAGCATTCGTGAAAAACTCATGGTTTTGCCTGATGAAACCATTGTCTATCCCGGCCACGGACCAGCCACCACTATCGGCGATGAGCGCCGAGGAAATCCTTTCCTCCAGTGATTATCCCCTCCAGAGACTTCTTTAACAGCTCTGCGCTGTCGCTAATGCTGCCTTTTTACTCCGGGGTAACAGTGCTCAATCAAGATATATTGCTTAAATAATTACGATAATTTGCCAGGGTCTCTTTTAAGTTATCGCCACCGAATTTGTCCAGACAGGCGTCAGTCAAGACGATGGCCAGCATGGCTTCGGCGATTACCCCGGCGGCCGGCACAACACAGATATCGCTGCGCTCATAGTGAGCTTTGACCTTCTCACCGCTGCGAAGATCTATAGAAGGTAAAGGACTAGCCAGGGTAGCAATAGGTTTTACTGCGGCCCTGACTACTATGTCCTCGCCATTGGTTATGCCGCCTTCGATGCCACCGGCACGATTGGTGGCATGTCGCCAGGGAAGCCCCTTCGCCTTGCTACGTGGACCGGGTTCAATAACATCGTGGGCTTGCGAGCCTCTAAGCTCAGCTAAAGCAAATCCCGCTCCGATTTCCACCCCTTTCACGGCATTGATGCTCATTATCGCCTGAGCAATCCTACCATTGAGACGGCGGTCCCAGCTGACGTGGCTGCCCAAGCCGACGGGGGCACCGGTAGCAATCACCTCAAAAATGCCACCCAACGTATCCCCGTTAGCTTTGGCCTCATCAATGGCCGCCATCATTGCCCTTTCTAGCTCGGCATGGGCACAACGGACCGGGGAGGCTTCTACTTGCTGCCAATCTATAGAGCTTACTTCGCCTTGTTTCCAGTGATGTTGCCCAATCGCTATGGTGTGGCTATGAATAGTAATGCCTAACTCTTCTAGGAATCTTCGGGCTATGGCTCCGACAGCTACTCTGGTGGCTGTCTCCCGGGCACTGGCTCGTTCTATAATCGGCCTGATGTCTTTGAGCCCATATTTAGTTACTCCTGCCAGGTCGGCATGTCCGGGGCGGGGATAGGTCACTGGCTCGACCTCTTTCTCTACCGGAGAAACGCTTAGCTGTTCCTGCCAATTTTGCCAATCCCGGTTGGGGATAAAGAGTGCTATGGGGCCACCTGTAGTGAGCCCATAGCGAACACCGGCCATAATTTCCGCCTTATCCTCTTCAATCTTCATGCGGGGGCCACGCCCGTAGCCCTGCTGGCGGCGCTTGAGTTCCTTATGGATATATCCCTCTTCCAGAGGAAGGTCAGCTACCATCCCTTCCACTATGGCCACCAACCCCTTTCCATGGGATTCTCCACCAGTAAGAAAACGAAATTGTCCCATTAGCTTTGATATAGAAATAGAGGTTGATTATAGTTATGGCTTAAGATTTCCAACAAAATTACATCTTGGGCGCTCATTCCCGATAACCTCATCTGTATAGCATTGGCAAATCCCAACAACGACCATAGTGTTAGTTTAGATGGTTGATAATACTCCACTGTCGGAGCTTCGATGCCAGCCAGTTCTGCTGCCAAGTCTATAGCTGTATCCAGATCACCCAGCTTATCAACTAGACCCAACTCTTTGGCTTCTGTACCACTGTAAGTTTGCCCCGTAGCCAAATTTCTGACCTCTTCCTTGTTTAGCCCCCTCCCCTCAGCCACGACGTCAATAAATTGCTCGTAATACTCATTGACCGTTCCCTGCATGATTTCCTTTTCTTCAGGCGTCAGTTCCCTGAAACCCCAATACATGTCTTTATACTTACCTCCCTTGAATATTTCTATCTGGATACCCAGCTTTTCCAAAAGCCCCTCGATGTTTATTAGTTGATAGATAACCCCGATGCTCCCTGTCATTGTGGTTGGCAGAGCAACAATCTTGTCCGCTTTGGTTGAAATATAGTAGCCGCCTGAAGCAGCTGTGCTCCCCATGCTTACAACAATGTGTTTTGTCTCCTTAACTCTTTCTATCTCCCACAGGATTTCCTGGCAAGGCGCTATCTCACCGCCAGGGCTATCTATGTGGAAAACAATCGCCTTGACCGCCTTGTCGTCCTCCGCTCTTGCTAAATAATCTCTCACCAACTCCGGGGTAATGGCTGAACCGGAGAACAACGAAGAGTCCTCGGTGGTAATAGTCCCACTGAGCGGGATTACAACAATTTTACCTGCTGCCGGTCTGCCGGGGAAGCCCAGAACTAGAACCAGAACCACTATGGCCACAACCACTGCTGCGCTTACACCAATGATAATTGCCCTTTTCTTCACCTCTTTCCTCCTGTCAATGTTTCCTTAGCCTTCTTAAACATTATATCAACCGGGGCTTCCTTTCCTGTCCATAGCTTGAAGGAAGCCGCCCCCTGATATACTAACATAGGTAGGCCGCCGAGTATATTGGCCCCGGCTTTTTGTGCTAGCCTTAACAAGGGTGTTAGCCATGGGTTATATACCAGGTCATAAACTAAGACGCTTCTGGGAATCACTTCGAGGCTCAAAGGTGATTGTCCTTCTTGAGGGCTGTGCTTCATCCCTATGGTGGTGCAATGGACTATTAAATCGCAGTTGTCAAAAGTTTCGGCCGAGCTTAGACTCTGCCACCGGAAAGCAGTGACATCTGGCTCCAAATCCTTCGAGCTTGGTGAAGCTCCTTTGATATACCTCACCAAATTTTCTGCCAATGCCCTGGCTCGCTCGAAGATACCATCAGTAATGGCCAATGAAGCTACCTTCCTTTGCACCAGGGTAAAACCCACTGCCCTGGCCACACCACCAGCACCCAGGATTACCACCTGCTTTCCTTCGGGGTCAAAGTGCCTTTCTTTGTCTAGCGCCTCGATAAAACCATAGGCGTCAGTATTAAAACCCAGAAGCTTGTCATCTTTTTTGACTATGGTATTGACGGCACCGATCGAGCTTGCCAGGTCATCAACTTCATCTAATAGAGGTAAGACTGTCTCTTTATGGGGCACGGTTACATTAGCTCCAACATTTTGAGGTTTTCTTAAATCATTCACTACGTCTTGAAGTTGGGCTGGGCTTGTCTCCCAGGCCTCGTAGCGAATATCGAGCCGATAATAATCCAGGGCCGCCTGCTGGAAATAGGGAGAAATAGAATGCTTGAGCGGATAACCGATGAGACCTATATATCTCGACATTGCTTAAGCTCCTGCGCTATTGCTCAGGACGGTGGCTATCCAGAAAACCCTGGAGAATAAAGGCCGCCGCTATGGCATCTAATTCGGCTTTAACCGAAAAGCTGTGATTTTTGGCTCCTCTTTTTGCTCTGGAGCGCACTTTACGTCCCTTGCCACCGGCCTCCGCTTTCAAGCGCTCGGCAGCTTTGGTGGAGAGCCGTTCATCCCATAGTTGTACATCAAACTGGTTGAGATTGCTTTGCTTCGCTCGCCATGACAATTTGTCGGCAAAAGCTGTTACTTTATCAGCTTGTTTTCCCAGTTCGCCGTTTAAGCGGCGAGGCAAGCCAACTACAACACACTCTGCCTTATATTGCTCCACAAGCTTGAGAATCTCATCTATAAGAGCATCTTCGTCTTTACTGACGAGCACGGTTAAGGGAGTAGCTAAGATCCCCTGGGGGTCGCTTATGGCCACCCCGGTTCTCTTATCTCCGACATCTAGCCCTAAGCTGCGCATTTCACCCTCACCTTAATCCTCTCCCGTCGAGAGAGAGGAAAGTATGGTTTATTAATCTTTACCCTCTGAGGAAACGGAGATTTGACTCGCAACGACAATTTTGACTAATTTCAGGGCTTCGTCAATCTTGGCGGCGTCTTTTCCGCCGGCTTGAGCCATAGCAGCCTTGCCACCACCACCCCCGCTGGCAACCTTGGCAACTTGATTAATAAGGTCGCCGGCATGAAATCCTCTGGCTATCAGGTCGGGAGTTACCATAGCCAAAAAGTTAGGCTTACCGTTATAGACTGTAGCCAAAACTACTATGGCGCTCTTTAGTCTGTCTCGCAATATATCGCCCATTTCCCTGAGGATAGGCATGGTTAATGCTGGCACCTTGGCAGCTAGAACTGTCACGCCGCTTACCTGCTCCACTTGCCCAGACAAATCCTCCGCTATTCTGCGCGATAGCTCCCTTTCCAGTGAAGTCACTCTCTTACGCTCTGCTTCTAGCTCGCTGATAAGAGTTTTCACCTTGTCAGGAACTTCGTCAAGCGAGCCTTCTACTTCTTTGGCTACGCTCTGCAAGGCAGTTAAACGAGATTCAATTAGAGATTCAGCTTTTCTTCCCGTTACCGCTTCAATACGATGCAGTCCTGTGCCAATGCTGCTTTCACTGGTTATCAGGAATATGCCGATTTCCCCCGTTGAACTCACATGAGTGCCACCACAGAGTTCCTTGCTTATTGCTGGCCTCCCGATTTCCAGCATCCGAACTTCTTCTCCATATTTTTCTTCAAACAAGGCGATAGCATCCTCAGCGATGGCCTGCTTATAAGGGAGTATTTTTGCTTCTGCTTTCAAGTTCTGCCGTATCCACTCATTGACCTGCCTCTGAATTTCATTGAGTTGCTCTTCGGTTATCTGTCCTAAATGAGAGAAGTCAAATCTAAATCTTTCCGGCTCCACCAATGAACCTTTTTGCTCAATACGCATGTCCACTACCTGTCTTAAAGCAGCCTGGAGGAGATGAGTGGTGGTGTGGTTGCGGGCAATGTCCAAGCGGCGTTTTTCATCCACTTCAGCTTCGACAGCGTCATTCACTGATATCTGCCCTTCGATGACCTTCCCTAGGTGAACCACAAGTTTCTTGCCCTTCACTGAATGCCTGATGGTGTCAGTAACCGCAATTCTTCCCCTTTCACCATGGATTTCTCCAATATCGCCTACCTGCCCGCCCATCTCGCCATAGAAGGGTGTTTCGCGCAATATCACCCCCACATTCTGACCTTCAGACACAGACTCTGCTTGGTTCTCTGACCATTTGCCCTCAGGAAGCAAGACCACAACGGTAGAACGATGCTTGAGCGTGCTATAACCAACAAACTTGGTACTACCAGGAACATGTCTGTATGCGACAGAGGGCCCAACCTTCAAGCCCACCGTCACATCTACTTTGTATGCCGTTCTACCCCTCTCCCGTTGTCGTTTCATCTCAGCCTGAAAGCCTTCCCAATCTATGGATAGACCTCGTTCCTTAGCTATCTCAGCAGTTAATTCTGGGGGAAAGCCATGGGTATCATAAAGCCGGAATACCTCTTCGCCTGTTAGCCTTTCTCTCCCTTGAGCTAAAGCTTCGCCGATGAACTTTTCTACCAAGTTAAGCCCCGTATCTAGGGTGGCAATGAATTTTTCTTCTTCAACCCTAATTACTTCGGTAATCAAGTTCTGATTGGCCATAAGCTCGGGATATATGTGGCTCATTGTGCTAACGACAACTTCAGCCATTTCATTAAGGAAAGGGTCATTCAGTCCCAGCTTCCTGCCGAATAGCGAAGCACGCCTGAGTATTCGCCGCAGGACATATCCCCTCCCTTCGTTAGAAGGCATTACGCCATCGGCGATGAGAAAGGCAATGCCGCGTGAGTGCTCAGCAACAATTCTGATGGCCCGGCCGGTATTCTCGTCCCGACCGTACTTTTTCCCGGACAAGCGGCAAATGTGGTCTACCAGAGGGGAAAACAGGTTCGTTTCATAAGGGGAAGACTTGCCCTGGATAGCTGCTAAAGTTCTCTCCAGTCCCATACCAGTATCAATGTTGGGTTTGGGCAAAGGAATGCGTTGTCCGCTTTGGTCCTTATTATATTGAGTGAATACCAAGTTCCAGATTTCAGAGAAGCGACCGCACTCGCAATTGGGCTTACACTCAGGTCTGCCGCAGCCAAACTCTTCACCAAGGTCATAATGAATCTCGCTGCATGGTCCACAGGGACCGGAATCGCCAACCGGCCCCCAGAAGTTGTCCTCTTCGCCGAACCGCAATATCTTCCCAGCGGGGACGCCAACCTCGCGCCAATAGGCGAAGGCTTCATCATCGTCAAGGTAAATGGTTATCCAGAGCCGCTCCTCAGGCAGTTGCAAATACTTGGTAACGAACTCCCAGGCCCATAAAATAGCTTCTTTTTTAAAATAATCACCGACACTGAAATTACCCAGCATCTCGAAGAAAGTAAGGTGTTTGCTATCACCCACCGAATCTATATCAGTGGTGCGAAAGCACTTTTGACAAGAGGCTAATCGCCGGTTAGGTGGGGTCTCCAATCCCAGGAAATAGGGCTTGATTTGCACCATGCCAGCGCTAGTCAGTAGTAAAGTAGGGTCCTTATGAGGTACCAATGAAGAGCTGGGGATAATTATATGTCCCCTATCCTGGAAAAAACTCAGGAAGGCTTGCCTCAGTTTGTCACCAGTCACTTATCAGTCACCTTCCTGATTTTAGAAGGTGCCAGCTTTAATGTCAATCAGGCTATAAAAGGGCGTTTAGTAATGTCATCTGAGCGTAGCGAAGAATCTAGAAGCCCTTTACTACCGATCGGGGTGACATACTAGACATAACACTTACGTCAACCAGGAATTTAGTTATTTCCCCTTCTTCGTGTAATCAGGGCACCAGGTGGCGTTGGGGCGCTCAGGGCGATGACAAGCACTTCTCCAGTTCCATTTACAACTGTCACAGAGGAAAATATTCATGCCCAGGGTTTTTTTGACCCCTAGTTTGAATTTGTCTAGCCAGTTGGGATTGTTTCGCTTCTTCACTTCGCTTGGAGTGGCAGCCGGGGTAATAATATTCCCTAGATATCCTTAGATAGAGTGGCTAAGAATTCAGCGTTATTCTTTGTCTTAGCTAGCCTTTCCAGGATCCTTTGTGTAGCCTCGCCGTGGTTAGTGGAATCGCTATCTATCATACTAATCACGCGCCTGAGCAGCCATACTTGTTTCAAGGTATTTTCATCCAGCAAAAGCTCTTCTCTCCTTGTGCCGCTAGGCGTAATATCTATAGCTGGAAAGATTCTTCGCTCAGATAATTTTCTATCCAAGTGGAGTTCCATGTTACCTGTTCCCTTAAATTCCTCATATATGAGGTCATCCATACGGCTGCCGGTATCGACGAGGCAAGTAGCAATAATGGTTAGACTTCCCCCTTCCTCACTGTTGCGAGCGGTACCGAAGAAGCGCTTGGGGGGGTGGAGGGCTGTTGAATCAATACCGCCGGATAAAGTACGGCCGCTAGGGGGCAGGGCTAAGTTGTAAGCTCTTGTAAGTCTGGTAATGCCATCAAGGAGCATGACCACATCTTTGCCCGTTTCTACTAGCCTTTTGGCTCTCTCTAATGCTAATTCCGCTACCCGGGTCTGGCTTTCTACCGGTTCATCGAAGGTGGCAGCAATAACCTCGGCCTTAACTGACCTCTTCATATCAGTGACCTCTTCGGGTCTTTCTCCAATAAGGCAAACCATGAGGTGAATATCATTGTAGTTAGTAGTTATGGCGTTGACAATTTTTTGGAGAAGCACAGTCTTGCCTGCCTTAGGTGGCGATACAATAAGCCCTCTTTGCCCCCGGCCTATAGGTGCCACTAGGTTGATTAGACGACTGGATAACTCATCTGACGTTGTTTCCAGATTGATGAGCTTATTTGGGAAGGTAGGAGTCAGCGAACCGAAATTTCGGCGCGTTCTTGCTAGTTCAGCGTCGAGTTCATTGATACTCTCTACTCGAAGTAAGCTGTAGTATTTCTCGCTCTCTTTAGGAGGTCTAGCCTGGCCACAGATAGCATCGCCGTCTCTTAAGTTGAAGCGGCGGATCTGGGAATTTGATACATAGACATCATTAGCACCACGCCGGAAGGTATCCTGTCGTAGGAAGCCGTAGCCCTCGCTGATGGTTTCCAGGATACCTGTTATAAACATATTTCCCTGCTGCTCTGCTTCCGCTTGCAGGATGCGGTGGACAAGCTCGGACTTCTTCAAAGCAGAGTAGCCGCTGATGCCATACTCCTTAGCTATCGCCTCCAGTTCATCCCGACTTTTGCTTTCTAGTTGTGCCATAGTTAACATAGTAGCCTCTTTTTAAATGCCTTTCCTTATTTATCCCGATTCTATCGGGATGGTTTTATGGGGCTTTTACAGTAATTCCTCTCTCGCCCATCACCTTCTTCCAGTCATTTCTAAAACGCTCAATGCCGATATCTGTTAGAGGGTGTCGTATCATTTGTAGTAAAACCTCATAGGGCACTGTGGCAATATGAGCACCGATTTTGGCTGCCGTCAGACAATGTTGAGGATGCCTGATACTAGCGGCGATAACTTGAGCGGGCAGTTGATAATAATCCAGATATTCCACAATGTCAACCACCACTTTCATACCATCCTCACCAATGTCATCCAATCTGCCCACAAAAGGGCTCACAAAAGTTGCTCCTGCTGCTGCCCCCAGCAAAGCCTGATTCAAGGTGAAGCATAAAGTGAAATTTACCTTTATGTTTTCACCAGCCAGCACCGCGGTGGCCTCCACTCCTTCAAGGCTAGCTGGTATCTTAACCACGATATTCTCCGCCCATTTGGCTATTTCTCTGGCTTCGGCTACCATTCCTCGGACATCTTGGCTCAGTACCTCAGTAGATACCGGGCCGGGGACAATGGAGCAGATTTCCTGGACTAGCTTTCGATAATCAACCTTGCCTTCTCTCGATACAATGCTGGGATTGGTGGTTACCCCTGTAACCACTCCTAATCTCACCCCATGGCGAATATGCTCTATATTGGCAGTATCTAAAAATATCTTCATCTTCTTAATTTAAAGGCAGGCTTGTCTGAGCGCCTTCAACAAGTGTCTCCTTAGCTGCCCCAATGAACCCCAGAAATAATGGGTGGGGAGAATCGGGGTGGGATTTGAACTCAGGGTGAAATTGGCAGGCAAGCATCCAGGGATGATCTCGTAATTCAGTAATTTCCACTAATCCCCCATCCGGGGATAACCCGGAGGGTACAAGACCGGCTTCCTCTAATGGCTGGCGGAAGTGATTGTTAAATTCATAACGGTGGCGATGCCTTTCATAGACTACTTCGGTACCGTAGGCATGAGCTGCCCTTGTCTCTTCTACCAGATGGCAGGGATAAGTCCCGAGCCTCATGGTCCCTCCTTTTTGCTCTAGGCCGCGCTGCTCAGGGAGCAGGTCGATGACAGGATAATCACTACTGGCATCAAACTCAGTGGAATTTACCTTTTCGGTATGGAAAACATGACGGCCAAATTCGATGACCATAATTTGCATCCCCAAGCATAAGCCCAAGTATGGGACTTCCCTTTCTCGGGCAAATTTGGCAGCTTTTATCATGCCTTCAATTCCACGGTAGCCAAAGCCACCAGGAACAATTATGCCTTGAACTTGCCCAAGCTTATCATCAGCCATGCCATCCAATTCCTCGGAATCTAGCCATGCTATCTTCACTTCGCGATTGTGAGCTAATGCTGCATGGCACAACGCTTCGCGCACGGAGTAATAAGCATCTTGGAGCTCCACGTATTTGCCTACCAATCCAATAATTACAGGCTCTTTAGGAGCTTTTAGCCTGGCTACCATGTCTCGCCATTCTTCCAGGTTGCTTTTCCCTGCTTTTAATCTCAACCGGCTCACTATTAATTCCCCTAACCCCGCATCCTCGAGCAGCAGGGGCACCTCGTAGATGGTTTCGCTGGTGACCAGGGGGATAACCGCCTCTCTATCCACATCGCAAAATAGCGATATTTTGTCCTTTATCCCTTCAGCTATCTCCTTATCGCTGCGACACAGTATAACATCGGGCTGGATACCGATTCTCCTTAACTCGTTGACGCTGTGCTGAGTTGGCTTGGTCTTTAGCTCATCGGTGGCAGCGATGTGTGGCAAAAAGGTGACATGAATATATAGCACATTATCTCGGCCTTCATCCTTTCTCATCTGCCTTATAGCTTCCAGGAAGGGTTGCCCTTCAATATCTCCTACAGTTCCGCCAACTTCAACAATAATTAGCTCAGCCTGAGATATTTCGGCTACTTCCCTTATCCGTCTTTTTATTTCATTGGTTACGTGGGGAACCACCTGAATTGTGCCTCCCAAAAAATCTCCTCGCCTCTCCTGAGCAATGACCGAAGAATAGACTTGACCTGAAGTGACGTTAGAAGCTTGGGTCAGCTCCACTCCGATAAATCTCTCATAATGTCCTAAATCCAAATCAGTCTCGGCACCATCTTGAGTAACAAACACTTCACCGTGTTGGTAAGGGGACATCGTCCCCGGGTCAACGTTCAAGTAAGGATCGAGCTTCTGCACAGAGACAGATATGCCGCGGCTTTTCAATATTTTGCCGATAGAGGCTACTGAAATTCCCTTACCTACAGAGCTAACTACGCCACCAGTAATGAAAATATACTTACTCACTGCTCATTACAAGAGTATAAAGAAAGCCAAATCTTGTAGATCGATCCTCAGAGGCGAAGCAAAGGTGAGTTTCTTTCATTATAAAGATTAAGTTTCTAAATTGTCAAGTCTGCTTTGTTCAAGTGATTTGACACACTCTGTCTTGAATTCGGGCACAGATTTTTATAGGAAAGGTAGCAATGCTATAATAAGCGTAGTAAAAAGTGTCTAAAAAATACATTCTGGCTGTCGTAATACTAATAGCGGTAGCGTTAGGTATCGGTATTTGGGCCCTATCCCTTTCTCCAATATCCAGCCCACCCCAGTCTAATAACTCAACCCAATATACTGATTCTGATTGGACATTCCCCCCAGAGAGCGGGCCAGCTATTCCTTTACCTGATTTCCGCCCGGTAGTTGCCGAGGTAATGCCCTCGGTGGTTTCCGTTACTACGGAGACAGTCACCTCGGATTTCTTAGGGCATCAGTATACGGAAACTGTTGCTGGGTCCGGGATACTTATCGATGATAATGGATATATTGCCACCAACAACCATGTAGTTGAAGATGCCCAGAGCATCTACGTAGAGTTGGCCGATGGCAGATCTTTCCCAGCAAATATAGTAGGCACCGACACCTTATCTGACCTTGCCGTGATAAAGATAGATGCTTCGAATTTGACTTATACCTACTGGGGCGACTCAAGCTTATTATCTGTTGGCGATTGGGTATTAGCTATCGGCAATGCTCTGGGAGAGGGGATAACTGCGACTGAGGGCATAGTTAGCCGCTTAAATGTATCCGTGAACGTTGAGGGAACTACCCTTTACGGTTTAATTCAAACCACGGCGGCTATCAATCCCGGCAACAGCGGTGGCCCCTTGGTGAACATGTCTGGTGAGGTGATAGGCATTACCAGCGTTAAGATAGTTGCATCTGAAGTGGAAGGTATGGGCTTTGCTATAAGCAGCGATGAGGCTGAGCCTATCATCCTGGATTTAATTCGTTATGGTCGCGTGACCTATCCCTGGCTGGGAGTGGGATTATATAGCGTGGATTCTTCACTAGCTGCAGCAATGAACCTTTCTGTGGACAGAGGAGCGCTTATTGTAACAGTAGTTGCTGATAGCCCTGCAGATACTGCGGGGTTAAGAGAAGATGACATCATCATCCGCTTTGGGGGCCAGGAAATAAGCAATGTTGCCGACCTCGTCCGAGCTATTCGAGCCAACGAAGTTGGCGACGAGGTAGAAATAGTCTTCGTTAGAGGCGAAGATGTTAAAACAACCTCAGCCCGACTGATAGAACGCCCGACTTCCTAGGACAAGGTTCCTTTATTCAAATCCCAAGCTCACTAACCAGGACCTCCCTTTTTGGAATTTGAATTTTGGAATTTGTTTAGCGTTTAGAAATTAGGATTTAGGATTGGTCTTTTTGATTGCCAAAGAGACCTCGCTATTCGAGATGCGGTGTTGCTCACTATAAGCTCCATCGGGAGGCGAACCATCGATAAGCTCCTGAGATAAGGTCTCTTGTTTGATATAGTCGGCAAAATTGTTTATTACTTGCTTGATGAGTGATTCCTTTGTCTGATAATAGGTAATGATGTGGTCTGTGATATCAAACTTGGCATTGCGACGCATATTTTGAAGATGACGCACAAGTTCTCTACTTACCCCCTCGGCAATGAGCTCGGGAGTTAATTCGGTACTTATGGCCACCCAATATCTGGCGTCGTTGGCCACGCTGTAATCTGGCATGGTTGAAGGAAATTCCTCTCGTTCCTTTGCTTCACTCAATACGACGAGTTGCTTAACATTTATCTCTTCCATTACCTCGGTAGCTAAGTTTTTTAAAGCTTTCTTCTCCCCTTCGGTCTCTACACTGACCATTGCTTTATCCAATGGCTGGCGCACTTTAATCCCCGCCTTAGCTCGTGCCGCCCTGCCCAAGCTGGATATTTTCATGGCTAGCTCAACATCGCTATTTAGCTTGTCATTGATTTTAGTCTCATCCGCTCTGGGGAAATCGGTTAGATGAACGCTTTCTCTAGCTTCAGGATTAACAGAGCGAAACAAATTCTGATAAAGCTCTTCAGCAATAAATGGCACAAAGGGAGCCAATAATTGAGATAAAGTCACCAGACATTGATGTAGCGTAGTGTATGCGGCCAATTTATCGGCATCGTTCTCGCTTTTCCAGAACCGGCGACGGTTTCTTCTGACATACCAGTTAGAGAGATTATCTATAAACTCCTCAATCCTACGCGTCGCAGAGGTGGGATTGTAGCTATCCATTAATTTCGAAACCTCGCTTACGAGCTGATTAAGTTCTGAGCTAATCCAATTGTCCAGTCCCGTGAAGGCTTTTGGTTGATCGCTGTCAGCCGTCGAGGGTTGGGGAACAAAGCGATCGATATTGGCATAAAGGATAAAAAAGGAATAAGTATTCCATAAAGTAAGGAAAAATTTGCGTATCGTCTCTTCAAGTATCTTGGTGGAGAAACGATGGTTATCTTCTCCTGTGGTAGAAACCAGCATATACCACCTTAGAGCATCGGCACCATAATTATTAATCACAGCCCAGGGCTCAATTACATTGCCCTTGGACTTACTCATTTTCTCACCCTGAGCATCGACAACGTGCCCTAAGCAGATGACGTTCTTAAAGCAAGGGCTATTGAAAAGTAGAGTAGATATGGCGTGTAAGCTGTAAAACCAGCCCCTGGTCTGGTCCACAGCCTCGCAAATAAAATCGGCGGGAAAATTCTGCTTAAACTTATCTTCATTCTCGAAAGGATAATGCCACTGAGCTACGGGCATAGCTCCGGAGTCAAACCAACAATCAATTACCTCGGGAACGCGCTGCATCCTGCCATCACATTTAGGACAGGCGAAGGTAAATTCATCCATATAAGGGCGGTGTAAATCCAAGGGTGTAGTCAAACCACTGAGATTTGACTGCGCTCTTAATTCATCCACCCCACCGATACATTCGCAATTGCCGCAGGAAGAACAGCGCCAAATATTGAGTGGAGTCCCCCAATACCTCTCCCGGGAAAAAGCCCAATCAACGTTGTTCTCCAGCCAGTCGCCAAAACGACCGTGCTTAATATAATCGGGGTACCAGTTTATTTCGGTATTGCCCGAGACAAGTTCTTCTTTTACTGCTGTTGTCTTGATGTACCAGGTCTGCTTGGCATAGTAGAGGAGAGGTGACCCACATCTCCAGCAGAAAGGGTAGGTATGGGTAATCCTCTCACTGCGGAAGAGCAAACCCCTCAATTTCAAGTCATCTATAATAAGAGGGTCTGCATCTTTAACAAACTTGCCAGCAAAGGGGTAGGTGCCTGTAATATTGCCCTGCAAATCTACAGGCTGGACAAAATCCAGGCAATAATCAGGATGCATTCCAATTTTAAAGTCGACCTCGCCAAAAGCAGGGGCGACATGCACTATGCCGGTTCCCTCTTCCATAGACACAAAATCGGCAGCAATTACTTTATAGGTTAGCTTTTCTCCTTCCCTCAGCTTCTGTAGTTTTAACTGCGGTGATCCTAATACCGAAGCTTCATTAATGAACTCTATACGTCTCCGCTCTACTCCAAACTGGTGAGGATTATAAAGTGGCTCGTATTTTACTCCCGTTATCGTCGCTAGATCGCTTCCCTTCAACATTTCAACCACTTTATAATCACCTAGCCCCACCTTCTCGCGTAGGACATCAGCCAGAATGAGATACTCGTTACCTACTTCTATCAAAGCGTAATAAGCATCAAAGGCCACAGCTAAAGCAGTATTGCCCGGCAGAGTCCATGGCGTAGTCGTCCACGCGAGTAAATAAGTTGCTTTACTTCGTGAGAGTTCATAGAGTCTCTTTTGCTTGGTAGTCTCAGATACTGGTGATGGTTCCACCCTAAACTTTATATAAACCGACGGATCTTTAGCGTCATCTTGGTAGCCCAAAGCCACCTCGTGGGAACTGAGGGATGTGCCACATCTAGGGCAATGCGGCGTTACTTTGTAGCCTTGATAAATCAAGCCCTTGTCCCATAGCTCTTTTATTATCCACCAGCAGGATTCAATATAGTTATTGTCTAAGGTTATATAAGGATGCTCCATGTCTAACCAGCAGCCAAGGCGCTCGGTCATAGCTTCCCATTCTTTAATGTATTTGAAAGCACTTTGGCGACAATGGTCATTGAATCGAGCCACTCCATATTCCTCAATTTGAGCCTTACTGGTAAGGGCAAGAGAACTTTCCACCTCCAACTCAACGGGTAAGCCGTGGGTATCCCACCCTGCCTTTCGTGGCACATGATAACCCTTCATAGTCTTGTACCGGCAAACGACGTCCTTATATAGACGAGACAGCACATGATGAACTCCCGGGCTACCATTGGCTGTGGGTGGACCTTCATAGAAGACATAAGGTTGCCCACCCTCTCTCATCTCGATGCTCTTACTAAAAATCCCGTGCTCTTTCCAGAAGCGAAGGATATCCTCTTCCAGTTGAAGAAAATTGATCTTGGTGTTTACTTCCCGGAACATGGCTAACCCTGTCTCAGTAAAATAACCACCTTCCTACCCTCCCCTTCACCTATGCTCTGAGTTGTTACATCGGGATTATCAGTAAGAGTCAAATGAACAATACGGCGTTCGTCAGCAGGCATTGGCTCCATGGTTATGGAGCGGCGTCTTGATTTCACCTGCTCAGCTAGATATAGGGCCAATCTTTGCAAGGACTCACGACGGCGTTTTTTGTATCCGCCAACGTCAACTGTTAACGGCAGCCAGGCCTTTAGCCGTCCAACTACTATGAGCTTGGTAATATATTCCAAGCAAGCTAGGGTCTGACCTCGCCGACCAATCAAGATACCCAAATCGTCACCGGTGATATCCAAAGCCAGCGGTATCTCATCGGATAGCACTTCAACCTTGCCTGTTACATCCAGCAATCCAAGCAACGTATCTAAAATTTCTGTAACCAGCTGGACCGCCTCCTTTTCCAGCGGGGTTACTGGAGTCACCCTGATTAAAGCCTCTTGTCCTTTTGCTCCTAAAATACCTGACTTCCCCTCTCTAACAACCTCCACCTCAAATTGGTCCCGGCTCAGTCCTAGCTGCGCCTCCGCTTTCTCTATCGCCTGTTCTACTGTCTCGGCTACTATCTCAATCCCTTCCATAGTCCAATTTCCTTTTAGCAATTTCCTTTATCACCAGCCCAATTTGCAATCACCTCTACAATGCTAGTTCATTTTCCCTTCACTGGTGTTGACTGAAATGGAGGCCGGAATTTAAGGTAACCCCATCCACCAGTGACAAAGTACTGAGCTATAATACCAATTATATTGGAAACTGCCCAATAGAGAGCCAAGCCACTGGGGAGCATCAAGGTGAGGAAGCCAAATAAGAGAGGCATCATCAGCGTCATCATCCTCTGCGTGGACTCTTGCTGGGGGGCAACAGATGGTGCCTGGGTCATCTTCTGTTGTACCCACATTGTACCACCAACTATGATGGCTACAAGCAGACCGAGACCGCCATTCTGCGAACCGGTTTGTCCCAAATCAAGCCCCAAAAATTGACTGCTCAACGGAATCGCTTGATTCACTATTTCCCAGGAATAAAGACGATTAGCTAAATCAAGTAAGTTCTCTGGCGTGGTGGCCAGAGCTCTCATGATGGCTTGATAGAGAGCAATCCAGATAGGGAACTGAACCAACATGGGCCATAAGCAACCCAGGGGGTTTACCCCTGCTTCCTTATAAAGCTTCATCGTTTCTTGCTGAAGCTTTTGCTGATTTTTACCGTACTTCTTCTGCAATTCTTGAATCTTGGGCTGCATATCCTGTAAAGCTTTGCTGGAATTAAGCTGGCGCTTGGTAAGGGGCCAGGTGATTAGGCGCACGATTATGGTAAGGGCAATGATGGCTAAGCCAAACTGACCGAACAAAGAGTGACTCAGGGCAATCAATACATTAAGTACTGGGTTACCTATAATTAAATTCCAAACTTCTATGAAACCCATTGGGTGCGACCCTCATTCTTCAATAGTTAAGTTGACTCTCCAGCTTACTTCCCCCGTATCAGTATCCACAACATATAACTGGTTATCTTCACCTCGAATATAAACTAGACCTTCTTGAGCGCAAAAAGAACTTCTAACAGCAGCACCAATAGAAATAGTTTTCGATGGTACTGCCTCATCCTCGATCTCGGTGCTGAGGTCAAAAACATATACAGTGCCTGACTCATCAACTACTATTAGCAGATTACCCATCAAAACAGGTGAGGTAACTATGGGAACGGGCTTCCCACTCGAGTCCTTGCTTTCAAACTGCCACAATTCTCGCCCTGTCTCAGCACCAATCGCATAAAGTTTACCATCGAGGCAGCCAGCATAAACAATGTCTTCATTTACTATGGGAGACGCCCAGAACCAATTACCGGCTGGTTTCTCCTCGGGAAATTTCCACATCAGCACATCGCTACCTATTTTTACGGCATAAAGATAGCGGTCAAACGAGCCCAAAAATAGGGTATCTTCGTAAATCACTGGTGAAGAAGCAAAGCCTGCCTCTGATTCAAAAGACCACTCCAATAGTTCCCCCGTTTCTAACGATAAAGCATAGATATGACCATCGAAAGTGCTGACATAGAGAATATCACCTTGAATTACCGGGGATGTCCATAGCTTTCGATATTTTTCGTCTAAGACCTTTGATTCCCAATTTAAATCACTGAATTCCTTATCCAGAGAATATACCCTGCCATTGGAGCTACTTACATATATGTTATCCTCGCGTACTAACAAGTCAGCTACTATAGCATTGCTTTTTGCATTATTTATGGGACAATCCCACTTCCATTCACCATACCCCCGCTGAGGAAAGGTCAAATTCTCGCTTCTAGCCGACGTGTTCAATGCCAGAACTTGGCCACTATAGGTGCCAATGTAAACTATATCTCTATCTACAACCGGTGTATCATATATAGCAGTTGTAACCGATGTCTGGCCACATGATAAGCCGCTGGAGGGTGCAGTGACCGGGGCGATGGAATAAGACCATTCTAGATTTCCAGTTGACGAATTTATCGCCACCACCCTGCCATCCACGGTGCCCACATAAGCAATGCCGTCATGAACTGCGGTTCCTGACCATCCCTTCGCTAACTGAGCGCTACCGGAAATACAGGAAACCAGTGTCAAGGGCAAAAGAGCAATTACAACGAGGAATAATATCTTTGGTTGCTTCATTCTATAACTAAGGTACTGGGTCGTAGCCACCTTCAGAGAAGGGGTTACATCGAACTAGCCTCTTGGTTGCCAGCCAGCTACCTCGGGCAAACCCATGTCTTTTAATTGCCTCAAGAGCGTACTGAGAGCATGTAGGCTGGAAGCGACAAACACTAGGGAGAACCTTCGACACTGTGTTCTGATATAATTTAATTAACCCCAGAGCTAATTGAGTCATTTGTTGCTCTCCAACAATTGTGCCCGAGCTAAAAGCTTGGTTACTGCCCTCTCTAGCTGGTGATAGTCAATATTGACTGCTACAGGCCGAGCAATGAGGACAATGTCCCATCCCGGCCTTAGCGATTGCAGCTTCATTATTTCTCTGAATAACCTCTTCAAGCGATTACGTTGCACCGCCTTACCTACTTTTTTGGTCACGGAGAAACCATATCGGCTTAGGCTTAAACCATTGGGCATCGCCTTCATCACTAGCAAGCTGGTTGCCCATACTTTGCCTTGTCGATAAACCAAAGTATATTGGGCTCTATTAGTTAAAGATCGAGGCTCCTTCACAGGATAGAGTTAAACTGGAGTCAGTCTATACCTCCCCTTAAGGCGCCTTGCTTTAAGCACTCTCCTTCCAGCTCGAGTGGCCATTCTAGCACGAAAACCTAAGCTGCGCCTCCGGGAAATTTTCTTCGGTTGATAAGTCCGCTTTGGCATTCTTCAACCTGTCGAACGAGATAGGCCTATGCCTCCTGTTTTCCAAATGTGGCTTGGTGCGTAAGGTAACATAGCGAGATAACGAGCCCTCTTTATAGCTTGTGCTAAGCTTCTTTGATGTTTAGCACAGCTTCTGCTCCTCCGCCTTGATACAATCTTACCCTGACTGGAAATATAGCGAGATAACATAGAAACATCTTTATAGTCAATTTTCATACTCCCCTTGCAAAAGGGACAGACTGCCGGCCTGGTGATGAAGTTCCTCGTACCTCTTACTCTTCCAGTAGTAGCTACTCTTCTAGTATTAGCCAAAGCTTCCTCTCCTTTATTTTAATCAAATGGTAAATCTTCAGGCTCAAGCTCCCCTTCCTCGGGAAGGGAAACCGGAGCCGCTCTGTCGAGGAAAATTACTCGGTTTGCTGACACTTCAAGGCTAGTACGCATCTGCCCATCTTGCCCTTCCCAATTGCGAGAACGTAACCTCCCTTCAATATAAACTCGTCTCCCTTTGGATAAGAATTGGTTACAGCTCTCAGCTTGCCGGCCCCAGACACTAACCCTAAACCATTCTGTTTCTTCTCTCCGCTCCCCGTCAGGACCACTATAACGATAATTGGTAGCCATGCGGAAAGAGGTAACCGCCTTTCCATTGGGAGTGTACCTCATCTCTGGGTCACTACCTACGTTGCCAATGAGCATTATTTTGTTTAAGCTTGCCATATCAATCCTCAACCTTTACCACAAGATATCGCAAAATGTCTGCCGAAGCACTAATTTCTCCTTCAAGTTCCTTAACCGATTTTGGCGTTAACTTAAAGCGAGCTAGAATATAATCAGCCTCCATAAATTTCCTTATAGGGTAAGCCAGCTTTCTTCTCCCCCACTTTTTTATCTCTTCCACCACCCCACCGCGACTATCAATGGACTGAGTCACCTTGTCTACAATTTTAGACACTCCCTCTTCATCAACTTCGGGACTAATTATAGCTACCAGCTCATAATCGCGCATGTCTAGATTTTATAACACAGGGAATAAAATGGCAACAAGATCTATGTTTTAGCCACCTATTATATCTACCGGCTAGAATGTTAAATAAAGCCAGTGTTATAATTCCATCGATGAAAGTATCTGAGTTGGGAGAATTTGGCCTGATTACCCTCATACGCAATAGCAGTGCTAGATATGAGGATTCTGGACACACTCCGTGGCAAGAGGTTTTAGTGGGCATTGGTGATGACGCTGCTGCTTGGCAAAGTGGCAATCACATCCAATTAGCTACTACAGATACTCTAGTTCAGGATATACACTTTGACCTGGACGTTATTAGCTGGGAGGAATTGGGCTGGAAAGCACTGGCTGTAAATCTAAGCGATATAGCTGCCATGGGCGGTATTCCCAAGTACGCTTTGCTTTCTCTGGCACTACCTGGTGAACTGGAGGTTGAAGACGTCTCCAAATTTACTAACAGCATGATGCATCTTGCCAGAGAATTTGGAGTGGCTATAGTTGGAGGTAATTTAGCTAGCGCTCCCAATGTAGTTATCACTGTAACAATCATAGGCTGCTCTAAAGATAAAGCGATACTTAAGAGGTCAACAGCTTCTTCTGGGGAGCAAATAGCTGTCACCGGATACCTGGGATTATCGGCAGCCGGCCTGGAAATGTTCAAGGGAAAAACCATCTCAAATCCCGAAATAAGAAATATCCTGAGGCGAGCTCACCTTCAGCCCGTGCCAAAAGTAAAAGAAGGGCAGACCTTAATTGAACAAGGAGTTAAAACCGCTATAGATATAAGCGATGGGCTTGTTGCTGACCTTGCCCATATATGTGAATCCAGCAAAGTCAACGCCGAGATAAAGATAGAACAAGTGCCAGTACACACTGTGGTAAGAGCAAATTTCCCTAATTATCAAGAGCTGGCTTTATGCGGTGGGGAGGATTATGAGCTCCTTTTTACCGCTGATGAGGACACTGTTGCTCGGGCTAAGAGGGCTCTAAACTGCCCGGTGACCGTAATCGGTGACATAACGAAAGAAAAGTTACCAACACGAGTGACTGTGGTGGATGGCAAGGGAAATATCATCCCTTACCAAAGGGGGGGCTGGGAACACTTTAAGAATGGAGTCCCTGAAGTTAAATTCACATAGCCCCGAACAAACTCAGCTTTTGGGAAGTTACCTGGGAGAAATAGCTCAAAAAGCTGATGTTTTCCTTCTCGTAGGTGAGTTGGGAACGGGCAAAACTTGCCTTGTCCAAGGCATCGCTCGCGGGCTGGGTGTAAAAGAATATGCCTTCAGTCCCTCTTTCGTCATCCTTAGAGAGTATCATGGCCGACTTCCCTTATACCACATTGATTTCTATCGGCTGGAGCACATTGAGGAAATTGCTGACCTGGGGCTGGAGGAGTATTTTTACGGCGACGGAGTGTGTGTGGTTGAATGGGCAAAAAAGGGGCTGCAAGTGGTACCCGGGGATAATTTGTTTATCACAATGCATTATGTTCCTGCCTCCGAGACAGGGCGGTCTATTTGCCTGCAACCTCAAGGCGAGCGCTACTATGGATTGATAGAACAACTAAAAAAGAGGGGGAATTATTGCGCTGAATGCGAAATGCTAAACAATAAGAAAGTCTAAAATCAAAATGACAACTCAAAATGCAAAAAAAGTAACCTTTGCTATGTCATTTTGCACTTTTATTTTTTCATTTTGCATTTAGATTTCTGATATGGAATTAGCTATAGATACTTCGTCTAATATCGTCAGCGTTGCCTTATCTCATGAAGGTGAGATACTGGCTTCGCTAACCTGGCAGACAATACAAAACCATACAATAGAACTGTTGCCGAATTTAATTTGCTTGTTACAACAAGCCAGGGTGGAGCTAGGCTCTGTAGGAGCAATCATTGTAGCTAAAGGCCCAGGAAGCTTTAATGGACTTCGAGTAGGCATGAGCACTGCTAAGGGGCTATCGTCTGCCTTAAATATTCCTTTGCTTGGTGTAAACACATTAGAAGCTGAAGCCTATCCCTTTGCATTTACTGGGCTGCCCCTGCGCCCTATTCACAAGGCTGGGCGCGAGGAAATAGCCACTGCCCTTTATCGGCAAAAAGATAATGAATGGCAATGTCTGGAGGCAGAAAATCTAACCACAGTTAAAGCTTTGTGCCGTCGAATTAAGCAAAGAACGCTTTTTTGTGGTGAAATCCCTCCTGACGTGATAAGCGAAATACAGCAGAATCTGGGCAAGCAAGCTATAATTTCCCAAAGTAATGGCCCATCTCGAGCTAGCTCTCTGGCTATGTTAGGTTGGCAAAGATTGAGCAAAGGAGAACAAGATGACCCGATTACCCTACAGCCATTATACCTTCGTCCTCCTCATATAACCAAGCCCAGGGATAAAATACCCCGTTTGTCACTCAGAGTTAAGCAAGGGATACAAGGAAATGGAAATTCCCAGATTAGATGTTGAGTACACAGCAAGGCTTTGTTTTGCCTGTAGCCAGGAGAACCCTATAGGGCTAAAGTTAAAACCTGTTCACGATGGAGAAAAAGTCATCGCGGAGTTCACCCCCGGGAAGTTTCATCAAGGCTGGAATGGTGTGGTTCACGGAGGTATCCTCTACACCCTCCTTGATGAAGTAACCGCTTACGCCATGCTTTGCCATGGGGTTGAGTTTGGCGTTACTGCTAAGAGTGAGATAAAATTTAAACAGGTAGCGCCTATCAATGAGCCAATCCAGGCCTCTGCCTGGGTTACTAAACTGACAAAACGGCTAGTGGAAACTAAAGGAGTGCTTACTCTCAAGGATAATACAGTCATAGTCGATGGCGATTTCTTATTTTATGTCTGGAGACAGTCCAAAAAGACAGTCCTTTGGGACATGGATGGAGTTATTGCCGATTCCTATTCCTTCCACTTTGCTGCATGGCAGGAGACCTTTGCTAAAAGAGGGATAAAATTCACCAAAGAAGATTTTACCAAGCTCTTTGGCACCAGAAATGACTTCATAATCGGCAGCATTATGGGCAGGGAACTCTCTGAAAGAGATGTCAAAATCATGGTGCAGGAGAAAGAAGAAAAATTTCGACGGAAGGCAAAAGGCCGCGTAAAGCCATTTCCCGGGGCAATAAGGCTCCTGAATGCTATAAAGAAGGGGAATTTCAAACTGGGCCTGGTTTCTTCAGCGCCCAAGGAAAACATCGACTTGGTCCTTAGTGCGCTTAATTTGGAAGGAATTTTTGATTGTATTGTTTTTGGCCAAGAAGTATACGAAAGCAAGCCCGGTCCTCAGATATATCTTTTAGCCGCCGAGAAATTGGAAGTGAAACCTAACGATTGCTTGGTAATTGAGGATTCCCCCCTGGGAGTCAAAGCAGCCAAAACAGCGGGGATGAAATGCTTGGCTATAGCCAGTACACACCCCCGACAAAAGCTAGAGGAAGCTGACAAAGTAGTTGACTCCTTAGAAAGCGTGGATTTGATCACCCTGCTCACGAGGGTTTAGAAAGAAGCCAGGATAAGGAAGAAGGAGATTTAAATCATGGAGAGAAGTTTAGTTCTTATCAAACCTGATGCCATACAACGGGGGTTGGCTGGGGAAATCATTTCTCGTTTGGAAAGGAAGGGGCTTAAAATCGTAGCTATGAAGATGTTGCATATGGATAAAAATTTGGCCCAACGCCACTATGCCATTCATAAAGGAAAAGCTTTCTTCGATGATTTGGTAAATTTTATTACCTCTAGCCCAATCATCGCCATCGTCTTCCAAGGTAAAAATGCCGTGGAAATAATACGGCAAATGATGGGAGAAACTGACCCTGCCAAAGCTCAGAGTGGCACTATCCGAGGCGATTTTGGCATTGATATTGGACATAACTTAGTACATGGCTCTGATTCACTGGGAAATGCCTCGAAAGAAATAGACTTATTCTTCTCAGCAGAGGAAATTTTCAACTATGACCGGGAACTAGATACATGGATCTATTGAATTCTCACCACAGGAATTGACTTGTCCCATAATCTATCCAGTTGGTAATAATCCCGTGCTAGTGGGGCAAATATATGAACAATAACCGAACCAAAATCACCAAGCATCCAACCTGAGTCAGGAGTCCCTTCATTATGATGAGGTACGACGCCTTTAGTTTTCAATGCTTTATCAATACCCTGCCAGATAGCTTCGATATGCCGCTTGGTATCTCCAGTACAAATAACAAAGTAATCAGCGAAAGAGCACAAGGCTCTAACATCCAGCATAGCAACATCCCTTGCTTGCTTCTCAGAAGCAAGTCCGGTAGCCAGGCGCGCTATTTCCTCCGCTTCCAGAAAGGCACTAACCTCCTTTCATATTATACCACTTATGGCAACATTTGACCAAAGACTATCTTGCCATGTATATTTTGCAAATAATGTACCCGGCATCGGAACTTTACTGCGGTAATATTCCACTTGCAAATTTGCGAATGAAATTTTTCAGTTTGCAATATATTTGCTATAATTAAGGCGAGGATTAAAGATATGCAAACAAAATGGTGGCGCAGCGGGTTTTTTTACCTGCTGATTTTAGCAGTGGTATTAGCTCTGGTATTTGCTTTCATGCCCGGTGAGGGGCCTGACGAAGTAAGCTTGCCTGATTTTACCGAAAGAGCCAAACAAGGGCAGATTGACATAATTAGGCAAAAAGGCGATATGGTTGAGGGCTTAGAGGGCTCATTAAAAGATAACCAAGTCATAATTACAACGCATTTTGACGGTACTACCTATGAGCTGGTCAATTTTCTCCAAGATGAAGGGGTAGTCCTGGGAGTAGAAGGAGAAGGAATAACGTTCCTCGTCGAACCTAGTGGCTTTGATTGGGGAACGATAGCACTGACAGTCATTCTGCCCATTGTGCTGCTTGGGGCATTATTTTACTTCTTATTCTTCCGCGCCGCCCGTGGCGCTGGCACGCAAGCCTTCAATTTCAGCAAAAGCCGTGCTCGATTAACTCTTGACAAGAGGCCTGATGTAACTTTTGCCGATGTTGCTGGAACAGACGAGGCAAAAGAAGAGGTTCAAGAAGTAGTGGAATTCCTCAAGTCTCCCCAAAAATTCCAGGCGCTGGGGGGACGCATACCTCGAGGAGTGCTCCTGGTAGGGCCACCGGGAACAGGCAAGACTTTACTAGCTAAAGCTATCGCTGGAGAAGCCAAGGTTCCTTTTTTCTCTATTAGTGGCAGCGAATTTGTGGAGATGTTTGTGGGCGTCGGTGCCGCCAGAGTCAGAGACCTGTTTGAACAAGCCAAGCGTAATGCACCATGCCTCCTATTTGTTGATGAAATCGATGCCGTAGGCCGACACCGTGGTGCTGGTTTAGGTGGAGGACACGACGAAAGGGAGCAGACCTTGAATCAAATTCTGGCTGAGATGGATGGCTTCGATACCAATACCAACATCATTGTCATAGCCGCCACCAATCGCCCCGACATCCTCGACCCAGCTCTCCTCCGTCCCGGTCGTTTTGACCGCCACATTGTCATTGACTTACCCGATATGAAAGGCCGCAAGGCTATTCTAGAGGTGCATGCTAAGGGCAAGCCGCTGGCCAAAGGAGTTAACCTCGAAACGGTAGCTAAGGAAACGCCGGGATTCAGCGGCGCTGACCTTGCTAACTTAATCAATGAAGCAGCCATCCTGGCTGCGCGGCGCAACCGTAAAGATATCACACTAAAGGAGCTTGAAGATGCTGCCGACCGCACTATAGCTGGACCGGAAAAGAAAAGCCGTATAATAAGTCCCAAAGAAAAGGAAATCATTGCTTACCACGAAAGTGGCCATGCCTTGACCGCCAGGATGTTGCCTAATGCCGACCCTGTGCATAAAATTTCTATTGTTGCCCGGGGGATGCTGGGGGGCTGGACACGTTTTCTGCCATCCGAAGACCGCCATTTATGGACTAAGTCTCAGTTTGATGATAGATTGGCAGTGAGCTTGGGCGGACGCGTTGCCGAGGAAATTAACTTCGGGGAAATGACTACCGGTGCCCAAAACGACTTAGAGCAAGCAACTAAGCTAGCTAGGAAAATGGTCACCGAGTACGGCATGAGTGAGAAATTGGGCCCGCGGACCTTTGGTCAAAGGCAGGAACTCGTCTTTCTCGGTCGTGAGATAAGCGAACAGAAGGATTACAGCGATAAGATAGCCCAGGAAATCGATGAAGAAGTGCATAATATTATCCAGCGGGCCTACGATACCGCCAAGAAAATTCTGACCAAGAATCAAGAAAAACTAAAACTGCTAGCTGAAGAGCTTATAGCTCGTGAAACTCTGGATGAACCTGAGCTCGACAAAATATTTGAAGGCTTAGCACCCCAGCCAACGTCCAGCTAAATCAAAAAGCAAAGGTCAAGTCAAGGTTCAAAAATTTTGATTTTCTTTCGGGGAGCCAAGCCGGCTACTTTCTTCGACGACAATATCTTCATCTAGCTTGACAAATAGCGGTTGGGGCTGGCGAAGTTTCTGCCCCGGAGGTAAAAACTGAACTTTCCAACCTGCTTCCTTCACACTACCATCAAATCCAAGGGAGGAATGAAGCCTTTCGGAACTGAAGGGGAGGAAGGGATAGAAAACAGTTTTCAATGCTGCCAGCACAGAGAGGACTGTATAGACGGATTTAGCCGAAGTATCTCGTTCCGTTTTGATTGTCTTCCAGGGAGCTTGTTCGTCAAGGTAACGATTAGCTTCCTGGGCTAGCGACATAGCCTCTTTGACCGCCCCTTTAAACTCACAACGATAAAGCAACTTATCCACACTGTCTAGCGTAACTTCAGCTCCATGAAGCAAGCTCTGGCTGTGTTCATCCAGTTCACCCGGTGCAGGCACGGCTCCATTGAAATTGCGATAAGCAAAGGTGAGAACGCGATGAGCTAAATTACCATAGGTGGCTACCAACTCATTGTTATTACGACGAAGGAATTCACGCCAGGAAAAATCGCTGTCCCCGGTCTCAGGCATATTCACTGCCAAAGCATACCTCAGGGGATCTGGCTCATACCGTTCCAGGTAATCATGCAGCCAGATTGCCCAACCACGGCTAGTAGAAAGCTTCCTGCCTTCGATAGTCAAAAATTCGTTAGCTGGAACATCATAAGGAAGGTTCAGGCTGCCATAACCCATCAACATCGCCGGCCAAATAATAGTATGGAAAAAGATATTATCCTTGCCAAGGAAATAGAAACTCTTAGCATCGTCTTGCCAGAAAGCTTGCCAGGCGGTATCATCTCCCTGCAATTTTGCCCATTCCTTGCTTGCCGATAAATAACCAATGACTGCCTCAAACCATACATAAATACGTTTACGCTCAAAGCCTGATTGCGGCACAATCACTCCCCAATCCAAATCACGGGTAACCGCCCTGTCCTTTAATCCTTCATCCAAAAATTTCCAAGTGGTGCCAAGTACATTACGCCGCCAATGAGTCTGCTCTTTTGTCCAGTCAGTCAACTTTTCCTGAAAAGAAGAAAGGCGCAAAAAGAAATGCTCCGAAGACTCAGAGCGAGGCGGAGTGGAACAAAGGTAACAGCGGAGGTCCTTAAGCTCCCATGGATTCAAAGGCTTACCACACTCATCACATTCATCACCTCTTGCTTTAGTGAAGCCGCAGTGAGGACAAGTACCTTCCAGATAGCGGTCGGGAAGGGACCTCTGGCACTTAGGGCAATAGGCTTGAAGCATCTTATCTTTGTAGACATAATCCTTGTTGAGCAAAGTGAGGAATATATCATGAGTAACTTGAGTGTGATTTGGAGTGCCAGTGGTGGTAAATAAGTCGAAAGAGATGCCTAATTTTTCCCAGCAATCGACAAATTGCCGATGATATTTGTCCACTACTTCTTGTGGCGTGGTAGATTCTTGTTCAGCACGAATTGTAATCGGCGCTCCGTGTTGATCGCTACCGGAAACCATCAACACCTTATTGCCCTTAAGGCGATGATAGCGGGCAAAAATATCGGCTGGCAGATAAGCACCAGCGATATGTCCTAAATGTAGGGGACCATTGGCATAAGGCCAGGCAACACCGATAAAAATGCGCTCGCTCAAATTCTCTCCCCAAAAGTCAGCCTATTGTAAATCATAAATTGCCTCGTGTCATTGCCATGAGCCGAGGCTCTCAAATGACGATTGCCAACGTTTACTCCTTGGGAAGAAAGGTGATTATTTGCTTTCCTTTCTCCGTTCTGTATGAGATATAACCACGGCTCAGGCAACAATCAATACAAAGACATTGCTTTTCATCTCCTTCCCCGTTGATTGAAAGATAGCGTTCTCCATATTTAATAGGACGATGACAACCATCACATTCCACTTTTCCTACAGCAATACAACCACGGCGCATTTTAGCTCCTTTCCTGAAATTTCAACCAGGCTCGAGTCCTACCTTCAATAACGAGAGTAAACTCCCCTCTTGGTTCGACGAAATGCTCCCTAGCCTGGCCCACTCTGCCCCGGAAAATCTCTTCGTGAACTTTGGTAAGCTCACGGCATACAGATAGTCTTCTATTTCCTAGAATTTCCTCGATATCACTCAATGCCTCCCTAAGGCGATGGGGTGTCTCGAAAGCCACTATAGTCCTTGGTTCATCGACTATTGAGCTGAGAAGACGCTGCCTTTGCCCCTTACGTCGGGGCAAAAACCCAAGGTAAAGGAATTGGTCGGTCGGCAACCCGGAAACCACTAAGGCGGTAATCACCGCTGAAGCACCAGGAATCGGTACCACAGAAATCCCACGCTCAATCGCAGCAACAATAAGCTCGTAGCCAGGGTCACTTAGCCCTGGCATGCCAGCTTCTGAAACTAGAGCAAGGTCTTCTTCCTCAAGAAAATTCAGTAAATAATCAAGTTTAGCTCTTTTACTATGCTCATGATAACTAGTCAAAGGAGTTTTTATATTATGGGCATTAAGCAAGTGGCGTGTAGTGCGTGTATCCTCAGCAGCAATAAGTTTCACCTCCTGTAAAAGGCGTAAGGCACGCAGGGAAATATCTTCCAGATTGCCAATAGGAGTAGCGATGACATAAAGAACAGGCATGACCTACAATTATACCTAATAGCTATAATTTTATCTACAAATTTCCTTGACTTTAGACCGCCGTGCTTGTATAGTTTGTGGCAACTTTTATCAAGTAAAGAAAAATGCCTCGCCTTAAATTCAAAGAGATGGAGCGCGCTTATGGATTTGATGAAGTTGCGCTTGTCCCCGGAGATGTAACCATTAATCCTGACCAAACTAACATAGACTTTACCGTAAAAAATTACACCTTGTCCATCCCCATTCTAGCCTCAGCTATGGATGCTATTGTTGACCCCACCTTTGCTATTAAATTTAACAAGCTTGGCGGGCTAGCTGTCCTTAATTTAGAAGGTATACAGACAAGGTACGAAAACCCCGACGAGGTCTTGAACCAAATTGCCAAAACTCCTGAAAAAGAGGTTACTTCACTGCTTCAAAAAATTTACTCTGCGCCTATCAAGGAAAAGCTCATTAGCCAATGCATTGGAGCAATAAAACAGGCTGGTGCCATCTGTGCTGCATCTACAACTCCAGCCAACACCAAACGTTTGGCTCCCATAGCCAAGGATGCTGGGATGGATATACTCGTGGTGCAATCTACCGTCACCACGGCCAGGCACATCTCCAAGAGCTATCGGGGACTTATCCTGCCTGAGCTATGCCAGCAAATGTCCCTGCCTATTATAGTAGGCAATTGTTGCAGCTATAACGCAGCATTAGAGCTAATGAGAACAGGGGTCGATGGCATCCTAGTCGGAGTTGGGCCCGGGGCTGCCTGTACCACCCGGGAAGTCATCGGCGTCGGAGTTCCCCAGGTAACTGCTACTCTGCATTGTGCCGCTGCTAGAGAAACATACCTCAAAGAAGGTGGTAAATACGTAGCAGTGATAACAGATGGTGGTATTCGCACCGGTGGTGATTTATGCAAGTCATTCGCCGCTGGTGCTGATGCTGTAATGATTGGCTCTCCTTTAGCTCAAGCGAAAGAAGCGCCAGGAAAAGGCTATCACTGGGGCATGTCTCATTCTCATCCAGCATTGCCTAGAGGGACACGTGTTAGAGTTGGCACTACCGCCCCGTTAAAGCAAATTCTCTTCGGTCCTACTTCCGTCACCGACGGCACTCAAAACTTAATTGGCGCTCTACGCACTAGCATGGGAGTATGCAGCGCTCGAACCATTCAAGAAATGCACAAAGTGAAGATGATTATTGCCCCAGCTATAAAGACTGAGGGGAAATACTTGCAGGCAATCCAGAATGCCCCTTGAATTTATAGAAACGCCGAAATACAAAACCAGACACCAAAGCCAGCCAGAACCAGAGCACAAACGCTAAACACAACTTTTTGTACCTTTTGTGTCCACCACCGCCTTGACTTAAATGTGCCCACAGATAGAAATTCACTCCAGGCAAAATCACAGGGCAAATGCACTGTGGTAAACAAAATAACACCGGCAAGCCCGAACTTGGCGGCACCGGTTACCAGAGCTGCACCCACAGTCGCCCACCATATGTAAAAAGCCGGGTTAGTTCCTGTAATTACAATACCTGTCAGTAAAGAGTTGGCTGGTAGACCGCCTACTGCACCAGGCGCTGCACCAGTAGCTCGAAACATTCGGAAACCCAGGTAAAGCAGCATCAAGCCACCGGCAAGATATATACCCTTTCCCACTTGGGGGGAGCTGATGAAATGACCGAATCCAAAATAAATTAAAGCTATGAGCGGTATCTCGATAACAGCATGCCCTGCTGCAATCCAGGCACCGGCGTGTTTGTCACTGTAACCCTTGGCTATGGTAGCCGCAGTCATTGGTCCGGGTAGCATAACGCCAGTAAGAGAAATTCCCGCTGCTGATAATAAAAATAGGCCCAGGCTTGTCTCCATGACTTACTTCGGGCAAAACCAGATTCAGGCTAAATTTCCTCTTGTTCCTCCTCCTCCTCCTCAGCCACAACCCCACCATACTGAGGGAGTTTCACATCTGCTTTGGCGCGGCGACCTCTGGCTCCTCCGGGCAGACCGCCAATCATCTTCTTTAGCTCTGCCAGTGTCTCAACCGACTGCGCTGGGGGAGCAACTATGCCATCTACCCCAGCTTGCCATAAACTGGTTAGCTCAGCCTTTGTGACCAAAGAAGGCAAGGCCATAATGACCGGCTTCTCTAAGAGCTCGACGAACCTTTGGCAAATAAGCAGGTGCTCCACAGCAACAAAAGGGTCTCCGTCTCTACCATTGATGAACACACCATCTACTTCGAGGCTATTGATGGCTCTAACAAAACCCTGGTCTAATGAAGGCTCTATCATCAAAAATTTGCCTATCTCTTCTTTGTGCAATACTGCCGCAGCTGCCTTGATGTCAAAGACCATAAAGTCGCCCCCCAGGCTCATAAGCTTATTTATTTTCTCTTCGCTCACGCCCTTCACAAATACCCCCAAAGGGATATTGCCCATAGCTTCAACCATTTGCTTAACAATCCTGGGGCTTGGGCCCTCGTCCAATATCAACCCGGCATCAGCGTTGACATCAGCCACGATTTTGGCTTCCTTGACCTGCGTCCCAGACAGCCCTGCAATAAGCAACATTGCTGGGCTTTTTAGTGCAGAGACAGAAGGATGAAAACCTATGGGCGTGGTTGAAGACTTGGAAAGACTCTGCAATTTATCTACAAATTTGCTCATATTACCCCCAGCCAGCGGTCGGATTCGAACCGACGACCGGCGGTTTACGAAACCGCTGCTCTACCCCTGAGCTACGCTGGCACTCATTTGGGATTATTTGCCTTAATGGCCTCCACTACTAGGACAAGAGAATGGCAATTTTAAAGTTGGCTCTGCTACATTTAATGAGTCTGTTGTTAAGGATTCTACCATACCTTAGCAAGCTGTCCAAATTGCAGGGGCTACCTCAGTATCTCACCTTCCCTGGTGCCCTGATAAAGGCGAGAAGTATCAGTGCAATGATGGTGCACATGCCGCTGACCATGAAGGCAAAGTAATAACTCTGTGTTACATCAAACACATATCCTCCGAGGACTGGCCCAATAGCTCCACCGATTGCTACCCCTAACATTTGAAAACCAACAATTTCGCCTATTGCCTTCAGCTTGAAGATTTCCCCGGCTATTACCGGGAGCTGGGGGACGCAACCGCCATAAGCAAACCCAAAGACTGCGGCAAACAGATAGAGCATCCATATATCTGTCGCCCTGAGGAGCCAGAACATCGCCAGGACCTGGAGGACCAGACAGATAACGAGTGTGCGCTTTCCCCCTAGTCTGTCAGACACGGCACCCATGGCCAGCCGGCCGATAATGCTGGAAATGCCAATCACAGACATGAAGCTGGCAGCCACTCCCCAGGGTATGCCGAGGCCGGTTGGATCGGTTGCATGGGGATATATGTACGTCATTGTCATTTGGACGCATATAGACCAAAAGATAATTATCGCCAGCAATAGCCAGAATGCTCTGGTACGCGCTGCTTCTTTTAATGAGAATCCTGCGCTTTCTGAAGTAAGGCTGTCCTCTCTTTTTGCTATATTTGAATTCTCCTCGTCACCCGCTGTCGCTTCAGCCTTACCCAGTGGCAGCAGCCCTTTCTCCTCGGGACTACGCCTTAGCAGAAATGCCCCAGGGATAATGATAATCAAGGCCAAGAGACCGATGATAATATAGGACAAGCGCCACCCATAAGTAGCGACGAGATGTGCGGCTAACGGAGACATGACCGCTGTGCCCGCCCCTATTCCGGCAGCAACGATACCTATTGCCAGACCCCGCTTGGACACGAACCACCTTGACACTGTTGCCATTAAAGGAGCGTAGGCCACACTTAGTCCGAACCCTCCCATTAGACCATAGAATAAATATAATTGCCAGGCAGTGCTGCTTTGGCTGGTCAATATGAGGCCCAGACCCAGGAAAAGGCCACCGACGGCGACTATTATTCTGGGTCCGTGCCTATCGGTGATTCGTCCGGTGAGGATGGCCAGGGCGCCACGCGAAAACATGAAAAGTGCAGCAGCTCCTCCTACCAATGTTCCACTCCAGCCAAAATCATCTTTTAGAGGATCGATGAATATGCCGAAGGAGTATTGGATCCCATATGCGACCAGAGCCACGCAGAAGGCTGCGGCCACCACTACCCAGCCGTAGAAAAAGCGTGGAGGGTTCGCCTGCTCAATTCCACCAGATTTCATTCAGACCTCCTAGCGCATATCTTTTATCAATTTTTTGGCTCGAGTGGGTTTTCGCAGTGAGCCCGGGGTTACCAGTTGTATCTCGGGTATGGTCATTTTTCCCATTTTGACATTTTTTTGGACCGGCGGGACTTTTAATATCGTTTCCCTTACCAGTTCTTTGACCGCCGCTCCTTTTCTAGCTATCTCCACCTGAAAAGTCAGACTATCTTTGGCATCATCCTTGCTAATGCTCACTTCATAACCAACGATGTCGGGAATCGTATAAAGTGCCTCGTCAAACATCGCTGGGTATATCTCATCTCCCTCTCCTATTCTTACTGCCGACTCCAGCCTTCGCGTTGTCCTGTCCAACTTCTTGAGAGTGGTTATGCCACACTCACAGGGTTTAGTACTCAACCTAGATATATCATGCGTTCTGTATCTGATTAACGGCATTGCTTCTCTAGCTAAGGTGGTAAAGACTAATTCTCCTTCCTCCCCGTCGGGCAAAACCTCCCCGGTTTCCGAGTCTATGATCTCGGTCAGAAGATCAGCCTCGTTAAAGTGGTAGCCATTATGTACTGAGCACTCCACAGCTACCCCTAATCCCATCTCAGTTAACCCGTAGTGGGTGAAGACTTCACAGTTCCACGTAGACTGGAGGTTAACCCTCATCGAGTCAGATAGATAATTGGAGGTAAGGAATAGGGCTTTGACCCCCAATTTTGTTAAATCATGATTGTTTTTAGCCGCCACCGTAATTCGATTAAAACGGAGTGTCTCACAGAACACAACAGTTGAGCCATGTCTCTCAATCGCCTGAATTTGCTCCTCAGGGGTTGGCTCAGTGCCAGTGATGACTGGCGTAGCGCCCATTTTCTTTACACCTCGTGCCAGCAGGTCAGACTGCCCTAAAACTGGACCCCTGGGCAGCATTATCTGAACGACATCATCGCTGGTAGCCACCACGCTCATGCCAGCCTCCATAAAATCGGTCATTACCTCAACATCCTTTTCACTAAAAAAAATCCTCTTCTGCGGGCCAGTGGTACCTGAGCTAGTAAAGGTAATCACCCGGGTCACCTCTCCCAGGGGAACACATAAGAACCTAAGGGGTTTCTCGGCCAATTCCTCGGGTGCAGTTAAAGGAAGCCTGGCCAGATCAGCTAAGGATTGGACTTCACCCGGCTCTATCCCCTTTTTGTTAAACAATTCCCGGTAAAACAGGCTCTTCTCATAAACATAGTGCAATGTATTCCGAAGCTGGAAAAGCTGAAAATCCTCGACATCACCTCTGGTTATTTTCTGCGTGCTTTCCTTAGCAATATGTTTCTGGTATTCCGGAGTCTCCTTTATCCTTTGTTTAAGTATCTTGTTGAGTGACTCCTGTAGAGAAACCCGCTCTGCCATTTGATTTGTCTCCTAACTATGCTATTCCCGGGTAAAGTCGCTGTCCGTCGACGCTGGTCAGGTATTTGGCGCATAAAGGTACCATCTTTCCTGTAGAGGTAACGATGTGAATACAGCATCTCTTCAGTCTTTCAAGGTCGATATTCCATACATCTTGGAAAGCCATGCCTGAGATGTATAGATACTCTCGTTGAAGGCGCTGTAATAAAGCACTAAAGGGAGCTGGCTTATGTCGAGGCAATGAGCAGCGTTGTACCTCATCTTCTTCAATAAATCTCCAATATCGCTTGGCAAATCGTCGAGAATGCTCAGCTCCATCTTCATTGATTCGTCTTGGTTCCAAGTGACTGATTGGTAATAACTTCCCATCCATTAATACGAAAAAGCCTGAAAAAGAGCAATGAGGATGCTCACAGACAGGAGGCACAAAGTTGCTCTCCTTCAACTCTCCCTGTGTTTGTTCCTCAAGAGCCCTAAGTATATCTGGTATAGTTAGCCTATCCCTGTCCTCAGGTGTTCCCGGGTATCTACCAAAGTAACTGATTGGCTGGAAGAAAACTCCTTTTACCGTGGGCACCCATCTCTTGGCGAATTGGATGATGTCTCCTATTTGCTCAAAATTAACATTGGGGATGACTGTTGGCACCAGGGTAACTCCTATCTTCACCTCAGCGCAATTCTTTAGGGCTTGGACTTTGAGGTCAAAGAGATTTGCGCCTCGGGTATGGCGATATACTTCATTAGTTACACCATCAAACTGAAGGTAGAGAGTGGTAGCCCCCGCCTCCTTTAATCTACTCAGATATTCCTTGTCCTTAGCTAATCTGATGCCATTCGTATTTATTTGGATATGGTTAAAGCCCATCTCCTTACCGATAGCAATAACTTGAGGCAGGTCATCGCGGACAGTTGGTTCCCCGCCACACAGTTCCATAGGATATGTCCCGCAAGTATCCAGCACGACTTGGTACATCCTTTTAATGCTATCCAAGGAAGGCTCGTAGACAGGTCCTTCGTCGCCATAGGTAAAACAAATAGGACAGTGCAAGTTACACCTATTGGTAGTCATAATAGCTGCGGAAGAGGTGTCTTGTACATGGTCTGGACAAATACCACAGTCGTAGGGGCAACCCCCATTACGCTCGGTAAGCCTCTTCTTGGGACCTATAGGAATTCTATCACCACCAAACTCGGCCCATTTAAGGTAATGTTCAGCGTCATTCCTCCAAATGATAACTTTATAATCGCCGTGTCGGGGGCAACTTTTCTCCAGGTAAACCTTGTTATTTTCAGGGATTATCCTCGCTGGTATCCTGCTCAGGCAAACTGGACATAGGCTCTCTGTTTCTTTTAGTATCTCTTTCATCCAATTATATTATCCGGATGAATTTCCTAATCTGTGAGAGACAGCGCAGTGTCTACGGGAAGGTTCTGGTACAGCCTCTCCCCGGTAATACTGGTGACATAAAAGGCACACAGTGGGATTAATCGCTTACTGTTGGTGACCACATGAACACAGCATCTCTTTAGCCTGTGTAAATCAAGGGTCCATACATCCTGGAAGGGCATGCCAGTAATCGTCAGGTAGTATGTGCCTTCTCTTTTTCTGAAACGTAGCCAAGAGTCTTGATTTTGCCCACAGCCTTGACCACACCCTTTCTCAGTTTGTTCTGTTTCTTCATCAACTAATCTCCAACGTCTATTGATAAAGCTTCTCGCTGTTACCGCAGGAGGGTCTTTCTTATAGCCGAATCCGCTCACTGATTCCCGGGCGATATCTGTCCTTGCTTGCAACTTACCATCTTCCATCAGTACAAAAAAACTACTGAACGAACAATGCGAGTCCTCACATCTGCGAGGCACGAAATTCGCTTTCTTAAGTTCACCCTTGGTCTGGACTACCAGCCCGTCCAGAACATCTGATAAGGTTACCCTATCTTCGTCTTTAGGTGGCTGGGGATACCTGCCGAAATAGCTAACCGGTTGGAAATGAACACCCTTCACCGTAGGTATCCATTTTTTAGCAAATTGGACAATCCCCCCTAACTGATGAAGGTTAACATTTGGGATCACTGTTGGCACCAGGACGACCCCTATCTTCACCTCAGCGCAATTACTTATGGCTCTAACCTTGAGGTCAAATAGGTCTCTACCTCGGATAGTACGATAAACGTCGTCGGATACGCCATCGAACTGGAGGTATATCAAGTCAGCACCGCTCTCTTTTAGCCTCTGCAGATATTCCTTATCTTGGGCTATTCTGATGCCATTGCTATTTATCTGGATATGATAAAACCCCAATTTCTTTCCCAGCGATACAATATTGGGTAGGTCATCCCGGATGGTAGGTTCTCCACCACTCATTTGCACCGGGTAAGGTCCTCCAGCTTCTATGATGGTTTGATACATGTCTTGAATTGCATCGCTATCCGGTTCGAAGCGGAGACCTTCGTTGCCGGAAGCAAAACAGATGGGACAATTGAGGTTACAGTTGTGGGTGACTTCCATTACAGTGGTGCAGGTATCTGCCTCGTGGCTGGGACATAGACCACAATCATAGGGACAGCCTCGAGCAATATCGGTAAATCTCCTTTCAGGACCAACAGCCTGCTGGCTGTACTGACTCCAATTACGGTAAAGCTCAGCATCTCGCCAAATCAAGGCTTTGAAATTACCGTGCTCGGGACAATCTTTTTCCAGATAAACATCTCCCCCCTCCACCACCCTTTGGGCTGGTATCCGGCTTAAGCAAACCGGGCACAAGCTCTCTGTCTTAGTTAGTACCTCCTTCATCTTGCCAAACCCCTCTATTACGTGAACTAAAAGCTATATAAATATGAAACTACACTCCTTTTAGAAAGTGGTAGGAAACTACTTGCCATATGGCCTGGTCAGAGCTATCAAAGCATATCCAAGCTCCGCTTTCTTAGAGAACCTCTGACAGGTTTCAATCAGTGAAGCAACATCTGATGTCTCTTTACTACTACAGCCGCACTGTGCCGGTAGGTTGGCAAGCAGCCTATCCCAGGAACCAGAGGTATAAGCTATCCACCAACCTGTCCTTTTCACTTCCTGGGGGTAGTCTTCAATGTAGGAATTTTGAAAGCCTACTTGTTCAAAGAGCCTGATATATCCCTCTAAGTGTCTGGTTCTGGCTAAACAAGGAATGAAAGACACTTGGCTTTGAAGTTCTTTTGTTACTTCCTTCCGAAGTACAAAGTCTAGTATCAATACTTTCCCACCAGGCCTTAAGACACGCCTGAACTCTTTAGCAGCCCCTTCTTTATCTACAAGAGTGGAGAAGACAGCTTCACATATTATGGTATCGAACGTAGAACCTGGAAATGGTAAATTCACTGCATCTGCCACCAGAAACTCTGCTTTGTGAGCCAATCCCTCGGCTTCGGCTTGTTGTGCCGCTAAAGCAATCATCCTTTCCGAGGAATCGATGCCGACGACATCGCAGCCATATTTTTGGGATAAAAAAACGGCTGCAGATCCATTGCCACAGCCGACCTCTAAAAGCGTATTGGTGTCGCTAGGTCCAGCAATTCTTACTGCGTCGGCAATAAGTTTAAGTCTGCTGGGACGCATTCCAAAAACTTGGGTAAGCGACATTAGCCTGGAATCGTCTAACTCCGACTTCATAATCGCTTTACCTTTTACTTCGCTTCCAGCATTTTCTCACCTTCGTTTACTTGCGTGAGCACGAATTCCTCCAGTAGGTATTCCGCCCCACATTTAGGGCATTGAACTCCAAAAGCTCCTGGTAACTTCATATCCCCATAGACTAGGTTTACCTCACCCTCTTCCATTTTCTCTTTGCATTTAAAGCAATACCATTCCATTGCTCTACTCCTTGCCTATCTTCGACCTATGTGAGTAAGCCGTATGGACTATATAGCCATTTTCGTCAGTAGAATATTCGACGTAGATTGTCACCTCGCCAAGCCTGTTTTTAGCCAGGTACCTGTTTGCCTCTTGCTGGTATAGCTTCTCACCCTTGGTCTCGGCAAAATCTATTACCTTCTTCAACTCCTCCTCTGATATATGCCTTTCCTCCAGCAGCTTCTTTACCTCATCGCCCACCTGCAACTTTATCTCTTCCCCAGACATATTGGCACCTCCATTCTTAAGATGTTTTTGATCTTTCCGTCAATAATGATTTAAGGAGTGCTTGGTTCTCTCTTCTTACCGCTGTTTTATTGATGGGTTTGGCTTTATCCTTTTCCCAGTTAGGGTTAAACATGAGGTCGAGAATGTGTAAAGTGGGCTTGTGCATAGCGAAAGTCTCACGGCAGGCAGCGCAGTAGGTGAGCATGTCAAAATGAGACTCAGCTAGTCTTGATTTCGTTAAATTAAACACCAGGAAAGGATTGATCCCGACAATTAACCCCCCTTGGCCACAGCAACGGGTCAATTCCTTGGAATATCTCATCTCTTCTATCTGATAGCCCATAGTAGCTACCAAATCTCTAACGCTATCCTGTATTCCCCTTTCCCATCTCGTTTTGCAAGAATCGTGAAGGGTGAAAGTTTGACCGCTCCCTTTAGGTATCTCAGGGATACCTACTTCTGCCATTACCTCATACAAACTTCTTAGTTGATAGCGAGGTGCCACTCGCTTAATGGTGTCATAGCATTCGGGGCAACCAGTAATTAGCTCGGATGCCCCTAATCTGTGCACCTCGTTCTCCAACTCCTGTGATATCTGTTGGAACTGGGGGTAAAGTCCCAAGTCATAGGAAAGAGCCCCACAGCATCTCAGGATAATTCCTGTGCCTGGCAGCTTTGCTCTCAGATAGTCCCAGGTAGCGATAACATCGGAAGGAGAATATGCCGACAAATTACAGCCAGGGAAGAAGACTCTCTTACATTCAGTGCTATCAGGATCGGGAAGAGATAAGGTGAAAGAGGGGGTGAGGACAAACTCCTGCTCCTCTTTCATAAATTGATGTTTTGGGAGTGGCCCTATCCCATCCTCTACCAATTGCGCGCGAAGCGCCATACACAGATCACCGATATTCAGTCCATAAGGGCAAGTTTCTTGACATAATCCACAAAGGTTGCATAGATAGGGAATTTCAGGGTTTTCCTTGAAATAGTCTTTTGCTCCCAACAAAACCATGTGGCCTATCTTTCGGGGGTTGAATCTCTTATCAAACTCTCTAACGAAGCAGCCAGCACTGCATGTTCCACACCCCAGGCAATGCTTCAAGTTTTCTCCCTCGACTTGCCCTATAATCTTGTCCCTAAATTTGAAATCTAGTTGGTTTACCGGTATCGGACTCAATTTCAATCACCGCCTTTAAAAACTTTCCGTCACTTTTTAGTACTCGCTGGGTAACTCATTTAACTGGGCTAAGGTAAATATGGGACCGTCTTTACAAACATACTGGTTTCCTATGTTGCACCTTCCACACATTCCTATCCCGCATTTCATTTTCATCTCCAGCGACAGGACAATCCTTTCCGGTGGGAAACCAAGCTCCCTAAGGACTGGCAGGGTAAACTTTATCATGATTGGTGGTCCGCAAACTACCGCATAGGTATTATCCGGGCTAGGAGCAATCTCCTTGAGGATATCGGGGACGACTCCTACCCTTCTTTGCCAGTCCTCCTCTGCTCTATCAACGGTAAGATGTAGGTCAAGGTCCTTTCTTCCTTCCCACTTCTCAAGTTCATCCCTGTAAAGCAACAAGCCGGGGCTTCTAGCCCCATAAATTACTACAACATTGCCGAAGCGGCTCCTGTTCTCCTTATATAAAACGTAGTTGGTAAGGGAGCGTAGTGTGGTAAAGGCGAAACCACCCCCGATAATAATCGTATCCTTGCCTTCAATCGCCTCTAGTGGGAAGCAATTTCCAAGGGGGCCTCTTACGCCAATTATTTCCCCTTCTTCCAGATTGTGGAGGGCTGTGGTTAACACCCCCGCCTTGTTCACGGTAAATTCAAGCCCCCCTGGCTGTGTTGGGGACGAGGCTATTCCGAAGGGAGCTTCCCCTTCGCCTGGAACAGATAGCTGGGCAAACTGCCCTGGCAGGTAGTTGAAATTAGACGCATCCTCACCATTGAGGAACTTCACACTGAACGTCTTTATATTCTTGTCATCGGTTTCGATGACAAGCTTCTCTACCCTCATCGGTAATGGTAAATACGGGTTCTTCATCTTTATCATATGTCCTAATGATTTAATATACTATTTAGTACCACCCGGATATCCAGGTTCACGGGACACTCTTTAATGCACCGGCCACACCCCACGCAGGCTGCCATGCCGTGATTAGCTACGAAATAGTCGAACTTGTGCATTATCCTTTGCCTATATCTTTCCTTGTTGCCGGGTCGAGGATTAACTCCTGAGGCTTCTAGGGTGAACGAAGGAAAAGCACAAGAATCCCAGGTACGAACTCTTCCTCCGGTTTGATTTATAACTTCATCAGTTATATCAAAACAGTGGCAGGTGGGACAAAGATAAGTACAAACGGCACAACCGAGGCATTTCTCAGATACCAGGTCCCAGAAAGGGTCATCAAAAATACCGCCCAATTTCTCCGTTATCTTCTGTACATCTATTTTGGATTTCATCGAGGCTTCTGCTGTCTTTATGGTGTCCTGCATTAAAGATAAACTATGGTCTTCTGCTTCCTTAAATTTGTTATATTTTTTGGTAATCTTCTCGCCCTTCTCAGTGACTACCTGAAGGATATACTTTTGACCGATATCTATCAGGAGTAAGTCTGAGCCTTCCTGGGAAAAAGGTCCTCCTCTGAGGGAGGTACAAAAACAAGTGCTGCCTGGATGGTTACAACCCAGGGCAATAATGGTTGTATTTTTTCTCTTATCTGTATAGTACGGGTCTTTGTACGGTTTCCCATCAAATACATTATCCAGAAGAACGAGGCTTCTGGCATCACAGGGGCGGATGCCGAAGATTATCCTTTGCTTCTTTTCCGATGCAGGTTCCTCTACGCCCCAACCTTCCTCTCTACTCAAATCATAGCTGAACAATCTTTCTGACTGGGGGAAAAATATCTCCTTGGGAGGTTTCTTGGAGTTAATATAATCGAGGAACGCCTCGCTGCCCGAGTGAATCTCCTGGAATGTAATAAAGCCGTTTTGCTCTACCGGAGCAAATACCCTGTACTCCTTGATTAAGGTGTTCAGGAGATTAACTACCTCGGTTTTAGCAATTTCCGATTCTTTCATCAGCTACCTTCAGTGGTTCACCATGATTACACCATTATGAATTCTTGAGGGTCGTCCGGATTAAAGGTTGCCAGGGGCGGCACATCCTCAAGACTTATTCCGGCTTCGTAATGAAATAGGTCTTTAACATCCATTTCCATCTTTTTGGTAAGCCTTCTGAGGTCAATCCCCATCGGACAGGCTCTGTCACAGGCACCGCAATCGACACAACGCCCGGCAATGTGGAAGGCGCGAACGATATGAAAGATTGCAGTATCACTCAGGTTGGTGGTCTTTCCAATCCATTGAGGCTGGGAGCTATCTACAAAGCACTCCTGGCAATAGCAGAAAGGGCAGGCATTCCTGCAGGCATAGCATCTAATACATTTACTAATTTCATCGCTGAAGCTCTGCCATCTTTCATCGTGGGAGCGAGCTTCAAACTCCTTCACTTCTCTATATTCGTCAATGGCTTGATCTTCCGTGACCTTGCCTCCTATCAGGGCATCATAGATTACTGGATTCCTATGGGTACAGGTCTGGCAGGAGTCGTGAAGAAATTCCTCCTTTTTGATAGTCTCTTTGAGGCTGGGACCTTTGAGGATAATCGTGTCATCCTCCTCTTCAGCCTCTAGTATTTCCTTCCCGCCCAGTTTGGCTTCTATCTTTCTTCTATCAATCATGCCTTTACAGGGAATACCGATTATAAACACCTGTTCCCTGGTAACCTGCTTTTCTTTAATGAGACCGATGATTGAGCGGACATCGCAGCCTTTGGCAACGATGGCGACCCTTTCTTTTATCTTCGGTAGATACTTAGCGAGATTATTCTCACAGGTTGCATTCCAGGTAAGCCTGCCTGCCTCCGAGGCGCTCCTGACAAAACAAGGAGTGCTACGCAGAGGGAGGCTGCCTTTTTCGAACCCAATTATGAAGTCAACCCTCTTCTCATCGAGCAGTTTCTTGGCTATATCTCTTATAGCGACGACTGTATTCAACGTGAACCTGCCTTAACCTGATTTTTTCACGAGTCTCTTGGCTGGACCCAATGCCCTTACATCTTCGGTAACTTTTTGAACAAGCTCGGCAAACCTTTTCCCTTCGGCTGCCGATACCCAGGCGAATTGAACTCGCCCTTTCTCAATACCTAAATATTCAAGAAAATTATTTAGAATAGCGAACTTTCTTCTGGCTACATAGTTACCGCTGATATAATGACAATCGCCAGGGTGACACCCTGAAACAAGAACACCGTCAGCCCCATGCTGCAGGCATCTTAGAATTAGTAACGGGCTGATCCTGCCCGAACAAGGAACACGGATAATCCGGGTATTGGGAGGGTATTGAAGCCGACTTACCCCGGCCAGGTCTGCCCCGGCATAACTACACCAGTTACAAAGAAAGGCGATTATCTTGGGTTCCCATTTGTCCACCTTTTCCTCAGGTTGTTGTATTTGATTTTCCGTTATGTTGAGTTCCATGTCATAAGCTCATTGTGAAGACTAAGCGGCATCAATCGCAGCCACAATCTGAGTATTGCTGAATCCCTTTATGTTTATAGCACCGCATATACAGGAGGAAACACATGCTCCGCATCCCTTGCATAGAGCCTCATTAATCACCGCTACATTCTCCTCATCATCAATCTCTATTGCCTGGAAGGGACAAATCAGTTGGCAAACACCGCAGCCACTGCACTTGTTCTTATCGACAAAGGAGACCAATCCGCCCACTTCAATTACGTCTTTAGATAAAATAGTACCAGCCCTGGATGCCGCAGCCTTAGCTTGAGCAATACTCTCTTCAATAAACTTGGGGCTATGAGAGAGACCACACATAAACACACCTTCGGTGGCGAAGTCCACTGGGCGCAGCTTCACATGTGCTTCTAGCAAAAAGCCATCCTCATTTAATGGCACTTTGAATAACTGGGATAGTCTTTTGTTGTCGGCGGCAGGAATATTAGCCACCCCCAGGGCCAGTATGTCCGCATCTATGATTAAATCCTCGCCCGATAGTGGGTCTTTTACAGTAACCCTCAGCAGATTCTGATTGTCTTCTGTTATATTTTCTACCCCGGGCTTATTATCTACTTCATAGCGAATGAATATCACCCCTCGCTCTCTGGCTTCCCGGTAGTAATCTTCCTTAAATCCGTAGGTTCTCATATCACGATAGAGGATATAGATATTCGTCTCCGGGTCCACATCTTTTATTTGCAAGGCACATTTTATTGACTCACTGCAGCACACCCTGCTGCAATAGGGTCGTTCACCCTCCCTGGAGCCCACGCATTGAATGAATACCAGGTTATTGCAGCCCTTAATCCTGCCGTTGCCTTTAGCGATCTCACTTTCCAGTTCCAGCGAGGTCATTACCCTGGAGTCTTTGCCATAAAGGTATTCACTGGGTTTATACTCCTCGCCGCCACTGGCAATAATGACTACTCCATGCCTGAGTTCGTGGGAATCCCGGTTGGGACCAACCGCTATCTTGGTGCTGAAATTCCCTACATAGCCGGTGGCTTCGACAATATCTGCATTGGTATATACTTGGATTAAGCGATTTTCAGAAACCCTGGTGATAAGGTCATGAAGATAGGTCTGGACATCATTACCCTCAAGAGTATGGTGTATTCTTCTGGCTATCCCACCCAGTTGGTTGCTTTTCTCAACCAGGTAGACCTCAAATCCCTGTTCAGCCAGGTTCAGGGCAGCCACCATCCCAGCTATTCCACCGCCAATGACCAGGCCGCTGTGAGTTACCTCCAGAGACGTCTGCTCGACAGGCTGGAGCAGCCTGGCTTTGGCTATCGCCATACTTACTAATTCCTTAGCTTTCTCGGTAGCCTCCGCCGGATACTCTTTATGCACCCAGGAGCATTGGTCACGGATGTTAGCCATCTCAAATAAATGTCTGTTTAAACCCGCTTCCCTGATTGTCTCTTGAAATAAAGGTTCGTGGGTTCGGGGAGTACAAGAGGCAACTACTACTCGATTGAGGTTATGCTCTCTAATCTTCTCCTTTATCCTTTCTTGGGTATCCTCAGAACAGGAGTATAGATTGTCCTCGGCATGGACTACGTTAGGAAGTAAACTCGCATATTTCGTAACTTGGGGTACATCCACTACCCCACCAATGTTGATGCCGCAGTGGCAAATAAAAACGCCAATCCTCGGTGGCTCTCCCCTTATATCTCTTTCTGGGGGGTATTCCTTTCTCTTTATCAAGCTATTACGCACTGAGGAAAGCGAAGCAGCGGCAGAAGCTGCGGCGGCACTTGCCTGCGTCACCGTCTCGGGGATATCCTTGGGACCCTGGAAAGCTCCGCAAGCGAATATGTCTGGCTTAGAGCTCTCAACCGGAGAAAAATTGTCAGTTTGGCAGAATCCGTAATTATTAAGCTCGATTCCCAGTCTATTCGCCAGCTTCTCAGCTTCTTTGGGCGGCTCAAGCCCGACCGAGAGAACGACCAGGTCAAACTCCTCCTTGATTATCTTGTCATCCTCAGTTTCGTACTTTATTATCAGATTCTTTGTCTCTGCTACCTCCTCTATCACCGACGGCCTGCACCTGATAAACCTCACCCCGTATTCAGTTATTGCCCTGTCATAATAGGCCTCAAACCCTTTGCCGAAAGTCCGTATATCTATAAAGAAGATAGTAGCCTCAACCGAGTCATTATGTTCCTTAGCTACCACTGCTTCTTTGATAGCGTAGGTACAGCAGACTGAGGAGCAATAGCCACGCTCCGGAGCCGTTCCTCGTGAGCCGACGCATTGGATCCAGGCAATCTTTTGCGCCTTTTGCCTGTCAAAAGGTCTTAGTAACTCACCCTGGTATGGTCCAGAGGCACTTAGAATCCGCTCGAACTCAATACTGGTGATGACGTTAGGGAAGTTACCATACCCGTATTGCAAGACAGGGCGAGGATCAAATTCATTAAAGCCGGGGCATGCGACAATAGACCCTACTTTCAGCTCAATGACCTGGTCGGTCTGCGTGAAATCAATAGCGTCTGCTTCGCAGAATTCCTCGCAGATTTTGCATTCCCCGGTAGCAAAATGAACACATTTATCGCGATCCAGAGTGGCAATATTAGGAATTGCTTGGGCGAATGGAATATAGATGGGGGCTCTTGAGTCTAAGCCCATTTCAAACTCAGAAAGTATGGGTATCGGTTTTTTACTTGTAATATCTTCGAGCTTGATTGCTTCCGTAGGACAAACGAAGGCACAAGCCCCGCATGCTATGCAAGCATCAAAGTCTATGTCCAGGGTTCCCTGAAAGGGAGTTTGTACTTTACGCCCAACTCCCCGGCCAACAAAATTGATTGCGCTTACTCCAATCCTTTCTTCGCAAACCCGGGCACACAAACCACAGAGAATGCAGAGGTTTTCTGGGTCTTCTGTTTTGAACCTCGTTTTTTCAACACCATATTCTTTAGCTAAATCCTGAATTGCCTTAGCCTTGGGGGCACGAGCGAGCATAAGCTCAATGAGCATCTTGCGGTCTCTTATCACGGTGTCGCTCTTGGTCTTGACTACCAGTCCATCTTCCACAGGGTAAACACAGGAAGTTACTATCCTCGACCTCCGCCCTCGAAAAATCTCCACGATGCAAAGCCGACAACCGCCATAGGGAGTCAGAGCCCGATGATAGCAAAGTGTAGGTATATTAATGCCAACACTTCTAGCTGCCTCTAGTATTGTCGTCCCTTCCTTAGCCCTGACTTCCTTGCCGTCAATCTCCAAAGTTACTTCATCCATTTTGGTCTTCCTATTCCTTGCCTCTTGCCAGGATCCTTTCGTCCTCCGGCAGGGATGGTGGCACAGGCTCACCCGAAATCCTTCTAACCGCATCGAAGCGAGGTGGACAGAGGTCAAAGCAGTTGACGCACTTAGTACACTTAGACTGATCAATGACATGAATCTGGTTCTTACCGCCGCTTATAGCCTCCGCAGGGCAGCTTCTCAGACAAATCATACAAGCTTGGCACTTGGTCGGGTCAATATAGTACGATACCAATTCTTTACAGACATAAGCAGGACATCTTTTCTCTTTGATATGTGCTTCATACTCATCCCTGAAGTATTGGATAGTGGTCAAAACTGGATTGGGTGCGGTTGCTCCCAAAGCACAAAGAGACGTATCCTTGATTACTTCAGACAACTCCTCCAGAAGCTCAATGTCTCCTCCCCTACCTCTTCCTCCACAGATATCAGTCAAAATGTCCAGCATCTGTTTGATGCCCTCTCGGCACGGGGTGCACTTCCCGCAAGATTCATCGGAGAGGAAGTCAAGGAAGTATCTGGCCGTGTCAACCATGCATGTATCCTCATCCATGACAATCATGCCCCCCGACCCCATCATAGAGCCTAGCTTGGCAAGTTCATCAAAATCTACACGAGAATCGAGAAAACTCTCGGGAATACAACCCCCAGATGGTCCGCCGGTTTGAACTGCCTTGAACTTCTTACCTCCTGGAATACCTCCTCCAATCTTATAGACTATATCCCGCAGAGTAATCCCCATAGGTACTTCAACCAGTCCCGTGTTGTTCACCTTGCCCACCAGCGAGAAGATCTTGGTCCCTTTGCTTCCCTCTGTGCCGATTGAGGAATACCAAGTAGCTCCATTAGTGATTATGAGGGGTACGTTAGCCCACGTCTCTACATTATTCAAACAACTGGGTCTGTCCCGAATGCCTTTCTCCGAGGTGTGGGTGTATTTCGGTCTAGGCTCCCCCACGTTGCCTTCTATCGCTGTCATCAGTGCGCTAGACTCGCCGGAGACGAAAGCCCCTGCTCCCCGATGTACCTTGACCTTAAAATCGAATCCAGAGCCAAGGATATTTTCTCCCAAAAACCCATACTCCTGGGCTTGTTCAATGGCAGTGGTTAAGTTCTCAACTGCTAGGGGATATTCCTGACGCACATAAATAAAACCTTCGTGGGAACCAATAGCATAGGCACCAATGGTCAACCCTTCAAGGACACTGTGGGGGTTCCCTTCCATAAGGGACCTATCCATATAAGCCCCAGGGTCTCCCTCATCGCAGTTGACTATTACATACTTAGGCTCGCCGACGGCGTCATGCGTGGTCTGCCACTTCAACCCTGCAGGGAACCCTCCTCCACCCCTGCCTCTGAGACCAGCCCTTTTCACCTCTTCCATCACCTCCTCCGGAGTCATCTGAGATAGTGCCTTGGATAGGGCAGAGTAGCCGCCAAGAGCAATATAGTCATCAATGCTCCTGGGATCAATCTGCCTATTATTGCCAAAGACAATTCGGTTTTGATACTTGTAGAAGGGTATCTCTGATTCATGTATTACCTTCTCACCAGTAGTAGGATCGACATAAAGCAAACGGTCAATGACTTTGTTCTCTTTTGCACTCCGAACGACCTCGGCAGCATCCTCAGGTTTTACATTAACATAGCAAATTTCCTCAGGATAAATAACAACTAGAGTGCCTCTTTCGCAAAAGCCGTGACAGCCCGTTCTTCTGATATCTACTTCAGCCTTCAAGCCCTGCTTTTTGACCTCTTTCTCCAAAGCTGCGTTGACTTTTTCGCTGCCGTAAGCATGACAGCCAGTTCCGGAGCAAATCGTAATACAAGGTTTACTGGGATCCTTTTTCGACAGTATCTTTTGCCTGCGTTCCTCTAGTTCAGCAGGTGAACTTAACCTGGGCATAATACCTTCCTAATCGTAGCTTTTCAGTATCTCCTCCGCCTTGGCTGGCATTAGCTTGCCATGGTATTCACCATCAACTACCATCACTGGTCCCAAGGCGCAGCAGCCGAGACAATTGACTCTTTCCAGGGTGAACTTCATGTCTTGGGTTGTCTCCCCAGGGTTTATGCCAAGAACGTCTTTTATCCTATCCATGAGCCTGGGCCCACCCCGTACCTGGCAAGCAGTACCCAAGCAGACGTTTACTAAATGCTTGCCCCTCGGTTTTAGGCTCATACTCTTGTAGAAGCTGGCTACCCGATATATCTGACTCAGCGGAACCTGGAGTCTATAGCTTATCCGCTGTATAACTTCCTTTGGAACCCAGTTCAATTCCCTCTGCATGTCCAGCAGTAACTGGATCAAAACCCCCTCCTCGCCTGCATATTTATCTATGAGTTGGTCAATCTTTTCCTGGTCCATTTTCTCTTTCTTTTACTTGGGGTATATACCTAACCGGGCAATTCTTGGTACAGTCTCCGCAACCGGTACAAAGGGTCTCATCTACAAATCTTGCCCGCTTCTTTATCAATACACTAAAGTTCCCTGGCTCCCCCTTGACATCTAAAACGTCGGCACAGGTTATGATCTCGATATTGCGATGCCTTCCACATTCCACCAATTTCGGGGAAAGGATACACATAGAGCAATCATTGGTAGGGAAAGTCTTGTCCAGTTGAGCCATCACCCCACCAATAGCCGGGGATTGTTCCACTAAATAGACATAATACCCAGATTCTGCTAGGTCCAGTGCTGCCTGTATGCCGCCTATGCCCCCACCAATAACGAGTACCGCCCCTGTTTTCTGGCTGGCAGCCTGCTGAGTACTTGATACCATGATTACCTCTCCTTTATTAAGCAGGAGGAGAGACACGCTCTCCTCCTGCCTGGAATTCTTAGCTAGGAACGCACCGAAGACATTCGTTGACTTTCAGGCGGATTATAACACAAATATCTCTTCGGGAAAAAATGGCTGCCTGATGAACTCCCAGCCAGCGGTCGGATTCGAACCGACGACCGGCGGTTTACGAAACCGCTGCTCTACCCCTGAGCTACGCTGGCACTGAAGCTAAATTTTAGTTCCTACTCAAGCTTATGCCTACTTTTTGACTTTGCAGAGATACCCTTGTGGAGTTTCGGGACACCATACCTTAATATTCCCGCCAATTCCAATCCAATCCACCCTTGAACACATTTGCGTTCATTTCGTTACTGATAAAGAGGTTGGCCTCAGGGAAGCGTTTAACCATGGCGTAATAAAAACCGGCAACATCGTTTGTTCTGGCCAGTTCCTCCTCAGTAGCGACAAGATAATCCCTGGTGAAATCGCAGGAACTGGAGTCGAAGGGCATTCCAGGTTTCTGGTGGCCAGGAATAATCACCTCGGCGTCCATTTTTTCTAAGCGCTCAATATCCTGTATCCACTGCTGGCGTTCTTCTGCGGTAAGCTCGCAGGTAAAGGGATGTGCCTGGTTAAAAAGAACGTCGCTGCCGTACAGGGTCCGTATTGAAGGAATCCAGACCACTGTGTTGTACTTCATATCACCCATCAATTCCGGGATAATCTCGATACGCTGCCCTTCCAGTTCGAAGTAGTTCTCGGCAAGAGGTTCGATATTGGCTGTTTTTCTGGGTACGTTTATAACTCCTATCACTTTTTCCCAGTGCTCGATTTTGCCGAAGAACTGTTTATTGATGATGCGAGCTTCAGAGGGGAGCGCTATAACCCGAGCTTCAGGGAAAGCCTCTGCGATAGTGCCGAGTCCAAAGTAATGGTCGGGATGCGCATGCGTAATATAAATCGTTTTAAGATGCTTGCCTGTTTCCAGTATTTCTGCGATTACTCGATGGGCATTTGATAACGTCCACTGTGCATCAATAAGAACGGCATCGGTCTTGCCCGTCACGATTACGGAGGCAACTTCGAAACCACTTTCGTCGCTGAAAAATACTTTCGTCGCCAGTGAGTCCCGCCCGTGTGCGTTTAGTCTAATCTCCATGAGCTATCTCCCTTCCAACAAGATTTCATTTAATTTAACAGGCAGTGTTCTAGATTGCAATAAGACCCTGAGACCTTAAAGCTCTTTGGGTTAAGTCCAAAGTCAGATGGCTTAGCACCGCGTAGTAATATAATGGTGGTGAAGGTATTCCTCAAATCGAATAGAATAGGGTCGAGGAGTTAACCTCGACCCTGTCTTTTTGCACTGAAGCAACACTTCAAGCGATTGTTCAACATTGGTTTCCATGCAGCTGGCTAGCTCTGCGCTGCTTCCCCTTCGCTACTATCCCAATCTCAGTCAAAAGCTTCGTCGAAGAAGGATATGACCTGTTCCTTATACTCTGCTGGCCTCATAAGATATGAGTTCCCGTGTTGTGCTTCCGGCACTATCCATAACTTGCTGTCAGGATTTTGGCTGGCCTCTTTCAGTCGATACGCATGCTGGACAGGAACCATGTCGTCCTGTCCTCCGTGGATAATGAATACAGGTGCAGAAATCTCCTTCACCGCCTCCTCGGGCTTGATTGCAGTGAAGTCAACGTCGTATATGTTCCGGGCTATAGATAAGATGATCGGGATGAAGAATTTCGGCAGGTTACTTCTCTTTGAGAATTCGGACTCGATAATGCTAACGATATCAGCGTAAGCGCAATCAGCTACCACTGCACCGATTTCCTCAGATTCAGCAGCAGCCATTAAGGAAGTAGCGGCTCCCATTGAGAAACCAAGGACACCTATTTTACTCTCAATGCCACGTTGCCTGATATAGTCAGTGGCGCCCAGCAAATCATTTCTCTCATAATAGCCTGCCGAGATATGTTCCCCTTCTGATTCTCCATGCCCTCTCATATCAAACATGAGGACATTATAGCCATAACTCACCAGGTCTTTAGCAATTCCCAACATTCTTTCCGCTGGGTGAGCTCGATTACCTTCTGACCCGTGAACCACAACAATAACCGGCTTATCGTCATTCCCTTCAAGCCACCAGCCGCGCAGTATGAGACCGTCCCGGCTGGGGAAAGAAACGTCCACATATTCTAACCCGAAGTCGGCGGGGTTACACTCAATGGGTACTCGCTCAAACCGGGTCAGCGAGGAAGCAGCATAACCTGATATACCTAGGATAATCCCAGCAGCCACCACAATGAGGGCCAGCAAAACCCAGAGTACTCGTCTCATAGGCTTTCTGGATTTGTTTCCCTGGTGACTCATTGCCTCTTCTCGGTCTTTTACTGGGAGAACAGCAAGTTTACCTCATGCAGAAGAAGTCCTCAACAGTGCTGTGAATTGGGTCAAACATTACGGACTAAGGTTTATCTCCGGAGTCTGCTTTGGACAGCGTCACTCTCTAGTTCTCTGATAGCATCGGCAGAAACCCAGCGAGCAGCCTTCGAGTCGAGTCGTTTGATTTCCTTTGCAGTATTTATTGCGGCTTCGTTCAAATTGAGGTTCCTTTTCCCGATGTTTCTGAGAGCCCAGTTCACTGCTTTCTTGACGAAATTATGCTCGTCCGTAGCTCCTCGTATTATCACGGGAAACAATTCGATGAATTTTTCATCGCTGGCCTTCTTATCATGCCATGCCAGACAAGCTATCAGCGAAAAGGCAGTCCTTTTGACAAACTCTTCTTCCCGCTCAGACCAATCGACAATTTTCTTCCAGGCTAATTGGTTCTTTTCAAAGAGATTCATGCACACCTGGTCGCAGACATCCCACGAATTGATGTCTTTCACCCAGTCCTCCATCTGCTCTTCAGTTAGCTTAACAGGGTCACCAATCATCGCAGCCACGATCCTTGCTTCAGCTATTCCAGTTCTCCATAAGTCCAGTGCCAGCTTATGGTCTTTCCCTATCTCTTTAGCCAGTTTTCTCATATCAGGAACTGAGACACCTAATCTCTGCTCCACTGTCATCCCGTATTTAGCCATTCCTTCTAACTGCTCTGGCTGAGCCTTGCTCCGGAGTTTGTCCAGCACATCTTTCACAGAAGCCATTGTTTACTCCTATTCCATGCATCTGTAGTTTATGGAGGTTGAAAGCCTACTCAATAGGCGACAGTGAATCGTTCGCGGATGTGCTGCGGATGCTCAAGTTCGTCGAGCATGGCAACGGCATAGTCCTGCGTGGAGATTTTGCTTTCGCCTTCCTTGTTCTTAAGAAGCTGGTCTTTCCCAACCCGGTAATGCCCCGTCCGCTCCCCGGGGGCGATCGAGGATGGCGGACTCAGGAATGTCCACTCAAGTTCCTTTTCTTTTCTTAGCATGTGGAGTACTTCCCTGGTTGCCAGCACTCCGCCTTTTATGTTCTCCGGGAAAGTTACCGTATCAAGGAGCTGCACACCAGGGGCGACTTCAAGAGTTCCGGCCCCACCGACAACCAGCAATCTTTTTATTCCAGACTTCTTGACCCCGCTGATAATCGCCTTATAACCCTTGATTTGCTCATTGTAGATATCGGGATTGCTCCAGCCGGGATTGTAGGCACTTATGACCGCGTCATGACCTTTCACGAGTTCATCGACCTTATCTTTAAGAATGTCTGCTTTTACAACGGTCAGACGCGGGTCCTGCGCAGTTATCTTCTCAGGATGGCGCACAATCGCAGTTGCCTGATGCCCCCGTGCCAGCGCTTCATCGCGAATGAATGCTCCAATCTGTCCGCTTGCTCCGATGATTGCTATTCTCATAAACGTAACCCTCCCTTTACGCTATTCTTATTGAAAGACTATCTACTTGGGTGCGCACAGCATTGCACGAAAGTAGGAAAAATGCAATCCCCTTTCGGGGATTAGGGCTTCGGAGACAACCTTGGGCTTAGCACCATGTAGTCATTAAAACTGGCGAGGGTATTCCTCAAATCGAAGAGGGTCGGGGAATTAACCTCGACCCTCTTCTTTGTCTCTAGAGTAACAATACAAGCGGCATTTACTTAGGCACCGGGATTCAGGACACGCCCGACGAAGAGAATGGCGCCCGTCTCAATGTCGCGAATCAGGAAGATGAAGGGGCGGTCTATGGTGACTTCCACAGTAGGTTCAGGCGGCGCAGCCGATGGCATAATAACTGCAGTGGCGGCAGCCGCTTCGGTGCCAGCTTCATCCACGGCAACGAATGCCTTGTGCACAACGTCTGATATGAACAGCTCAGGATTACCAGTCATTCCGGAGAAATCCGCTCCACCAGAAAAAGCAACCGGCATGCCCATCCCGGCGAGGGTATCCTTCAGGCTAAATTCCGAGTCAAACTCAAACCGGGGCATAGTCAGGGCGACCCCGGTAGATTGCAGACCGCTTATGATGTCACTGACCTGCTGAGCCTGAAGTCCTTCTTCAAAAGCCTGGAAATTGCCAGCTTCAGGTAAAAGGATGACCATGGAGAGTTCATTGGCATCGTATTGCAGCTCGACTGCCTGGTAGCCTTCCCCCTCGGTGTAGCCGAATGACTCCGTCTGTTTCATCATCGGCACGTTGACCTGTCCGCCGTCAAGCAGGTAGAACGGGCCGTTTGCTGTCATCCACTCATCGAAAGGGTGATCCCAGGCAGCATTGAAGTAGATAGCATTGGTCAGAACAAGGCGGGTCGCTACAGTAATTATGCCCTGTGGGATAAGGTCCTTAATGCGACCTTCCGTCTGATCACTGACCCAATCATTGATAGCGACCCGTGACTGCTCCGTTTCATTTATGAAGTCCAGTATTCGCAGCCCGGCACCATAGTTCTCGGCCAGGACGTCGAGGAAGTCGGACAGAAACTCATAGTCCTTTTGCCCCCAGATGGCGTTGACAATGTTCAGCCTGAACCCTTTGTCATCCTTGCCCTGGGCGTCTTCACCCCTGCTGGCAAGTTCTGTATCGAGCCAGTTAAATGCCGGGTGTAGTCTATCCTGTTCAAGCATGAATTGAAGGATATCGGCCATCTGCTCTGCGGTTTCGTTACGCGCTCCGGCGTATGTCATCGCCAGGGCCAGTGAGATGCTGTGAGGGGAATAGAAGAGATTACCCTCTTGCTCTCTGAGCGCCTGATAAAGCTCGAAGGCAAATGCGCTGTTTCCTTCAACCAGCAATGTTTGCTCACTTGTACTGACATCTGGTGAAATTATCCGCTCCTTATCTGATATGAGCAACTCGCCTCCCGCCGCCTGATTACAGGCTATCAGCGGCAGTAGCAACACTATGACTAATATGGCTATCAATCTCTTGTTCATCTCATTCACCTTCAGATTGAACAATCCAAGCTTACGTGCAATACAGGCGGCATTTACTTAGGCGCCGGGATTCATGACGCGCCCGACAAAGAGAATGGCACCCGTCTCAATGTCACGAATCAGGAAGATGAAGGGGTGGTCTAGGATGACTTCGACTGGCTGGCCCGGCATTGCGCTTTCTCCCACGATTACTGCCGTGGCCGCTGTCGCCTCTGTGCCTGCCTCATCTACCGAGACAAAAGCCTTGTGCAGCACTTCAGTTATTTGTAGGTCCAGCGTACCCGTCATCCCGGAGAAATCGGCAGCCCCAGAGAAAGCAATCGGCATGCCCATCCCGGCAAGGGTGTCCTTCAGGCTGAATTCCGAGTCAAATTCAAACTGGGGCATCGTCAAGGTGACCCCGGTAGATTGCAGATCGCTCATGATGTCACAGACCTGCTGAGACTGAAGGCCTTCTTCAAAGGCCTGGAACTGGTCAGCTTCAGGCAGGAGGATGACCATGGAAAGTTCATTGCCATCGTATTGCAGCTCAACTGCCTGGTATCCGTCCCCCTCGGTGTAGCCGAATGCCTCCGTCTGTTTCATCATCGGCACACTGATCTGCCCGCCGTCAATAAGGTGGAATGGGCCGTCTGCTGTCATGTCTTCATCGAAAGGGTTCTCCCAGGCAGCGTTGAAGTAGATAGCATTGGTCAGCACAAGGCGGGTCAGTGCATCAATCGCGCCTTGCGGGATAAGGTCTTCGATACGACCTTCCGTCTGGTCACTGACCCATTTGTTGATAGCGAGCCGTGACTGCTCCGTCTCGTTTATGAAGTCAAGTATTCTCAGCCCGGCGCCGTAGTTCTCGGCCAGGACATCGAGGAAGTCGGAAAGGAAGGTGTAGTCCTTTTGTCCCCAGATGGCGTTAACAATGTTCAGCCTGAATCCATCCTCATCCTTACCCGCAGCACCTTCACCCCTTTTGGCAAGTTCTGCATCGAGCCAGTTAAATGCCGGGTGCAGCCTATCCTGTTCAAGCATGAATTGAAGGGTATCGGCCATCTGCTGAGCAGTTTCGTTACGCGCTCCGGCATATGTCATGGCCAGGGCCACTGAGATGCTGTGAGGAGAATAGAAGAGATTACCCTCTTCCTCTCTGAGCGCCTGATAAAGCTCAAAGGCGAAGGCGCTGTTCCCTTCGATTAGTAGGGCCAGGTCCGCTTCGCTAACGTCCGGTGCTGTCTCCCGCGGTTTGTCTGACATCAACAGTTCGCCTCCTACCGGCTGGTCACAGGTTATCAGCGGCAGTACCAACAATACGATTAATACTGATATCAATACCTTCTTCATCTCATTCACCTCCTATAAATATTCAGGCTGTTTATTTTGCTCTTCCGTTCAAATTTAGCCATTTCAAAATCATTTCACCTCCAGATTGAACAATCCAAGCCTTCGTGCAATACAGGCGGCATTTACTTAGGCACTGGGATTCAGGACGCGCCCGACAAAGAGAATGGCACCTGTCTCAATGTCGCGAATTAAAAAGATGAAAGGGCGGTCTATGGTGACTTCCACAGGAGGTTCAGGTACTGCTGTTAATTTCATAATCACTGCGGTGGCGGCAGCCGCCTCGGTGCCAGCTTCATCCACGGCAACAAATGCCTTGTGTATAACATCTGATATGAACAGTTCGCGATTACCAGTCATCCCGGAGAAATCCGCTTCATCAGAGAAAGCAATCGGCATGCCCATCTCAGGGAGGGTATCCTTCAGGCTGAATTCCGAGTCAAATTCAAATTGGGGCATCGTCAGGGTGACCCGAGTATCTTGCAGACCGCTTATGATGTCATCAACCTGCTGAGCTTGAAGTCCTTCTTCAAAAGAATCGAAATTGCCAGCTTCAGGTAAAAGGATGACCATGGAAAGTTCATTGCCATCGTATTGCAGCTCAACTGCCTGGTATCCTTCCCCTTCGGTGTAGCCGAAGGTCTCCGTCTGCTTCATCATCGGCACGCTGACCTGCCCGCCGTCAAGAAGGTGGAATGGGCCGTCTGCTGTCATGTTTCCATTGAAAGGGTACTCCCAAGCAGCATTGAAGTAGATAGCATTGGTCAGCACAAGGCGGGTCAGCGCGTCGATGGCGCCTTGCGGGATAAGGTCTTCGATGCGACCTTCTGTCTGGTCGCTGACCCATTTGTTGATAGCGAGCCGTGACTGCTCCGTTTCATTTATGAAGTCCAGTATTCTCAGCCCGGCACCATAGTTCTCGGCCAGGACATCGAGGAAGTCGGAAAGGAAGGTGTAGTCCTTTTGTCCCCAGATGGCGTTAACAATGTTCAGACTGAATCCCTCCTCATCCTTACCCGCAGCACCTTCACCCCTTTTGGCAAGTTCTGCATCGAGCCAGTTAAATGCCGGGTGCAGTCTATCCTGTTCAAGCATGAATTGAAGGGTATCGGCCATTTGCTCTGCAGTTTCGTTACGCGCTCCGGCGTACGTCATAGCCAGCGCCACTGAGATGCTATAAGGTGAGTAAAAAAGGTTACCCTCCTCCCCTTTAAGCGCCTGATAAAGCTCAAAGGCGAAGGCGCTGTTTCCCTCAACCAGCAATGTCTGCTCATTCGTGCTGACATCCGGTGACGTTATCCGCTCTTTATCTGATTTGAGCACCTCGCCTGCTACCGGCTGAGCCATCTGAATAGAGGCTATCACTGGCAGCAGCAGAACTATGGCTAATACGGCTATCAATATCCTATTCATTTTCGTTCACCTCCTATAAATATTCGGACTCTTTGTTTAATTTTGCTCTTCTGTTCAAATTTGGCCATTTGGGAGACTTTCACCTTCAGATTAAGAATCCGGCGACGGTTCTTCTTCGCGGGGCTCATCGGGGAGGTAGTCAGAAGGTATCCAGGTTGAGAATGGAAGCTCCACCTCATTGATGTAATCCAGATTTTCCAGGCTGTTCATCTTTATCTTGGCTTCCGAGATAGTGTAGAGAACATTGCCTATGTAAAGGGACCTCGTCACCGAGAAAGGAGAGTAATAGTAGTAATATTCTTGTTTTAGGTCACCGAGATTCTCAATATGGGTGATTCCGCCTTTGAGTTGGAACCCTTCATCTAGAGATATATCGAATACATACGCTCCCTGCCAGACAGGCTCGCCGTAAGCCCACGCTAAGGCTTCTTCAGAATACTTTGACACATCTACTTCCGCGACCAGAATAGGCATCACCAGCAGGTTCCTGGACTTATCGAAGAGAAATGCCTTGTGGTCCCACAAAACCGGCGAATCAGTGCCCCGATCACCTATTTCAATATTGGAAATCTCCACCGGGTTGCTGACATCGGTGACATCGAAGAGCGATATCTTGACTCCTTGATACCAGGCAAATTCCCCCGCGTCTGTCGTTTCCTTACCTATCCCTATAAGGTGGTTCTCGTCGTAGGGGTGCAGGTAGTCTGAATAGCCAGTTACCTTTAAGTACCCTAACTGTTTGGGGTGACTTGGGTTACTGAGGTCTATCACGAATAGCGGGTCGACCTGCTTGAATGTTACAAGGTAGCCTCTTTCACCCATAAACCTGGCTGAATAGATGGTTTCCCCGGGAGCGAGGTCTGTCAGTGAGCCGGTAATGGTGAGGGTCGTATCTAGAACGTATACATTATTCTGGGATGTTCCTTCATAGGTTGTGGTTGCCACCCGAAAGTAGCCTTCATATTCGTCCATAGAGAACTGATTCAGCACCATGCCCGGGACCTCGCCGCTGGCAACATACTCGATTTCGTTACCTTCTATATGAATTCGATGGATAGAGGTTTTTCCAAAATCGCCTACATCTCTCCCCCACACAGGGAAGGTCAAGTAAATGTTATCCAGAGAGACATACAGGTTGCTGCTGGCTCCAAGCAGGATTGTTTCATATGTTGGCTCCTGGTCGTCGTTCTGTGTGTTGATGGCCATAATGGTCGTATACATATAATAATAGTCAGACACATCGGAATAGTAGATATCTTTGGCAGGTATTTCCGTCTCGTTGCCGCCCAAATAAATCCTGGGAAGGTTCAGTTCATCCTCTTGCTCATACACAGGCTCATTTATCACCACATAAGCATAATCGCCTATCATCCGTGAGCTAACATATTGGCCATCGGCAGAAAGTTCCCTTTGCAACCGGGGGTTTTCCCTGTCCGAGACATCATATACTTTAATAGATGTTTTGGGTGATATTATTAAGGGCATGTAAAATTCTCCTGTAGGGCCCCACCGAATATCATTATAAGGGTAATACGGTGTGTCCTCCTCAAACACGACCAGCCTATCTCCGTTGATGAATATTCCTGCCACTGTTCCCTCTAGTTCGATTTCGGACAGGACTTGAGCTTGTTCAGGGGGATACGCCTTCACGATGATAGTCCTGTTCCCCGAAACGAGGTAGATATACCCTCCGTCGGTCTTAACGATATCTGCCTCGTCCACCCCGGCAACCTGGATATTGGTGGTAGAGTAGTCGGTGATAGAGTAGTCAGTAGCAGAGGGGGGGGCAGGGACAGCGCCTTTTTCGATTACTCCTAAAAGGTGGTCCCTCCAAGGAAATCCTTTATATTGTGCGTTCGTATTTACGAAATCCTCCAATTCCTCATAAGAAGAGAACCTGCTGATTTGATTCCCTCCCAAAAGCGCGACCGGAGCCCCGGGCTTAGTCACCGCAGAAACTCCCACAACCGCTATTAGAAGCAGAGCAACAGTGATGGGGGCTAATATTTTTGTCCAATCCCTAATACTCCTTTCCTTAAAACGCCCGGAGTTAAGCAAAGCCATTTTCAATGCTTGCCTATGGCCGGGAAGTTCGATTTCCGGGGTTTTAAGGTTTTCCAGTTTCTTAAGTAAGTCTTCGTGTTTCATGGACTTTGCCTCCTTCTATTACTGTAAATGCAGCAGGTCGAGAAAGGTTGCATTATTTAACCCAAAAGGCCGCGAGATTCTCGTGGGGTGGTTTAATCCGCTTCTCTTAATTTCTCCACTGCCCGGTGGAGCAAGGACTTTATCGTTCCCTCTTTTTTCCCCAGGATTTCAGCGATTTCGTTGATCTGTTTTTTCTCAAAAAATCTGAGGGCAATAACCTCCTGGTATTTAGCGGGGAGGCGAACTATTTTTACCTGAATTTCCAGAAAATCCTGATGTTGTCTTAATTTTTCCTGCGTTTCTATTAGTTCGCTTTCGGGGTCATGAGGTGATATGGGTTCAAAACCCTGTTCCTGTAATTCTTCCAGTGATACGGATTTCTTGTATTCGGCTTTTCTAAAATACTGATTAATCTCATTGGATGCGATTTTATATAGCCATGAGGAAAAAGAGATATTGCGCCATTGAAATTGCCAGAGCTTCCTCAACGCCTTAAAAAATGTCTCTGAAGTAATATCCTGGGCAGCTTCAAGATTGGCAGTCCGCCTCAGGACATAGCCAAAGATTTTGGGATAATAATGGTCGTAAAGCTTAGCAAAAGCGTCGGGGGCCTTTTGTGCTTGTCTGACGAGTTCCTTTTCTTCGCTTAAATCCATATTAGCCAACGGAAAAACTAAGCGTACCTCATTAATATAATGCACCAGTAATGATTTAGTTTCACCAGAATCTTAGTTTATACTTTATCATCCCTCCGCAAACTGTCAAGCGTTTTCTCGTTCCTTCCAGATTTTCGCCGGATTGGTAAAAAGCCGGTAAACTGGGTGATAAGAGCTGGCGACGGGTTTCATGCCGACCCATAATAGCAAGCTGATAAGCGAGAAAGTCTTTGCGGGCTGACAGAGTGTAGCGGCAGGAGTATGGGGGGAAAGTTCAATTCAGCGTCCTTTGGTCTAGGCAGGTCTCCTTCTACGCGTGAAGAAAATCACCAGTCCCACTGTTACCACCGCTGCTGCTATAATCCCGCCAATTAGCGGCCAGTTGACTGGTGGAATCTCAGACGGTGGCACCGCAAGTGCCAGATTCCATGTGGCAAGCTCGGCCTCCCAGGCCGCAGCGACCACAGTGCCGTCGGACTTAAGCCCCACCGTGTGAGCCCTGCTTGCGGTGACCTGGGTGATATCCGTCCAGTTGTCGACATCGCACTGCCCCAGCTTGTCGTCTCCCACAGCGACCACAGTGCCGTCGGACTTAAGCCCCACTGTGTGACCGTAGCCTGCGGCGACCTGGGTGATATCCGTCCATCTGCCGACATCGCACTGCCCGGCGTAGTTGTATCCCACGGCGACCACGGTGCCGTCAGCCTTTACCCCCACCGTATGCGAGCTGCTTGCGGCAATCTGGATGATGTCCATCCAGCCGCCGACATCGCACTGCCCGTATTCGTTGTCTCCCACAGCGACCACGGTGCCGTCGGCCTTGAGTCCCACCGTGTGAGCCCCGCCTGCGGCGACCTGCTTGATGTCCATCCAGCCGCCGACATCACACTGCCCGTCGTCGTTCCATCCCGCGGCGACCACGGTGCCGTCGGACTTGAGCCCCACCGTGTGATGGAGACCTGCGGCAACCTGGGTGATGTCAGTCCATCTGCCGACATCGCACTGCCAGTAGAAGTTCAATCCCACAGCGACCACTGTGTGGTTGGCTTTAAGCCCCACCGTGTGCTGCCAGCCTGCGGCGACCTGGGTGATGTCCGTCCAGTTGCCGACATCGCACTGCCCGTAGAAGTTCCATCCCACGGCGACCACGGTGCGGTCGGCTTTAAGCCCCACCGTGTGCAAGCTGCCTGCGGCGACCTGGGTGATGTCCCATCTGCTTACATCGCACTGCCCGTAGTAGTCCAGCCCCACGGCAACCACGGTGCCGTCGGACTTAAGCCCCACCGTGTGATCGGAGCCTGCGGCGACCTGGGTGATATCCGTCCAGCCGCCAACCTCGCACCGCCCGTAAGAGTCCAGCCCCACGGCGACCACAACGCCGTCGACTTTAAGCCCCACCGTGTGCTGCCAACCTGCGGCGACCTGGATGATGTCCGTCCAGCCGCCGACCTCACATTGCCCGTCGTCGTTCCATCCCGTGGCGACCACAGTGCCGTCGGACTTAACCCCCACCGTGTGACTACTGCCCGCGGCAACCTTGGTGATATTCGTCCAGCCGCTGACATCGCACTGCCCGTATTCGTTTTCTCCCACGGCGACGACATTGCCGTCGGACTTAAGCCCCACCGTGTGATGGAGGCCCGCAGCGACCTGGATAATGCCCGTCCAGCCGCTGACATCGCACTGTTCGTATTCGTTTTCTCCCACGGCGACCACATTGCCGTCGGACTTAAGCCCCACCGTGTGATGGAGACCTGCGGCGACCTGGGTGATGTCCGTCCATCTGCCGACAGCGCGCTGCCTGTAGTAGTTTTCTCCCGCGGCGACCACGGTGCCATCGGATTTAAGCCCCACCGTGTGAAAGCCGCCTGCGGCGACCTGGGTGATGTCAGTCCATCTGCCGACATCGCACTGCCTCCATGTGTTTTCTCCCACGGCGACCACGGTGCCATCGGACTTAAGCCCTACCGTGTGCAAGATACCGGCGGTGACCATGGGCGTCACGTTCCCTTGAGGCGTATTCAGGGCCATTGCCGGAGCGGCGCTCGAGCTATCTACCACCTGATGACCAGTCGAACAACCATCTGGCAGAGGCACGGTCGCTGAAGCTCCCGCCGCCGACGCAGGAAGAATCAGGCTGAAGATCAGAGCGATAGAGAGCAGAGCGGGGAAGAGCATTTTTCTATTTTTCATTGCTATCTCCCGTTATCCGTCATCCGAAAGCGGAAACACCTTTCCTGCGTAGGAAAGTCTCACCTTTTCGGCTAGTATACCTTTTTTCTTATCAGTTGGGCTATCACTCCGCCGGTAATAAGCGCCAGGCCAACAATCGTAACGACTACTACTCTTTGATCGGGCACCATTGTAACTGAGAGTCTTTTTAACAATATTCCGAGTAATGCCCAATCAACCACAAGGCAGTAAAAGATGTCTTTCTGGGTGAAGAGTACGGATAATGCAATAGCGATACCAACGATAATTACTGCTACTGCCCAGAATTGCTCACTAAGACCCCATGCGTTCCAGTTGATATTCACCAGTAGAGCGGTAACATTGGCAATCGTGGCTATGGTAATCCAGCCCAGGTAGACGCTGAAAGGAAGATGCACGAAATATTTTTCAGCCTTCGGCGCCCCTGATTTGCCGATATTTAGCCTCAAGTAAATTGCCAGCAGGCATCCCAACAGTATAAGCATCATTACCAGGGATAGGGAGACCATTTCATAATGCCAGGCAAATATCCAGCCGATGTTGGCAAGGCAGGAAATAAAGAACAGCGGCCCGATTCTCTGTACAAAGTCAACCTTTTGGGCATCTCTTCTAACAGAGGGTATTAATGGATATATGACGAAGATAGCAAGCAATACATAGATTAGCCCCCAGATGGCAAAAGTCAACGCCGCCGGCGTAAACAAATTTGGATACAGGTCGGATAATTCGCCGGTCGTTTTGTTATTTATGGGGAGGATATTGGCCAGCGCATTAACTACGATGGTACCGAGAAAGCCCAGCAAGTTTAGAATCGACAGGGATAACACAAGACGACCTTTGTTCATAGCTTTTCCTCCAGTTTTTGATAATGCGCTGTATTATATGCCAGCCATATTCCCCTGTAAATAACTTTCCAAAAGCCTTACTTGAGCATCCTCAATTGGGCTCTCTTTTTTTACCCTTATATGTCCTGGGGAAGCAAACAATGCGTTGCTTAATTGTAGCAAACAAAAGAGGTTGCAAAAGGTCATGATTTTGTATAGGCTTAGTGGGTTGAGGGATAGTATTTTGTTCGTGGTGGGTAACCTTGTGAGTTTCATTGCTGGCTCTGGAAAGTGTAGGGCTAATTTGGTGAAGCGACGACAATGAAAAAAGGTAAGGGAGTTAAGAAAGCTGCTGCTCCAGATAGTTCTGGTTTAAATCTATCTGATCAGGGCAGCGAGACTGGGAAATATTATCATGGCCTTATGGCTTTGAGCCGAGTCTCGGCGGCAATCAGCGGCCTGCATGAGTTGGATGATATCCTCAGGATTGGCTTGGATAATGTGCTTAACATAATGAATGGAACCGTCGGAGGAATAATGCTCCTGGATGAGTCGAGTCAGACGCTGTTCTACCGTGTTTATCACGGTCTATCCGACAAATATGCTGAAGAGCTGCGTCTTAAACTTGGCGAAGGAATCGCAGGAAAGGTAGCTCAAAGTGGCAGGGCAGTGTTACTGGAGGACATTTCCCCAGAACCAGATGCCCTGCGGATTGACCTCCTGAGCTTAGAGGGTTTAAGAGCATTCATTTGCGTTCCCCTCCGATCGAAAGATGATGTTCTGGGAGTGCTCAATGTGGCTAGCCATGTGCCACACAGCTTCACCAAAGAAGACGTGCATCTCTTGCACTCGATTGGGGACCAACTTGGCACGGCTATTGAGCAGGCAAGGCTGCATGAGCGGCTGAGAAAAGCACGGGAGAGATTACGCAAACTTGCACGGCAGAATCTTGTGGCAGAGGAGGAGGAACGAAGGAGGATTGCCCGTGAGCTACACGATGAGACCAGTCAATCACTCTCCGGGATAGCACTTCAGCTAGAAGCGCTGATGGAAATGTCTGCCAATTCTGGTAATCAAGATGCTGAATTAATTGCTGGACTGAAAAAAGTCCAATCGCTGACAGTGCAGGTACATAAGGAAGTAAGCAGGGTAATTTCCAATCTCCACCCTGCTGTATTGGATACGCTGGGGTTAGTCGCTGCTGTTCGTCAGCATGCCCACAGTAGGCTTCAGCCCTTAAACATTAATGTAACAGTGGAGGTTAAAGGGACGGAGATGAGGTTTCCATCTGATGTAGAGGCTGCTCTTTTCCGCGTTGTTCAGGGGACTATCGGCAACATTGTCGAGCATTCTAAAGCCAAGAATGCTTCCATAGTGCTGGTATATCAACCAGATGAGTTCTCGCTAACTATTAGCGACGATGGGCAAGGGTTTGATGTTTCCAAAATCACCG
>Ga0315537_1000016_pt1 | contig 98631 bp, 102 predicted proteins | sample SalMarSW160270MG_FD_203091 | JGI IMG/M metagenome (GOLD analysis project Ga0315537, IMG submission 203091) | Salt marsh sediment microbial communities from the Plum Island Ecosystem LTER, Massachusetts, United States - Salt Marsh Sediment SW1602-70 ... | reverse complement strand
CAGTTTTCACCTGAAGGCCTTCCTCTTCCCTCTCTACAACTCGTAGTTTTTCTCTCAAACGGAAGCATTGAAAGATAAGACCTAAAATAAGGGCAACTAATAGTGCTGATAAAGCTATCCAGGCATAACGCTCCTTGACCAATCCCACACCCCACCCCTTCCACTGAGCCATCTCTTCCCTCCCCTGGTGGCTTTGCCACCGTGCGTGCTACCCTCTCATGATAACCTTTTCGCCCCGGTATTGATATTAAAAGCCCCGATGAAAGGAGTCAAGTTTTTCTCTTGTTTTCACATGGTATTTTTGGTAAGATTAAACCAAAATATTAGGATAAAGAAAGGGTCAAAGTCTTTGCCCAAGATCCAGGAAACAGACAAGATCAGCAAAAGGGTCGATGCACTACGGAAGAATATCGGAAGGGTGATAAAAGGCAAACCTGAGGCCATTTCCCTTGCCATCATCACCCTCCTGGCCAGGGGGCACCTCCTTATCGAAGACGCCCCTGGAGTAGGGAAGACGATCTTGGCCCAGAGTTTGGCCATGTCCATACACTCTTCCTTTCAGCGTATCCAGTTTACTAGCGACCTGCTCCCTTCTGATATCCTAGGGGTTCCTATTTATAACCCCCAGAAAGGTACGTTTGATTTTAAGCCCGGTCCCATCTTCACCAATATCGTCCTCGTCGATGAGATAAACCGTACCTCCCCAAAAACCCAAAGCTCCTTGCTGGAGGCGATGAACGAATTTCAGGTCTCAGTGGATGGCCAGACCTACCCTTTGCCACAACCCTTTATGGTGGTTGCCACACAAAATCCCTTGGAGTATCAAGGCACCTATCCACTGCCTGAGTCACAATTGGATCGTTTCATGATGAGGACCCACATGGGCTACCCTCCGTTGGCAGAAGAAAAAGAAATCCTCACCCATACGAGGATCGAAGAAGAGGTCAAGGGGTTACAACCGGTAATGTCGGGACAAGAAGTGATCGACTTGCAGCAAAAGGCAGACGAGATACAGGTGAGGGAAGAAATCATTAACTACGTCATGGAAATCGTGAATGCCACCAGAAATTCCGACCAACTTCGGCTAGGGGTCAGCCCCCGTGGAGGCCTTTTTCTCCTGCGAGCAGCCAAGTCCAAGGCCTTAATAGATGGTAGGAACTACTGTATTCCCGATGACGTTAAATCGTTAGCGCTCCCCATCCTTGCTCATAGAATCATCCCTGCAACTGGGTATGAGATAAACGGTTACCATGAGGAGGTCGAGAGACTCCTCATGGAGATCCTCGATCACGTCCCCGTCCCCCTGTAATACCGGCCAAAACATGGGTCTTCAAATATCTATTATAAACCGCTTTCTTCGGTTTACACCGGAAGGAAAATGGTTCATCTTTATCTCAATAGCCATTGGTTTTGCAGCGGTTAACACCGGAAACAACCTGTTATATCTTGTCTTGGCGATGCTGTTGAGCCTGATCATCGCCTCCGGAATCCTCTCCGAATGGGGGATAAAGGGTCTTGAGATCAAACGTACATTTCCCCCGTATATCTTTGCCCGCACGCCTTGTAGCATTCTTTTAAAGGTGACCAACAAGAAGAGATATCTCCCTGCCTTCTCGCTGGAATTGGAGGAACAGGTAAATGGAGATAAAAAGCAAGGGTTGGCCTATCTGTTTCGTGTCGGCCCCCACAAGACCCATACCCAGGTCTACCGCTTCTCTTTTCCTCATAGAGGTCTTTATCAGCTCCATGAACCCCATCTCCTCACCCGTTTCCCGTTTGGTTTCTTTATCAAGGGGATACGATTAAAGGAATCTCGTGAGGTCTTGGCCTACCCCCACGTGATTCCCTGGAAGGAGCTTCTGCCGGAGATTGCTCACGGTGAAGAAGGAACGAGGTCAAGGCCGCATAAGGGAAGAGGTGAAGATATCTTTGCTGTCAGGGAATACCTTCCCGGTGATACTTCTCGCGACATTCATTGGCGCAGTACAGCCAAACGCTCCCAACCTATGGTAAAAGAATATGAGATACCAGGGATAAAGAAAGTACATATCATCCTTGATACATCCGTGCCCCAAAAAACTACCCCTTCGGATCTGAACCTCTTTGAAGAACGTGTCTCAAAAGCAGCCTCTCTGGCATATCATCTCTTGCAAAAACAAGACTGTTTGGTGGGACTCTCCGTGGGGGATGAGTTTATCCCTCCGCAGAGAGGTGATAGCCACCTACACCGGATGCTTAGAACCTTGGCCTTGATAGAAGCCCAACGAGGGGGACGAAAACAATCACCTTCCCCTCCTATAGATGCCCTTACGGTAATGGTGAAGTAGAGATGATCGCTGGCCAGAAGAGGATTGACCTCCTGTTACTCATCACTGCTCACGCCCTGATCTTGTGCGCCCTTATATGCGTCATACTCACTGGTGAAATCCCCCTTCCACTGTGGTTGCTCGCCCTCGCAGCCCACCCCGTGAGCATTATTATGCAGCCGAAGGAAGGAGGGTATTTCTTCAATAGCATCGTCATCCTCGCTTTGTGTTACGTTCTGTTCTTGTATTTTATTCTCCAATTTCCCTTTCTCGTAGCCTTTACCCAGTTCCTCATCGTGGTCCAGGCAGTTAAACTCTTTCACCTCGAGAAAGCAAAAGACTATTTTCAACTGGCTGGTTTGGGGCTCCTCACGGTGCTGGCCGCAGCCGGATTGACCGCTCAATTCTACTATCTCTTCATGCTCCTCGTTCTGCTCCTCTTTGGGATATGGTTTCTCTTTTTGCTGCATCTGAAGCGGGACATGGAGCAACACACTTCCCTGCCCCATCCTCCCCGTCAACTGACCTCACCCTTCATCTTACTTGGCATCTCGGGTGTTGCCTTCTGTTCTTTTATCCTCACCATCCTCATCTTTTTCACCCTCCCCCGTATCACGCTCAGTGTCAGTGGAAGGGAGCAATTGGGCGGAGCATCATCGGGCTTTTCTGATCTTGTGGACTTAAGCACCGCAGGGGCCGTTAGATTAGATAACCGGGTAGTGATGAGGGTAGAGCTCCCACAATTTAGCCAGAGCCCCCCCCTCCCCTTGTATTGGCGTGGCGTGAGCTTTGCCCGCTGGAATGGTCAGACCTGGGAAAAAGAGGATATCCTAAAGAAGTTTTCGAGGGCAAAAGGAGTAGAAGGAGTTGTTCTTCATCGTAAGAGGAACAAGGCAGAAACAGTCTATCAAATAATGATGATCGAACCCTTGGGGACCGATATTCTGTTCTGCCTCCACCCTGCCCTTGAAGTCCGGGGGTACTTCCCCTATCTGCACGTCGATGCAGGAGGCGGTCTCCACCTTCCATCATCGCCGCATGGAAGATACTACTATGAGGTCCTCTCAGCAACAAAACCATGGGAGCACGGGGATGGGGGATCGGCTGAAACGCCGGATGAGCGGTATCTCCAATTACCCGAAATAAAGAATGAGGTTGCGGCTTTAGCACAGGAGATCGTTGCGGGGGCAACCACACCCCAAGAAAAGGTCCACCGTGTAATCGACTATCTTCAGAACAATTGCGCGTATTCCCTCGACCCAAAACGGGATGAACGTTTTGGACCAGTGGAGGATTTCTTATTACACAGTCGAGAGGGGTATTGTGAACACTTTGCCACAGCAGCAGCCCTGCTACTACGGGTAACAGGAATACACACACGCCTGGTCGGCGGCTTTTTACGGGGTGAATGGAATGCTTTGGGGAGATACTTTATGGTACGCCAACGAGATGCCCATACCTGGATAGAGGCCTATCTGCCGGGCTCTGGCTGGACCACGTTTGACCCCACACCCGCAGGCCAAGCAAAGACCTTTTCACCCTTGATATCTTCCCTCAACCGCTATTACGACTTCCTCAAGCTCAAGTGGAACCGCAATATCATTCAGTACTCCCGGCGAGATCAACTTCGGCTCTTTTTGTCCTTGCGAAGACAAATCATGGGCCTGCGCCTCTTCCCCCATTCCCCTTCAATGGAAGGAATACGGGAGAAGACATCTCTTCTCCCCTCTTACCTCTTAGGGGGATTGGCCGCCTTCGCCTGTATCTTGTTAATCCTCTGGGGATTTAGAAAAAGAAGGCGGGTGATAGGCGCACAGCAGGGGGGAAAGCTCCCTCCGGAGATTTCTTTTTATCTGAAAATGTTAAAGGTTCTCCACAAGAAAAAGATTACTAAAAAGGCGAGTGAGACCCCTGCTGAATTCGCCAAGAGAGTAAGGAATGTAGGAAGTCCCCTGTCACCTTGGATCGAGCGGATTACCTCCCTCTACTATAAGGTCCGCTTCGGTCACATTCCCCTCACCCCTCACGAAACGGAAGAGACAGTAGAGATCATCCAGGATTTGAGAAAACGCTTCTCTTCTCCTTCTGCCTCAGTAAAGAACTAATGGGGAGATTGCAATAACCGGCCATGAGATCCCCGTCCTCCCTTTATCCATACCGGTACTGCACGCCAAAACCGCTCCGTGGGTAGTGCCATTCGAGTGCCCCGGATGTGCAGGCCACCCGGCAACTGCCGCATTCCAAGCAGCCTGTGTACTCTATGAGGACCTCTCCTGTCTCCTCGCTGATGGAATAGAGCCCTGCCGGGCAGATGGAGAGGCATGGTTTGAGGTCGCATTTGCGACAGATCTCCTGATTAATATTGATATGAGACTCCTGGTCGTTCTTAAAGACATCAAGACTGAGCTTATCAGCAGGATCCATCATATCCTCCTCAATCGCCACAGATCCTTGAGGGTGGCCGCGTTTATAATACCGTCCTTTAACCCTTTCCACACGGTGGAGGAGATCCGCTCCTTGGTTCCCTCCCCGATCCAGAAGATCTCCTCAAAGACCTTACACAGCCACTGTGGATAAAAGCCGACCATCCGGGGGCTTTCTAATGCCTCCAGGCTATGCCGAAAGGTCTCTATATCTTGCAGGACAAAACTCTCGTGGAGCAGGGTTGAATAGTGAGCGAGTGTCTCAGCTGAGAAGTCCTTTTTCCCTTTGGCCCTTTTTACCGTCTGGGCTGCCATGTACCCAGAGGTTATGGTAAACTCCATCCCCCGCACCGTAATCCCCATGTTGAGGGCAAGGCCCGCAGCGTCCCCTACAACCAAGATGCCGTCGCCGTAGGGCGTGGGGAGGGGCCTATTGCCGCCTTCGGGGATGAGGTGGGCGGAATACTCGACTAATTCTCCGTCTGTAATAAGAGGAGCTATCTCTTTTCGCTCTTTGAACGCCTCTAAGATCTGATGCGTCTCCATAGGGTGATCGCTCTGTAAAAAGGATGCTATCCCCAAAACCAGACCAAGAGAGATGGTATCGCGATTGGTGTAGAGGAATCCGCCGCCGAAGATCCCTTCGGTGATGGAACCGAAGTAGAGATGGGCCGCCCCCTCAAGCGGAAGAAGGCCAAAACGTTCCTCAATAACCTCAGGGGAGAGCCTGATAACCTCTTTGAGAGCGATCGCGGCGTGCCTGGGAGGCAGAGGTTCCCTGAGACCTGCCTGTTCAGCCATCAGGGAGAGGGCACCATCAGCGGCAATGACCACATCGGCGGGTATCTCCTCCCCTTCGGAAACCACCCCGACTACCCGGCCATCCTCCTTTATGAGATCGGTCACCCGCCGCTGCGGTATCACAAAGCCGCCTTTCTCTACCACCCGCTCCCCAAGCCATTTGTCGAATTGAGACCGCAGGATCGTATAGCTGTGGTAAGGGCTTTCGCGGAACTTGTCTGAGGTAAATTGTAAGGCAAGAGATGAGGAATCCCCCATCATGGTGATCACCTCTTTGGTGACTGCCCGCTCCAGGGGTGCGGCATCCCAAAGTTCAGGGAGATAGGGTTGCAGGGGGCGAAGATAGATCCTCCCGCCGGTCACATTCTTACTGCCAGGGTGGTCCCCACGCTCCAAGACCAAAACCTGCATACCCTCTTGGGCAAGGCAGTAGGCACACGTCAAGCCGCCTAATCCTCCACCTACTACGACCGCGTCGATTCGTTCCATGGATTACCCTTTTCCCAACTCCTTTTGCAATGCCTCGGTCAAGAGTGGAAGGACCTCAAAGAGGTCCCCCAAGATCCCATAATCGGCGTATTGGAAGATGGGGGCCTGAGGATCTTTGTTGACAGTCACCACCACCTTGGAGGTATCCATCCCCATCACGTGGTGAATGGCACCGGAAAGCCCCACGGCAATATAGAGCTTTGGGGAAACGGTCTTGCCGCTTTTGCCCACCTGGTCGTCATGAGGCCTCCATCCACTGTCCACTACCCCCCTGGTGGCCCCCACAGTAGCACCGAGGACATCAGCGAGATCCTCCAATAATTGAAAATTCGCAGCTTCCTTCATACCCCTCCCACCGGTGACGATGATCTCCGCCTCGGTAAGATCGAGCCGCTCCTGGGGGGCTCTCACCACTTCCAAAACTTCGAGCCGTACCTGGGCAGGATCAACAGCAAGATCCACTGTGAGCACCGCTCCTGTGCTGTCTCCTTTCGTATCGGGGAGGGGAAAGGTGTTGGGCCTCGTAAGGGCAATCTGTGGTCTCCCCTGGCGACAGATCACATCGGCAAGGGCCTTCCCTCCGAAGAGGGGCCTGCGGGCTACCAAGAGTCCATCATCCCCCACTTCGAGGTTGAGACAATCCACGGCAATGCCGGTCTTTAATCTCCCTGCCACACGGGGAAAGAGGTCCCTGGCCAAAAAGGTGGCCCCAGCCAGGAGTATCTGAGGGTTTTCCTTTTCCGCCAAACCGGCGATAGTCTGAAGATAAACATCGCTATTGTACCGCTCCAAGAGGGGATCATCCCAGTGATACACCTTATCCGCATATGCGGCCAGCTCCTGTGCGAGACCATCAACCCCTGAGCCGAGTAATAGGGCAACTAAATCTGTGCCTACTTGTCCTGCCAACTCACGCCCCTTGCCCAAGAGTTCAAGGGTCGTCTTTCTGATCGTGCCATCCTGATGCTCCGCAAATATCCATACCGCTCCAGTCATTCTATGCCTCCTAGAGTACTTTGGCTTCTTCTTTGAGGAGTGTGACCACCTGCTTCACCGCATCACCTGCCTCACCCTGTATCATGGTAACAGGGGGACGTTGAGGAGGGCGATGATAGCGCAGGATCTCCTCCTGGCTTCCCCCCTTCCCTACCTCGTCCTGAGAAAGACCGATGGCAGCTCCATCGAGTTTTTTGATCTCCGTACGCATGGCCTTCATCACACCTGTTACGGGTGGTACCCGGGGTTCATTGAGCCCTTTCTGAGCCGCTAGGAGCACGGGGAAAGTAGCCTTGATGACCTCTTTGCCACCCTCGATCTCACGTTCTACAATAACCGTCCGTTCCTTCGGGGAAAGGTCTACCTTGACCACTGTCGTGATGTGGGGAATACCCAGAAACTCCGCAACCAGGGGACCTACGATGCCAGAAGAATCATCAAAGGCCTCCTTGCCGCAGAGTATTACATCCCATTCTATCCCCTTTACAGCGGCGGCCAGGGCCTTGGCCGTGGCGTATTCATCCCCCCCAACGAAGGCAGGATCTTCCAAGAGGACGGCCTCATCCGCCCCCATAGCAATCCCTGTGCGCAGGGCCTCAAGAGACTTCTGTGTCCCCAGGGTGACGACCGTTACCGTGCCTTCCCCCACCTGTTCTTTGATCCGCAACGCCTCTTCCACCGCCAAAGCATCAAAGAAATTCAGGGCATATCTATCCTCCACCTCAACGCCTGATCCATCAGCTTTTACCTGGACCATCGCTTCGCTGTCCGGTACCTGTTTCACCAAGACCACGATATTCACATCCATTTCTCCTTTCTCGGCCCTTTTGAATGCCTCAGATTAGCGCATGTCTGCTCAATGATCAAGCCTTGACAGAGTGTTGTAATATTCTTGAGATGAGCCCTCTCTCGTAAAGAATAAGGGCCATAAGCCGTACCCAGTAGCCCATGGCCCTCCTGAATTTCCCTTTGCTATTCCCGGTTACTGCATGTCAAAGGCCACGTGGTCTCCCCTTCTCTGTTCCATCACGCTCGTACCAGTTGATGGAAGAGTTCTGAACCACACTAGCCCGCTCCGTTTGAAGCGTAGACCATTATCACACAGCACAAGGGAAGTCAACCCCTCTCTAGAATCACAGATTAGACCAGGAGATATTTTCTTCTTACGTCATCATTCTGTTTGAGTTCCTCAATACTACCCTGGTAAAGAATCTGTCCATCATCTATGATATACCCAACGGTCACGCAGCCTTAAGGCTTGATCGTTCTGATAATCCATGGTTGCTGTAACCCACCGTTACCAGACCACCTGCTTTCTGAGCACCACATAGCCTATCAGGCAGATGCCCAGCAGAGAGCAGAAGATAGCAAAGACATCGCCGTATTGAGCGTAAAAGGTCATCTCACTACCTCTGAAATCTATTTCCTCTGCTAAGACCTCGCGGGTGAAGAGCCCGCTAGCCTTTTGGATTCTCCCCCACGGATCGACAAAGGCACTGATCCCGGTATTGGCCGCCCTGACCAGCCATATCCGGTTTTCTATAGATCTAAAAGTCGCCTGCGCAAGATGTTGATAGGGCGCTGATGTCCTGCCGAACCAGGCATCATTGGTGATAGTCACCATAAAATCAGCCCCATTGCGGACAAATTTCCGGCACAGTTCGGGAAATATCACCTCAAAACAGATCAAGGTCCCAAACGTGCCGCGGGGGAGTTGGAAGACCACTACTTCTTCGCCTGGGGTAATATTCCCAATGCCCACCAGTGAATTGAAAAAGGGGAAAAAAGAAGAGAGGGGGACATACTCGCCAAAGGGGACAAGGTGCATTTTATCGTAATGGCCCACAACGCGAGGCCGTGGAGAAATAAAATAGGCGGTATTATAGACTTTCACCTCCTCGTCCTCTTTTCGAGAAGAAAGGCTTCCAAAAAGAAGGTATGTGTTGAGCTGATAGGGAATGGCCAGTACCTTTCTATCAAGCCCTGTACCAGATGGGAAATAAGCGGGAACAGCTGTTTCCGGCCAGATGACGAGATGAGGAGATGCCCTCCTGAGCTCTACACTGAGTTTCCTGTAAACCTCAATGGTTTCCCTTTGAAATTCTTTATCCCATTTTACATCTTGTTCTATGTTGCCCTGGGCCACTCCGACTGTTATTCTCTTGTCAGTCGTCAACGGTGTATGAATCTTCCAAAAACCATAGGCACATGCGACGGCCACTAGGACCATGGCAAAAATAGTGCTTTGCAGAGGAACTTGTTTCCTCCCCCTCCAACGGACAATCCAAAGGAAAAGAAGTGTATTAATCAGGACCAAGAGGAAGGAAACCCCATAGACACCGGTTATGTCAGCTATTTGTACAAAGGGGGTATTCAAATACTGAGAGTACCCGACCAACACCCACGGGAAACCACTGAGCAAGAAGGCGCGTAAGTACTCCAGCCCTACCCATAGCGCTGGAAAGGCCAAGAGAGTTATCCATTCACCCTTTTCTCTCACGTATGAAACGAGGAATGCAAAGGTACCCCAATAGAGGCTGAGGTATATTACGAGGAGGAAAAGGATTGGGATGGCGAGGGGAAGCGGGATATCGCCATATCTGTGAACGGCCACCACGACCCAGTAGATGAGGCCGAGATAGGCGATCACACCGGCAAAGGCGCCCAAGAGAAAGGCGTCTTTCCCTTTTTTTTCGCGAATGCTCAACAGGAGAGGTACCAAGAAGAACCAGGCAAGGGGCCAGAGGTTCACGATGGGAAAGCTCAGAACCAGAAGGGCCCCCGAAAGGGCGGCCCAAAAGTAGTCCAACCTTTGCACCTGCGATGATGTCATGAGATGAAGGTTCGGAAAAATTCCTCTATTTTAAAAACCACGTATTCCTGTTGTTCCGGGGTGAGCTCAGGGTAGATGGGAAGGGCCAAGGTCTCTCGCGCAGCCTGCTCGGCATGGGGGAAGTCACCTGCTCCATATCCTAGTCCCTGGTAGCACTCCTGCAGGTGGAGGGGTAGAGGATAATAGACATCGGTACCAATCCCCTCTTGGGCAAGAAAATCCCTCAGCTTATCCCTCTTGGGAACCCTGATGACATACTGGTTATAGATATGCCGGTTGTTGTATTGAACATAGGGGATCTCTATGCCGAGTTCTTGATGACGGATCTTATCGAAGCGTTGATCATAATAGGCGGCGTTTTTCAGCCTCTTTGCCGTCCATTCCTCCAGATAGCGAAATTTTACCAGCAGGACGGCCGCTTGTAGGGCATCCAACCTGCTATTGATCCCGATACATTGATAGTAATACTTGGAAGCGGCCCCATGTACGCGAAGGAGCCTGAGCCGCTTCGCCAACTCATCGTCATTGGTGGTTACCATCCCCCCGTCGCCAAACCCACCCAAATTCTTGGAAGGATAGAAAGAGAAACATCCCATATCCCCAATACTCCCCACTCGCTGGGAGGGAGCGGAGTTCCTTATGTAGTCGGAACCAATGGCTTGGGCAGCATCCTCAATGATCCAAAGACCATTGTTTCGAGCCAGTTCCTTAATTGGGTCCATGTCGGCGCATTGACCGAAGAGGTGTACAGGGATAATAGCCTTAGTCTGGGGGGTGATACATTCCTGTATGTGAGCAGGATCGAGATTATAGGTCCGGGGATCAATATCAACAAATACTGGTGTGGCTCCGACTTTAGAGATGGAACCAGCCGTGGCGAAGAAGGTGAAGGGGGTAGTCATTACCTCATCCCCTGCACCAACACCCAACGCCATAAGGGATAAGGTCAAGGCGTCGCTACCTGAGGCGACCCCTATACCATAACGGGCAGAGGAATAAGCAGCAATGGCTTCTTCCAGGGCCTCAACTTTTGGTCCAAGGATAAAATGTTGTTCTGAGATTACCTCAGTGACGGCTCGATCGATTTCGTCCTTGATATGTTGATATTGGGCTTTTAGATCAAGAAAAGGGACATTCATCGGTAAATAACTACTGCTTTCCCTTATTTATTGGGCTTAACATGACTTACTAACGCTTTCCTCACTCATGCAAGCCGACAATCTTCAACCCTACCCTATCCTGCAGCGCTGATCGTCAGCTCCCAGCGTAGAAAGAATAATATATCATTTTTTAAATAAAAATCAACACCAAAAGTGAGGATATTAATCTTGGCGGGTATAATCCTCAGTTCTATGACGGATAATGGTCCCCTCGGTCATGTAGATCACATCCTCGGCGATGTTGGTGGCCTGATCGGCGATGCGCTCCAAGTGGCGAGAGACCAAGAGGAGGTGGATGAGGGGTTTTACCTCCTGGGGGCTTTGTTCAATGAAGCTCTGGATGTGGAGGAGTATCTCCTTGTCGAGAGCGTCAACCTCATCGTCGGCGGCGCATACTTCCTGGGCCATGCGGGCGTCCATCTTTATGAGGGAATCAAGGGCCTTCTTCACCATAGCTATGACCTTCTTACTCATCTTCGTGAAATCGAGAAAGAGCTCAGTCCCCTTCCGATCAGCGAGATAGGCGGCCCGCTCAGCGATGTTGACGGCCAGATCCCCCATCCGTTCCAGGTCATTGTTCATCTTCATAATCCCCACAACGTACCTCAAGTCAATGGCCGCGGGCTGGTAGAGAGCAAATATCTTGAGGCAGTCCTCCTCTATCTCCACCTCTAGGTTATCTATCTCGTGGTCACTCTCCATCACCTCTTTTGCCAGCTTCGCATCGTAGCGCGTAAGAGATAGTACAGCCTTCTCGATGCTCCCCTCCACCATGGCACCTAAGGTGAGGACCTTTTTTCTCAGTTTATCCAGTTCTCTTTCCAGATGTCTCTTCATAGCTCCCCCTTTAACCAAAACGTCCCGTAATATAATCTTCGGTCTGCTTCTTGTTCGGCCTCGTGAAAATCCGCTCCGTCTCGTTAAACTCTATGAGCTTGCCAAGATATAAAAAGGCGGTATGGTCGGAGACCCGCGCCGCTTGTTGCATATTATGCGTGACAATGACAATAGTATATATCTCTTTCAGTTGACGGATCAATTCTTCGATCTTTTGGGTGGCTATAGGATCAAGGGCGGACGCAGGCTCATCCATGAGGAGCACCTCCGGCTCTACCGCAAGGGCTCGGGCGATACAGAGTCGCTGCTGCTGACCCCCTGACAAGCCAAGGGCTGAGTCATCGAGCCTATCTTTGACTTCGTCCCAGAGGACCGCTTGTCGCAAGCTTTGTTCTACGCCCTCTGTAATTGTTGCTTTGTCGTTGATCCCGTTGACCCGCAGCCCGTAGGCGACGTTATCAAAGATAGTCTTGGGAAACGGATTGGGTTTTTGAAACACCATACCGATACGCCGTCGTATCTCGACGACATCTATACTTGGTGCATAGATGTCCTGATCGTCAAGGAGTATCGTTCCCTCCATCCGAGTGAGGGGTATAAGATCGTTCATCCGATTGAGACAGCGCAATAAGGTGCTCTTGCCGCAGCCGGAAGGTCCGATCAGGGCTGTCACATGATTGGCATAAAAATCCAAAGTAATAGCCTGCAAAGCCTGTGATCCGTTGTAGTAAAAATTTAGATCCCTTGTCACCATTTTTGCTGTCGTCTTCATCAAAAACCCCTTGTTATTTTCTTCATTAACACCCCTGTTCAGTCAATCTTAAAGATACATACGTCTACGGAGGCGAGACCGATAGATAATAGCGATAAGGTTCATCCCTAAAACCAGAACAATGAGTACCAGTGCTGTTCCATACTGGAGATGTCTCGTCGCTTCGATCTCGGTCCCGGCGGTGGCAAGGACATAGATATGATATGGCAAAGCCATGATCTCATCAAAAACGGAAGTCGGCAATTGCGGAGTGTAAAATACGGCCGCAGTGAACATGATCGGTGCCGTCTCCCCTGCCGCGCGACTGAGCCCCAAAATGGCCCCCGTAAGTATGCCGGGTAAGGCCGCCGGCAGCACCACTTTATAAATCGTCTGCCATTTTGTCGCACCGAGGGCCAACGAGGCCTCTCGGTAGGTCTGCGGTACCGCCCGTAGAGCCTCCTCCGAGGCACCAATGATCACTGGCAACGAGAGGGCACCTAATGTCAAGGCACCGGCGAGGATGCTTACCCCAAAGTGTAACCAGGTCACAAAGAAGGCCAGGCCAAAAAGGCCGAAAACGACCGACGGGACACCAGCCAAGTTGTTGATCCCCAAACGGATCACCCTCACGAGACGCCCTGGACGGGCATATTCATGGAGATAGATGGCAGATGCTACACCAATAGGGAGGGCAACTACTATCGCTCCAAGGCTGAGATAGAGCGTCCCCACTATACACGGCAAAATCCCCCCCTTGGTCATAGAATCTGTTGGAGCTTGTGTCAAAAATGTCCAGTTAATGGCGCGCCATCCGTTCTTAACGAGAAAGAAGACGATTATAAGCAATGCCACCCCGTTGATGGCAGCAGCAACACGCAAAAGGGTAAATATAATCTTTTGTATGGACTTACGACCATGGTGCATCGGGTAACCGGTTTCCTTGCCGGCAGCCCTTGCTCTCTTCACTGAAGGACCTTGCGAAGAGGGCCCTTTTGCACTGGTTTTGCCCTTCACGGCGGGCCTTCTCAGCTTCACGGATTTAACACCTTTTTTGGAAGATTCTCGCTTCATCCATCGCTCCTCATCAGAGGGTTGCGGTGCCAACCTGTTTGTATTTATGGGCGATGTGATCCGCTATCATGTTAAAGGCCAATGTAAAGATGAACAGTATGATACCGGTGGCAAATAAGGCATAGTAGTGGTCACTCCGGAAGGGGGCCTCCGCCATTTCGGCTGCAATACTGGCCGGCATAGGCCTGACCGGATCAAAGATGGAAGTGGGAATGACCGTAGCCCCTCCTGCGACCATAAGCACCACCATGGTCTCGCCAATGGCACGGGACATCCCTAAGATGATGGCCGTGGTGATCCCCGACAGAGAAGCGGGGATGATCACGCGATAGATGGTTTGCCAATGGGTCGCCCCTAAGGCCAAGGAGGCCTCCTTGATCTCCTGGGACACACTGTAGATCGCATCTTCAGATATGCTGGAGATGGTAGGTATGGACATGAAGGCCAACATCAGGGAGGCGTTGAATAAGTTCAGCCCTGTCGCAATGCCAAAGACGTTTTGGAGGAACGGGGCAACGATCACCATGCCAAAAAAGCCGATCACCACCGAGGGGAGCGCAGCCAAGAGTTCCACGACCGGTTTGACCAATTCGCGCAACCGATGCGAAGCGACCTCCGCCAAATAGATGGCCGTCATTACTCCGAGGGGGATGGCAATTGTGCTCGAAAAGGCAGTAACTGCAATAGATGCTATAATCAGTGGGAAAATACCAAAATCTGGGGGGTCAGAGGTAGGATACCAATATTTTCCGAATAAAAAATATTTTACAGGAACGACTTTAAAAATGGGAACACCTTCCATAAACAGAAAAAGGACAATCAAGGAGAGGACTACAATCGAGGCCAAGGCAATGCCGAAAAATAAGTTTCGTATAAGACGCTCTTTTTGATGACGATCTTTCAGCATATTTGACCTTATTCAGTCTTTTAAATACAGGATTGCGCCATGCATAGCACTGGTCTAAATCAGTAAATCGTTCTTCTATCAATGTTCGCTACGCATGGCGCACCACTAAACAGCACAATCTACCAGTTAATATAGTGGTACAAAGCCAGCTTCTTCAACGTATTTCTGTCCTTTTTGAGGATGGAGGACATAGTTTATGAAATTGAGGATATCCCCACTTGGCCATCCCTGGGTGAACATATAGAGGGCACGGCTGATGGGATAGGTGCCATCAAGGGTCGTCTTTGCTGATCCTATGATACTGTTTGCCGTCAAAGGCTTGACGCTCTGGTTGACGTATCCAATGCCGATGTAACCGATGGCATTCTTGTTCTTTGAAACGGCCTGAACAACAGCACCGTTGGATGCCTGCAGAAGCGCCCCTGGATATACCCTCTCTTTATTCATCACCTTCGATTCCCACACCTCATAGGTACCGGATGACGTATCCCGTGACACGACCACGATCTTCAGGTCAGGACCGCCGATCTCTTTCCAGTTCTTTATCTTCCCCATATAAACGTCTTTAAGTTGGTCGAGAGTGATATTTTTCATGGAATTACTGGGGTGTACAATGGGGACAATGCAGTCGTAGGCCACGGCAAAGGGAACGGGATACCTCCCTTTCTCAACAGCCAGTGCGACCTCTTTGTCTTTGATAAACCGGGAGCTGTCGGCAATGTCCGTGGTACCATCGATAAGGGCCTTGATACCGTTGCCCGACCCACCACCTGAGATGGAGATCTTAACGTCTGGATTCTCTTTCATGTAGGCCTCGGCAACCTTTTGGGCAATAGGAAGCACTGTGGTCGAACCCTTGATCACCAGATTGCCAGCATGAACCATCCCTGCAATAAGGAACATAAAAGCCAGCGCCAATACAATAAAACATTTTCCCTTCATTTACTTTCCTCCTTCGTTTTAATGTAGTTACCAATTGTTAGTTTTTTGTTAGGAAAACATGAGGATTCTGTTATTATCCATGCAATCCCTCCTTTCCCAAGTATCTTGTGTTTGTACATTGTTCCTTAATTGTGAGGGGATTATGAGGAATAAATGAGAATTTTGTGTGACAATAATAGAGAGAATTGCTACTTGTTCAACTTTTAGGTAGGTGCAAGGTAAATATGCTCCCTTTTCCGAGAGTACTCTCAACCGTAACATGACCACCATGGGCCTGAGCAATATGCTTGACAATGGCAAGTCCCAGGCCGGTGCCGCCGAGCTCTCGACTCCTCCCCTTGTCAACACGGTAGAAACGCTCGAAGAGGCGTGGGAGATGCTCCGGGGCTATACCGCTTCCATGATCGCTGACCCTAATGACAACTTCGTCTGCGTTTCCGGTTGCTTCAACTTCTATTGTTTTGCCCGGCTCACTGTACTTGATGGCATTATCGAGGAGGTTGCCTATTGCCTGTTTGAGCAGACGGGAGTTGGCCTTAACTATAATTTCCTCACTACAGTTCAAAGTCACCTTTATTTTGCGTTCCCGCGCTTTCAACTCATAATCTATCGTGGTAGCTTCGAGAATGCGTTTTACATTCTCTTCAGTGAGCTGAATCTCCCCTCTTTCTGCATCTTGTTCAATACGCGAGAGATTCAAGAGATCATCAACAATTGCATTTAAGTGGTCCGACTGCTTCAAAACGATCTCAAGGAACTTTGAGACATTCTCTTTGTCATCGAGCGCCCCTTCTTGTAATGTCTCTACATACCCTTTGATAGAAGTGATCGGGGTCTTGAGCTCATGTGATACATTTGCCACAAACTCACGCCTCATATTCTCGAGTTGACGCATCCTCGTTATGTCGTTAAGCACAACGAGAGCGCCGATCTTTTTCCCTTTGCTATCACGCAGTAACGTGCCACTAACCTGGAGAAATTTGCTCTCAGGAACAACGAGGACAATTTCCCCTTCCACAGGTCCTTTCTCCGTCAAGACTCCGCTGAGGAACCGTTGGATATCGGCGTTTCTAATTACCTCCTGAATGGCACGGCCTTTTGCTGATGACAGGTCGATCCTCAAAAAAGATCCAGCAGCTTGATTAAACGTAAGAATGCGTTCCTCAGTGTCAACTGCCAGTACCCCTTCCCGCATAGCGGAGAGGATGGTTTCCAGCTCGTTGCGTTGTTCAGTGGTCATTTGGATCCGTTCACCTAATTGTTGTGCCATCTGATTCAATGTATCAGCAAGACTCCCGAGTTCTTCGGAATCGGGAACCAACAATTTGCGAGAAAAATTACCTTCTGCAAATCGCTGAGCACCTCTCTTCATCTCCTCTATGGGCCGACTGATGCGCCGGGCAACATAGAGGCTTGCCACTGCAGCTAAAAGAACTAAAAATAATCCGGTAAGGGCGATCTTTTGATAGATGGAGCCAAGAGTCGTATCGATCTCACTCACTGGTATTGATGTCCTCACCACACCCGCAATCTCACCTTCTTTCTCAAGGGGTATGGCAACGTACATCATCTCTTGCTGCAAGGTATCGCTATAACGGGTAAAAATACCTCTGCTCCCTAATAAAGCCGCTTTTACCTCTGGACGTCCTGCGTGATTCTCCATCTCCTGAGGATTTTCGTCGGAATCTCCCAATACTTCTCCTGAAGGGTGAATCAAAGTTATACGGGTTGCAGTTTCCTTGCCGACTGTTTTAGATAGTTCATCAAGGGATTTTTGACTTTCTCTGTCAAAAGTCCCTCCAACCTCTCTCGCGATGAGATGCGCCCTGACTGTAAGGTCCTCAGCAGTTTTACGTAAATAGAACTTCTTTAATGTCGTAGAGGCATAGATACCCCCGATAAGAATAGACGATAGAATAATTACAAGGTAAACCGGATAGAGTTTCCAGAGCAGCTTTTTTCTACGCATGTGATCACTCTTTAAAGCGGTATCCTACCCCCCATACGGTCTCAATATACTCGCTACACGGCCCAAGTTTTCGGCGTAAAGAGGTGATGTGAAAATCCACTGATCGATCAGTCACAGCGACATCTTCGCCACGAGCGGCATCGACGATCTGGTAACGGGTAAAGACCCACCCCGGGCGTCTCGCCATGAGATGAAGGATACGAAATTCAGTGGAAGTGAGCTTGACCGGCTTTCCCTGTATTGATATCTCGTAGCGCCCAGGATGTATCATTAGATCGCCAAAGGTGAGAACATCGGTTTCTCCGATGGGCTCGCTCTTTCTTCTCCTCAGAACGGCTTTTATCCTCGCCAGGAGCACCTTGGGGCTAAAAGGCTTAGTAATATAATCATCAGCGCCAAGCTCCAAACCGACTACAATATCGGATTCCTCACCTTTAACCGTCAGCATTACAATGGGGATATGGGCTGTTTTAGGATCATGCTTTAACTCTCTACAGACGTCCAACCCATCGATCCCCGGCAACATGAGATCCAATATAATAAGATTCGGCACTTCTGAGCGAGCCTGCTTCAACGCATCTTCCCCTGAACCCACCGTGGTTATCCGATATCCTTCCCGGTCAAGATTGTATTTGACCAACTCGCGGATGTTCTCCTCGTCGTCAACCACCAGGACCTTTTCACCAGACATAAGTACCTCCACTACCAATCACTAAATGCATTCTAACAGATGGTCAATGTTTTTCAAATTATTTCCGACTTTTAAATTCATAAGATTAAAGATAATAAGGGGTTAAAGATGGAAACCTCCTTGCACCAAAAAATTTGGTGTAATATCTCACTTGCCCTTTGTACGAAGTCTCCATATAATAATGCGGTCAAGAAGCTATGATCAGACAATGAAAAAACTCTCTGAGATGATCAGCGAGAACGAGGGATATTTGTGGAAACTCAGCAACTGATATTCGGCCTCATTGGAGGCATAGGTCTCTTTTTTATCGGGATGCGGTTCATGTCCGAGGGGCTCCAGAAGGCTGCTGGGGACAGGATGCGGAGGATTTTGGAGACCCTCACCAACAATCGGATAGTAGCGGTCTTCGTCGGGCTTACCGTCACTTCAATTATACAAAGCAGCAGCGCCACCACGGTCATGACGGTCAGCTTTGTCAATGCAGGGCTCATGACCCTCAATCAGGCCATCGGGGTGGTTCTCGGCGCGAACATCGGCACCACCATTACAGCACAGATCATCGCGTTTAAGATTCACCACTATGCCCTGCCTGCCATCGGGATCGGCGTAGGACTGCGCCTCTTCGCAAAAAGCCCCAAATGGAAGTCAATCGGCGAGGTCATCATGGGATTTGGCATGCTCTTCTTCGGTCTTTCCATTATGAAGGATGCCATGGACCCCCTGAAAGACTCTCCCATGGTCAGAGAACTCTTTATCCAGTTCGAGGGCAACCCCCTTTTAGGGGTATTGGTGGGTACTCTCTTCACCATGATACTGCAGAGCAGCAGCGTTACGATCGGAATTACCATGATCTTGGCATCCTCGGGGCTCCTTTCCTTCTACGGATGCGTAGTCCTTAATTTAGGGGGCAACATCGGCACCACTATCACCGCCCAGCTGGCCAGTATTGGGACCAATACCGCCGCCAGAAGGACTGCTCAGGCCCATACCATGTTTAATGTCATCGGAGTCGTATATATCCTCTTGCTTATGCCCTACTTCCTCAAATTGGTCGATTGGGTCTTACCGGGAAACCCAGACTTCCTCATCAGTACAGCGGCTCAAGTGGAACATTACGGCATGGAATTAGGAGATAAGCCTTATATTGCGCACCATATCGCTATGGCCCACACCCTGTTCAATGTAATCAACACCATAATCTTTCTACCCCTCTTGGGGATATTGGCCAGGATAGCGAATTGGATGATCCCGCAAAAGACAGGAGAAGAGGAGTTCCACCTGGTATATCTCAATACCAAATTTGTCGATTCGCCCCCCATGGCCATCGAACAGGCCAGGAATGAGACCGTAAGGATGGGAAAGATCTCATCAGCCATGCTCGATGAGGTCATGGAGGCCTTTTTCAACAATGGTACCAAGGGCCTTGAGCAGGTTCGTAAGAAAGAAGAAATTGTGGATATGTTGCAGCGGGAGATCATTTCGTTTTTAGTTAGGACCTCTCAGGGATCCCTCTCACCAAAGGACTCTCAGGAGATCAACTCCATCATCCACATGGCGGACAATATTGAGCGGATCGGCGACCATGCAGAGAACCTCTGCAACCTCGTAGAGAGAAAGGCCAGGTTGAAGCTCCCCTTTACTGAGACAGCAACAAATGACATCCAGGAGATCTATACTGCAAGCCGGGAATTTGTTGAATTTGTCATCAATGGCATACAGAAAAGAAACCGCCGCATCATACCAGAAGCGGAAGCCTACGAGGAGGGGATCAACCACCTAGAAGACACCATGAGAGAGAAGCACATAAAGCGGCTCAACGAAGGAGTATGCGAGGTTGACTCCGGGCTTGTCTTCATAGACATGCTCACCAACTTTGAGAAGATAGGTGATCACACGTTCAATATCGCCGAGGCAGTGGTGGGGATAAAGTAAAACTCTGAAGGTATGTAAAAACAGAATGTGCAAAAAACCCTCGTAATTCAGAGAATCAAACGTATGATCATCAAAATAAACCCGGAAAATCCACAACAGAGGCTCATCCGTAAGGTGACAGACACCCTTAAGGAGGGAGGGGTTATTGCCTATCCCACCGATACCATCTATGGCCTCGGGTGCGATCTTCACCAAAAAGATGCCATTAAACAGATCCACCATCTGAAACGGCATGTCAAGACCAAACGACTGAGCATCATCTGCGCAGATCTGAAAGATATCAGCAATTACGCCTATGTCCCCGATTACGCCTACCGAACCATGAAGACCCTCATACCCGGACCCTATACCTTTATTCTGGAGGCCACCAAACTGGTCCCCAAGATCATGCTGACAAACCAGAAGACCGTGGGGATCAGGGTTCCTGACAATACAATCTCCCTTGCCCTCGTGAGGGAGCTGGGGCATCCCATCATTACCACCAGTGTCACCAAGCCCGACGAAAGCCTCTATAATGACCCAGAAGAGATCGATCAGATGTTTGGCAGACAGCTGGATATGGTGATCGATGGCGGAATCATAGTGGCGGAGCACTCAAGTATCATCGATCTTACCGATGAGCGCCCGCAGGTATTACGACCAGGAAAAGGTGATGTGAGCTTTATTGCCACAGGGGCATAAGGGGGGCAAGAGATAATCCTGATGGCCGGTAGGGAGATGAATAGCTCTTCCTTCAGGGTCAGATACCGAGCAGGTACCTCCTTACTGTATCCAGGGCAACCGCAGAGGCCATGAGTTTTACCGCGTGCCGATCACCGAAGAAGTCGTACTGTTTCACCTCGAGTATATCGTCCGCTGCCAAGGCAATAAAGACCCTGCCGACAGGTGCCTCAGGGGTTCCGCCAGTGGGCCCTGCAATGCCTGTTGTAGCTACTCCTATAGTAGCCTCACTATTTTCCCTTACCCCTATAGCCATCTGCTCAGCCGTTTCTGTGCTCACCGGCCCATATTTTTTCAATACGGAAGACGACACCCCCAAAAGCTCTTCCTTTGCTTCATTGCTATAGGCTACGACACCGCGGCGAAAATAGTCTGAGCTCCCCGGGACCTCGGTGATGCGGTGGGCAATGAGACCGCCGGTACACGACTCCGCAACGGCAATGCTCGCTTTTTTTTCTCCGAGCAACCTCCCCACCACAGACTCCAGAACCTCATCACCCGTGCCATAGAGATAAGCTCCCAGGCGTTCAGAGATCTCCTCTTCACATTGTTTATGCTGTGCCGCAACCTCCTTTTCATCAATCCCCCGCACAATCACTCTTATGTGTATCTCAGGAAAGGAGGGGAGATAAGCCAACTCGACATTTCCGGTAATACCCTCGATGACTTCCTTTACCCGAGCTTCGCTAATACCGAAAACCTTGAACTTCGCAAATCTGACGATCTCCTTTTTGCCACGAATTTTTTTCCTCAAAAAGGGAAGGAGGGCTTCTGCAACAATTCCCTTCATTTCCCGCGGCACACCGGGGAAGAAGAAGATGGTCTTCCCACCCTCCTCTAACGTGAATCCGCACAACCCAATGGGGTTTGGTAATGGTTCCGCACCGTGTGGCAATCGGGCCTGTTTTTCATCAGATGCTGTAAACCTAAGGTTCCACCTTCTGAATTTCGCTTTGAGCGTATCCAGATACTCTTTATTTACTTTGAGTTCTCTCCCCAAGGCAATAGCTGCCGCCTCAGAGGTTCGATCATCAGGAGTGGGCCCCAATCCACCAGTTACTAGAATCAGATCAGACCTGGTCATGGCCTCAAGCAAGGCTTCGGCAATGGCTTCCTTCTTATCCCCCACCGAGACAATCCTGGTGATCTTCGCACCCAGCGAGAAGACCGTATCTGCCAAAAAAGCAGCGTTGGTATCAGCAATATGACCGGTGATAACCTCATTTCCTATGGTTATGATCTCTACGTTCATTCCAGCATCCTGCAAGTCAGAATTTATAACGAAACAATTGCTACCGTAATCCCGTCACGCAGTATTTATCTTACACATTCCGTATAATGGTATCCACAGCCTTGTTGAGATGCCTCTTTTCCACAAAAGGATGAGTTGGGATGAGGATGAGCCTCTTTGACAGATATGTTGCATTGGGAAAGGGATCGGTGTTTCGGTCATAGCCAAGATCATACACCTCGTGAATAGGATAGGGGTACAAGATCGTGGACTCCACCCCTCCCTTGATAAGGGCGTCGCGGATGCTATCCCGTTTGGAAGGATCATCTATAAGAAGGGGGAACTGATTAAAGGCCGGGAGGGATCCATCGGGAATGGCAGGTAGGGTTATACCATCTACCCCTGAAAAGGCACGGTGGAGGTAGAGACCGTTCTCGAACCTCTTTTCAAAAATGAATTGAGCCCTCTTAAAGGCCGATTCACCCATACCTGCCTGAAACCTCGTATAGGCATGCATGGCGAAGTCGTGGTGGAGACCTTGATACTTGAACTGCGCAATAACACCCCGGAACATCGTGTAGAACCACGGCCGCACAGCGAGGGATAAGGCAATGGCCTTGAAGATGATGCCGATCTTCGCCTGTAAGGGCGGCTCTAGCAGGTATCGCTCCCCTTCATCCGTCACCAACCTATAGATATCCTCTCTGTCTGTCCCTACAGCCCCACCGGCGAGGGTCGCGAAGTTTTTACCACGGTTGAAGCTGACAAAGCTCACATCTCCAAAAGACCCGACCGGTCTGGCGTTTAATGTTGACCCTTGAGCCGAGGCCAGGTCTTCGATGATGAAAGATGATCTGGAAAACTTCTCTTCGTGTTTGGAGGATTCAAACCATTGCGGAAGCCCGAACATGTGAACGATGGTAACGGCAAAGGTGTCGTCACTCATAGCCGCTGGCAGGGCCGTAAGGTCCATATTAAAGGTCTTGAGGTCTATATCGCAAAGCCGGGGAACAAGCCCTGCCTTTTTGATGGGGAGGATGAGGGATGGTGCTGTGTATGCAGGGAGGATAACTTCCTTTTTATTGGAAAGCCTCTGGAGAGCTTTTAAGATGATAAAATAGGCTGCCGTGCCTGAATTCGCTAACAGGATATGTCTCCTCCTCGTGTGTTCCGCTATGGTCTCGGCAAATTTCTCCAAACTTCCACGAGAGAGAAGCCCGTTCACAATGTCTTTGAATCCGACAGGGGTCCCCACAGAAGGAATCATCGCTGCCTCCTCTCCCCCCCCTTCTTTATTTCCACAACATAAACAGGTGGATTGATCTTCCACCATGTAGGGATAGGGTAATAAAACACACCGCTAGGAACCCCTACTGAGCGCAATACACCTTTTATCTCACCTCTGGTAAATGCACGGAGGGGAAGTTGAATATCAGGGTCATGAAGTTGAACGGTCTTGTATAAGGTACATATCCAAGGGTTCATCATATTCCTAAAATCGAAGATGAGGGTACCCTGCTCTTTGCAGACCCGTAAAGACTCTTGTATAAAGGATGTCACAACCTCCTTCTCGGGGATATTCATAAAGACATTGAGTATGGTCACCGCATCAAAAACGCCGTCCTTAAAGGGCAAATACCGTGCGTCACTATGTATGAATAAACTCCTTCTTTTATTCGGGCATCGTTCCGCAGCCTGTTCCAACCACTCCCTTTCTAGATCTATACCAGCAAACAACCGGGTGGTATCTAATTCTAACAACTTTAACAGGAGACCTTCACCCGCGCCTACATCAAGTAACCGTCCTTCACCCCCTATTAAAGAAATTGCCTTTTGCCTGATCCTATGTGATAAAAAACCACCTGAGGGCTCTTTTATCTCATCCTTTTTCTCGATTAATGATCGCAAGTAATTGGCAATATTAGCAATTATCCACATTTTTTGATTCTTTCTAAAAGTTGAGAGGTAACCTCTACAACCTCTTGGACGGATATGGCCTTCCAGCAATCCATCTTATTACATGAAACTTTCAGGCACGGGGCACAGGAAACAGGATGGTATATTACACGAGTCTCATTCTTGCCTTGAATGGTAAAAAAAGCAGGAGCACTCGGCCCTGCAAGGATCACAACTGGGGTACCCACTGCCCGGGCAATGTGGGCAGGTCCGCTGTCGTTGGTCAACACAAGAGAGGCCTTCTCAAGAACGGCAGGGAGCACTCCAAGGAGGGTCTTGCCGGACAGTATAAATACCCTATCCCCAACGTTTCCCTTGATAAAATGGGCAAGCCCCCTTTCACCCTGCGTTCCGATGACCCCAAACTCGATGCGGGAAAATATACCCTTCAAGCTCTTTATTACCTCAGCATATAGTTCTATGGGCCACCGTTTGGCAGGCCAGTCAGAGCCAGGATTGATCAGGACCAGAGGATCGTTCTGGAAATTCCGTTCTTTTTTTAAAAGCTCCCCTGCCCTTTTCTGGTTTTCCTGTGAGATACGAAATTCCAATTGCTCGTTAAAATTTTTATCCGATATGGCCTTGAGGATTTTGCCATAAAGCGCCACCTCGTTTTCCATCTGCATCTTTATCTCAGGTACCTTGATATGATAAAAAAATCCTCTTCCTTCCGTATCCCTTCCAATCCACTGTCGAGCGTTGATTAATAAAAAAAGGAGATACATCTTGATAGCGGCAAAATAGGAGGTTTCCGGCATCAGATTGATCGCCATATCAAACCTTTTCTTGCGCAGTTGAAAGCCTGTCTTAAGGAGACTAAAAAAAGATATGGGGGTAAGAAAAAGACTATCAATATATGGCTGCTCCCTCAAGATCTGCCCTGCTCTCTCAGCGCACAGCACAGACACCTCAGCAGTCGGAAAGGCCGACTTGAGTCCTCGCAAAAAAGGGATTACAAGGACCAGATCGCCAATACCTCCAAAATCAACAACAATAATTTTTTGAGGTCTCAAGCTCCTCCTTTTACCGGGGGACGATCCTTCCCTGTGCGTTTCGATCTAACCTGAGTGATCTGTAATTGTACAGCCTCAAAGACCTCATCCACTGTTATCGATTTCATACACTCGTGGTCTCTACATACCGCCCTGTTGCACGGGCTACATGAAAGCCCTTTGTTGATCACCACATCGTGTTTCCCATAGGGAAGCCACAAAGGGGTAACCGTCGAACCAATCATGGAAACAGTCCGGACCTTGAGGGCCGATGCGATATGAAGGGGACCAGAATTGTTGCATATTAAAAGGTCACACGTACTCAATAAGGCTATGAGCTTCCTGAGTCTCAGCCCAGAAAAATCCTGCACCCCTTTTCCTGCAACCTCTTTCACTTCTTTCACCAGGTCTTTTTCATCCCGGCTGCCGAGAAGAATAACCTTCGCTTCGTGTTGTTCAAGAACCCGTCTGGCCAACGCCCCAAACCTCTCAGTCGACCATCTTTGACTTGGATAATAGGCCCCGGGATGAATGGCCACTGTCAATTCATTGGCAGCAATTCCTTTGTTTGCAAGAGCCTCGGAAGCCCACGTTATCTCTTGATCGGTCAAAAAAACTTCTGGCTCGCAGCCCTCCCTAGCACCACCTAACACTTCCACCAGGTCTAACAGGAGATCAACCAATTTTTTCTGTGTCGAGGCTTCAGGGCCGCTGATATTAAAGAAGATCTCCCTCCCTGCTGCCTCAAAACCGATCCGGTATTTCCCCCCGGCAAGATACGTCATGAAGGCCTGCTTTAGTTCATACGTCACAAAGGGATCAATTACCAAATCATAGCCTTTAGGTCGGATCTCTCTTAAAAACCAAAGAATCCCTTTATAAATAAGGATTTCATCGACATGGGGATTATGCTCCAAAATCTCGTGATTTCTCTGAGAGGCAAGGACCGTGATTTTTGCTTCAGGATACACCCTCCTCAATGCCTTTAGGGCAGCCGTGGAAAGGACCATATCACCGATACGGTCATGCCGGAGAAATAAAATCCTCTTTATCTTCTCTCTGGGAAGGCTCTGGGTCTTCCTAAAGATCAAAAAGGGAAGTAATAAGGTTTTTCGTATCTTTAAATAAATCACCTTCAATGGTAATTTAAGAAAGTATAGCATGGACCTCTATTGCATCAGTTATGATACTACCGATTAAGAGACTGAGCCCCTTTGCAAAATAATTTAAACTCCTTATATGCCATTGGACTATCCCCATATCAGGCACAATTTCCTCTATCCTGAAACCTGCCTTTTCTAATGCCAACCTTATGGTCTCAGGTGTAAAGTGATATAGATGAAGTTCTCTGTCTAATGGATCAAACAGGTGCATTCTTTTACCTTTGACTAACCTGTATGCCCACTGAGAAACGATATTGTTGAGGTTCGGTATAGCCAGGATAAGCACACCGTCATCCTTCAATATGCGTCTTATCTCCTTTAGGATAACAAGGGGATTTGTCGTGTGCTCAAGCACATGCCACATTGTTACTGCATCAAATGTCTTATCAGGAAATCCAATATCCTTTAACTCTCCCTGGAGTATATTAAGATCGAGCCTTTCCCTTCCATACTTGACTGCAAAAGGTGAAATTTCTGTTCCTGTTACATCCCAACCATCTTCCCGAGCAAGTTCAAGGAAAAGGCATTCTCCGCAACCCGCATCTAACAGATTACCTTGTCTTCTTGAAAAATTGTTGAGAGTTTCAAGCCGCGACTTCCACATTTTTATTCTTTTCATTCGCTGATTCTCAAGCCACGGGGTATAGTATTCTTCCGAATACGCCTTGTTGAAGAGTTCTTTTGAAGGAATAGGGTCTACGTAAAAAAGACCACATCCTGAGCATTTCAAGACCTGATATCCACCTGCGCATTTTTCTATAACAGTAGAGTACGATCTATTACAGAGTACACACGCATTTTTATCTACATTTTTGCTCATATCTTTCTTTAAGAATTTCTAAATAGAGTTTCTTAATCTTGTCAGCATGTTGCTGAATGGTAAAGGACTCTTCAACCCTTTTTCTGCCGGCTTTACCCATAGCTTTGGCCTTGATTTTATCTGTCAAAATTGAAAGGACTGCCTCTGCAATCGCATTGGGATTACCTGGAGGTACTAACATTCCAAAAACATTATTTTCAATTATCTCTGTGAGTCCTCCTATCTTTGATGCCACCACAGGCACCTCAACCGCCATAGCCTCAATAGCAACTCTGCCAAACCCTTCAGTTACTTCACCCCCGTATTTCTTGATAACTATTGACGGGACAACTAAGATATCCAAAGTTTTGATTACCTTGAGAATATCTTCTCTAAAACCAGTGAAAAAGAGACGGTCTTTGAGATCCAACTCGGCAGCTTGTTTTTTTAGGATATCAAGATATGCCCTTCCCTCTCTGTCTCTCTGAGAGACATCACCAATAATGAAAAAAAATACATCTGATCTTTGCTTTTTTATAAGGGCTGCAGCTCTTGAAAAATATTCGTATCCCTTCCACGGATCTATTCTTCCCACAGAACCTACCAACTTCGTATCTTCTGGAATATCATATTCCTTTCGTAGTGGTACGGGGGTAAGGCTATTAGGTATCTCAACCGCATTTGGTATCATTTCAAACTTATCTCTATAAGAAGGCCTTCCCCTGCAAAAAGTATCTATAACAGCATTAGATACAGCAATGACCTTCTGCGAAAGCCGAACAAAAAGACGATCTCTCCAGGTAAAAGGGATGATAACTCTTAGGTGGCCGATTAAAGGAACCCTTGCAAGCCGCGCAGCAATCCCTGCCCTTATATCGAAACAGTTAACATGGACAAGATGAATGCTATTTTTCTTGATATAGCTGAATATTTTTAATACAATGAAAATGCTTGAAAAAAGATAATTTCTTTTTAAAACAGCGCTTTTTATCCCTAATTTCTTTGCCTTTTGAACAAGAGGACCTTCTGCGTAACAGATTAGGAATGGTCTAACCATTTGATGGTCAAGGTTTTTTAAAAGAATCAGCAGGCTTATCTCTCCACCACCGATGTAGGTAAATGGAGAAATATATAAAATATTTTTCATGGGCTAATATAGGTGATGTCTTATGAGTTGTGTAAATTTATTTTACCCAATAGCATGCGTAGCTTAGCCTATCACCTGATATGGCAATGATAAAGACCTCAACTATTTTCAATCATTAGACATTACTTTTCGCTAATAATAAGATAACTTTCGACGAAAGGAAGAAGGAAAAAATTTAATTCCTTTTTAAAATTCCTGTGCCATAAATAGTTGCTTAAGATAAGCTGAATCTTTCTTATAAATTTAAATCTCATGCCGAGAATATAAAAATCAAAAATTACAGGAAAGAGCTTTATTTTAGTAAATCCTACTTTTTCTAAAAGGCGTCTGAAAAGAAAAGGAGAAATTTGTCCTACGTGAAGCCTATCAGAATCAGAGGCTCTTTTCCTAAATTTCATGATAATCCTATCTAATAATCTATACATGCTAAATGGGTTTTTGGTAATAATATACGCTCTACCTCGATCATGTAACAAATCGAAGGTAATCTTTGAAATTCTTTCTTTTGCTTCCATATACTCAAATGCCCGAGAGCTAAAAATGACGTCGAATTGTCTTCCTTTCATCAACGATCCTTCTTGGAAATCTCCGCATATATACTCAATATTTCTTCTAGCTAATGACTGTTTGGCTAATGCAATCATTTCTGAAGATATATCCAAAACGGTAAACAGTTGCGCTTTGTCTCGGATAATTTTTGTCCAAGTACCAGGCCCACATCCTATTTCAAGAAGCGAAAAGCACTTGATATTCTTCAAGTGGTATTCTATAGTATTTCTAGTCTGGTCATAATCCCGCTTGCGCAGTTCGTTGTCCTTCCACCTTTGAAACTCATACGTTATAGTTTTATTCCTAACCTTCTTATCATAAAATTCCTCAACGAATTTTGGATCAATCTGCCGTTCCCTCATCTGTCTTCTCCCAATCTTCTAACAAACACACCTAAATTCTTCCTGAAATCAAAATATTTCTCTGCCACTTTTCTACAATTTCCATGCAACTCATCGTAATTATTAAAAATATGAACCATTGCCCTGTATAAATCTTCTTTGTTAGGTTCTATCACCTCGCCACAGTTCTCTTCTTTGATGATTTTAGATATCTTAACTTTATTGGAAACAATAACCGGCCGTCCGCAAGCCAACGATTCCATAATAGACATAGGATAATGTGGCGAACCTGTGAGATCCCGAATAGGAAATACGGTTACTGAACATCTTCTGTAGTAAGGTAGTATGTCTATTTGTCCATCAACGACCTTCACATTATTTTCTATATTGAGTTCTCTAATCAATGATTTTATTTCTCCATAAAAAACACTTCTCCAAATCAAATACAAGTTGCTCGGATAGTCATTAATAAATCTTTTAAAAGCCGAAAGAAATATATATAACCCTTTATTATGAAATTTATTCTTCCATCCCCATTTGCCTTGAGGTGCAGAAGCAAATAAAAAAGAAAACCCCTTAGCTTTACGCTTTGGATCTTCTATATAACTGTACCTCTCCAAGTCAATACCCGGTCTTACAACAATAAAATTATTTAAAGATTGAGTTAACTTCACTAATGCCTGCTCTTCTTCTTCATCATTTACCAAAAAATATCTTAATTTTGGCAAAACATTTTTAATAAAAGTCATCACTTGTTTATCGTCCGGGATTATCCATTTTTGGGTAACATAACTTACGCCAACAGACTTTTTACTATTGAGCAGTCCTTTCCTTAACAGTGCATAGATTACTTGGTTAAAACAAGATCTAACATCCCCTTCAAATATTAAATAATCATACTTTCCCTGAATAAAAAGAAGATATATGAGAAAAATAGTATAGCGTATTACTATATGATTATTAAAAATCAAAAACTTGCCATCTTTCATGATGATTCTATTCATGGTTGATGTTCCCAATACAGGCGCATATAAAATTTGCGAATGCGCCTTGACGGTATTTTTCCACCGCTCATTATAGGGAGGACCAAAATCTGGGGCTACTATCAGAAGTTTCTTTCTACTATAACCAACTATACCTTGGTAAACATGCATAGTTGATTTAGCAATATCTATCCAGTCGTATTTTGACTTAGCGAAACGCAACGACTTGCTACCTATCTTTGCTAATTTATCGCTTCTCATCGACAAACATCTTGTAATTTTCTCAGCGAGAACCTGTATATCCTGGGGTGGGATAATATAACCATTCTGGCCTTCTTTAACCATTTCCCGAAAAACAGCAATATCTGACACAATTACGGGCTTAGAGAAAGCAAAAGCCGTGTGCAAGGCACCGCTACCATAGGTATGTAAATATGGAAATACAACAAGATCAGAAGCCTTAAAATAGATACCGATCTCATTTAAAGGTATATACCGTGGAATAAATTTAATCACTTGCTCAAGATCTAGTTCTTTTATTAATTCTTTATAGCGTATAATTAGATTTTGCTGTTTCGATGGGCCTACAATTATCAATCGAGCCTCCTCAAGTTTATCAACAACATCCTTAAAGGCGGGAATGAGATATTGGAGGCCTTTATATTCTCTAATCGCACCAAAACACAAAACGACCTTACTCTCTGAGGATAAACCTAATTTTTCTCGTGCCAAGTTTTTAGTTAATTCTGCGTATCCGTCTGTGTGAAAAAGATAATTGCCGTGAGGTATGACAAAAATCTTACTCGCTTTGACATTAAAATCTCCGATCAATTCCTTTTTGTTCTCTTCAGAGTGGGTGATCAGTGCTTTGCAAAAAGCATAAATACTTTTGAAAGCAAATCTCATCCCCTGAACAGTCTTCTCAGATTCATCGTGAGGTAGGACATTGTGAGCAGTAAAAATAACGTTTACCATCAATAACCGGGCTAAAACAAAAAATATCCAATCTCTTCTTGCGGAAATTAATGATTGAATATGAATTATGTCTGGTTTTATTTTTATAATAAAATTTATTATCCTAAAGACAGCTCTAAAATAAGTCTGGTTCTTTATGGGTATTTTGACTATCCTAAAATTTCTGGGAAAACCATCTAACTCATAATCTCTGTCGGTTAGAAGAATCACCTCTAAATCCATAATTTTTGAAAGCTCCTGTGATAAATTATAGGTATAGTGAGCAATTCCCCCCCATCCACCTGTTTCTATCAGAAGAGTTTTAATCCTGTCTCCCATGGCCTTTGAATAGCAACAATCTCAACGGAACCTGCAAATATTCCTGTATGTGCTCTCTTCCCCTCAAAAATGGGGACTTACATAGTCTTATTATAAGATAAACAAGCGCCCATATCATAGTAGAAATTCTGAACATAATAGCTTTAGGTTTATTTAAATTCTTCTTTATATACCAATGGAGACTTTTATAATAATCTATTTGTCTTACGTGGGTGTGTTGTGTCCCACCTTTTGCATGGTGATGGATAACAATAGCGTTAGGATTAAACAAAACCTTATAGCCAGCTTTCCATGCTTTAAAACAATAATCCATATCTTCTGAATAAATAAAAAACTGCTCATCGAGCATATTTAGCTTTTGATAAATATCCCTTCTCGTCATAAAAGCTGCGCCTGTAATCCAATCAACTTCTCTAATATAATTATGCTTCCAATAATCGTAATGGTATCGTTTCGAAAAAGAATTCCCTGGAAAATATAAGGTTATTTGGAATGCGTCAAGTATCGCTACCGTTAATGTCATGAATTTCCAACAAGATGGATGTAATCTTTCATTGGGATAAAGTATTTTAGGGCCTACTACTCCCACATCAGGGTGTGATTCCATAAAATTAAATAATTCATAAATAGCATTGTTGTACAATTCTGTGTCAGGATTCAATATTAAAAAATAGTCCCCATGACTTACCATAAATGCCTGGTTGACCGACCTTGAGAAACCTCTATTTTCATTATTACAAATGAGGGTAACCTGCGGGAAACGCTCTTCTAACATCATCGGTGTTCCATCCAAAGAATTATTGTCTACAACGATAACTTCATAGTTGACACCCTTAGTTTTACGAAAAATTGATTCCAAGCATCGAGCTAACAACTCTTTTGTGTTGTAACTTACTATTGCTATCGATACATCCATTGGGAGTGACGTCGCTTTACAATAAGTAAATAATAATTAATATCAATGGCAAAGCTATAAAAAGACATTAAAAATGACATAAGTAAGCCTGCGGAACCATCTTTATAAACAGATTGTCGGAAGTAATAGTTTATAAAATTATAGACTGGTTTAAGAAGAGTCATCATAGGTTCAAAAACACGAATATTTGTTCTTTTCTTTAATCTCTCCTCAGCATCCCATTTTGTATATCTGAAAAATTTATCAAAAAAAACTTTTAAATTAGGATATGGATAATGAAAAATGGGATTCCCAAGATAAGCCTTTTTGCCTTTGACAATAGTTTCTGGATGTACTTCCCTTTCCTCCAATTTTACCAAATCTTTTTTATAAAGCCTCAATTTCTGTTCGTATTTCCTCCAATTTTTTAATTCCCTTCCGAAACAGAAATATCTCATTGGCATGAAATAGCCATTTATATCAGTATTTTCGGCTAAACGTTCCTCTATCTCTTCTGTTAACTCCGGTGTGTATTTTTCATCGGCATCGACCGCCAAAATCCAATTGTAAGATGCAAACTGAAAAGACCAATTACGAGTACGCGCATAACGCTGATATCGTCTTTGATAAATTTTATCCGTGTATTCTCTACAAATATCAATGGTTCTATCAGTACTCAAGGAATCAATGACAATTATCTCATCTACCCATTTTATAGACTCGAGACAATCTCGTATCTGTCTTTCTTCATTAAAGGTTAAAATAATCGCCGTTATTTTATTTTTCTTTTTTCGCATACAGCAATAATATTTCTGGCATATGCCAATTTTTTTCTTGAAATAATGAGATCTTGTGTTGTAATGGCATTCGTATCCTTCGCTCCGGTACTCTTAGCTATCCAATCAAACAAATTGTTTCGCAATGACTGAGAAAAAAATTTCCGCATATTAAATACATCAATAAATCTTATTACATAATGGGCAAACCCACTAATCCCTTTGATCCTTCTACCCCTTTTCTGCCCAAACAATTCGATTGCACTGAAATGTTTATTGAGGATTACTTTGAATTCTTTGAAGGTAAGCTCCTTTATATGTGAAGAGCTAGGCCTTGTTCCTTCAGCTCTTACAATCTCTTTGTTAGGCGTAGAAATTATCGCTATTCCACCATCGTTTAGTATCCTCATAATCTCCGACAAAAATTTATCCTGTTTTTCTAAATGTTCAATGACCTCTAAAGAAACAACGACATCAAAAATATTATCTGCAAATGCTAAGAAACATCCATCCATAGCCAAATAACTTATGTTAGTTTTGATAAAATTATCAAAAGCACACTTTAATCGCGCTCTATCTAACTCTACTCCTACCAGCTTTTTTGCATATTTCGAAAGTTCATACGTACCATCCCCAATACCACATCCTAGATCCAAAACAATCTTACCTCTCACAAATTTCTTAACAAAATTATATCTGGCTACATGTTCCTGGTATACCAGGTTACTATCAAACCGAGTCTTCATAGCGTTTAGCTTTTCGCTATCGATTCTTTTATGGTAGCCCATAAAACGGTTAATTCCTCCAGTTTGAAAATCTTCAAAATTGTAAAATAGACTACACCCGAAGAAAAAATGGTTAAGAGAAGATTTAAAACTAACGTTGCGGGATCAGAAAATAAAAAAACCTTTAAATAATAAAATGAAAGAAAACACCATCCTCCCATAATTACTGCTGCCAAAATTACTTTATATGAAAATACGACAATTTCTTTAATATTGATTGTGCCTATTTCCTGCCTTATCATATATAAAAGATATATAACTATTATAGATACTACAATGGTTGTTGCAAGGGCGATTCCCGCAATGCCTAAGTACTTTATCAAAATGTAATCTAATACAAAATTTAGCGTAAAACCAATCAACTCATATCTAAATAACATCCAGTTCTTCTTTAAGGCATAACAAGCTCTTGCTAATATCGGCCTTAAACTAAAAGCAATGAGCCCCCACGATAAAAAGAAAAGGGCCTGCCACGTAATCTCGGTGGCTTCAACCCCAAATTTACCGTGTTCAAATAAAACTCGTATTAAGGACTTACCTAAGACAATAATACCTGCTATGCAAGGGGTGATTGCAAGTAAACTCATCTTCGCAGAAAAGATGAGCGTTTTGGAAAAATCCTTTTTATCATTGGCGGCAGTATGTCGTGCTAATACAGGGAAAACTACTACAGCGATTGTTGTTGAGAAAAATGTTACCGGAATGGCTACTATTCTATTTGCCAAATTAAGGGCAGTAATAGCCCCGTTTTCAAGAAAAGAACCAAAAAATCTGTCTATAACGCCAATACCCTTACCAATAACCTCCGCACCAATCAATGGAATCATAAGAATAAGAATTTCTTTAATAGCAGGATGTCGTAAATTAATTCTGAATTTATAGGGTTTTTTATAAATGGCAAGAAAAAAAACTAATAGGGCAAATGAAACCACATATCCAGCAACTGTTCCCCAAGCAACAGAAAAGATCCCCCATGCTTGGGAAAAAATCAGTATAAAAACGATTAAGACCACAACATTTATAATTGCTGTTAAAGAAGGAAGAAGATACTTATAGTAGGCTCGATAAATTCCTCCTAATAATCCTCCTGCAGCAAAAATAAAAAGAAGCGGAAGGATTATCTGAGTTAATCGTGTTGCCAAGATATGGGTCTTGTGATCAAAACCGGGTGCGAAAAGAAAAACGAGCTGTGAAGAAAACAGGATACCCAAGACTGCTAACGCTGCTAATACTAGGACAGAACAATTGATGACAGAACTGGCAACTTCCCAAGCCTCGTGTTCATCTTTTTTGGTAAGATACTCTACAAAAACCGGGATAAATGTCGCGCCAAGGGTACCAAATAAAAGAAACTTAAAAAGCAGTTCAGGGATATTAGTTGCGATATACCACGCATCAGTTATAAACGATGCACCAAAATTTTTGACGATTAATACATCTCTAACATAACCTAGAAAAAAGGCGACAATATTAACAGTAAAAATGATAAAACTGCCTGTAACTATTAATTTGCGATACATTTCATTATAATTGTTGATTAGTACTATGTGAATTCTCTGTACTTAACATATCAGCCTCTAATCCCTCTTGCCTGAGTAAAATATACGCTGCAAAAAGCCCCATCAGGAACCAGAAGGGCTCCATAATCCTAACAATAATAAAGGAACTCGCACTGATTGAATGTCCGATAAGGCCTACCAAGGCCCCCAGCATCCCCAATGAGAGGGCCTTGAAGAATGGGTCATCCACGGATCGATAAGTATCCCATAAAAAGAGGGTCATGCGCCACAAGAGAAAGAGAAAAAAGGCAATGCCCACAATCCCCGTCTCCACCAATACCCGAAGGAACTGGGGGTCGATGAAGCCTGCTCCGGTGACACCATAGCCTAAAATAGGCCGTTTCTTCCATAATTGAAACCCCTTCTTGTAGCTGGTCAGCCTCTCCGATGCCGAGGGATCAAGCTCCATCCCCATGAACTGCTCGGTTCGCGCAAAGAATGGCTCGGCTCGGAAGGTGCCGGCAAATCTCTCTTTCGTCGACTCAGGGGCCACATAGGGAAGGACAATGACAAGGAGGATAGCCCCTATGATGAAAAAGAGCCTCTTCGATGAAAGGATCACAAAAGGTGCGCTCATAAATATCAACCCCATCCAAGAACCCCTGGATTGGGTAAACATCAAGATGACCCCTGAAAGAACGAGCAATGGAATCAGAAGATTGGTTCGCGAACCGAAGGCCCTGAGCAGGAACAAGGCAAGGGACACAGAAATGATGATAAGGAGGTATCCCCCCAGCGTATTGGGCTCTCCAAGTTCGCCCTCAAAAGGGGCGGTTACCCGTGCACCCGAGGGGACTTGATAGAGGGCGTAGAGGTTGACCAAGAAGGCCACAAGGAGGATCAGGATGACAAAGGTCTTTATATCCTTTTCCTCCCTCACATAATTGACCACCATAAAGAAGATGACGAAATACTCAAACATCTTCAGATTAAAAAACAGGCCAGTCGCAACGCCCACCCTCCCACTCACCATTCCTATGAAGGTAGCAAGGAGAGAAACGGCCATGAATAGGGCAATAGGGGTATGCAGGGAAGTGCTGCGCAAAGCAGCCAACTCCTTGTAGACAGCGACCCTAGTGAGCCACGTAACAACGATAATCATCAACAAAAGATCGTCCATCCTGAAGGTAACTTCCCTGGCAGCGGTCTGACCGACAATTACCTCCGGTGAAAAGAGCATGGAAAAAATGAGAATGTAGAAGGCAATCTGGGGGTATAAAAAGCAAATGATAGATATCACTAATGCCAAAAAAGCTATGAGCATAAATGAAGGTGGCAGTACGATGATAAGGAGGGCTGCAAAAATGGAAAGACAGACCAGGATCAACCTGAGCCGGAGGGGAGGATCAACGCTGATATTCAATTATTCCTTTTTCTCCTTTCCGTAGTATTGCGCGTAGGTATATTTATAGAAATCGGGGCTTACTTCCGCCTTCATCTTGTTGAGCACGGCGCCTATGATCCTTCCCCCTGCGTTCAGGATATGGGTCCGTGCCCTCCGCAGAGCCATCTTGGGGACCTTTCCCGCCTCATAGACGAGCAGGACCCCGTCCACATGGGTGGAAAGCTCCACGGCATCCATTACGGGGAGTATGGGAGGTGTATCAATGATGATGTAATCAAATTCCTTTACCTTCTTTACCTCCTCAAACACATCCTTTATGTACACAGACAACATCTCCCTGGCCTTCGGTGTCTTTCCTCCGGTCGGGAGGATGTGCACGTTCTCCAGACCTGACCCAGAGAGGGCAAAATCGAAACCTCTCTCCCCCAATATCAGATCCACGATGCTCCTGGCCGCCTCTGTGAACGGAACATTCCTCAAGATGACGTCGGACAGACCCGGTTCTCTCGGGATTCCAAAGAGTCTGTTCACCATGCTCATCTGAAAATCAGCATCGATGACCAAGACCTTCTTGCCCGTTTGCGCAATGGAGACCGCCAGGTTCATCAAGACGAAGGTCTTCCCTTCGCGAGTAGCAGGGCTGCTTATCGCAATGACCCGCGCCGATTCCACCTTCAAGAGGGCTGTGCGCAAGATCCTGAAGGCCTCCGTCAAGAAATGATTAGGAACAAAATAGGTAAAAAGAGACTTAAAGAGTTCGGGGTCTTGCGGGATCTTGTCCTCCTCCCCTTTGGTCATCTCCTCTCTCAGCTCTTTTTCACCAAGATAAGGGATCACCCCTAAGACCGGTACCTCTAAGATGGACTCAATATCTTCCACCGTCGTGATGGAGGTGTCATAAGACTCATAGACAACGGAAAAAACCACTCCTAACAAGAGGCCGATGAGGATTCCCAAGAGACCGTTTTGAAGATATGAGGGCCTATTCACGGGGGAATAGGGCTTGACAGCGGGGTTGACAATGGAGACTTCCTCGATCTTCTCCGCCTCTTTGATCAAGAGTTCTTGATACTTGGTCTTGAGCTGGGTGTAGAGGGTGTCATTGACCTCCACCTCCCTCTGTAAACGCTGAAAGTTGACGGCCTCGGTAGGTAAGAGACTCACTTTTTCATGTAAGGTCTTCAATTCAACAGCAAGCTGCTCAATCCTGTTTTGATAACCCTGACTCTGGGCTGACAGATGTTTTAATAATTCTTGTTGGGCGTTTGCCAGCTCACCATCGATCGCCTTGACCTCGGGATGGGCAGGGAAATAGGTGAGGAGTAAATTCCTCTTCTTCAAAAGAAGGTCAGAATAGTTGTTCAGGACGGACAGTATCGAAGATAGATCCCGCTCGACTGTCATCTGATTTCTGGGGTTGATCATCTTGCCCGCCTTTACCTGTGTGACGGCGTAATCCACCTCCGCCCTCTCCGCCTTCAGATCCTCGATCTTTCCCTCTATTTCAACAAGCTTCCTGGCCAAACCCATCTCTTTCTCACTGAGATGGGCGAGGGATGCACCTTCACGAAAAGCGCGAAGGGCCTCTTCCGCATCTTGTAAGTTCTTCTCTACCTGGCTCAGTTGTGTTTCTACGAAGTCCTTCGCTTCGAAAACCCTTTTGTTTCTCGATGCGATGTTGGTCTCCCGGTACTTTTCCGCCACCAGGTTGGCCAACTGCTGGGCCTTCTCAGGGGTGGCGGCGGTTGCGCTGATGGCAATAATGTTAGAGAGTCCTTGTCGCTCAACGGAAATGGCACCTCGGAGGGAAGAAATAGTACCCCTATATTCCTCGTTGGCGCCCAAATCTTCAACAGTCGCATCGCGCGGGATCAACCCTATGGCCTTTGCCACCCTCTCCATAACATCAAAGCTCTTGATCATCTCCATCTGCCCCGCCAGGACGTCCCCGAGGGGATACGAAATGACCTCCATCAGGAATCCGGTCACATCGGTAATGCGCTCTACCCGCACGGATGCGGTCGCCTCATACCGAGGGGGAGGCGTCGTAAGATAGGTCCCAAAGATGACAGCCGTGAGGGTAAGGAAAAGGACCGATGCAATAATCTTTTTCCTTTTTTTTAGGATGAAGAGATAATCCCTTATGGAAAGATCGTAACCTTTTTTCTCCATCACAACCTCACGGTGTTAAACCCTTGATAGTGGACGCGCCCCCAAGGGGAAGGGAAAGAACTTCCATGGTCGGACGGATATAGAGATTGATAAAATTGTTCCAGTCCCCTATGGCGCTCCGAGGCACATAGATAACATCATTCTGGGCAAGAAGGACATCCTTCGCATCTTTACCCTTGGCCGTCCTTTGCATATTAACTCTGATAAGCTTGGGATTATCGAGGTCCCCTCTGATAATCCTCATATCTTTTAGGACGGCGGTGTTCTTATATCCGCCTGCCAAGGCAAGTGCCTGTAGGGTGGTCATCCCTGCGGAAAAATTGTATACCCCTGGCCTCTCTACTTCACCCAGAACAAATATCTTTCTTTCCCGCCATTCCCTTGGAATGAGGTCCACATTGAAATCTCGAACATACTGGCTGAGTTCCATCCGGGCCTTTTCCCTGATCTCTTCGACGGTATGCCCTGCGGCCTCCACCTCTATGAACGATATGACTATCGTGCCGGTGGACATGACCGTGGCATCGTACTCCGTCAATTTTACCCCCTCTCGCAACCTCACCGACAATACATCCCCGATGCCTACGGTATAGACGGCTCGACTCTCCTCTGTCGTATACGTGGGTTCTTCGGTTGTAGCACAGGCAAGAAGTAACAGAAAAGATAAAACAACGATGATCCCTCTGCTCAGCATCTCTCTCATGAGAGACTCCTCGTGATAAAGAACTTCTGGTCCCTGTCCAAATCCACAATTCTTGGTTTGTTGTATTGTAGATCGTCTTTATCATGGGTAATCTTCACCACGGGACGCATCGGGTTCGCCCTGTTCTCATCAATCACCTCAGCCTTCTCTCGGCTGTTCAACTCCACGTGGCTCCCCACTGGAAAGAGAAAATAGGCGACCAACGATTTGAGCACACTGGCGGGGAAGTGCTGCTTCTCCCTTGTCACGATCTCTTTAATCGCCTCAAATGAAGAATACTGTTTCTCCCGGTAGGGACGGGTATGGAGAAGGCTGTCGTATATATCTGCGATACCTATAATGTAGGAGAACTCATGGATCTCCCCACTTGACATGCCATGAGGATAACCGGACCCGTCCATCCTCTCATGCTCCTGCAGCACGATGTGAGCGATGTCATCAAGGGGTTTGAGGCGCTCGTACCCATAGATAGGATGTTTTCTCATCTCTTCAATTTCTGAATCAGAAAGAGCTCCTTTCTTGGTCCATATCTGCTCTGGGATATCCCCCATACCGACATCGTGAATGAGCGCAGCGAGGGATAATTGCTTCAACTCATCCTCACTGTAACCCATCCCCATGGCTATCTTCGCCCCCTGAGCCGCTACGTTCACGCAGTGCTGAAGGAGGTACACATCGGGTTCTTCCCCGTAGAGCGCTTTTTTCATGAGGCCCCTATCAGTCTTCACTGCCCTGATAAATTGGGGTACGAGCGGCGCAAGCCCTTTCTCAACCAGATCTATGGGCTTCGCCCCCCCTGCGGAATAGTAAAATGTGTCGAAGGTACTCAGTAATGTATCGTATATATTATTCTCACCCACCAGTGTATCCGTCGCCATAAAAATCTCCCGCATCGGCGTCCACAACATCTCTTTCCCGCCCATAAGCGACGCCCGTTCCGCACCAACAGATTCCACCATCCTCGCATCGACAAAGTCTTTTCCCTGTATCGCACCGAGCAGAAGAGCGGCGTCACACAGATGGTTTATGTTGCGAGGGAGTCCCCCCCCCAATTGATGTATCATGTGCACGGCATCTTCGGTGAAGATGTTCGGATCCGGGGCGCTCACCTTTTTGAGCTGATATTCTATATAAGCACCCGTTTCCTCCTGGCTGAGCGTGTTGAGGACATAATAAGCCCCTATCCTTTGCGTGAACCCCTCTTTATCTTGGAGAATAGGGATGACCTCCGGCTGACCCAAGAGGAACAGGGTCAAAACCGGAGAACCATTCCATGACCAGTTGGTCAACAACCTGAGCCTTTCCCACACGTCATGATCTTTTATTGCCTGGCACTCATCGATCAACCATATATTGGTAGCACCCTTCTCTACGTTATCGCGGAGCTTATCCTTGAGAATATCTATCACTCCATCACCATCGCGAGTGGAAGCAACCCCCATACTTTCCCCTAGCTCTTTCACAATCTCGGAAAAATCGCCCATGGGGTTCTCAACGACTCCCATAGTAAACGGTATATTGTATTGCTCAAGATCGCCCTTGATCCGTTTCCAGAGGGTGGTCTTGCCGGAACCTGCATTGCCCGCGATCAAGATGATCCTCTTATGGGTCCGTATGGCCTGAAATATCCGTGCCCTGGCCTCCTCATGGGTCGAGGAGGGGAAATAGGTATCTCCAGAGGGGAAGACCTTGAACGGCAGATCTAGAAAATGCCAGTATTTCTCATATTCCAACATAATCCAACCTCATTGTAAGAAATCCTCATTAGTAAGCTTCTTATTTAAATTACAAATTATAATATAATATCTAAAAAAACTCAACCTCAACTCAGTATTACTGAGCCACCATAAAGTAGATATATTCTATGCAAATAATGCAATTTTTTTGCCAAAAATGATTTTTGTCGCACATTAAGAACTAGTGCGCATTACCCTCAACATAAGATATGCGGGGGACTGAAGTGGCTCTTGCAACAAAAAGATGCAAACAAAGGACAACATCCTCAATTACAGGGGCAGGAGGTTGAGATTCTTATAAGAAAATGCCCTAATCCTTCGACACCTTGGAAAATATATCACTCGTTTGTAGGTTGAGTCCTGTGAATCCCTTTGATTGTACCTACGAACAAAAAATGATATTCGACTGGAGAGCAAGAGGGTGACGTTAATTGTCACTTTTTGTAATATAATTGTCACCATTGAGTACAAATATATTTATGTAAATTCTCAACAAAAAAGAGACAATGTGTCATATCTTCCCCCACAACAATCGATACAGGACGAAGAAGAAGAGCACTCCAGAGAAATTGGCCACCAAGTCTTTGAGAGAACAAATCCTGCCCGGCACAAACAGCTGGGCCAATTCCAATATGACCCCATAGCCGAAGGCGAAAAAAACCGCGTAGATATCCGCCTTCTCAAGTCGGCTGCGAAAGGCATGATAAAATAACAGCGAGGTAATGAAGTAGGCGCCAAAGTGGGCGATCTTATCCCACTTCTCACCGAGGGCCACTCCTCCTCCGGGGAGCAGGGACGTAACAGTCAAAAAGAACATCCATCCAATAAAAAACAAAAGTATGAAAAGCTTCCTTGATCTCTCCATCCTTTTCTGTTAATTTTCTAACATGATCGTGGCTATACATCAACCACAATTTATGCCGTGGTTGGGGTATTTTGACAAAATAGTAAAAAGCGATATCTTCGTCTTCCTCGATACTGTCCAGTTCAAGAAGAATGAGTTCCAAAACAGAAATAAGATAAAGACGGCCCAAGGGTGGATGTGGCTCACCGTACCCGTATTATACAAATATCCTGAGCACATCGATGAGGTGAAAATAAACAACAGAGTAGAGTGGCGGAAGAAACACATGAGGGCGTTGGAGATCAATTACCAAAAGGCCCCTTATTGCCGCGAGTTGTCCCCCACCATGGAAGGATTCTACGCAGGTGATTCGGAATCGCTCTCCGAATGTAATAGAGAAAGCGTCCTCACCCTCCTCAAGACATTGGGGGTGCACAAGGAGACAAAGGTTTCCTCTGAGTTGGGGGATTTCCCCGAGGAACCTTCTGAGAGGCTCGCAGTCATCTGTGAATCTTTAGGGGCCGACACCTATCTTTCAGGTGCTGGGGGGAGAGAATATCTCAATCTTGAACCCTTCCACAACAAGGAGATCACGGTGATATTCCAGGAATTTAAACATCCTGTCTACCCGCAACTGTATGGTGATTTTATCCCAAATCTATCACTCCTCGATCTCCTCTTTAACTGTGGCCCTGATTCCTTGAAGATAATGGAGGGCAAAGTATGAAATTATTAGCCATCGGGGCTCACCCCGACGATATCGAGTTCGGATGCGCAGGTGCCCTTGCCCAATACAGCCAGCAAGGTGCAGAAGTCAATCTCTTGGTGGTTGCAGATGGGGCCATGGGGGGGGATCCTCAGGTAAGACAGAAGGAACAGGAGATATCCACAGAGATAATGGGAGTGAAAGAATTATTTTGGGGGGGCTATAAAGACACCCTCATCATATTCGATAAGCCCTTGATAGATCTCCTTGAGGGTTTCCTGCGGGATTTAGACCCCTCCTTGGTTTTGGTGAATCACCCTGAGGACACCCATCAGGACCACGTCCGCCTCGCCAACGCTGCCGTCTCCGCTACCAGATATACCCCCAATGTCATCTTCTACGAGACCCCTACATCCATTGGCTTTAATCCTCTGGTTTTTGCGGACATAGGTAAAACATTGGAGAAAAAGATCAAATGCCTGGAGGCCCACACCTCTCAATTTCATAAGACCAACATCCCTGGTTCCAATATTGTAGACATCGCTATCGCGACAGCCCGCTTCCGCGGCACACAGGCCAGGGTAACCTTCGCCGAAGGTTTTGCGCCCCTGCGCTACTTCCTGCCATGAACATACCCCATTCCAAGCCGACCGTGGGGAACGAGGAGGCCAGAGGTCTCCAAGAGGTCCTCACCTTTGGAAGGATCGCCACTGGTGAAGAGGTTGAATGTTTCGAGCAGGAGATTGCCTCTTACCTCGGCCTCAGAGGGGGAGTGGCAACTGCATCGGGGACCGCTGCCTTACACCTGAGCTTGTTGGCCTTAGGTGTCAAAGAGGGGGATGAGGTGATCGTCCCGAGCTTTACCTGCAGCGCCCTCCTCAACGCGGTACAGTATTGCCGGGCGACCCCCGTCGTGGTGGATATAGATGCAGAGACGATGAATATCTCCTTTTCGGCGACACACAAAGCCCTTTCCAAAAGGACCGCCGCCATCATCATCCCGCATATGTTTGGGCATCCCGTTGAAAACATGGCCGATTTCCTCTCCCTCGGGCCACCCGTCATAGAGGACTGCGCCCAAGCCCTCGGGGCGACCTGTCAGGGCACAATAACCGGGACTATAGGTGCAATAGCCATGTTCTCCTTTTACGCCACCAAGGTCATCACCACCGGCCACGGGGGAATGGTGGTCTCCCAGAACGAGGATCTCTTGGAATACATCAGGGACATGCGGGAATATGATAAAAAGGCGGAATACAGGGTAAGGTATAATTATTGCATGACCGACCTACAGGGAAGGATGGGGAGAATACAGCTCGAGAAACTCCCTTCTTTCCTCGAAGCGAGGGCGAAACGGGCCCAATGGTACGAAAAACACCTAAGCGGACTGGAAGGGGTCGTGCTACCCACACAGCAGGGCATATATTACCGGTACGTGGTAAAGATAACAAAAGGTAGGTTACACAAGGTCCTTGAGCAGTTGCATCAGAACGGTATCGAGGCACAACGACCTATCTTTTCCCCCCTCCATCGATATCTCGGGCTTGACGGCTTCGATATCACGGAAAAGGTCTTCTCAGAGGCCCTCTCCCTCCCCCTCTATCCTCAGCTCACAGCTGAGGAGGTAGAGTATACCGCCCGCTGCCTCAGCAGAGCAATGCAGGATATAAATGGTTAAAGAATTCTTGCTGACGCTCATTGTGCCGTTGTTCCTCTCGCTACTGCTCACCCCCCTGGCGAGAAAAGTGGGGATAAAGTGGGGCATCATGGATATCCCCGCGCAACGCAGGGTCCACTCCGTCCCAACGCCCAAGACAGGGGGATGGGCCATCTTCATCGCATTCATCATAGCGGCCATTCTGTTTACCAAACCCCAGGGGGAGATCTTGGGGCTACTCATTGCTGCAAGCTTCATCTTTGTGGTAGAGATCTGGGATGATACGAAAGAGCTGCCGGCAGTAATAAAACTGCTTTCCCAGATTGTGGCCGCCGTTATCCTCATCTTATTCGGCGTAACGATCATCATTTTCCCCGATAACCTGTGGGGTAATGCCCTTAATTATACCCTCACGGTTCTTTGGCTGGTGGGGATCACCAATGCCGTCAACTTCATCGATGGGATGGATGGGCTGGCGGCAGGGCTCAGCATCATCTTCGCCCTCTTCTTCTCCGTCGTCTTCCTCCAGATGGGATGGTTCCACATGCTGCCCATTTGCTTGTTGATCATCGGTAGTTGCCTCGGGTTTTTACCGTATAACTTTCGCGGCGAAAAAGGGGCGACCATTTTCATGGGGGATACCGGGAGTAATTTTTTAGGCTTTGTCATCGCCTCTCTCGCCGTCCTGGCCGAGTGGTCGGAGATGATGCTCTTGCCGTCTCTTGCAGCTCCTTTATTGATCTTTGCCGTAGTCATCTACGACATGGCCTACATCAATCTGCGCAGGATTATCATGAAGGAAGTTGGTGGCATACGGGAACTCCTCGAGTACACGGGAAAGGACCACCTGCATCACCGGCTCCATTACCTGTTGGGATCAAAGACCAAGACAGTGCTCACCATCTATTTGCTGGCCATCGCCCTGGGCATGAATGCCCTCTTGATCAAGATGGCCCCGGACTACTTCTGGGTCCTCCTCCTGCAGGCCGTGGTCATCCTTTCCTTTGCAACCATTCTGGAGATAGCGGCCACCCGCAGGATAAAGAGAGAAAAGGGTGGGTGAAGGTCTTACAGCTCATAACCAGACTTGATAAGGGAGGGGCTCCCCGGATCTTCCTCAAACTGATCAGAGACCTCAAGGAAGAGGGAATCGATCTCGTCATGGCCTCTGGGCCTTCTCAACAGCCCGAGGAAAAGCCACGGGGATTCTCCCAACGATTTCATATACCCTATTATCCTCTCCCGCATTTGCGCCGTGAGATCTCGCCGCTACACGACGCCCTCGCTCTGTTGGAGATCATCGCCCTCATCCGCAAAGAGAAGCCAGACCTTTTGCACACCCACACCACCAAAGCAGGAATCCTGGGGCGGGTGGCAGGTTGGATCACCCGCACCAAAACGATACACACCCCCCACGGTCACCTCTTCTATGGATATTTCGGCAAGGGAAAAGAGCGATTCTACGTCTTGCTCGAACAACTGGCTGCCAGACTCTGCGAGCGGATCATCACCATATCTGAGGATGAACGCAGAGAATACCTGCACAGGGGAATCGGCAATGCGAAGAAGGTGGCAACAGTTTACAATGGGATAGATACGAGGCAATTTCCAGGGGATGGAAAAAGGGTGAGAGCTGAACTAGGGATAGCTCAGGGGATCCCCGTAGTGGGTTTTGTGGGGAGGCTGGAGCAGGTAAAGGGTCCGGATCGATTTGTGGAGGCTGCAAAAGAGGTAAGGGCCGCCTGCCCGCAGGCCCACTTCGTCATGGTGGGTGATGGACCGATGATGGCGGATCTGATGAAAATGGCTCAGGGGATATCGGGTTTCCACTTTTTAGGGTATCGAGAGGACATCCCCGACCTCATGGCGGCCCTCGACCTCGTGATGATCCCGTCCCTTAACGATGGGTTCAACCTGGCCGCAGTAGAGGCCATGGCCTCATCCAAGCCCATCGTGGCAACGGCTGTCGGGGGACTGCCCGAGGTGGTGGGCGACGGAGGCATCCTGGTAAAGCCTGAGGATACAAAGGGGCTAGCGCTGGAGATCATCCGACTCATCAATGCCCCTGATCTCAGGAAACAGATAGGAGAAAAAGGCAGGAAGCGGGCTGAAGCACTTTTCGATTGGGACGTATGCCTTCAGAAGACCCTTGATATCTACCATCAGGTCGTGGGAAGTACCAGATGAAAAGAGAAATCTTGTTTTATGCAACGGCCTCCCACAATCTCATCACCATCCACCACCTCAAAAGAGTAGTCGAGCGCCTCAAAAAGAAAGGACCTGAGGTCCTCTTCTTCAGAGGAATAAGCCTGTTAGGGGATGTTTATCCTTTAGTGGGAGATCGGGACATGCTTGATGTGGACGTCTTGGTCAGGGAACGGGACATCGGGCGACTCAAGGAAAGCTTGAAGGACATGGGATTGGAGGAGATTGATCCCGGGGTGTTTGACAAGACAGGCCTTCCCCTTGATCTACACACCTCCTTCCTCAATCCTTCCCGCACCATCCTTGAGCATTCCTGCCTCACGATTTCTATCGACGATGTATTCCAGAGGAGCATTACCAAAAAATTGGACGGCATGGAGATCAAGATCCCCTGCCCGGTACATCTCTTCATCTCCACGGCTATTCACCTCCAGAGCCACTCCTTCGGCTCTCAGAAGGGGTGGGAGGATCTGGTGCGGACAAAGGAATACTATGGGCTCTCCGACGAGGCACTACTCTCCGAGGCAAAAAAGATGGGGGCGGAGCACACCCTTGCCTACCTCAGCTTCCTGCACCTGGATTTCTTCCCATCCTGGAGAGGAAACCTCTCCTTTGGAGAGCGATGGATTCTGAAGAGGATAAAGGGGGGAAAGTCCAATCAGAACTTTGGCGACCTCCTCTTTCTTTTCCAGGCGAAAAAAAGGAGCGCGGCCTTGAAGGAAATATTCTTCCCACAGGGCATCTCCTTCGGAATTGTCGGTAACAGATTGAAGAAGTGCCTTAAGCTCCTGATGGACACCTTTATGTGATCAAGGTTTGAGAGAAGACTATTGAAGCTGGAAACCAGCGAGCGTTGGTTGAATCCTTCGCGCCTTGCGGTCAGGTACGTTAGGTGCTAACATGGTAAAAAAGTACATAATTTTTAAGACATTAACTATAAGCTTCTGCTAGAAATTGAGGAATGGCTGAAAAACCCCGGGTCTTAGACCACCGCTATTATCACATTGCCGGTATCACTATAAAGATGGTATCGGACTTACCCATAACTGATACGACCTTCCACCCCAAGTTCAAATGCTTTGTGGCGGATGGGCCAGGAGAGGATATCATAACCATCAGGCACCACTTCTCCCTACCACCTCTGACCAGCTTGGATATGGCCGAAGAGGTCTATCGGAGGCCCCCGTGGGTCATTTACAGAAAGGGGCCTTGCTGGATCTACGTGGTTATCTCGGGGGACACATGGGAACCGATCAAACGACTATGGCACCGCCTCTATCCAAGACCTCGCAAGAAAACAAATGGGGGTGGGGCCATGCGTCCACGCCTTGTTCAAGAAAGGGATATCCACCAACTGGCGATAATTAACCGTAGAACGGTCAAGATATATAATAAAACTGAGAGGCCTTTCCACAGGGGCAATATCCCTTCCCTCACACTCTTTCCTACCGATCAGATCCTCCTTGCCCGGCTTCTAGCTGAACGGGGGGGGTGTTATATCCATGCAAGTGGCGTGGTGCTTGACGGCAAAGGGTTTCTCTTCGTGGGGCATTCAAACGCGGGCAAGTCCACCATGGCAATGATGTTGAAGGATCAGGCAAAGATCCTGTGCGATGATCGGATGATTGTAAGAAGGTGGCCGGATGGCTTCAAGATCCATGGCACCTGGAGCCATGGCGATGTTCCGGATGTTGCAGCAAACTCCGCCCCATTAAAGGCCATGCTCTTTCTAAAACAGGACCGGGAAAACCTTCTCATTCCTCTCGACCACCCGCAAGAGATAATCGGAACGCTCCTGGCCTGTGTGATAAGACCCCTTGGTACAGCAGACTGGTGGGATAAAACGTTCACCCTGGTGGAAGCGATGGCCCGCGAAGTCCCCTGCTATTCCCTTCACTTTAATAAAGATGGAGGGGTAACAGATCTCTTAAAGCACCTCTAATCAAATGAACAGCACGTCTTGGCCTTTGGATCTTGCAGTTTAGGACAAGAGAGGATGGCTGATAAAGATTCTTATGCTGTAAAAGTAAGGGACGATGGGGTCTCCATCGGGAAGGGTAATACCACCTCTCTTGACTCACTCGACATGGAGCTCACCGAACGCTGCAACAACAACTGCATCCACTGTTATATCAATCTCCTTGCGGACGATCGTCATGCCCAAAAAAGGGAACTGTCGACAGGGGAGATACAGGAAATCCTCCAAGAGGCCGTTTCCCTCGGCTGTCTCACAGTAAGGTTCACAGGGGGGGAACCCCTCTTGAGAGAAGATTTTGAAGACCTCTATGTCTTTGCCCGCAGGCTCGGCCTTCGGGTAGCCTTGCTTACCAACGCCACGTTGCTCACCCCCGCGCTCACCAGGGTATTTACACGCATCTCCCCTCTCATACCTATAGAAATCACCCTCTATGGGATGACAAGAAGCTCCTATGAAGCTGTCACCAGGGTCTCGGGTTCCTTTGAAGCTGCCTGGCTTGGTATACGTGTGCTATTAGAGAAAAAGGTTCCCTTTGTGGTCAAGGGCGCGCTCCTTCCACCAAGCAGCGGGGAAATGGAAGAGTTCGAATCGTGGGCCACCACCATCCCCTGGATGGACACAACGCCCTCCTACACCCTCTTTTTCGAACTTCGCGCTCGCCGGGACTCTCAACACAAGGATCAACTCATTAAGGGGCTCAGGCTCTCCCCTGAGGAGGTAGTAGCGTTCTTATCCAGGAGACAAGAGAAATATCAGAGCGAGATGAGGGAGTTTTGTTCAAAGTTTACCAGGCCATCGGGGACAAACATCTTCTCCTGCGGCGCAGGGGTGAGGAGCGGATGTGTCGATGCCTACGGTCATCTCCAACCTTGCATGTTGCTGAGGCACCCGGACACCGTTTATGATCTAAAAAAAGGCTCGCTCAAAGATGCCGTGACGAATTTCTTTCCAAGAATAAGGCAGATAAAGGCCAAAAACCGTGATTACCTCGCCCGCTGTGCCAACTGCTTTCTGAAGGGCCTCTGCGAACAGTGCCCGGCCCGCTCGTGGATGGAGCATGGAACCCTGGACACTCCCGTTGATTATCACTGCAAGATTGCCCACACTCAGGCACAGGCCCTGGGGTTGCTTGAGGAAGGCGAGTTGGCTTGGCAGATAGAGCACTGGGAAGAAAGAATAAGAAATTTTATTGATACAACGCACATCTCACACCACGTAAAGGAGGTCTGTAATGGACTCAAAGGTCAAATTTGACGCCACCTACATCCCATCGGAGGACCTGGTTTGCAGGGAGATTGAGGGAGAACTCATCATCGTCCCCCTTGTTGCTGGCATGGGGGACATGGAGGATGAACTCTTTACCCTGAACGAGACCGGCAGGGCCATGTGGGAAAAGTTGGACGGTAAAAAGAGCTTGAAGGCGGTGGCAGAGGAGCTCTTTGCGGAGTATGAGGCACCGGACGGCGAGATCGAGAAGGATGTGATCGGGCTTGCGGAAGAACTCCTCAAGAGGAAAATGATCGTTGAAGCCTCAAAGAAGTGATATAAAACCTGCTTCAATGGTCACCTCACCTGTCACTGAGATTAAAACGCCCCTCTTTACCAAAAGGAGAGGTGAGTTATCACTTTCCAGCCAACAGCTTGAGGAACTCATGAGAGGCGTACTTGGCAAAGGGGCATCCCTCAGGTTTCGGTCCAAGGGGTTCAGCATGTCCCCCTTTATCAAGGATGGCGATGTCCTCACTATTGCCCCGGTGCAGAGAGCTAACCCCCGTTTCGGTGATGTGGTGGTCTTCACCCATCCGAGCACCAGGAAGCTCATCATCCACCGAGTAGTCGGAAAAAGGGCGGATGCTTACCTCACCAAAGGGGATAATATCCCAGAGGCTGATGGGTTTATCGCCAAGGCAAACATCCTCGGGCGTGTTATCAAAGTAGAGAGAAACGGGGAGGAGCCCCCTTTCGGCCTCGGCCCAGATCGTTTTATCATAGCCTTCTTGACCCGTTGGAGGCTCTTACCCTTGCTAGGCCCCATCTGGAGGTTTGCCCGCTTCATAATAATAAGGAGGCGGCCCGGTGCGTGAATCCTATGTTTCATCCGCCGACTTACACGATCTCCCCCTCTGGGAAAAGATGAGAAAAAGAAGGGGGCTGATCTCTTTTGACCTGGAGATCACCGCCCGGTGCAACAACCACTGTCGTCACTGTTACATCAATCTTCCGGCTGGGGATAAGGAGGTCAAAAAAAGGGAACTCTCATGTGAGGATATAAAAGAGATTGTAAATGAGGCCGTATCCCTTGGCGCCTTGTGGTGCCTCATCACCGGAGGTGAACCCCTCCTGCGAGAGGATTTTTTTGATATCTATCTCTCACTCAAAAAAAAGGGGCTTCTGATCTCGGTCTTTACCAATGCCACATTGATAACAAAAGCGCATATCAAATTATTCAAGGAATATCCACCGAGGGATATCGAGGTTTCGGTCTATGGAGTCAGCAAAGAATCCTATGAGAGGGTTACTCGCAAGTCAGGTTCCTTTGCAGCCTTTCGTCGAGGGCTCGATCTACTCCTCGGAAACGGCCTTAACGTACGCCTCAAGGCCATGGCCCTTCGCACCAATCTCCACGAACAGCTGGCGATTGCCCGCTTCTGCAAAGAGAGAGTAAAAGACTGCTTCCGCTTTGACCCCTTTTTACATCTGAGATATGACGGGGACCCGACAAGAAATGCGGAGATAAAGGCCGAAAGGCTCTCTCCCGAAGAGATCGTGGCCCTGGAGCAATCGGATCCCAAGCGGTTTCAGGCCCTGGAAAAAGAGTGCGATACATTAATCGTTCCTCAGCTATCGCATACTACCTCTAACTATCTCGTGCGGTGCGGTGCGGGGACTGCAAGTTTCAGCCTCAGCTATGACGGCCTCTTCCGGCTCTGCCCATCCCTCTGGCATCCCGATTGTGTCTATGACCTGAAACAAGGAACCCTCACCGATGCCTGGCGGAACTTTGTCCCCCAGGTACGGGCTATGCGATCGGAGAGATCCGACTTTCTAGAGACGTGTCAAGTATGCCCCCTGATCAACCTCTGTATGTGGTGCCCTGCCCATGCCTCACTTGAGACCGGGGAATTGGATGCACCGGTAACCTATTTCTGCCAGGTTGCCCACGCGAGGGCTAAAGCCCTTAAGACAACGAGAACCCCATTACTGCCTTTGGAACTTTAACATGGAGTTATGATTAAAAAGGATACCATGAGACCTTAAAAAGTCTTGCCGCCGTGAAAAAAAATTGCTTATATCGGGGAGGAGGATGTGATATACTCTATATGTTAAATCGGATGCAGCTATAAATAATAGTTCTGATGGCGTATTTGTGGCATTTACAACGTTATAAACATGGAGGCCGTAAAAATGAAGACTAAGGTCTGGACGAAACCCAAGTTGATAGTGTTGTTTAAGGGTAGGCCGGAGGAAGCAGTACTCCAGGTGTGTAAGACATCGGGCAGACGCGGTCCAAATGTCAACAGCTGCGCGATCTATAGTACCCCTTGTCAAAGTGTGACTCCTAGCTAGTTTTTTTGCGGGAGTTGAGACCTGCAACAGACAAGCTCATCAACTCGGCAACAACCCCGCTCATCTCGTGCTCTAGATACCACTAGATGAAGGCTTCATTTCTCTATCTCCATGATACACGTCACAATTGACAGCATCGCGACCTGGATAAAAAATTCAATTGTCATAAACACCATAACCGGACGGCAGCGATAATCCGCGCATGAATCCATTAATTCAGGTGTATAATTTCCACAAGAAGGGGTTCGGGTTAAAAGAGCATTCATTTCTTCGACTCTTTGAGGAAGTACTATCCACAACCCCTTGTTCTCTGTTGGAATGCTCAGTCAAGATCTCCCGCGAAGGCATCCATGCCTCGAGGCTCAGGTTTGGGTATGAGCAAAGCGATATTCAAAGTGGCCTTCATGCAATGTATGATCTCTTGAACAAGATCGCAGGGTGTAAAAACGTATTGTTGAACCGTGACATTCTTGGTCAAATAGTCAACAATGACCTCGATGTATCAAGGGTCATAGCGATCGGCGTAGGTCTGGATTATAAAGCGAACATGAGTGATTCGAAAGTTAAATATTATCTCATGGTCAGGGAATGCCCTGAAAAGGTAGAGCAGGTCATCTTGCTACACCCGCCCCTTGAAGGCATCCGCGATTACCTGATCCATGAGGAATTTGTATTTGGGATTGATATGTATTTTGACGGGAGAACCGGCGTAGAAATATATCCCTACCTTGATCGCCAGGACCTCGATAGTCCTGCACTCATGACCAAGCTCAAACTTCGAGATGCCGTACGGGAGTTGATTAAGGAGTGTAACCTATTACACATCTCCTTTGAGGGCGATGGAAGGCGTGTATTTTATTTTCATCCGCAAAGCCCTACCAGATTTGTTCGCCTCCTGGACAACCGCCGGCTCAGCCTAGCCTACAGCCACGTGCAAACCTTAAATTATATCCTGAGCCAGTCATACAAGACTGTTTTTGTCTCTGTCAACCTCTCCCTTATAGAAGATGAAATATCCTCAAAGGACATACAGCATATCGGTCTGCAATACGCTTTAATATACAGGGCCTAGAAAGGCCACAAAGACACCCCATTTTCTTGGAGCGTCTATCCTCAAAACGGTGAACTAAATTATGGGCAGATCAAGAGAGACTGAATATGACGTCATTGTAGTGGGTTCAGGACCTGCCGGTATCTCGACGGCCATACACCTGATCAAGCTCCTACCGTCAATGAAAAATCGACTGATCGTCCTGGAGAAGAAAGCCCACCCCCGAAAGAAGATCTGCGGGGGCGGAATTAGTGTATATGCTGATTACTGGTTACAGCGCCTTGGCATCACAATGACTATAGCCTCCTTAGCGCTTAAAAGAACGTGCTTCGTTTTTGATTATAATAGCTATGTAGAATATTGCTTTGATATTGGCAGATTACGGACGGTAATACGAGAAGAATTTGATGAGGCTTTAGTTCGCATGGCACTGGATCTGGGCATTACAGTTGTACAGAACCAGCCGGTAACTTCCTTCTCTTACAGCGATGAAGCGGTTGTTGCTCAAACTCCCCAACGAAGCTTTACTACCCGGATCTTAGTAGGTGCCGATGGTGCTCAAAGCATCATACGCAGAACGCTGTGCAGAAACGCAGGCATACGGAGGCCAAAGAACACGTGCATGACGCTGCGTTTTATGACGCGCACCGACAGTTTTAACCTTTCTGATCAAAGAGGGTTGGAAGCAATAATAGACTTCTCTTGTACATTCCGGTATGGGATTCGAGGCTATGCCTGGTCCTTCCCAGTGGCACTCCATGGTCAAGCATGGCTGAACATAGGCGTCGGTGGTTTCTCCACCTCTCGGAAGGAAGGCCCTCTCCTCAGGAATATCCTCGGGGAGTTTTTGGCCACACGGGGTATTTCACTAGATCAAAGTCAGGTTGAGGGGTGTCAGCTACGGCGGTTTCACCCCTCATCGATCTTCTCTGGCAAGAGGGTACTTCTGGTCGGTGATGCCGCAGGAATTGATCCCTTATGGGGTGAAGGGATTCCCTTTAGCTTAGGGTACGGTCACATGGCAGCCAACTCAATCATGCATGCACTCAAGAGCAAGGATTTTTCTTTCACCACATACAAAGAACGATTATTGGGACATGAGATTGGGCAAGAGTTAATGAATCGGTTGCACTGGGCCGACAAACTGTATCGTCCACATAAAACCGAGGACGTAAAAGATATTTTATTGTCCCTCTTAATGCCCAGACAGAACGGATGAGCATCGTAGCCGGGCCGTACTGCACAGCACCGTTTTGAGGAACGCAAGATCAGGCACATATACCATATAGTGATAGCCGCCATAAGCTTTTTCGCAGGGGGGTTACTACTGTAACATCCATAACCAAAAAACTGCTTACCCCCATGACAAAGATGCGATATACTATAATATATAATCTGATGCAGATATAAGGTAATAGTTTGGATGGCGTACAAGTTGCGATTAAGACCTTAAAAACACGGAGGCAATAAAAGATGAAGACCAAGGTCTGGTCAAAGCCCAAGTTGGTAGTGTTGGTCAAGGGGAGGCCAGAGGAAGCGGTGCTCCAGGTCTGTAAGACACAGCACAGAAATGGTCCAACTGGCAACCACTGTAGGCATGGTTGGCGCAATTGTTCTCTTATAAATCCTTCCTAGTTTTTTATAGCGTGAGGTGGAAGCCGGGATAGACAAGAGAATCCACTCAGCAACCAGTCAACTTCGAGACCACCGCTAAAATCTACTAAACTCCGTACAGCGCGGACAGACCGGGAAATAGCTCCGCTCCTTGAGGAGGTGGCGGAATCGTACCGCCCGATTTCCGTTCCATATCTCCTTGAAAGAAGCCTCCTGCAGGTTCCCCATCTTATAACCCAGGCTGAGACAGGGTTTGACTGATCCATCAGGGAGCACATAGGCCACCATCCAAGGACTCAGACATCGCTTCTTATAGGAACTTGGCAAGAAGTGGAATGCAGTATAGTAATCTCGTATTTCTTTTTCAGTGAGATTGGGATAGAAAAAGGCCGGCACGGAGTTCTTCCCCCGTTCAATCATCTGTTTCTGTCTGATGACGACATCGGGATCGATCCGCGGGAGATCATCCCTTATGAACCCGGCCCAGTCAGGGGAGCCACAGTTGAGCGCAGACTGTAATATCCGTTCTGTCTCATCAAAGGCACCCTGATCGACAAAAATAAGGTGATGGAAGGTGATCGTCTCGGCCCCGAAGCGGCCCGCCTGCTCCACGATATCGTGCAGCATGGTGCAGTTCTGTTCCCAGATGACGGTGTTGACGTTTACCAGAGGCTTCTTCTTGCCATATCGCTCTTTCGCATCCTGGAGATCCCGGAAGCCCTTCAAAGCCCTATCAAATACCCCCTTCCCCCCCCGGATGGCATCGTGTACCTCTGCGGGGCCGTCCAGGGAGAAAATGATCTCATCCAAACCCAACGCGACCGCCTCCTCGGCCCGCTTCCGAAGCAGGACGCCGTTGCTGATCATATTGCAGCGAAGGCCTGCACCTTTGATCCGCCTGACGATCTCCTCCCACCGGGGATGGAGCAGAGGCTCTCCTCCAAAAAGGGTGATGGTGGGGTGAAAGTCTTTGATATCCTCAATAAGCCGTTCGATTATGGGCATCGCCATATAGACCTTAGTCTCAGCAGGGGGAAGCCCTTTTAAGCTCCCCCGCTCCCCCCATTGCCCGCACATCTGACAGCGGAGATTGCATTGATAGGTGAGCAAGAGGGAGACGGTTTCAGGTGGTGCACTCCTCCCGTCGAGAAAGCGATAACTGAGTGAGGATAAGAGCCGCATCCGGCCAGCCCGCAGGGCATAGGATGGCTGCTGAGAGGCCTTGGCAATAATCCTCCTTATATTCTTGATGGGCAGCATACGTTATATATTACTTCTTCATTGTGCAAAACGTCAAGCTTTTTGTAACTAACATCACTTTCCTTCATCATATAGGCTGCAAAATCTTTGCCATACACCCTTTGATTTGATATAACTCCCCTTGGTGAAGAAATGAAGATCACAAGTGCCGAATTAATCAAGAGCGTCTATCCCTCCGATGATTTCCCCCCAGGGCGTTACCCGGAGGTGGCCTTTGCAGGGAGGTCCAACGTGGGGAAATCCTCCCTGATCAATAGCCTGCTCAATCGTAAGGGGCTCGCCCGAACCAGCTCTGCCCCGGGGAAGACCCAATCCATCAATTTCTACTTGATCAATGGATCCATCTGCCTGGTGGACCTGCCCGGATACGGATATGCCAAGGTCCCCCAGCAGGTGCGCAAAAAATGGAGCCCCTTGATTGAGAAGTACTGCCGAAACAGAAAAAATCTCTTTGGAGTGACGGTCATCCTCGATGCCCGCGTGGGCCCTACCCCACTGGACCTTTCCCTTATCTCGTGGCTCACAGACCTCTCTCTGCCAGCGCTTCTCACCATAACCAAGTCCGATAAACTCTCAAAGAACAAGATCGCCCAGGCCCTGCATCAAACAGCCAAGGTCCTTCGCGTCAATCCTGAACAGATTGTCCCCTTCTCCTCACAAACAGGAGAGGGAAAAAAGCACCTATGGCAGAAGATTGTGCACCTCATTAATGTGAGCTATGATACCAAAAGCGTTCAACCTCCTCAATGTGAGCCATGATATCAAAAGAGTGCAACCTCATTAAGGTGGGCCGTGATAACAAAAGAGTGCAACCTCATTAATGTATCAAAGCCATGATAAAAAAGTGTGCATCTCATAGGTTTAAGAGAACCTTGACAGAAAAGGGAATTTTGTGATATTTCACACAAAGCAAATAAAAGGTGAAGGGGAGGAAAAACCTTGTTTAAAATAGTAGAGAAGCGGGAAATGGCGGATAACACCGTCTGTCACTTCACCATAGAGGCCCCTCTGATCGCCAAAAAGGCAAAGCCAGGACAGTTTGTAGTGCTCAGACCAAATGAAACCGGCGAGAGGATACCCCTCACCATGGCCGGGACCGATCCGGGACGGGGGACCATCGATATCATCTTCCAAGTGGTAGGAAAGACCACGGCCCTGATGCGCACCTTCCAGAAGGGAGATGCCTTCCTCGATATCATCGGCCCTCTCGGTAGACCAACCCATTTGGAAAAGCTGGGAACGGTCATCTGCGTGGGAGGCGGAACAGGGATCGCCGTATTGTACCCCATCACGAAGGGTCTCAAGGAGATCGGCAACCATGTCATCTCCATCATCGGTGCCAGAACCAAAGATCTCCTCATCATGGAGGAGGAGATGAAGAATGTCAGCAATGAGTTCTTTGTTACCACCGATGACGGCTCCTATGGGAGACACGGATTTGTCACCGATGCCCTCAAAGACCTCCTCGATGAGAGAAAGGACGTCAAGCTCGTGGTGGGGATAGGACCGGTCCCCATGATGAAGTTCGTCTGCAAGACCACCGAGCCGTATGGGGTAAAGACCATGGTGAGCCTCAACGCCATCATGGTGGACGCAACCGGGATGTGCGGAGCGTGCCGGGTTTCGGTGGGCGGAAAAACCCAATTTTGCTGTGTCGACGGTCCGGAATTCGACGGACACCAGGTCGACTTCAACGAGTTGATGAAACGTCAAGCCGCCTACCTCAAGGAAGAGCGGCAATCATATGAACGCTTTCAAACCGGAGGTGACCCTGTGGTCAAAGAACAAGGTCAATAGGAAGGAAAAACATGGCCGAGCAGGAAAAGACAGAAAAAAAGGAAAAGATACCCAGGCAACCAATGCCTGAGCAAGACCCCAAAGAGAGAAGTAAGAACTTCAAGGAGGTGCCGTACGGGTACACCCCTGAGCTCGCCCAGAAAGAGGCGAGTCGGTGCCTCCAGTGCAAGAAACCCAAGTGTGTGGAGGGTTGCCCGGTGGGGGTCAAGATCCCCGAATTCGTAAAGTTGATTGCCGAGGGTGACTTCATCGGCGCTGCAAAAAAGCTCAAGGAAGACAACAGCCTGCCCGCCGTCTGCGGGAGGGTATGCCCCCAAGAATCACAGTGCGAGTCCCTCTGTGTCCTGGGCAAGAAAGATGACCCTGTGGCCGTCGGAAGGCTTGAACGGTTTGCAGCCGACTATGAAAGGGCCCAGGGTACTGTGGAGCTACCTCAAATCCCGCCACCAACGGGGAAAAAGATTGCCGTGGTGGGATCAGGGCCTGCCGGACTCACCTTAGCCGGGGACCTCATCAAGTTCGGCCACCAGGTGACTATTTTCGAGGCCCTCCATAAGCCAGGGGGGGTGCTGGTCTATGGCATCCCGGAGTTCCGGCTCCCCAAGGCCATCGTGGATGCTGAGGTGGATTATTTGAAGAGACTCGGCGTGGAAATCCGGTACAACCACGTCATCGGAATGATCCTCACTGTAGATGAGCTCTTCGAGATGGGGTATGAAGCCGTCTTTCTGGGGGTGGGCGCGGGGTTGCCCGTCTTCATGAACATCCCCGGGGAAAACCTCTGCGGAGTCTATTCTGCCAATGAGTACCTCACGCGGTCCAATCTTATGAAGGCCTATCTCTTTCCGGAATATGATACCCCCATTGCCCTCGGGAAAAACGTGGCGGTGATCGGTGGTGGCAATGTGGCAATGGATTCAGCACGCACCGCCCTGCGGCTGGGTGCGGACAACGTCCATATCGTCTATCGCCGCTCAAAGACGGAGCTGCCGGCACGTGCTGAAGAGGTGCACCATGCAGAGGAGGAAGGTGTCCAGTTTAAGTTTCTGACCGCTCCGATTCGTTACCTCGGCAATGACGACGGCTGGGTCGTAGGAATGGAGTGCATCGAAATGGAACTGGGGGAGCCTGATGACTCTGGCCGTAGGAGACCGTTACCCATCGAGGGCTCCAACTTCACCTTGGACGTGGACCTGGCTGTCGTCGCCATAGGCACCGGGGCCAATCCTATCATCACCGGCACGGTCCCTAATTTGGAACTGAACAAGTGGGGGTATATTGTGGCTGACGAGGCGACAGGCAAGACCACCAGAGAGGGGGTCTATGCCGGCGGTGACATCGTGACCGGTGCGGCCACGGTGATCTTGGCCATGGGTGCGGGGAGAAACGCGTCCCAGGCCATTCATCAATATCTGATGAACAAGAGTTAACTAAAAAGGGGGCTGTGCTGCCCCCTTTTTAGTCAATAGCGTGACGTGTCGTGCCCCCCTTAGATAACATTCTGATACTAGCGATCATTGCTGCTGCTGTTATTCTTTTTGTCACGGAGAAATTACGCGTTGACCTTATTGCCTTGTGCGTGCTCGCCGCACTCCTCATCTTGCAGCTGATCAAACCCGAACAGGCGTTGTACGGATTCGCCAATACAGCCACGGCAACGGTTGCTGCCATGTTCGTCTTGAGTGCAGGTCTGGTGCGAACAGGCTTCGTCGAATGGCTCGCCAGACATCTTGACAGGTTTGCAGGCAAAGGTGAGCGGAAACTGATCATCGTCCTCTGCGTATCCGTGGCGTTGCTGTCGGCTTTTATCATTAATACGGCAACGGTTGCTATATTGATACCAATTGCCGTCATCCTTGCAAAAGCCCGAAAGATCGCTCCTTCCCGCGTGTTAATCCCGCTTTCCTTCGCAAGCCAGTTTGGTGGCGTCTGCACATTAATTGGAACATCGACCAACATCCTGGTTAATTCATTAGCCGTGGCAAACGACCTCAAGCGTTTTTATCTGTTTGAATTTGCGCCGTTGGGAATCATCTTAGTCATTATTGGCATTCTTTATTTGGCCTTCTTTTCCAGAATATTGATACCGAAGCGTAAAGGTATGGAAGAACAGATCGATAAATACCGGCTCTGCGACTACTTGGCGGAAATGAGGGTCAAAAGCGGCTCATCTCTGATCGGCAAAAAGTGGGGGGCGTTAAGGAACAAAGACCTCAAGAATATTGATCTCATAAAGATCATTCGCGGCGACAAGGCAACGTGGCGGGCATCAAAAACAACCATCAGGGAGGACGATTATCTGCTCCTTCATGGAAACGCAAATGAATTAATCAAAATGAAAGATAACTATCAGCTCGAAACGAGAGCAGATACTGTGATCAATGATCAGAAACTCCGATCGGACAAGATCGAGCTTATCGAGGCCCTCGTGCCACCGCGTTCAAAACTGATTGGACAAACACTCCGTGGAGCTGATTACTTACGACGTTTTGGCTGTGTAGTCCTCGCGATACAGAGACGAGACAAAATCCTGCGCGACCGTCTTGCTGATATTGACTTCGATGACGGTGACACCTTGCTGTTACAATGTGATAGAGAATCAGTGCCTCGGATAATGCAATCGAAGGATCTGATCGCAACCAACGAATTAACCGAACTACACCTCCGAAAAGACCGAGCTGTACGGGCACTGGCGATTTTTATATCGATCATTCTCCTTGCCGCATTCAACATTGTATCGATCCTGGTCGCAGCATTGATTGGAGCGATCGCCATGGTTGTTGGTCGCTGTATCACCATTGAAGAAGCATACAATGCGATAGACTGGAAAGTCATCTTCCTCCTAGGGGGCATCCTACCCCTCGGTCTCGCCTTACAGCAAACAGGAACCGCTACCTGGTTGGCGAACACGGTCATGCAACCTTTGATTGACATGGGACCACTCATCGTGCTGGCATCGCTCTACATAATAACCGCAGCTCTGACTGAAATGATGTCGAATAATGCAGCGGCGATCCTGCTGGTACCCATCGCGCTTTCTGTCGCAGAAATTATGGGGGTGAGTGCACGGCCGTTTTTGATAGCGATAACCTTCGCTGCATCAACGAGCTTCGCAACGCCGATCGGCTACCAAACCAATACTATGATCTATGCCCCGGGAGGATATCGGTTTTCTGACTTCGCCCGCATTGGCATACCCCTGAACCTTCTGTTCTGGGTCACGACAGTTTTAGTCGCGCCGATCATATGGCCATTTTGAAGGAAACCAAGTATCGTATAGTGCTTTTATCATTGCAAATAAGGGATAATTTAACTATATATTAGGATAGGGACAAGCATGGAAAACATACTCGAGTTCATAAAACAAATTATCAGCTTCTTCAACGTACCCCTTGTCTCTTTCGGCGAATCAACCATCACCGTATGGGTTATTATGTATCTCTTAATAATTTTGATCCTTCTGGTATATGTTACCGCCAAGCTGAAAAACCTCATCATCCACAGACTCCTCGCGAAAAGTAGCATCGAGATCGGTGTCAGGGTCGCGGTGGCGTCCCTCGTACGTTACGTAATCCTCGTCGTAGGATTTATTGTGATATTACAGACAGCGGGAATAGATCTGAGTAGTATAACGGTCCTTTTCGGCGCCCTTGGTGTGGGCATAGGCTTCGGCCTTCAGAACATAACGAATAATTTCGTGAGCGGCCTCATCATCCTGATCGAAAGACCGATCAAGGTCGGCGACCGAATCGAGGTAGCGGGGATATCCGGCGATGTAGTCAAAATCTCTATGCGGGCTACAACGGTCATCACAAACGACAACATATCCATAATCATCCCAAACTCAGAATTTGTATCGTCCATCGTCATCAACTGGAGCCATACCGACAGAGACGTGAGGTTTAATTTTCCAGTAGGAGTTTCCTACAAGGAAGACCCCGAGAACATCAAGAAACTGTTACTGCAGGTAGCTGATGAGAATAACGGGGTGCTGAAGAAGCCTCGTCCAGACGTGTTGTTCAGCGAATTCGCGGACAGTTCAATGAACTTCAATTTGAGAGTGTGGACCAGAGAGTACACCGATCGCCCCGGTATATTGAAGAGCCAGCTTTATTATGAGATACATAAAAAGTTCAAAGAAAACGGGATTGAAATTCCTTTTCCGCAGCATGATATTCACATCAAGGAAAATCCAGCGCGTCATGTTCAAGAATGACGTTACACTGATCGTCGTAGAGTTCGAACAATGAAGCACCAATCGCATCCCCTCGTGAACAGTGTAGTGTGCTATAAAAGAGTATATTGATTGATCGATAGAACTACCGCTTACTCATATTAGCATACGTTGTCTGAGTCAGAAACCTCACACATCGAGCGTAGAAATTCCCCGCATCGATCTCTTGACGAAACGGTCGATCAAGAGAGGATACTATATATGCTCAAAGATCCGAACAAAATTATTACAAACCCGCTGGTCAATAGTATCCCCCTTCCTACCGATAACACTACTGCTGTGAACGGAGCCCAAGCATGACTCTACAGATCGCCCTCGTGCTGCTGATATTTGGCATTACTATTTTTCTCTTTATCAGCAAGCTCCTGAGGGTCGACATTGTCGCCATCCTCGTCATGGTTGCCCTCCCTTGGCTCGGGCTTGTAAAACCGGCAGAGGCATTTTCAGGCCTTGCGAGTAATGCCGTCGTTGCGATTATTGCCGTGATGATTCTCGGGTACGGGGTAGATCGATCCGGGGCAATGAATCGGCTCATACAACCCATCGTTTCGACGGCCGGATCGAATGAAAAACGTCTGATTGGTCTCGTTTCGGTAACAGTCGGCCTGATTTCAGCGTTCATGCCGAACATCGGGGCAGCCGCACTGTTCCTGCCGGCCATGTTGAGAATAGCAAAAAGTACGGACATACCTGCATCACGGCTGTTGATGCCCATGGGATTTGCAGCCATACTGGGCGGCACCCTGAGCATGGTTGGTTCATCACCCCTCCTTATCCTCAATGATCTGTTGAGACAGGGAGGGCACAAAGCGTTCGGGCTCTTCAGCGTCACCCCTGTAGGAATAGCCCTCCTTGCCGCCGGAATCCTGTATTTCCTGCTATTCGGCGCATCGGTCCTGCCTGGTGCAAAAAAGAAAGAAGAAAAACCAATCAGCATGCAGCAACGATTGATTGAAACCTGGCACCTTCCGACAACAGTCTTCCACTGCGCCATACCCGCAAAAAGTCCCCTGGTGGGTAAAACGAGGTCAGAAGTAAAGATGAGGATTAAGTACGGGTTGAATCTCCTCGCGATCGCTGAAAGAGATGATGTCCTGTACGCACCGTGGCGACATACCCCCTTTGCAGCGGGTCAGCAGTTGGCTGTGCTCGGTGATAAAAAAGATTTCGAACAATTCGTTTCAGATTTTAAATTGAAGCACAGAAAAGAAAGGAAGCCTTTCAGACGTCTGGAAACAGCCGCTCATGCCGGTTTTGCGGAATTAATAATTCCGGTGAAATCACCGATCATCGGTAAAACGTTGCGTGCTATAGAATTACGCAAGACCTACGGTGTTGAACCGATCATGCTCCTCAGTGGCGACCGTGAGGAACGAGGGGATTTCTCTGATCAAGAGCTCCAGCCCGGTAACACTCTTATTGTCCATGGTCGATGGGAGCAAATCAAGGCGATGGCCGACAACATCCGTTTCGTCCTCGTCACGCCCGTAGAAGCAGCGGAGGCAGCAGGAGAGTCACGGCCGATAGCGGCAACACTCTGTTTTGCCGGAGGCATCGTTCTTGCCCTTTCCGGCTTCCCGCTCTCTCTCGGACTTCTGACAGGAGCTCTCGCGATGATACTACTGAGAATTGTGTCGATTGATGAGGCATACCGAGCAATCCATTGGAAAACGGTGTTCCTGCTGGCAGGATTAATTCCTCTCGGCATTGCCATGGACCACACCGGCGCCGCCGGATACATTGCCTCGCACATGATGCTCTTTCTAGGAGGAACTCATGCACTCGTCATCCTCTTTGCCGTTGGCATCCTCACCACCCTCTTTGCTCTATTTATGTCGAACGTGACCGCCACGGTTCTCCTTGTTCCCCTTGTCATGATCATCGGCGATGTTTCCGGGATCAATCCTCGTGCTCTAGCGCTGCTCGTCGCCCTCTGCGCATCGAATGCATTCGCCCTTCCCATACATCAGGTCAATGCATTGCTCATGTCCCCGGGAGGATATGACAATACCGATTTCATAAGAGCAGGGGGAATCATGACGATCATCTTTCTCACCATATCGGTGATCTTTATTTATCTGTTTTATATGTGATTACTGTACCTCTAAAAAGAGGCCGATCCCTTAACAGACAAGACTTCGCGCAAGGGCGTCTCTGACGGCGTCGATATCGTTATTAGTGCGGCCACTGTGAGCCTAGCCATGGGTGCGGGGAGAAACTCATCCCAGACCATCCATGAGTATCAGATGAACAAGGGGTAGAAAAAGGACGATTTAAGGGGTCGAGGGTTACGGGGTGAAAGAGAAGCCCCGCTTGCATAACGGGGCTTTATATCTTTTCTTTGCAAAAACAAGGATATAGTAAATCACACCTTTTACGACTAGCTACCCGTTCTTCTTTTCTTCATTCTCAATCTCATTTTCATTACAAACCAATTAATAAAAATCACGGCAAATAAAGTAAAAATAAAAACTGAAGGATAACGCTGATAGCCGATACTTAAGACATTGATAGAAAGCACGATCCCCGTTAAGCCAATTATGTAATCCTTTGCGAATAAATCATTTTTATGTATTAAGAAAGTAACGCAGGAAAAACCAATCAGTGCGCTTATCATTACTGACCACAAAGGGATTATTTCTCGCAACCATTTTACAGTAAGAGGGAAAAGAAGAAAAAAAATGTGATGCCCTGCCCGAAATAAGGCAACCAATACTAACAATAATAAGATATGTGTCAATAGTACAAGGTTCTCTTTACTTACCCATTTTAAAGGCCTATGCTTACTTTTTTTTGATGGCATTATAGTATTCCAAAGAGAAACCTCGCTTCTCGTTATACCTCAGATAAGAGTAATCCCCCATCCAATTCCCTACGTTAAAGTAATAACCCTCCCCTCCCCTCTTTTTCATAGGTATCTCCTCAGGGAGATGGGTGTGGGCGAGGACCACGGCATCAAACCCCTCCTGCAGCTTGCGCTGGGCAAACCGTTGGAGCCGTTCGATGATCGGAGAAGATCTTTTTGAACTTCGATTCCTGCTTCCAGCACTCCACCACTTAGCAACAGCTATGACAACTCGTGGTCCTAATAAGGAAATCAGCAGATACGAAAGCTTATTCCTCAAGAACCAAATCAGTATCCGGTGACTCACGGTTGGATTGGCCCGATCACCGTGGGCCAGGTATACCTTTTTGCCATCGAGATCTATTTCTGTAGACCTGTCGTAGACATCGATTCCCAGCTTCTCTCGCATATATTGCCCCATACGGAACTCGTGGTTCCCCTCCAAATAGATCACTTCAACACCATCTGATCTAAGTTCCTCCAAGAGCTTTAAGATATCACCGTATTCTCTTTTCAGAGGGGAGAGATCACGGAATCCGAACCAAAAGTCAAAAAAATCCCCCATGATAACGAGTGTATTGAGCGTGGATCTATTTTTTTGGATAAAATTAAAGAAGTGTTTTCTCCGCTCCACATCCCCGAAAGCGAAGTGGGCGTCACCAATAAAAAGCCAATCCATTACCTCCCCACTCCGCAATAGCGAAATCCCAGCCCCCGCACGTGGTGAGGCTCGTAGACATTTCGCAGGTCAATCAAGACTGGCTCTTGCAATAACCCTTTAATGCGTTTAAGGTCCAAGAGGCGAAACTGGTTCCATTCGGTGAGCAAAACCAGGGCGTGGCTCCCCTCGGCCACCTCGTAGGGTCCCTTGCAGTAGAGCACGTCTTGGAAGATCTTTTTTGCCTCCTCCATGGCCTCCGGATCATAGGCCTTGATCCGCGCCCCCCATGCCTGAAGCCCCTGGATGATGGAAATGGAGGAGGCCTCCCGCATATCGTCGGTGTTGGGCTTGAAGGCAAGCCCCAAGATGCCGATGGTCTTGTCCTGCACATCACCCATCATCTCCGCGATCTTCTCGATCATTCTCTCCCGCTGCCGCTCATTGACCTTGATGGTAGATTGGACGATCTCCATCTCACTATTGTGCTCGCGTGCAAGGTGGACCAGTGCTTTGGTGTCCTTGGGAAAACACGATCCTCCAAAACCAGGCCCAGCGTGCAGGAACTTCCGCCCGATTCTCCCATCAAGCCCCATGGCCCGGGCCACATCGTGGACATCTGCCCCCACCCGTTCACACAGATTTGCTATCTCGTTGATAAAAGAGATCTTGGTCGCCAAAAAGGCATTGGAGGCATACTTGATCATCTCGGCCGTCTCAATCGTCGTAATAACAAAGGGGGTCTCGATGAGGTACAGGGCATTGTAAATCTCCTTCATTACCTCGATGCCCCGCTCGCTCTCCGCCCCGATGACGACACGATCGGGCCTGAAAAAGTCTTGTACCGCAGCTCCTTCCCGCAGGAATTCGGGATTAGAGACCACATCGAAGGGGACAGCGTTCTGCAATGCTTCCCCGATCAGCCCCTTAATCCATTTACCCGTCCCGACAGGAACAGTGCTCTTGAGGACAATGATCTTGTATTCATCCATAGAGCGAGCGATCTCCTTAGCCACCATCTCCACGTGGGAGAGATCAGGTGAACCATCACTATGAGCAGGGGTCCCCACCGCAATAAAGATCACCGTGCTGCTTCGAACACCTTTCTTTGTAGCGGTGCTGAAGGAGAGTCGCCCCTCATTCATATTTTTCTCTATCAAAGCATCGAGGCCTGGTTCATAAAAAAAGCTTTCGCCCTTCTGTAATCTCTCTATCTTGGCCTTGTCTTGGTCCACACAGATGACCTCCATCCCAAACTCAGCCAAGCAGGTACCGGTTACCAACCCTACATAGCCGCTACCGATCATACAGATCTTCATCTATTGCTCCCTGCGCTGGAAGTATTCCTGTAATGCCATCTGCCAGGACCTCATCTCGAAACCCGTTTCCCGTTCCAGTCTCTGACAATTTAAGATTGAATAGTACGGCCTCTTGGCGGGCCGATTGAGAACGGTTGAGGAGATGGGCATAATCTCCACCTGCGCTGAATTGGCTAACCGTAAGATCTCCACGGCGAAGTCATACCATGAACAAGAACCGCTGTTGCTGACATGAAAGGTACCCCGCACGTCTTTGGCAACGAGGGCAGCGATGGCCCTGCTCAGGTCCGCCGTATAGGTAGGGGAACCCTGTTGATCGTGCACCACTTCAATGTGATCCCTCTCTTCAGCCAGGGCAAGGATGGTCTCCACAAAATTGCGACCATGCTTTCCGTAAAGCCATTGGGTTCTAACGATGAGATAATCGTCTAAGATCTCTTCAATATACCGTTCCCCCATCAGCTTGCTCTCACCATATATACTGAGAGGATTAGGAGGATCATCTTCACGGTATGGGCTTCCTTTTGTTCCATCAAAAATATAATCGGTGCTAAGGTAGATCAATTTTGAGCCGCTGTCACAACAACCCTTTGCCACATTCTTAGTCCCCTGGCCGTTAACAGCAAAGGCCTTGTTTATCTTCTTTTCGCATCCATCGACGTCTGTATATCCGGCAGCATTGATCACCACATCGGGTGAAAATTCTTTAATGGTCTTTCGTGTGGCCCCTTGACGGGTAATGTCGAAATCCTCTATGTCCAGACCGGTCACTGTGTATTTCTTTGAAAAGACTTCCAAGAGATCGTGCCCGAGCATCCCCTGCGCACCGAGAATTAAAACCTTCTGCATGACCTCCTCATCAAAAAAAGCAAGCTCAAAAGATGATAAACAAAACCCTTGCAAAAAGCAATCCCTTGGGCTGTGGGCCTGTAAGCATTGGACACGAAGCTAACCGCTTGTATTATAGGGACCATATACATTCAGCGATTTTAATAGAATCATTGTCAGGCACGATAATGGTCGAGAACGGGTGGTAAGCAAACAAAGAAGCAAATGATATGAGTTGTAAAAAACAGAAACAATGCACGTCGAACCGCGTAATTTTTAATATCCAGCCTTACAAGAACTCTTTTATGTCACTGATGTTCAGTTCCAGCATTTTGATACTGGCTAAGATGCGATCCACGTTTCTCTCGACGGCTTGAATCCTCCCGCCCTTGCTTTTTAACTCCTCAGCGATCTGACGCATTTGTTGTATCGACTGGTCAAGGTTCTTAAGAGCCACCTCCGCCATGTCATCCTCCTTTCTTTCTCTGATCCTTAAACCTCTTGGCCTTTACCTCATATCTGGGTAACAAGCCAAAGGGATGAACCTCTATTTTGTAACCGAGGTTGGTCTTCACCCGCAACTGATCTTTTAAACGAAAGAGAATGTTCTCTTCCTCCTTTTCTTTGCCAGGCCGTATCTCAACCTTCAAGAGGATATCATCAATATCGCCTTTCTTGCTGACAACCACCTCGTACTCATCTCCGAGTTCGGGAATATCCCTGACCACTTCCTCAATGGCTGTGGGGGCTAATAGAACACCCTTTACTTTTGTGATGTCATCAGCGCGCCCGACAACCCCTCCATCAATAATCCGAAAGGTTCTCCCACATTGGCACTGATAATCAGCCCAGCGGATTACGTCTTTAGAGTCAAATCGAATACAGGGTTTAGCCATGCGATCCAAGGCGGTGATGATCATCTTTCCGTCCTTGCCGGGCTCGGTAATGATCTCTCCTGTCTCTACATCTTCAATCTCAACCAAAAAGAAGGCCTCATTGACATGCAAACCGCCCGGCTGCTCAGCGCACTCATAGCTCCAGGCGCCGATCTCCGTGGCGCCGATGTGATCATAGACCTTTGCCCCCCAGGCATCCTCCATTCTCTTCTTTGTAGTGGGGATACTCGCCCCCGGCTCACCGGCGCAGGTGATCCTTTTTATAGAGAGATCCTTTTTCGGATCGATCCCTAATTTGTTCTTGGCAGCAGCTGCCATTCCCAAGACATAGGTCGGTGTGGCCAAAAAGGCCGTGCACTTGAGCTCTTGCATCTTGAGGATCCTGGCCTGGGTATCCAATACGCCTCCGGGGACAACCTCAGCTCCAAGCTTTTCTGCTGCATAGTGTCCGGCCCAAAAGGCAACAAAGATATTATAACCAAACGGCAAAAAAATCCTATCGGAATCACGATAACCCTGGGAATAGAGGATGTAACACCAGCACTCGGCCCACCATTCCCAATCCTGCCAAGTGTCGGCCTGATAGACAGGGGTTCCGGTAGTGCCGCTGGTCTGTCTGAAAACGGTCACCTCTTCGAGGGGGACAGCAAGCATATCCCCATAGGGGAACGGCTTGTGCTGTTGAACCTCTCTCATCATATCCTTCTCGATCTTTGGCACCTTCTGAATGTCTTCATATTTCTTGATGTCCCCTGGTTCTAGCCCCGCATTCTTATAGAGCTTTTTGTAAAAAGGAGAATTTTCATAGGCCCATGACACGATACGTTTGAATTTTTTTAGTTGTAGGGCGTGGAGTTTTTCTTGCGGTAGGGTCTCTAGAATAGGATTCCAATAGATATCCTGGTTTGTGGGCATTACAGCATACCTCCCCTTCCATATGTTGTTTATTGTATCCTCTCAATCACGTATGCTTATATCCCATGAACGTGAAATGGTCAATGGCCTGAGTGCTAGCAATGCATCGCTCTCATACTCATGAACGTCCAGATCATTCCCGATGTATCCTCAAAATGGTATGGCCGTGCTTGAAAAAAAGGCCCTCTCCTCAAGTCAGGACAGGGCCACGGTAAAACCTCTCTCGGCTTCCGTCCTCCTTATGCCCCATCACTCCATGTGCCATACCGCTCCCGCAAGATTCGATGCAGTATCTTGCCGGTACCGGTGCGCGGCATGTCGTCGTCCTTGATAAAGTCCACGGTCTTAGGGCGTTTGTAGCCAGCGATCTTCCCTTTGCAGAACTCCATGATCTCCTTGCCGAGTGCATCACTTGCCTGATATTTTTCATGCAAGACCACTACTGCCTTGACCGACTCACCCCATTTTGCATCAGGGACCCCGATTACGGCAACGTCCTTGACCGCTTCATGCATCCCCACGCAGTTTTCCACCTCCGAGGGATACACATTCTCCCCACCAGTGATAATCATGTTGGCCTTCCGGTCAACCAGATAGTAATAGCCATCTTCATCTCTTTTGCACATGTCGCCGGCAGAAAACCACTCCCCCTGGAAGACCTCCGTGGTCTTCTCAGGGTCCTTCCAGTATTCCTTGAAGATAGATGGAGTCCTGGAATAGAGTTCACCTACCTCCCCATCGGGCACTGCATTGCCCTCTTCGTCAAGAATCTTAATACGGTCGGTCCCAAAGACCTCCTTCCCGATGGAACCGAGTTTCTTGAATTGATCCTCCGGACGCAACAACGTAACCAGACCAGACTCAGTCGATCCATAGGCCTCCCAAAGCTCGGCATTGTTAAAATGGTCCATGATAGCCGCTTTGAGGTCTTTCCTGGCCGGTGCGGAAGAGATAAGCAATTGTCGGATGCTGCTTACATCATACTTTTTCTTTACCTCATCAGGCAGGGCCAACATCATAATGTAGTGTGTCGGTACCAGCGATGTATAGGTAATCTTATACTCAGAGAGCGTCCGCAACATGTCCTCCGGATCAAAACTGACCATGTTATAGACCATGACAGGCGCGCTCACGAGGGTATAGGCGTAGGAATAATAGACAGAATTGATGTGGCACATCGGCATGACCAACAACACCTTATCCGTTGGTAGAACCCCCATGCTGACATTGCTGTTATAATATTGTCCAAAAACAGACTCGTGGGTCTTGACCACCCCCTTGGGCTTGCCCGTCGTACCGGATGTATACATAATGGTCCACATATCTGCGGCATCGACCATAATATCGGGCTCTTCGGGAGAGGCATCTGCCAAGAAATCTTCGTAATGGACATAGCCATCAGGGGCTTTCCCCTCTCCGAGATAGATGTAGTTCTCTTTGGAAATAGGGAGTTTGTCGCGCATGCCGTTAATGGCGTCAATAAAAGATTCTTCCACAATGAACGCCTTACTGCCGGAGTGATTAACGATATATTCGATCTCAGGAGGTGCGAGACGGAACATGATCGGGACCATAACCTGACCACCTTTGGCACAAGATCCATAAATCTCCAGCCACTCGACCCGGTTATAAGCAAGGATGGCAAAGCGGTCCTGGTGTCCCACCCCCAACTTTGCCAATGCATTGGCGAGCCGGCATGTCCTCGCATTCCACTCCTTGAACGTGAACGTCTTGCTTTTATCTTGGCATCCGAGTTTGTCTGGATAATTGATGGCATTCATCTTCAGAATGGTTCCAACATGCATCCATTTACTAATGGTCATAGCGGACACCTCCTGCTCTCTCGTTTTTGATCACTGTGTTTTTTGTCTCAACACAGACCCAAGAAAAAACCTCATTTTATTCCCATATCTTGCCCGGATTGAGAATGTTATGAGGATCCAGGATCTTTTTAATGCCTTTCATGATGTCAATGGCCCGGGGATCCATGGCCTTTTTCAGAAATCTCTGTTTTTCAAGGCCGATACCATGCTCACCGGAAAGCACCCCACCTAGTTTCATGGCCGCTTCAAATATTTCAGCCATGGTCTCTTCTGCCCTGGCAAATTCCTCTTTATTCCTGATATCAGTAAATATAGATGGGTGGAGATTACCATCTCCAGCATGGCCGATGTACTGGATAAAGAAACCCGATTTCTCAGATATCTCATCCAATCTTCTTACAAACTCAGGAAGCTTATCCCTGGGGACAGCCACATCCTCAGCTAAAACCGTATGAGCAGCCCCAAAAACGGCGGCAAAGCCTGCGCTCCGTGCCTTCCAGAACATAGCTGCCTCGGCATCGTCCTTGGCCGCCCGGGCCTCTTGCGCCCCATTTTTTTTGAGGATATCGAGAATTTGCTGAGTATCTGCTTCCACAGCCGCTGGTGAACCATCAGCCTGCAACAAAAGCAAAACTTTGGCCTCAAGGGGCAGACCCATCGGCGTAGTCTCTTCAATCCGTCTAATAACGAAATTATCAACAAACTCAATCTTTGACGGTACCACACCGCTCGCCAGTATATGCGATATCGCCTCAACGGCTACATCCGCCTTATCAAAAACAGCCATCATTGACTTGGTGGCTGGGGGCATTGGCAGCAGGCGCACAGTTATCTTGCTTATCACCCCCAAGGTTCCCTCAGCACCAGTAAAGAGCATGCAAAGTTCATAACCAGTCCTATTTTTGGGGGTCAAACCCCCAATTTTCATAATATGGCCATCCGCGAGAACCACCTCTAAACCGAGCACATACTGCTTGGTCACCCCATACTTAACACAATAGGGACCACCTGCGTTCTCCGAGACCACACCGCCCATTGTACATCCAAGAAAGCTCTGCGGATCAGGCGGAAAGAACAGGCCCTCTTGGGCCAAGGTAAGGTTAAAATCCTGTAGGACAACACCCGGCTCTACAATAGCAAGGAGGTTGGCCTTGTTTATCTCCAGGATTTGATTCATCTTAGTGGTGCAGAGAACAATACCACCCTTGATCGGGATCGAACCACCACTAACGTTGGTCCCTGCCCCCCGAGGGGTAACGGGTACCCGTTCGTCGTTGGCCAGCTTCAGTATTTCCGATATCTCTTGGGCCGAAGTTGGAAAGACCACCACATCAGGCTCCTGGAACTGAGTGGCTGTCCCATCATACGCATAGGTGGCGAGATCTTCCTTCTCAGTGAGGACATTGGATTTCCCTACTATTTTTTTGAGATCATTGACGATCTTTTTCTGAAACATCACCCTCTCCTTCCCTTGCGAAATGCCGCTCTTTATTCTATCCCATAGACACTTCTTGTCAAGCGTGCCCCGGGGCCACAGATAATCGCCCTTGAAGAGAGGTATAAAAAATGGTTATATAGTATAAAGAGACCTTTGACAAGCTTTCGGCAAGGTTCAAGAATTAAAGATAACAAAAAATGAGGAGGATAATCCATTATGGATGATCAACACGTGATCATCATCGGAGGAGGACCAGCAGGCTTGACAGCGGGACTCTACGCCTCCCGTGCTCATCTCAAGACCGTCCTTCTGGAGGCCATGATCCCCAGCGGACAAGCCTATATGACCGAGAGGATTGAGAACTATCCAGGCTTCCCCGACGGTATCTCGGGGAGAGAGCTGATCGAACGGTTTGTGCAACAGGCGACCAAGTTCGGCCTGGAGATTCAACAGTTCACCAAAGTGGACAAGGTGGCATTGGAGGGGGAGAAAAAGGTGATCACGGCTGGTGAAAAGAAATTCTCAGCCTCAGCCCTCATCATCGCCAGCGGGGCCCAGGCGAACAAAGTGGGGATCCCCGGTGAGGAGGAATTCACCGGCAAAGGGGTCTCCTATTGCGCCACCTGTGATGGTGCCTTCTTTAAAGACCAAGATGTTGCCGTTGTAGGTGGAGGGGACACCGCGCTCGAAGATGCCCTCTACCTCAGTAGGCTCGCTCGCAAGGTATTCGTGATACACCGCCGTGATCAGTTGAGGGCTCAAAAGGTTCTCCAGGATAGAGCCATGCACAATGCTACCATTGAAATTATCTGGAATGCCGTGCCCAAGGAAATCAAGGGAGAGGGTATGGAAAAAACCCTTCGTCTGGAGAACGTCAAGGATGCTACGGAAAGGCAGTTGGCCGTCAGCGGGGTCTTCATCGCCGTCGGGCAGAGCCCGAACACTGACTTTGTTCGCGGTGTAGTCGAACTGGACGACCATGGCTATATCATCACCGACCACGACTGTGCTACCTCTGTGGCCGGTATATTCGCAGCCGGCGATGTAAGACAAAAGGGCTTGAGACAGATCTCCACCGCTGTAGGCGATGGCGCCCTCGCCGTTACAGCTGTTGAGAAATATATCGAGGGGAAAACATGAGGTAACTGCATCCATGAATGGAGAAAGCAACTCTCTTGGCACCATACTTGACAGTATCGCCGACGGGGTCTTCACCGTGGACGATGAGTGGCGTATCACCTCCTTCAATAAATCGGCTGAGCGGATCACGGGTTTCTCCAAAGAAGAGGCCATTGGCCAATATTGTTATGAGATATTCCGCACCAATGTCTGCCTGGAGCAGTGTGCCCTGCGCGAGACGATGAAGACGGGACACAACATCATCAACAAGGAACTGAACATCCTCGATAAAGCTAACCAAGAAGTTCCCGTGAGCATCAGCACCGCTGTATTAAAAGACAATAAAGAAAAGATCATAGGGGGCGTCGAGACCTTTCGTGATCTCTCATTGATCAAGGAGCTGGACAAGGAGATTCACGAGAAGTACTCCTTTCAAGACATCATCAGCAAACATCCTGCTATGCTAAACATCTTCCGCATCCTCCCTGATATCGCGCGTAGCGAGGCCACCGTCCTGATTCAGGGTGAGAGCGGTACGGGCAAAGAACTCTTCGCCCAGGCCATCCACAACCTCAGCCCTCGGGGTGAGGGACCCCTCGTGAAGGTAAACTGCGGTGCCCTCCCTGAAAGCCTTCTCGAATCAGAACTCTTCGGGTATTGCAAGGGTGCCTTTACCGACGCCACGCGCGATAAACCAGGCAGGTTTCAGCTGGCCGAGAGGGGAACCATCTTTTTGGACGAGATCGGGGATATCACCCCTGGAATTCAGGCAAAACTTTTACGGGTACTGGAGGGCAAAGAATTTGAACCTCTGGGCGGAACCGCAACGCTCAAGGCCGACGTTCGGGTCGTAGCTGCCACCAATAAGGACCTCCAAAAGCTCGTTCAACTGAATCAGTTTAGGAATGATCTCTACTACAGGCTCAATGTGGTAAAGATAGATCTACCCACTCTGAAAGAACGCAGTATGGACATCCCTCTTCTCATCGAACATTTTATCGCAACGTTCAACAAAAAGACTGGAAAGGAGATCCACGGTGTCTCAGAAGAGGTCTTAACCATCCTCATGCACTACCCCTATCCTGGTAACATCAGGGAACTGGAGAATATTATTGAACACACCTTTATCCTCTGCAAGGGAGCACATATACAACAAGAACATCTCCCACGCTACCTCTATGATCAGAAGCCCCCAGCGGAAGAGAAGAAATCCATTCGGAAACTGGAGGAGGAACACATCATTCATACCTTCCAAAAATGCGGCACCAACCTGACCAGGGCTGCGAAGGAATTGGGGATACACCGGACCACGTTATGGCGTAAGCTAAGAAGAATGAGTATCCTGTAGTTGCACATTGCAATACTTGTGCACAAAACCTCGCATTTTAATAAATTCATAAATTTCAAATATATAAAGAATCACATGTTGCAGTTTGCAACAAAGTAAATCTCTTCTTTTCTCCTGTTAAATAATTCTTAATAAAATCAAATGGTTACAGAAGGCAATAAATGGCACAAAAAATGCTGTACTTTCACAAGATGAAAGTCGCCATCCCTATAAACGGAGATCGTATTGCACCGAGACTTCCCCTTGCAAAAGAGGTATGCATAGTTGAGTTGCTGGGAAAAAGGGAGATGGGGAGAGACAAGGTAGATATCTCCCTCCTCCACCCGATGGAAATCCCGGATTTCCTGGCTTCTCAAGGAGTAACTAAGGTTATTGCCGGGGGGGTAAACTGGCATCTTCAGGAGATGTTGAGGGTGCACAACATAGAAGTCATCTGGGGGATAATGGGAGATGTGGATGAAGTTCTGGCGTTTTACCTTAGAAAGGGGCTTCAGGACGGAATGGGCCCCTGTCCTCCCAGGAGGAGGAGACGCTTTCGAGGTCTTCACGTGTAACATGAAAGGGGGTACTTATTATGCCGTGGGGAGATAGAACAGGTCCAATGGGACTCGGCCCCATGACTGGCAGGGCAGCAGGTTACTGCGCCGGTTACCCCGTGCCCGGCTATGCCAACCCCTGGATCCCTGGATGGGGAGGCAGAGGGAGAGGCTGGCGGGGCAGAGGTCGCGGATTCTGGGGTCGTAGCTGGAGATTATGGGGTGGGGGTCGTGGCCGTGGACTCCGCCGGGGTCAGTATGGATACTATCCCTACTATGGCTATTCACCCTATTGACGCGTTACATGGCTGAATGATTGGGGCCATGGTATGGATAAGTGGAGCCCTTGGAGTTGAGGATGGCCTGGATTCTGAGGAGTAACCCCTTACGCCGGGCCGTAGGTAACCAACGGGGATACAAAATAACTAACCAAGTACGGATGTTTGAAAGCAACGTGGAAAGCATCAGGAAGAGGCTGGAAAAGCTTAACAATAGGAGGTAAATATGCCTAATGGATTTGGTAGAGGGAGAGGTATGGGACGCGGTTTTAGAGGGGGTATGGGGTTTGGCTTCCGTGGCAGTTCTCCTCCCTGGCCTTACGTGGGTATAGGGAGAGGAGGGCTTCCAAGATGTGGCTATTTCCTCAGTGGTGCCGAGGCCCCTACTGCCTGGCCATATCAGCAGACCCCGTATCCCTATTATGGAGAAACACCGGTTATTCCTGGCGAAGCACCATTTGCCCCACAAATGACAAAGGAAGAGGAGCTTGATTTCCTCAGAGGTCAAGCTGAGGCCATCAAGGGGCAGCTGGAGCAGATTGAGGCCAGGATGCGCGAGATGGAGACGGAAGAGTAGTATCATCACCGTGGTCGATGATGGGTAACCAACATTCCTCATTGGCACGGTAAAGGAGGCAAGTTATGCCAGGATTCGATGGTAGCGGCCCTCGGGGGCTCGGTCCAATAACAGGGGGCGGCAGAGGATTTTGTGTTGTTCCATTATCACCTGATTCGCCGACATATGCGGAAAAAGGGGATTATCCCCCCACATACGGCGTACCCGGGAGTACGCCTTACTATGGAACGAGGCAGGGTACTGCAGGCGCAGTACCATTTGCTTCCCAGATGACACGCAAGCAGGAGCTTGATTTTCTGAAGAATCAGGCCCAGACATTGACAGGACAACTGGAGCGGATAGAGGCCATGATTAAACAATTGGAAACCGAGATTTAAGCCAAGATTGCTGAGGGGGATTAAGAGCTACAAGGAGTGAATTATGAGGATTGCTATTTCAGCCACAGGTCCAACTCTGGATGTTGAGGTAGATCCTCGCTTTGGCCGATGTCAGTACTTCATTATCGTTGACCCAGACACAATGGAATTTGAGGCCGTGGAGAACTCCAACGCCATGGCTGCTGGGGGGGCAGGAATCGCCACCGGCCAGATGATTGCTGACAAAGGTGTCAACGCAGTGCTCACCGGTAACTGCGGCCCTAATGCCTATCAGGTGCTATCAGCTGCCGGAATTCACGTGATAACCGGGGTTTCAGGGAAGGTGCAGGACGCCATTCAGTCCTACAAGTCAGGGCGCTTTCAGGCCACTTCACAACCCACTGTAGATGCTCACGCCGGCATGAACTATGGTGGAGGTATGGGTGGTGGCATGGGTATGGGCCGCGGTATGGGCAGGGGCATGGGGATGGGTCGTGGTATGGGCAGAGGCATGGGCCGCGGTATGGGCCAAGGCATAGGAATAGATGGAGGCACAGGATCTGGAATGGTGCCACCAGCTAGCCCAACGCCGCAGCCGACGAGCCCGGAGCAGGAACTTGAGGCGCTCAAAAACCAATCACAGATGCTTGCGCAACAACTAGCTGAAATTCAACGTCGCATCGAGGAAATGGAAAAGAAAAAGAAATAAGAAAGCTCACCGCTTGAGCCACTAGCAGCAAGAGGAGGATAGTGGTGGTTATATCAAGGCGGCCAAACTATGAGGAACGCAATGACTTCAGCATGGGAGCAATTTCAAGAACTCATCAAGGCCCAGATGAGAAAAATATATTCTGAGACCGTCATCGACCATGCTATGAATCCAAGAAACTTAGGAGACATGGAAGATGCTGATGGCTTTGCCAGGGTGACTGGTCCTTGTGGCGATACCATGGAGATGTGGCTCAGGGCAAAGAACGGTAACCTTACCGACGTCACCTTCTTGACTGACGGCTGTGGAACCAGCATTGCCTCAGGTAGCATGGTTACCGAGATGGCAAAGGGGGGGGAAATCACCGAGTCCCAAAAGATTAGTCAGCAGGATGTTCTGAATGCCTTGGGCGGACTCCCAGAGGAAAGCCAACACTGTGCCCTTCTGGCGGCGGATACACTGAAAGAAGCGATAAGAAACTACCTGACGATGAAAAAAGAGACGTGGAAAAAGGCTTACCGAAAACACTAGGGAGAGGAGTTTAGAGAAATCAAGGGCCTCCAGAATGTCTTGAAAAAAAGATACGGATGAACCGGAAAGATTACTATCAGATACTCGGAGTAAGAAAAGATGCCGGAACTGAGGATATCAGGAAGGCCTTCCGCCATCTGGCCTTACGCTATCATCCTGATCACAACCCCGGTAATCCGAAGGATGCTGAGGAGAAATTTAAGGAGATCAATGAGGCCTATGAGGTGCTCGGCAATGAGCAAAAGAGGCGGCACTACGACCACTTGATAGACTGGACAGGCTACAGTCAGAAAACAACAGTGGTTGAAGACATCTTCGAGGATACCTTCACAGATAGCAGAGACCTCGACTGGATAAAAGAGATAATGCAAACGTTCGCTGGACTAGATCCTAGTTTCAGGACTTTTAGCCGCCGGAGGTCATGGGGTTGCAAACGTCAGCGGGGATGGCGGTGCCGCCGAGAACAGTGGCAAGAATGAAGCATATGGAGTCACGATAGTGGTAAATTCTATTGTCTATGGCCCCGTTCCATCCAGGCGATTGGGGCATAGCCTGGGAATAAATAACATTCCTCCTAAGATATGCAGCTATTCGTGCGTTTACTGTCAATTGGGAAACACTATAAACATGCAAGTTGAACGACAAACTTTCTGTGATCCAGAAGAAATAGTTCAAACTGCCAAGGAGAAAGTCAAACAGGTTAGAGAAAAAGGTGAACCGATAGACTATCTGACCTTTGTCTCTGACGGTGAGCCCACTCTCGATGCCAATCTCGGTAAAGAGATCGAGTCTCTAAAATCTTTAGGTATAAAAATTGCTGTTATTACCAATGCTTCTCTCATCTGGCACGAGGATGTGAGGCAAGCCTTACAAAAGGCTGACTGGGTATCGCTCAAGGTAGATACGGTAAACAAAGAAATATGGCGCACAATTGATAGGCCACAAAGATCATTGAACCTTTCAGTAATCTTAGACGGAATGTTCAGGTTCGCTAATACTTTTAAGGGTGAACTAACCACCGAGAGCATGCTTATTCAAGATATTAACGATAACGATGGGGAAATTGAGAGAATAGCCAGTTTTCTGGCACAGTTAAAACCAACAAAAGCTTACCTGGCAATACCGATAAGGCCGCCGGCAACAAGGACGATAACCGCCGCGAGCGAGCTCGCCCTTAATAGAGCATACCAGATCTTCAGTAAGAGAGTAAGCAGCGTAGAATATTTGATCGGCTATGAAGGAAACGCCTTTGCCTTTACTGGTAATATTGAAAATGATCTGCTGAGCATTACCTCAGTGCATCCCATGAGGGAAGAAGCCGTTATAGAACTCCTGAAGAAGGCTGATTCCGGCTGGGGAGTTGTCGAAAAGCTAATAAACGATGACAGTCTCTTAGAAGTGGAATATCAGAGAAAAAAGTTCTACATGAGAAGGTTGCGTTAAACCATGATACAAGCCATCTGGATAATAGATGTGGTAGATGAGTATCTGGCAATGCTTGGCTAGAGTGATTATTTTCATCACGCGTAAAGGTTGAAGGCAGAAGTCGGGCCATCATGGAAGAAGTTAAGCCATTCTGGGAAGTGTGACTTTGCAATGGAAGAAGGATTAAAAAAAGAAATCGAAGGCGTATTGGCCAAGACAAGGCCAAGCCTCGGCGGGGCTGATATTCGGTTCGTGGATATCAGCCAGGGAATAATAACCGTGGAGTATTATAGGCCGTTATCGAATCCCTCTGCCTGCCACGTGGACAGAACACAAATAACTAAAGATATAATACTTGAGGTGCTTGAAGATCAACTCAAAAAAGTGGTGCCTGGTTTTAGGAAGGTGACTCTCCTTGGCAAAGACTAGAAGGCTAATTCGGAACAGGTCTGGATGCAATCGTCATGAAACTTACGGATCATTGAAAAAAAATAGTAGGCATCACAAATCCTTGAAGTTTTGCATTGCTGAATATGGCCGTTAACGAAAGATAAAAGTAAGAATATAATATCATGCCTTACAAACTTCTCGTTTTTACCTGCTATGGAGGATGCGCAACAGGTGTCGCGGCATCGAAATCCTGCATCAGGCTGTGGGAGGAGAACCCAGGTGAAGTGAAGATCGGGTGCCTTCCAGCTGTAATAGTACCATGGAAGCTCAATGAAATCATGAAATCGGAGAAACGGATCTTGATCGATGCATGTGGTGTACGATGTGGCGCCAAGCTTATTGAGAGAGAGGGAATGTCAGTAGATCGTTACATTGAGCTCACCTCGGAACTTGGTCTCAAGAAGGCGAAAGAGTTACCTTCGAAAGAACTGGAAGAGGCGGTCTACAAAACTATCCGGAAGGAAGCAAAGGCCCTTCTAGGAAGAAAATTGTCGGAAAGGAGATGATATGAGTAAGGTAATAGAAGTCACGGATAAAAATTTTGAGGAGGAGGTCATAAAATCAGACCTTCCCACAGAGGTTGATTTCTGGGCACCCTGGTGTGGTCCCTGTATGATGGTTTCACCGATATATGATAAACTTTCAGAGGAATACGAGGGTAGCTTTAAGTTTTGTAAAATAAATGTGGATGAGAATCCTCAAACGGCTATGGAATATCAGATTAGGAGCATACCTATGCAGATGTTTTTCGTTGATGGTGAAAAGGTTGACCACATCCTCGGCGCAGTTCCTGAGGATATGATTCGGTCAAAGGCTGAGGACATTCTCAAACAGTTTCCCCCCGATACAAAGGGACACATTTAAATAGGGAGAGGAAGGCAAGGGTGGCAATCGCTCGTAAGGAGAACATAAAGAAAATATATGAATCGTTACCGAAACGTAATTGTGGCCTATGTGGGTATGATAATTGCGGACAATTTGCGAAGGCAGTGGCAGAGAAAAAAGCATCACCTTTTGGTTGCAGGCAGAATCCGTGGTTAGGTTACAAACTAAGCGAAATAATCGGGGTAAAAGTACCAGCCTACGGTTATGGATTTCAACCTGTCTTCTATTCTAAACCAGGCGTTGCCCCCTCCCCGAAAGTCTTAAGAAAAGAGGTACGAGGGCTATTCCAAAAAGTGGATGATATCTTGGCAAGGATTGAAAACCTGAAAACAAGGAGATAAGATGCGGTGCAAAGAGAAAAGTAGTGTAATCTTTAGCAAGTTTATTTCCCGATGAAGATAGTCGATAACAGTATAAACTTCCAAGAAGGGCTGGGTTCATACCCTCCCAGAGGAAAAGAGCAGATGGAGATATCTTCAAGAGTTTCCATTTTAGATGAAAGGAGGTGTTCGCAATGCCGAGAGGAGATGGAACAGGTCCTGCAGGACTCGGTCCCATGACCGGCAGGGCGGCAGGTTACTGCGCCGGGTATTCCGCCCCTGGTTATGCCAATTCCTATGGCCGCGCTTGGGGCGGTGGAGGAGGCCGTGGCTGGGGAAGAGGTCGAGGCCGCGGTTGGGGTTCTGGTTGGGGATACGCGCCGTATGGGTATGCACCCTATGCTGGGTATTCGCCTTATGGGGCTGGATATTCACCTTATGGGGCTGGGTATACACCCTATGCCGCCCCATGGGGACAGGCCCCCAGCAAGGAACAGGAGACTGAGTTCCTCAAAGACCAACAAGGATTCCTCAAGCAGCAGATGGAGGAGATCGACAAGCGGCTCCAAGAACTCACTGCTGAGGAAAAAAAGTAAGAAAGCAAGGGGGAGGGGGCTTACCCTCCCCACCCCCTTGCCAATCGTACCGTGAATTACTATATATTAAATACAGGTATGATAAAGACTTAACATGTGGGTCGTTGTTAGTACTATCTCTATGTAGAGTAGAATATACTCTTGTATGAGTAGTGTTCCAATGAGGAATGGGAAGCTTATGCCAACCATAGAAACGAGGTTTATAGCTGGGCTGTTCGCCCTCAACACAAATTATGGATGAAGCACAGACTGTAAAGGAAAAAGATGAGTACACAACAACAACAAGAGGCGCATGCTGCAGAACAAAGGAAAACGGAAGAGCAAGAACGAGATAAACGAGTAGCTCAGACCCTTGGAAAAATTCGCTATAAGATCATGGTGATGAGCGGCAAAGGTGGCGTCGGTAAAACCACTGTGGCCGTCAACCTCGCCGCCATTCTCGCCGTGGATGGCCAGAGGGTGGGGATCCTCGATGCGGATATCCACGGACCTAATATCCCCAAGATGTGGGGGGTTGACTGGAAGCCCCTGCAAGGTGGAAACGAAGCTATTCGTCCCGTGGAGGTCCTCCCCAATGTCAAACTGATCTCCATGGCCTTTCTCCTCCCCAATCCCGATTCCCCGGTGGTGTGGCGGGGGCCAATCAAACACACCGCCATCAAACAGTTTCTGGGGGATGTCGAGTGGGGCACCCTCGACTTTTTGATCGTTGATCTGCCACCCGGGACTGGAGATGAACCCTTAAGCGTGGCCAATCTGATCGAGGGCATGGATGGATCCATTATCGTCACCACCCCACAGGATGTGGCCCTCTTGGACTCCCGAAAGTCGGTAAACTTCAGCCGGATGTTAAAGATACCGGTCATCGGCATCGTGGAGAACATGAGCGGACTAAAGTGTCCTGAGTGCGGACATCTTATTCCCCTCTTCAAGATAGGAGGGGGAGAAAAGGCCGCCAAGGATCTCAAGGTCCCCTTTCTCGGCCGCATCCCCATCGATCCAGAGGTGGTGCAGAAATCCGATAGCGGCACCCCCTATGTAGTCGCCTATCCCGACGCAGAGGTGACAAAGGCCTATAACGAAATAGCAGAAAAATGCAAGGCCTTTGTGGAATCTCCTAGAGAGCAGAAAAAAGAGGAAAAGAGCGGGGCAGCCGCTGTGGCTGCAGACAAGAAGCAAAAAAGGAGGTAATGACGTATGAAGATTGCCTTTGCCAGCGAAGACAATCAGGGATTGCAAGGATCATTGAGCGCCCATTTTGGAAGGTGCCCCTACTATACGATTGTGGACGTCGAGGACAACACCGCATCGAATGTAGAGGTTATCGACAACCCCTATTTCAACAGTCACGTCCCCGGTGTGGTGCCCCAGTTCATCAAGGAACAGGGTGCACAGGTAATGGTCGCCGGAGGGATGGGGCCGCGAGCCATCGAGCTCTTCAACCAGTTCGGCATCGAAGCAATCACCACCGGGATACAAGGAAGCCTTGAAGCAATCCTGAACGCCTATCTGCGGGGGGAAATAAACGGGGCTACCGGCTGTGAGCACCACCATTAATGCATTCAGGAAAGGAGAAAGAACATGAAGATAGCAGTCACCTCTACGGGCAATACCCTCGATTCACCCATTGATCCGCGATTTGGCCGCTGCCAGTTTTTTGTCTTCGTAGACCCCGAAACCATGGAGTTCGAGGCTGCGGAGAATGAAGCCGTCATGGCCGCCGGAGGGGCAGGTCCGCAGGCAGCCCAATTCATCGCCAACAAGGGGGCTGAAGCGGTTATAACCGGTAATGTGGGACCCAATGCAGCCTCTTCCCTGGCCGCAGCAGGAACCAAGATCTTTGTCGGCGCTACGGGTACGGTACGGGAAACCATCTCGCTTTTTAAAACTGGCCAATTGCAAGAGGCCGGTGAAGCCACAGTTGCTTCCCACGCCGGCATGGGGGGCGGCAGGGGCCAAGGTATGGGAGGCGGCGGCAGAGGCCAAGGAAGGGGAAGATAAAAATATTTTCACTTATCATACCCTGTCTGAACGATGCGTCCGCCCGAGAGATAGATCATGAGGATTGAATACCAACAGATCGGGATAATCCATAGCCCTTTCCATGAAGCTGAAGGCACGCCTATACAGCCTACGGCAGCAGCCGGCGTCCAGGGCACGGTAGAGTTGTTTCCCGAGTTCTCCCAAGGATTGAAGGATCTCGAAGGCTTCTCGCATATCATCTTAATTTATCACTTTCACCGAAGCGATGGATTCACGCCCCTTGTCACCCCCTTCATGGATTCGGTGCAACGTGGCGTGTTCGCCACGCGTGCCCCGAAGCGTCCAAATCCAATTGGTCTATCGGTCGTACGATTAAACAAGTTACGGAATCAGACGCTTCTTATCGAGAACGTGGATATTTTAGATGGGACACCTTTGCTCGACGTTAAGCCCTACGTCTCTGAATTCGATCATTATTCGGCAGAGCGCATCGGTTGGTTCGAAAAGACAAACAGGCATGTGAGGGGGACAAAGGCAGATAGAAGGTTCACAGGATAGAACACGAACAAGCGGCCCCGTGACGACGGGACGCCGTCCGCTGAAGCTTGCAGGGTTGAAGTAAGATAAGGAGTTGATCATGCCAATATATGAATATCGTTGTCGGTCCTGTGGGAAGGTCTCTGAAATCTTTCAAGGTGTAGGGGAAAAAGACGACCCCCTCCAGTGCACGTATTGTAACAGCACAGATCTGGAGAAGATTCTTTCCCCTGCATCCTTCTCCTTCAAGGGTCAACTCAGTGAGGGGGCCGAATCACGGTGTTGCGAGAGCGGGGTCTCCTGCGCAAATCCGAAGCGCTGTTGTGAAAACTAACCAATAAAAAAGGAGGAAAAATCATGCCACGAGGTGACGGCCAAGGCCCCCCAGGTGGGGGCGGCAGAGGAACGGGTAGAGGCAGAGGACAGGGAACGGGACCTGGAAGAGGGAGGATGGGCGGCACCAGGCCGGGCGCCGGCCCCCAGGGTGAGTGCGTATGCCCGCAATGCGGTGCCACAGCCCCCCATCAAGCTGGAATCCCCTGTTACCAGATACAGTGCCCTCAGTGTGGCACATCCATGGTTAGAAAATAATACACGATGATCTGCGTCTGAGGGTTCCGACTACAAGATTACGAACAGGAGCAGTGTAATGCATGTCGTAGATGCGTTTCAACAGCATTTCGGGGGCAGATGGACCGGTGTAAAATTCTATTTCGATGAGCTTCCCGCTGTAACTGAACATTCAGTAAGAGATATTCGTTTCTGTGAAGCCATTAAAAAAGCCTTGGTTCACCCTATGCTCTTGAGGCCTGAAGATCTGAATTGCCACGGAGCCCGTTATGTGTTTGGCTGGGATGAAACGGCAAAGGGGGAGATGGCGAAAAAGTTCCATGATCAAGAGGGATTCAGCGAATCAAAGGCAAAAGAATTAGTGCGCAACCTTCCGAAGCTTCATGGTTCCCTCAAAGGAATCGGCCTCAATCTTAAAAACAGCCCTCCTGATCTATTGTTGTCATATCTCCAGCCCGGGCAGGTTATGAAGCTGCTCAGGAGTTATCAGATTCATTTCGGGAAAGATTTAAACGTCGATCTCTCAAGCATCGTTTCAGTGTGCGGACATGTGGCTGTGGAGGCTTTTATCAAGCAACAGATTGCCCTTTCTTTTGGCTGCAGAGACTCTCGGGAATATGGAGGTATAACAAGGGATCGGGTGGCTGTCGGTGTACCCGTAGAGCTGGCCAGAGAGCTAACAGGAGAGAAAGATCTCCAAGACCTTTGATCGAAGCAACGGGGTAACAACGATGAAGAGTGGATGGGGAGAGAGTGGGTTTCTCAAACAGGGATTAGATCTTTAGTCTGACGAAGAAGATACGACCGTAACGATCTATAACATGACGAGTGCCCACAACTCCAATTATTCTTGAGCCAAGATGGCCTTGGCATGAAGGGAAGTGACAAATTGAAGGTTTGCATCGTGGGTGGTGGAGGTGGCGCCAGCAATGCCGCCAATGTCATTCGCAGTCTGGACAAAGAAGCAGAGATACACATATTCACTGATCGGGAGGAGATAGGGAATCTGCCCTGCGAAATACCCTTTGTGCTCAGGGGTGATCTCCCCTCCTGGCAGAGCAGTTTTGCCTTCAGGGAAAAATTCTATAAGGAGAGGAATATCGAAGTTCACCTCAACACGGTGATGACCGAAATCAATAGAAAAGAAAAGTGTCTGATGACAGGGGGAGAAACTCACAACTACGACAAGGCGATACTGGACCTGGGTGCTAAGCCGATTGTGCCATCTATCCCAGGACTCGATGGACAAAACGAATTCGTCCTCGGTAGCGGTCTGAAACAGGCCAAGGTCTTCGAAGAGGCAATTCCTAAGCATAGGAGTGCGGCGATCATAGGAGTGGGACAAATCTCCCTGGAGGTAGCTGCCATCCTGGAGGCAAAGGGTTACCAACAGGTCTATCTCGTGGGCAGATCTGATCGCATCCTCCGTGCTTACCTGGATAAGGAGATGGCAGGGATAATCGAGGAAAGGATAAGGGAAAGGGGTATTGAACTGATCCTACGAAGCCAGGTTGTCAATATCACAACCCATGGTGGAAAGAAGCTCCTCTCCTTGGCCGATAGAGACATCGAGGCGGACTTCGTCTTTTTTGCCATTGGTGCCCACCCTCATACCCATGTGACCCAAAAGGCAGGCATCAAGCTGGGGGTGACTGGGGCCACCGCCGTCAATGAATCCCTCCAGACCAGCGCCCCGGATATCTACGCCATCGGCGATTGTATGGAAAATTGGGACATAATTACAGGTACCAAGAGATTCTATCAGACGGCCACCAATGCGGCTCGGACGGGAAAAATTGCAGGCAGAAACTTAGTCCTCGGTAACGTAATTCGCTACCAAGGAACAGCCATGCCTTTTATCGCGGAAATTTTCGGCTATCAGATAGGTACCGTTGGCTTCACTGAGGCATATGCCAGGGAACGAGGGTTTGATGTAATTTCCAATATAACCGTTACCTCCACTCGACGCCGATCCTTTGGGGGAAGGCCCATCCATATCAAGCTTATCGCTGATGATCGGACCCATACCCTGATCGGAGCGCAACTCATCGGTGAGGAACTGGTAGCAGGCAAGATCGACAGACTTGCAGTTGCCATAGCAGAGAGGATTCCCGTTCAACGATTGGCCATGATAGATACCTGCTACGCGCCGACAGTGGGCGCAGGATACGAAGCGGTGACCATGGCACTGGACCAACTCGCGGAAAGGCTTGCCAGAGGATAGCAGGAATTGGATATAAAACATAAGGTGTGGTGAGAAACCCACGTGATGCAGCGACAAAAGAAATGAAGAAGTGGAAGTTTATGGGGTTAACGATGACGTTGATGCTCTTTGCCGCCTTCTCAGTCTGCACCGAGAAATGCGAAGGAGGACAGGACTCCGTCGAGCGAAGAAAAGGGCCGGAAACGGGGTTAACCATCACCATTACCTATGACAACAATCCCTATGACCCAAGGCTGAGGCAGGCGTGGGGTTTTTCCTGCGTGGTGAGGCTTCGTGAACAGGTCATATTGTTCGATACCGGAGGAGATGGCTCCATTCTGATGCGCAATATGAAAGAACTCGGGATCGATCCAGAAGCAATCGATGTGGTAATGCTGTCACACATTCATGGCGACCATATAGGTGGCCTTGCCAGCCTTCTTCAGCATAACAATAGGGTCACGGTTTATACGCCCATTTCCTTTCCCCAACGTCTGAAAGATGAGGTCAAATCCTCTGGGGCAAGGATCAGAGAGGTAGATGAGGCAATGGAGCTTTTTGAGGATGTTTTTACCACAGGCGAACTCAATGGGGGGATAAAGGAACAATCGCTTGTGGTGAGGACCCTCCGGGGCCTGGTGGTAATAACAGGTTGCGCCCATCCAGGAGTGGTCAACATAGTTCAGAAAGCTAAGGAAATCGGCAAGGACAGGGTGTACCTGGTGCTGGGCGGCTTTCACCTAAGCGGGGCATCTATCTCAAAAATAGAGACCATAATAGAAAATCTTGTCGAGCTGGGGGTTGAAAGGGTAGCACCGTGTCACTGCAGTGGAGACCAGGCGAGAAGTATGTTTGAGAAGCGTTTTGACCCCAACTACATCAAGTGCGGGGTCGGCAGGAGAATAATAATAACCTGGTGAGTCCATTCATGCACAAACGGAGAGGGCATACCTGAGTGACTCAATAGGGGTCATTACCAGCAGCCTGTAGTAGATACGTCGGAGGAGAAAATGATCATCTCTGTAGCTAGCGGCAAGGGAGGTACGGGGAAGACCACCATCGCCACCAATATGGCCCTGGCCCTGGAACAGGTCCAATTCATCGATTGCGATGTGGAAGAACCCAACGCCCATCTCTTCCTCAAGCCCCAGATAGAAAAAAAAGTCATGGTTACCATCCCCATCCCCCGTATTGACGAAACCAAATGCACCCACTGCGGCCGCTGCGCTGAGGCGTGCGAGTTCAACGCCCTCGTCTGCTTTCCTCAGACGGTTCTGGTCTTCGACGAGCTCTGCCATGGCTGCGGCGCCTGCTCCTATATCTGTCCTGAAGAGGCCATAAGGGAAGAAGAAAAGGAAATAGGAGTAATAGAGTTTGGAAAACGGAACGGGATAGACTTTATCCACGGCCGGCTCAAAGTGGGTGAGCCCATGGCCACGCCCATCATCAGGATGGAAAAATCCTTTATAAAAAATGAAAGGATAATTATCTTAGATGCACCCCCCGGGACATCGTGTCCGGTTATCGAAACGGTCAAGGGGAGTGATTTCTGCCTCCTGGTAACAGAGCCTACTCCCTTCGGCCTTAATGATTTGATGCTGGCCGTGGAGTTGCTCAAGCAGTTAGCAATTCCCATGGGGGTCGTCATCAACCGTGCCGATGTGGGGAACAAAGACGTGCATGAGTACTGCCGACGCGAGGAAATCCCTATACTCCTTGAAATACCCATGGATCGCACCATCGCTCATCTCTACTCCGAGGGAATCTCAATGGTGGAAAAACTCCCTGAGTACCGGGATAAGTTCGTCGGTCTCTTCGCATGGATCAAGGAAATTGTCGAGGGCACAGGAAGTGCATAAATGAGGAGTTGGAAGGACTTGTACGACCAAAAGCCAGAGGAACAGACTGGTTATCTCGTCTACAACGAGATTATCCTCGACCACTTCAAGAACCCCCGCCATATCGGCGAGATAAAAAACCCTGATGGGATGGCCCTGGTAGGTGATCCCCGTTGCGGAGATCATATCCGACTCTACCTCACGATAAAAGGGAACAGAATCGCTGACATCCGCTACAAGGTCTTCGGCTGTGCTGCGGCCATCGCCACCACCAGCATCCTCAGTGAATTGGCCATAAACAAGGACCTGGATGATGCCCTTGCCATCACCGACGATGACATCATTGATGCAGCAGGGGGAATACCGGCAAGAAAGGCCCACTGTTCCCTGCTCGGGGTGGTGGGACTTCACACGGCCTTAGCAGAATACTTTATAAAAAAGGAAGGGGAACAGTGAAACAATTGATCGTACTCAGCGGCAAAGGCGGTACCGGAAAGACCACCGTAGTCGGCGCCTTTGCTTCTTTGGCAGAAAAAAAGGTTCTGGCCGACTGCGACGTGGATGCCGCCGACCTCTTTATTATCTTGGAGCCAAAGAACATCGAAAAGGTCGAGTTTTATTCAGGCCGCAAGCCGAGAACAAATCAAGAAAAGTGTACGGCATGTGGTATATGCACCGACCTGTGCCGCTATAACGCCATCGAGAACGGGGACGTGGACCTGGTGGAATGTGAGGGGTGCGGCCTCTGCGCTCTGGCATGTCCGGAAGAGGCCATCAGTATGGAGGATGCCTTTTGTGGTGAATGGTTTATCGCCGATACTCGATATGGACCATTGGTCCATGCACGGCTGGGAATCGGGGAAGAAAACTCGGGAAAACTGGTAGCGCAGGTACGCAAGGTAGCCCAATCGATTGCAGAGGAAAGAAAGCTCGATCTCGTCCTCATCGATGGGCCACCGGGGATTGGGTGTCCGGTAATCTCTTCCCTTGCAGGTGCTGATCTTGTCCTCATCGTGACAGAACCAACCGTTGCCGGTGTCCACGACCTCGAGCGTTTGGTCGCACTTGCCCAACACTTCGGCATTCTTCCGTCTATCTGCATCAATAAATATGATATCAACAGAGAAAAGACCCGTGCAATCGAAGCGTATTGTCATGATAACAATTTCCCTATACTGGGAAAGATACCCTTTGACGTGGCCGTGGTTAAATCCATGGTAAAGAAAAAAACGGTGATGGAATACCCGTGCCCCACGATCCATCACGCCATCGAGGACATGTGGGGAGGCGTGCAAAAGGCACTGAAGGATATGAATAAGGATGCTGGGAGCGCTCATGAACAAGAGGGAAGATGAACTAAAAAAAGAAGGGTGGCAAAAACGCTTCGTTGCCGAAGAGCCTAGATTGAGCGAGATGGTCCGCCTGTATGAAGAAACGGGATTCGAGGTACACCTGGAACTTCTTTCTGCGGTGGAAGAGCCGGATGAAGAAAATGAGGAGTGCCAAGCATGTCGGATCTGCTTTGAGGGGGCTGAGGACAAGTATCGGGTGATCTTTACCCGCCCACAAGCGGGGAACGAGTAACGGACGGCATGAAGATCCTGGAAGACCTCCTCGAACATCTTACCCCGAGCGAGGTAGCGCTGCGAGATGTGATCGTCGGAGCGCATTGGACAGTTGTCATGACACGAGGCTGCGGGCTCGCATCCACCATAGGGGACCCCCATCCGCACAAAGGTCCGAGTGTGCGCGATGCTGGAAAACTGACCGAAAAGGCAATCACCGAACTCATGAATCTGGCACATTCAGAGAAGCTCTTGGAGGCATCCATCGGCATGGCAACCATCAACTCCGTGATCGAGATCAATGAAGGCAGGTGCTCCGAGGTCAATGCCTTTGATATCCTCGCCGAACAGGGGTCAGGAAAAAATGTGGCTGTCATCGGCCATTTTCCCTTCGTACCCAAACTGAAGGAGCTCGCTCGAAACCTCTGGGTCATCGAACAAAGACCACGCCCGGGGGATCTCGAAGCAGATCGAGCAGCAGACATCCTCCCCCGCTGTCAGGTCGTGGGTATCACAAGCACCTCTTTTATCAACCATACGTTGGAATCGCTCATCGAACTATGCCGGGATGCCTTTGTCATGCTCTTGGGCCCCACTACACCCCTTACTCCTCTCCTGTTCGACTATGGGATCGATGCCTTATCCGGAACAAAAGTGGTGGATGAGACTCGGGTCATCCATCATGTAAAGGAGGGGGCCACCTTCCAGCAGATCCACCACGCCGGGGTACGTCTCCTCACCATGACCCGATGAGTCTTGAGCGAAGCGAAAAGGCAGCTTCCCTCTCCATCATCCTTAATACATCCCTCACGCTGATCAAATATATCCTCGCCTCGCTCTCCGGCAGCGTCGCCCTCATGGCCGACGCTATTCACTCTCTCACCGATGTAATCTCTTCGGCCTCGGTCCTCATGGGGATCAAGCTCTCCAAGAGGCGTTCCAAGACCTTTCCCTATGGCCTCTACAAGGTGGAAAACCTGGTTTCCTTGGCCATGTCCCTGCTCATCTTTCTGGCAGGCTATGGGATCTTCCGGGAGACCTTTACGCATCACGCACCCTTGGTGGTGGAACGTATCCCGTGGGCTATAGCGGGAGTAATCATTACCATTCTCGCCACGTATCTTTTTTCCCGCTACGAAATGCGCATCGGCATACAGATCAATTCCCCAAGCATTATTGCCGATGCCGAACATGTCAAGACGGACATGCTCTCCTCGCTCATTATATTAATAGGATTGGTGGGAGGACTTTTTCAGGTCCCCCTTCTCGACAAAGGGGCTGCCCTCGTGATCATCATCTTCATCGCCAGAACAGGGTACCGGATCTTGGTGGACTCAATTCGGGTCCTCCTCGATGCGTCCCTTGATTTTGCGACCATGGACCAGGTCAAAACTATTATCCTCACAGATTCCCGGGTAGAGGCAATCAAGGGGCTCTGGGGAAGAAATTCAGGACGATATAAGTTTATCGAAGCCGACCTCATGCTCAACGTGAAGGATCTGCAAAAGGCACACGTGATCACGGACAAGATAGCGGAACGGATTCGGGAGAAGATCCCCCATGTGGACCATGTCCTCATCCATTATGAACCGCTCCGCAAAGAAACAATTATCTTCGCAGTCCCCCTCATGGAGGATAAAGAAACTATCTCGGAACACTTCGGTGAAGCCCCCTACTTCTCTATAATTACCCTACGGGCCAAGGATGGAGCAATCGTGAAGCAAGAACGCCTGAGCAACCCCTACTTGCGGGAGGAAGAAGGAAAGGGTATAAGGGTAAGTGAATGGCTGGTACAAAAGGGTGTAGACAAAATATTCACGAAAAAGAGTTTTGAAGGAAAAGGGCCCTTTTATGTCTTCTCAAATGCACGCGTTGAAATGATCATCACCACAAAGAAGAGCCTTCATGATCTCGAGTACAGCATCGAAGAATAAAAAAAAATGCCCTTCTGGTTATCACTTGCTGCGTGAGGGACGACGAGAACTGTTGATACGTGAGGGCTCCGAAGACCGCCTCCAACGCCAAGGGCTTCTGAACCCCGCAGTAGTGTGGAACAAGACTGCTCAACCAAGCCAACTGAGGGGGAGGGGTGAGGTACTCCTCATCAAGGGGAAACAGGGGGGGGTAGCTGTCAGAAAGTACCGCCACGGGGGACTGTTGCGTCGACTCACCGGCGACCTCTTCTTTTTTGGCGCCCGCCCGTTTCAGGAGGTAGCCATCACTGAAGAGGTGAAGTCAGCAGGCGTCCCTACCGTGGAGATCCTGGCCGCCATCATAGATCGGGGATGGGGTGGGTGGTACCGGGGATACCTTATCACCAGGTACCTACCCACAGCAAGGGATCTCATCTCCTACCTCGATAAAGAGCCACAGGGGGAAAGGAGAAAAGCGGTCATCGAGAAGGCTGCGGAGGCGGTAAAAAGGATGCAGCAGGGGGGCATTTATCACGCCGACCTTCACCTCAAGAATTTCTTGGTTGAAGAAAAAAGACCAAAGGTCTATCTCATAGATTTTGACAAATCCGAGGTCTTCCCCCGCCTCAGACCCTCAAAAAGAATGAAAAACCTCAAGAGGCTGGATCGGTCGGCGGAAAAGCTCACAAGGCACGGCCTATCCCTAACCAAAAGGGACAAAAGGACATTCTGCCGCGTCTATACATCCGGCGATAGGGAGATCCGCCCGTATCTGAAGAATTATCTGAAAAGATATCGCTGGTATCAGCGACTGTACCGATGGGGGTGGTTGATTGCGAAAATACTCTATCCCCGCGCTAAGCCCTGGAGGAAATCGATCACGTAATCAGCCACTTGATCCTCCATCCCCCACCAGAAGTGATCGGCCCCGGGAATGATGTGGAGCATCTTGGGCTGGGGAAGGGAGAGATAAAGTTCTTCCACCGGCCCCACGGGAGCGATGACATCCCGCTCACCAGTGACGATGAGTTTCGGTTTTACCTCTTCTTTGAGTGCGACGAAGTCATATATGGCCACAGGAGGGGAGATGCACATGAGGGCCTTGACCCGCTTCTCCCCTGCCACACCTTTCACCCCCACATACGCCCCAAAGGAGTACCCCAGGAGGTAGAGGGGAACGTCAGTACCCAGCTCTGCCGTGCAGAATTCCATGGCACCCCGCACATCCTCCATCTCCCCCACCTCCTCGCAATATACACCCCCACTCCCCCCCACACCCCGAAAGTTAAAACGGAGGGTGGAAAACCCCTGTGAGACCAGAGCGCCTTGCAGACCCCCGACAACATTGTTGTACATATCACCGCCATAAAGGGGATGAGGGTGACAGAGGATAATTCCCCCGCGGCCTTCTTCTCCGCGACAAAGGAGCCCCTGTAACGTCAGGCCGTCCGTGCTGGGAAAAGATACCGATACTTCCGTCAATCTTTCCCCTTATAGGGGAGGGCTTCGTCGATGAGCATCACGGGGATATCATCCTTGATGGGGTAGACGAGTTTGCATGACTTACAGATCAGCCCATCCTCCTTTTTCGACAGGACGATGTCCCCTTTACACTTGGGACATGCCAAGATATCCAACAACTCTTTGTTAATAGCCATTTCCTTCCTCCTTTTCATGCCTTCCTGTAATAAAATCCAATAGCTGGCCTCGAGGAGATCCTGGGCGACAAAATCCGGTGGATCCCCCTGCCAAACCTTCAGTTCCCCTGTGCCATACCCCGTCAAGACCAATATACCCTTCCCCCCCACGCGATGGACCGCGCCGATATCGTCAGCCTTATCCCCTACCATATATGAGGACGGGAGGTCTACCCGTAACTCCTCAGCAGCCAACTGTAACATACCTGGCTCTGGCTTGCGACAGGTGCACGCTGCATCCGGGTGGTGAGGACAGTAGTACATCCCGTCAAGGGAGGCTCCCTCCTGTCCTAACAGCACATACAACCTCTTATTGATCTCCTCAACGACGGATACGGGAAAGTACCCCCGTGCCACCCCTGACTGATTGCTCACCACCACTGTCCGCAGATCAAGGTAATTGATCAGGCGAATGGCCCGGGCCACGCCGGGGATGAGCTCGATGGCCTCCGGGTCGCTCAGATACCCCTTCTCCTGGATGATGGTGCCGTCCCGGTCGAGAAATACAGCTCCCTTCAGATTCATCCTTTCTGCTCCGCCTTGATACGGGCCAGTTCCTCAGCCAGGGATGCCACGTAATCCCTACCCTTTTCTCCGTTTTCCAACGGTTCGAGCCACACCGACGGAATAGAGGAATAACCGTAGTACGCACCTGCAAGAGCACCGGCCATGGCGCCGATGGTGTCGGTATCGCCGCCGCAGTTGACTGCTGTCAGCAACGTATCCTGAAAATCCGCATTGATAAGAAAGGCAGCCATGGCTGCTGGAACCGCCCCTATCGCACTCACATCTCTCGGAAAGGTGGCGGCAATCAGTTCGATCTTTGCCTCGAGATCGCCCCCTTGCTCCATCTCAGCAATCCTCCCCACCTCAGCTGCCACACCCATATCCACCCCCTGCACCCCCTCAACGATCCCCTCCAGAAAGGCGCTGGGATCTATAGTCTCCCCCTGTGTCCCTTTCTGCAAAGCCATCCCTACCCCCAGGGCCTGGGCCAGGGCACCGGCCAACCCCTCGGGGTGTCGGTGGGTAATCCGGGTGCAGATCAGGGCAGCCTCCTGTAATTGCTCCCGTTCGTCATAAAAGAAGAATCCGATAGGGGCGATACGCATGGCGCCACCGTTCCCCCAGCTATCGGTCCCTACTTCTTCCCATGATGCCCCCTGCCTCAGCCGGTCCATGATCCCGTAGATTCGGGCACCGTAACCGCGGTATGGGTGAAAGTTCTCCAGAAACCGCTGAGCGGTGAAGGCAGGATCAAAGCCGGGGTCCTCTTTTAAGGATTCCATGATCCCGATCATCATCTCGGTATCATCGGTGTAAACCCCCTCCCCTATCCCGTTCATGATTCCATGCCGGGCCCTGATCTGCTCCCAGGACCACCCCTCCACCTCCCTCCCCATGGCATCCCCCACAAAGGTCCCGAGGGCAGATCCCTGAAACCGGTCGATGAGAGTGGGCAAGAGATTCTTTGATATCATGCTGTCCTTTACGTGCTTAGAATCAAGATTTCAAATCCCCGATTCCCCCTTTTCTAAAGAGGGGAGCGAAAGATGTCAGGTGGAACGATGTGTTATCGTATTATTACTTTTTCTTCTTCAAGTTTCCAAGCACAATATCCAAATTGAAAACCTGGTTCAGGACGACTGCGATAATGGTCGTCGTTGGTAACGGGTCGGTAAAAAAGGTTTGAATGAAGTGAGGAGCACGAGCATAGAGACTGGGCAGAAATGCTGTGCTCAACCCGAAAAAGAGAGAGATCCCAACCACAAAGGTCTTGCGCGGGTCCCATGCTTCACTGAACATTTCGGCAAGCCCGGTGCATATCATGAAACTGCCGGCAAAAATGATCGATGCTCCCATAACAGGTTTGGGCATCATCGACAGCATGGTTATAAATTTCGGGAAGAAAGCCAGGATTACAAAGATAACTCCTGCACCGACACTGATCCACCTGCTGAGGACTTTTGTGGCCCCTGCCAATCCAATATTGCTGGACGAAGTATCGACCGCCATGCCTCCCAGCAATCCAGCCAGCGCTGTTGAAAAACCATCCGCCAGAAGACCCTTTCGGATCGGGACGAAATTCGGTTCTTGTAATTCGGGTTCCGATATCTTCTGAGCAGCCAATAGATTACCGAATGATTTAAGTGAACCACTTATGGCAATGACAACAAACGGGATGATCATCTTAAAATCGAATGTGATTCCCCTGAATTCCGGTCCGATAGCAGGCAGGGCGAATATGGGAAAATCTTGCGCAGCAGCGAGATTATGCCAGTATTCAGGGATCAGTATCAGAGCCAGAATCCATCCTGACAGTATCCCGATGAGAAGACAATACATTTTAATAAATCCTTTGCCCCACACATTTGCCAAAACCATAACCATTAACGAAAACATTCCTACAAAAATATCGATGCTTTGGATTGCGTCATCACGAAACGCTAGGCCGAAAAACGATGTAATCGACTGGCTGATAATACTCACACCGACCATAGCCACCACCAGTCCGACAATGAAGGTGGGAAAGATTTTTTTTAATTTTTGGATTATGGGGGCGATAGCCATCTCGACCAATCCGGCAATGATGATCATCCCCCGCATGAGCGGCAGTCCCCCGGCCCAAGCAGCGGATAATGAAAGGCTGAAGTAGGAAGGACCACAGACATTCGGGCATAAATAACCGGAACCGATAAACGGTAAACCGACAGATTGGATAATGGAACCCAAACCTGCCGCAAGCATCGAAAAAGCGATTAAGGTAGCTGCAAATTCAGCGGTCCCATTTATCTGGCTGGCAAAGAGAATCGGAAGAACGAGAGAAATAACCATCAAGAGGACATGTTGCAGAGATGATACCAACAGGTGCCCTGCAGGAGGAACTTGATTGACCGAATACTCGTAAGATTTAGCTTTTGTTGCCATGAAACTCTCCCGTTCTAATATGGTGGCTCTGGAAGGTCGGTAATCGCAGCCACATAGATTTCTTTCCCCGCCATCGTTGTTTTACGTATGTATAAACATTTTTTTATAAGCCTTCTTTGATACCTGTTTTTCGCCATAAACACCTCCCACACCGCATCTGCAGACTCAAGTTCTTTGAGCGCTTTAGCAAAAGGCTTGTGCCCAACTTCATCGGCACACTCAAGAAGATTGGTCTGAGAAAAGGTGCTATTGATAGCGGGTGAAATCAACATCTCGCCATCCGGGCGAAATGCAAACACGCTAACATCCCGATAATTGTATTGTGAAACCGGATTCGCTATATCAGCGAGCGCTTGCCCCCCTTTATATTCTATCAAGTGGGCGGCATCATCTACAATGATTCTGATAAATTCTTGTTCTTCATGGGGATAATTTATCCCCCCGCCGACAAATAATTCTTTGCCTTCTGGTGTTGTGACTTTGAAATGACAGGATGATTTGGGGACCGGATAAAAATTCCCAGGTTCCCACCATGAATAATGTACCCAGGCATGAGGATTATTGCTATCTTCTAATGCATCTAAAACCAACTGTAAGATTTTTTTACCACTTTTGTCGGTAACATTCCAAAGGTTTTTCCCCTCTAAATGCTCCATCCCGGCATGATAGACATTGGTCCCTTTCATATCGTAAATATAGAGATAATAGTCCGGTGTGTGGAATAGTGTGCGGTTATTTTGGAAATAGGACAGACTTGTCATACCTTCTTTTTTCAGTATCAGAGAAGCATCATAAACAAACTTCACTAAATCTTTTGTATCACGGTATTGATACATCGTAAGATCCAAATCTCTATATTTACTCTTACAGCCGCATATAAATATTACGAGCATCAACAAGAGCACAGGAAACATAATAAGTTTTAATAACCGCATACTCGCTCCTTAATAATGTCACAAGTTCTGTAGACTATTTTCATTCATTTACGTGCACTTCTCCATAAGACCATTAGTCTTATCTCACCACCTTGGCGAGTTAAACACAACTGCATGCATTTGTTTATACATATAACATAGATTATATTGATCCGCATAAGATGCGGAGTTGTTTTTCCCTGTCCGTATAACACGCTTTTGGATCTCTTATCTGATGGGTGTTAACTCCTTTATATTCAACAAGTTGCATCCATTCGACGGCTTATCACGGCATGTCTAAAATTATCACCTTTTTCCCAGGGGAGTCAAGCCTTTGTACTCGTTCACTACATATGAGACACTGAGGGGTTTTTGTTAGGTACCATACTGCGCTGTTGGAGGAATTGCAAGGGGGTGAGATATCCCAGTGCTTGGTGGGGGCGTATTGTGTTGTAGGTTTTC